>Ga0164295_10003117_pt1 | contig 13401 bp, 11 predicted proteins | sample GEODES006metaG_FD_111798 | JGI IMG/M metagenome (GOLD analysis project Ga0164295, IMG submission 111798) | Oligotrophic lake water microbial communities from Sparkling Lake, Wisconsin, USA - GEODES006 metaG | ecosystem: Environmental > Aquatic > Freshwater > Lake | place: USA: Sparkling Lake...
AGGCCGACAGGATCGCCAGCGCGACCTTCTTCACCGCGCAGGTGGATTTTGCCGATGCCGGTGAATTGAAGATCTTCATCGATGATGCCGGGCTCGACACGATGGCGCGCATCAAGGGCGATAGGCCGGTGATGGACGGCCGCTATCTGGCCAGCACCTTCAACCTGCTGCGATCGAACGATCTGATCTGGAACTATGTGGTGAACAACTACATGCTGGGCAAGGATTATTTCCCGTTCGATCTGCTCTATTGGAACTCTGATGCCACCAACGTGCCGGCGAAATGGCACAGCGCCTATGTCCAGCAGATGTATCGCGACAATCTGCTGGTGGTGCCGGGCGCGATCCAAGTGGGCGGCGTGGGCATTGATCTGTCGCTGGTGCAGACGCCTTCCTACATCCAGGGCGGCAAGGAAGACCATATTGCGCCGGCGCGCAGCGCCTTCAAACTCACCAAGGCCTTCAGCGGCGAGACGCGCTTCGTTCTGGCCGGCAGCGGGCATATCGCCGGCGTGGTCAACCCGCCGTCATCGGGCAAATATCAATATTGGACGAATGAGGCCGGCGCAGACTCGCTCGATGCGTTCGTGGCCGGCGCCAAGGAGACCAAGGGCAGTTGGTGGCCGGATTGGCTGGCCTGGCTGACGCCGCGCTCGGGCAGCCAGGTGAAGGCGCGGGTGCCGGGTGCAGGGGCATACAAGGCGATCGAGGATGCGCCTGGGCGGTATGTGAAAGAGCGGATTTGAGCGAGCCATCGGGGGGACGACATGCTGACACGCCGTGACTCATTCGGGGCCGCGGCGGCGTTTGCGCTGCTGCCCGGCTCTGCAGCCGAAGCGGCATCCACGGCTGCGGCCGATGCGGTTTCCAGCATCGGGGCCCGTGCAGACATCATTGCCGAAGATCATTGGGCGACCAAGGGTGATGTGCGGCTGTATATCTATCGCAAGCGGCTGCGCGGTGCGAGGTCCGGTCAGCCTGTGCTGTTTCTGGTGCATGGTTCGAGCTTTTCCGGCCGCGGCGGCTTTGATCTGCAGGTGCCGGACGCCGCCGATCACAGCATGATGAACTGGTTTGCCCAGCGCGGCTTTGATGTGTGGACCATGGACCATGAAGGCTATGGCCGCTCCACGCGCACCGGCCGATTCTCGGATATCGCGTCGGGTGCCGACGATCTTGCCGCTGCCTTTGCGGTTGTCGAGCGTGAGACCGGCGTGCGCGCGCCCCTGGTCTATGGCCAGTCTTCCGGTGCGCTGCGCGCCGGATTGTTTGTCATGCGCGAACCGGGCCGGGTCGAACGTCTGATCCTCGATGGGTTCACGCACACCGGCAACGGCGCGCCCGAAATCCTGCGGCGCCGCGCCAATGTTGCTGCCTTGCGCGCCACCCCCCATCGGCCCGCCACCGAAGCGACCTATGTCAACATCTTCAGCCGGGATGATCCGACCACAGTGGACCCGGCGGTTCCCAGGGCGCTGGCTCGCTATGAGCTCGCGCTGGGGGACCGCATCCCCAACGGTGCCTATCTCGACATGGCAACCCGGATGCCGATTGTCGACCCGGCCAGCCTGACCATGCCGGTGCTGATGACCCGCGCGGTCCATGACGGCAATGCCACAGAGGCGGACCTGCTGGAATTCTTCGGCAAGCTCCCGTCCCGCGACCGGCAGTTTGCGATCATCGATGGTGTGGCGCATGTCGCCGTGCTGGGTATCAACCGTTTCCGGGTTTTTCACGCCATGCTGGGATTTCTGACGGCGCCGAATCTGGGATTTGCCGGCAAGGATTAGTGCGGCGGCTTGCCGGGGATGAGGCGGCGGTGCTGTCCTTCCCTCCCGCAAGGGGCGAGGGGCAGGCGTGTCGGAACGTTCGGGTGTCAGCTTCGTTGATGCATGTGTAACTCAGGAGAAAGCACATGCGTGCGGTGATGGTGATGATGGCGGGCGCCCTGGTGGTTTCAGGGTGCGCGGCGGGGTTTGACAACCGGCCGCAACGCAACTGGCGCGGCTATGATTACAACCGGCCTGATCCGGGTTATGGCGGTTATGATGCCGGGCGTTATTATCAGGACAATCCGCGCCGGCAGGAGCGGCGCTTGTCGCGCAACGATCGCGTGTATCGCGGGCAGGATGGGCGTTATTATTGCCGGCGCAATGATGGTTCGACCGGGCTGATCATCGGCGCGGTGGGTGGCGGTGTGCTGGGCAATGTGATTGCACCGGGCGGTTCGGAAGTGCTGGGCACGATCCTGGGCGCGATTGGCGGCGGTGTTGCCGGACGGGCGATCGAGCGCGGCAGCAATCGGAATGATGTGCGCTGCCGGTGAGGTTGCGTGTAACCCGGGGTTGAGTACCCCTCTCCCGGGCCGGCTGCGCCGTCTCTCGACCTCTCCCCCAAGGGGAGAGGTGAATCACTCGGCGGCTTCCAGCATGGGCGTGACGGCGTGCGCCTTGCTGAAGACGATCTCATCCGTCACCGGGCCATCCAGCAGCTCGCGGCGATCATATTTGTAATCGGCGGTCACCACCCATGGCGCGCGGTTGCCGGAGCGGGGCAGGGCGTCGGCGCCGCGCTGCACATAGCCGCTGGCCAGGTCCATGGCGACGCGTTCGGGCACCACATCCGGCGCGGGCGTTGGCGTGGCGATGTCCATGCCGGTGCGGCGCATGTGCGTGAGCAGCCGGCAGACATATTCGGCGATCAGGTCTGACCGCAGGGTCCAACTGGCGTTGATGTACCCGAAGCTGATCGCCATGTTGGGGAAGCCGGAGAACATCATCCCCTTGTAGGCCAGTGCATCGGCAGTGCGGCGGGGCTGGCCATCGACGGTGACCCCCATGCCGCCCAGCGCCTGCAAGGCCAGCCCGGTGGCGGAAACGATGATGTCGGCCTCAAGCAACTTGCCTGAAACGAGACGGATGCCGCCGCTTTCGAAGCGATCAATCTGATCGGTGGCGATGCTGGCGGTGCCGGCGCTCAGTGCCTGGAACAGATCGGCGTCGGGCACCAGGCACAGGCGCTGATCCCAGGGGTTGTAGCCAGGGGTGAAGTGGGTTTCGAGATCATAATCGGCCGGCAACAGCTTGGCGAGCCGGCCGAGCAGCGCGGTGCGCACCTTGGACGGGTTGGCGCGCGTCTGCTTGTAGAACCACTGGCCCATGGTGACATTTTTCCAGCGGGTGAGGTTGTAGGCGGTTTGGGCCGGCAGCACGGCGCGCAGCAGATTGGCGATGGCATCAGCCGACGGGCGGGAAACCATCCAGGTCGGCGTGCGCTGCAGCATCGTCACATGGGCGGCACGCTTGGCCAGTTCGGGCACCAACGTCACCGCAGTGGCGCCAGAGCCGATCACCACGATGCGCTTGCCGGTATAATCCAATGCTTCCGGCCAGAATTGCGGGTGGATGATCTGGCCGGCAAAATCCGATTCGCCCGGCCAGGTCGGGCGATAGCCCTGCGCATAGTTGTAATAGCCGGAGCACATGTAGAGGAAGCGGCTGGTGAGCGTGACCGGGCCGCTGGCGGTCGTGGCGGTAACCGTCCAGCGCGCGGTGGCGCTGTCCCAGGCGGCATTGGTCACCTTGTGCCCGAACCGGATGTGCGGCGTGATGCCGTGTTCTTGCGCTGTTTCGCGGATATAGCTGCGGATGGAGGGGCCATCGGCGATGGCCTTGGCGGCCGTCCACGGCTTGAAGCGATAGCCCAGCGTGTACATGTCGCTGTCCGACCTTATGCCGGGGTAGCGGAACAGATCCCAGGTGCCGCCGATGGCGTCGCGGCCTTCGATGATTGCCCAGCGCTCGTTCGGGCATTTCTGTTTGAGATGCACGGCAGCGCCGATGCCGGACAGGCCGGCACCGACAATCAGGACGTCAAGGTCGGGTAAGCTCATTGGTGATCCTCCGCTTTACGTTTGCGTAAAGCGGGCCGCGCCAGCCAACAATGAGGCAAAGTGGCAGCTATTTGCGGATCGGCCCAAAGGTGGTCGGCAACTGGCGCGGACGATCGCGGCGGGCAACCTGCGCCTGATAGGCGATCAGGCAATGTTCGTTGCAATAGGGGAAGCCCGGCTGGGTACCCTTGCCGCAGAAGTGGAAATCCGCCTCGCCAGGGTGGCCGATCGGCCATTTGCAGACCTTCTCGTTCAGATCGAGCAAGGTGGTGCGCGCCTGCTTGCCGGATTTGGCCTTGGCCGTGGTGCGCGGCGCTGGCGGCGCGGCGGCAGGTATGGCGGCTGCGGTTGGCGTGGGGGTGGCAGTCGGTGCGGGGGCCGCAGTCGGCGCGGGCGCCGGACGGGCCGGCGCGGCGGCCGGCGGGGCCGCGGCAACGGGGCTGTTGGCCGGTATGCCGGCAGGCGCTGGCGAGCCATCAGTGGCCTTCACCGGCGACGGGCGGCTTTCGAGGCCGAGGCGATGCGCCTTGCCGATCACGGCATTGCGGGTGACGCCTTCGCCCAGCAATTCGGCAATCTGGGTTGCGGTCATGCCGCTTTCCCAGCCATGCTTCAGTTTGGCGATGCGTTCGTCGGTCCAGGCCATGGGCAATATCGATCCAAAGGGCAGGCGGCACCCACTTGGCAGCCGCAGCGTTCATCCGTAGGTGAGATAGCCATGACGCCCCCAAATAACAAGCCAGAGCGGATTTTCGAACGGGCGGAGCCGGGCGTGACCGTCATTGCCCGCTTCAACACCGAAGGGCTGAAAACGCTCTATCTCAAGGAAGTGCGGCGCTTCTGGAAAGTGCAGTTGCAGACGGTGTGGGCGCCGGCGATCACCACCTTGCTGTTCCTGGTGATCTTTGCTGTTGCGCTCGGACGCAGCGGCAATGCCGTGCTCGGCGTGCCCTATGCCAATTTCCTGGGGCCGGGGCTGATCGTGATGGGCATGATTCAGAACAGCTTTGCCAACACGTCCTCTTCGATCCTGGTGGCCAAGATGCAGGGATCGATCATCGACGTGCTGATGCCGCCGCTGTCGGCCGGGGAACTGCTGCTGGCCTGGGTGGCTGGCGCACTGACCCGCGCCTGGGCGGTGGGCATTGCGGTGTGGGTGGTGATGGCGCTGGCGCCGGGGGTGGATATGGTGGTGCACGATCCGCTGCTGATCCTGTATTTCGGCACGATGGGCTCGGTGCTGCTGGCGCTGCTTGGCGTGTTGACCGGGGTGTGGGCGGAAAAATTCGATCATGCCGCTGCGGTGAGCAATTTCGTCATTCAGCCGCTGACCTTGCTGTCGGGCACATTTTACGTTGTCGATCGGGTCAGCCCGTTGATGGCGGGCATGGCGCGGGTGAACCCGTTTTTCTATGTGATCGATGGGTTTCGGGCCGGCTTCATTGGCATCAGCGACGGGCATTTGTTGCGGGGCGCGATCGGCCTGGCGATCGTGAATGCACTGTTGTGGTTTATCTGCTATCGCGTGCTCCGTTCCGGCTGGAAGTTGCGCGCCTGAACAAATGTGCGGCATGCGGCAACGACGTATTTGCTTGGCCTGCGCCGGATGATTAACGGCAACTGCGCATCGCCTGCGGGGGAAAGCGGGATAAGCCGCGTATCAGGGTAGGCTGCGTAAGGGTTTGAAGTGCAAGAACATGGTTGATCATCCGAACCTTTCAAATGCCGGTTTGCGGACTGCCGTGCGTGCCGGCGCAGGTTTTGCCCTGCTGCTGCTGGCGGCATGCGGCGGCGGCAAGGAAGAAGCCGGTCGCTCTGGCGGTCGTCGTGGCGGCATGCAGACCGTGGCGGCGATGGCCGTGCCGATGGAAAATTATGCCCCCACGCTGGTGGCGCTGGGCACGGTGACGCCGCGGCAGAGCGTGGCGGTGCGGCCGCGTGCCGATGGCGAGATTGTCTCCATCGGTTTCAACGAAGGCGATTTTGTCCGCGAAGGCCAGGTGCTGTTCCAACTGGATTCCCGCCAGGCGCAGGCATCGGTGCAGCAGGCCGAGGCCGAGGTGAAGGGCGCGGTTGCCGCCGAGCGCCGGGCGAGGCTTGATTTCGAACGCGCCGAAGCGCTGGTCAGCAAGGGCTTCATCTCGACCGCGATCCGCGACGAGCGCCGGGCTGCGGCCTATTCCGCATTGAGCCAGATCGAGACCACCAAGGCGCAATTGCGCCAGGTGCAGGTGTTGCTGTCCTTCCTGACCGTGCGGGCCCCGATTTCGGGCCGCACAGGTGAACTGGGCCTGCGGCGCGGCGCCAACGTGCGGCAGGGTGATGCGGCGTTGGTGACGATCAACCAATTGTCCCCCATCCATGTGCGCTTTCTGGTGCCGGCCAGCGATATTGCCGCGGCGCGGGCGGTCCTGCGGCAGGGCGGCGGGCGCGTGGTCGCCAAGACGCAGGTTGGCGGCGAAGTGCTCGCCACCGGCAAGCTGGTGTTCCTTGATAACAATGTCGATCCTGGCAACGGCGGCGTGACGGCGCGGGCCGAATTTGCCAATGCCGACGACGGTCTGTGGCCCGGATCGATCGTCAACGTCGAATTCCCGCTGGCCGCGCCGACACCGCACCTGGCGGTGCCTGAGGGTGCGGTGCAAACGGGGCGTGACGCGCCGTTCGTGTGGGCGATCCGCAAGGGCGGGGGCAAGCCAGCGGGCGACGCCGCCAATGCGGGCAGCGCGCCCCCAGGCGTCGGCCGCGGCGGGGCGACCGTACAGATGCGCGATGTCGTGGTTGCGGGTCGGCTGGGCGGCAAGGTCTATCTTGAAAGCGGCGTGAAGGCCGGCGAGCAGGTGGTCGTGGATGCGCTTGCCAAGCTGAAGGACGGGGACACGGTCAGGGTCAAGCCCGCCGGAGATGCCCAGATGGCTGTGCGCCCCGGTGACGAGGCCCGCACGCTGCCGGCCGGAGCGGCAGGCTGATGGGTTTCGTTCGCACCTTTGTCGAACGCCCGGTCGCTACCACGCTGCTGACGCTGGCGATGATTTTCGCCGGCATTTTCGGCTATCGCCAATTGGCGGTTTCGGCATTGCCGGAGGTCGATCTGCCCACCATCCAGATTCAGGCCAGCCTGCCCGGTGCCAACCCCGGCACGATGGCGGCATCGGTGGCCACACCGATCGAGCGCCAGCTTTCGACCATCGCCGGCATCGAGCAGGTGATTTCGACGAGCAACACCGGCAGCACCAATATCACCGTGCAGTTCGCGCTGGATCGCGACATTGATTCGGCCGCGCTCGATGTGCAGTCGGTGCTGTCGGCTGTCACCCGCCGGCTGCCGCCGGAAATGCCGAGCCCGCCCAGCTTCACCAAGGTCAATCCGGCTGACCAGCCGGTGCTGATCCTGTCGGTGCGCGACAAGACGCGGGCGATGAACCAGTTGCAGACGCTGGTGGACACGTTGATGATCCCGCGGCTGTCCACGCTGCGCGGCGCTGGCCAGGTGCAGACCTATGGCGACCGGCGCTTTGCCATCCGTGTTCAGTTCGATCCCGATGCGCTGGCGTCGCGCAATCTGACGGTCGATGAGCTGCGCACGGCGATTGCCAGCGCCAATTCCAATCTGGCGGTCGGATCCATCACCGGCGGCGCTCGCAATTTCGTGCTGGAGGCATCGGGCAATCTGGAAAAGCCGGAGGATTTCGCGCGCGTCATCATCGCCACGCGCAACGGCCTCCCCGTGCGCGTCGGTGATGTCGCCAGCGTGATCAGCAGTTACGAACGATTGCGCGGCGGTGCCAAGTTCAATGGCGAACCGGCATTGACCATTGCGGTGTCCCGACAGCCCGGCGCCAATGTCGTCCAGCTGGTCGATGAAATCCGCCGCGTGCTGCCCGCCGTGCGTGATGCGATGCCGCCGTCGGTGGAGATCAGCGAACTCGTCGATCGGTCGGAATCGGTGCGCGAATCGGTGTTCGATTCGCAGGTCACCCTGGTCGGTACGGCGCTGCTGGTCATTCTGGTGATCTATCTGGTGCTGGGTGATGCCCGCGCCACCTTCATTCCGGCGGTGGTGCTGCCGGTCGCGGCGATCGGCACCTTTGCCGGCATGTACATGTTCGGCTTCAATCTCGACAATCTCTCCTTGTTGGCGCTCACGCTCGCCACCGGATTTGTGGTTGATGATGCCATCGTGGTGCTGGAAAACATCGTCCGCCACACCGAAGAGGGCGAGGATCCGCGCGCCGCGGCGGTCACTGGCGCCAACGAGATTGCCTTCACCGTGCTGTCGATCTCGGTCAGCCTGGTGGCCGTGTTCATCCCGCTGCTGTTCATGGGCGGCATCATCGGCCGGCTGTTCTTCGAATTTGCCGTCACCATGACCATTTCCATCGCTGTTTCGGCGGTGCTCAGCCTGACGCTGATTCCGATGATTGCCGCGCGCCTGCTGAAGGCCGGCCATCAGGAACCCGGCAGGGTGGCGCGCATCACCACCGGCGCCTTCGACAAGATGGCCCGCGGCTATATGCGCGGCTTTGACTGGACGATGCGTCGCCGCAAGGCGGTGGGCGTGCTCATTGTGGTGTCGATCGGCGTGGCGGTGTGGGGCTTCACCGTGGTTCCCAAGGGCTTTTTCCCGACCGAAGACACCGGCACGATCTTTTTCGGCACCGAGGCTGCGCCCGATGACGGCTATGCCGACATGCAGGCCAAGCAGGACCAGGCGGCCGCCATCGTGCTCAAGGACCCGGCGGTGGCACGGATGAACTCCATTGTCGGTGGCGGCGAATCCAATCGGGGCCGCATGTTCGCCCCGTTGAAGCCGCGCAGCGAGCGCGATTCGGCCGAAGTCGTGCAGGCACGGCTGCGCAAATCACTGTCGGGCATTCCCGGCTTCTCGGCCTTCCCCAACATGCCGCAGAATCTCAATCTGGGTGGCCGGCAGAGCCCGACCAATTATCAGTACACGATCAATTCGGTGGACAAGGAAGAACTGTATAATTTCGCGCCCAAGCTCGAAAGCGCGATGCGCGACCTGCCCGGTCTGGTCGATGTGAACAGCGATTATCAGCGCGGCAGCCGCCAGGCGTTTGTGGAGGTCGATCGCGACGCCGCGGCGCGGTTGGGGGTGCCGGTGGAGGCTGTGCGCCGCGTGCTGCTCGCCGCCTATGGCAACCAGCAGATCAGCCGGATTTTCACCGATGCCGATGATTATCAGGTGATCATGGAAATCAATCAGGCCAGCCAGATGAACCCCGATGCCATCGGCCGGCTGACCGTGCGCGGTGCCAATCAGGGCGGCGGCGGCCAGGTTGGCGGCGGCCAGTTGGTGCCCCTGTCGGCGGTCACCCGCATAAGGGTCGAAGGCGCGCCGCTCACCGTGTCGCACCAGAGCCAGTTGCCGGCGGTGACGCTGTCGTTCAACCTGGCACCGGGCGTGGCGCTCAGCCAGGTGAAGCCGCTGATCGAAAAGGCTGCCGCCGATATGGGCCAGCCCAGCGGTGTCACCGGTGCGCTGGGTGGCAATGCGCAGCAGTTCGAAGCCAGCACGGCGACCATGCCGATCCTGTTCCTGGCGGCGATCATCGTCATCTACATCGTGCTGGGTGTGCTGTATGAAAGCTTTGCGCACCCGATCACCATCCTGTCGGGTCTGCCGGCAGCCGGCATCGGCGCGGTGGCCTTCCTGTGGCTGTTCAACATGCCGCTGGATGTGATCGGCATCATCGGCGTCGTGCTGCTGATCGGGATCGTCAAGAAAAACGCCATCATGATGATCGATTTCGCCCTGGCCGGGCAGCGCCAGCATGGCTGGACGCCGGCCCATGCCATTCGCGAAGCTGCGTCCAAGCGCTTCCGCCCGATCATGATGACCACTTTTGCCGCCATGGCCGGCGCCGCGCCGCTGGCCCTGGGCCTGGGGGCCGGCGCCGAACTGCGTCAGCCGTTGGGCATCGCGGTGATGGGCGGGCTGATGGTCAGCCAGGTGCTGACCCTGTTCATCACGCCGGTGGTGTATCTGGGCATCGAAGGCCTGATGGCGCGCTTCCGGTCGCGCGGCGGGGCTGCCGAAATTGCCGAACTGCCGGGCAGCAAGGCCTTCCAGACGGAAGCGGCCGAATAGAGCGCTTTCCGCGATCAGCGGAAGGGCGAGGCGAAGCGGCGGTCTGCGACGAAGTTCGGATCGTTGAAGGTTTGCATGAAGGCCACCAGCGCGGCCTTGTCGGCGGTGGACAGGTTCAGCCGCTGCGGCGCGCCGCCGGGCCCGCGCAGGCGATTGTCCAACGCCGGGCCGGCCTGGATGCCGCTGTTGTAGAATTCGACCACCGCATCCAGCGTGGCAAAGCGGCCATCGTGCATGAAGGCGCGCGACAGGCCGACATTTTTCAGGCTGGGGGATTTGAACACGCGGGTCTCCCCGGCGTCGAGGCCATTGCTCTGCGAATTGGCCGCCAGGGCAAAGCTCGGTGGCAGATGGCAGGCCGAACAGCCGGCACCGCCAGCGTTCTGTCCCGTCATGAACAGTTGCCGGCCGCGATTTTCCTGATCGCTGAAACCGGGCAGCGTGACGTTGAGATTGCGGTTGGGCGCGGCGGCGTTGAACACCTGGGCATAGGCGGTGTCCCACCGGCTGTTGCTGCTGACCATCGCGCGCTGGAACTGCGCCAGCGCCTGGCCAATGCGGGCCTCGCTCACCACGGCCGAGCCAAAGGCAAAGGCGAACAATTCCTGATAATAGGGCAGGGCCTGCAACCTTGCGACCAGCGCAGCCACACCGCCGGCGGACGCATCCCAGCCCATCTCGATCGGGTTGATGATCGGCTGGATCGCCTGCGCCTCCACCGATGCGGCGCGGCGATCCCAGAACATGGTGCCTGGCCGCCAATAACGGATATTGCCCAGCCGCATGGCGTGGGCGGTGGTGAACTGCACGCCGGAAAAGCCGGTGGAAAACCGGTTCGGATCGTCAAAGCCGTTGTCCTGGCGATGGCACGAGGCGCAGGCCACGGTGGCGCTCACGCTCAACTGCCGATCATGAAACAGCACACGGCCCAAGGTGGCGATCCGATTGTTGATCGCATTGTCGGCAGGCGTGTTGTCGAGCGCGGCGACCGTTGCATCATAATGGGCGGGCAGGACCGGCGCGGCATATTCGGACAGATTGGCAAAATCGATGGTGAGCAGCGCGCTGGCGTTGGGCAAGGCGGTTGGCGTTGGCGTGGGTGTTGGCGTGGGTGTTGGCGTTGCCACGGCCACCGGCGTTGCGGCGGCGGTGTTGGTGGCGGTGGTGTTCCCGCTGCTGCATCCGGCCAATGCCAGAGCCATGACCAGAACCGATGCCGTGCTGCGATAACACATTTTACATTTCCCCTCTGAGAGTGCGATACGCAGGACAGTCGGCTTTCCCCCGCCGCTTGCCAAACATGGCAGGCAGACACACCATGTTCTTGCGATAGGATCAGCGCAGAGGAGACCCAGGCCCATGTCTGTTGCTGCCGAGAATCTGTCCCGCTGGCATGCCCATGTGAAAAGCCCCGATCATCAGGCGTTGTGGGACATGTTGCACCCCGATGCGGTGTTCGAAAGCCCGGTCGTGCACACGCCGCAGCGCGGGCGCGAGATCGTGTTCAAATATCTGGCCAGTGCCGACAAGGTGCTGGGCGGGCCGGGCTTCACCTACACCGGCGAATGGCTGAACGCGAACGGCGCGATCCTGGAATTCGAAAACACCATCAACGGCATCAAGGTGAATGGCATCGATATGATCACCTGGGATGATCAGGGCCGCATCGTGCATTTCAAGGTGATGGTGCGGCCGTTGAAGGCGATCCAGATGGTTCATCAGATGATGGGCGAGATGCTGCAAGCGATGGCGGCAAAACCGGCCTGATTCACACCCGCGACCTCGTGTCGGCGGGGCAGGGCTGCACTGCATCTGCTAGAGCCATTGCCATGCGCTGCCTGCCGTTCCTCGCCCTCATCCCGCTCGCCGCCTGCACGGGCGAACTGGCGCCGGAACAGGTCGCCGCGCAGCGCGCCGAGGCGCTGGTGCAGGGCACCGGCCGGCCCCAGGCGCTGCTGCTGGGGCCGGTGATGGGGCTTGATGCGCGCAGCCAGGCTGGTGTGTGCGGGCTGATCGAAACGCCGAACGGCCCGGTGCGCGTGGTGGTCGATCTGGCCGCCGCGACCGTACGGGTGGGCGTGCCCGCCACCCAAGGCGGCCACCGCGGCGATCTGGGCGAAAGCCGTTTCTGCAGCGAGGCCGCGCGGGCGCGGTGGGATCAGGTCAAACGGGTCGATCCGGTCGGTCTGATGGCGCGGGTGACGGGTTAGACGCGATTGCGTTTTGATCTGTGCACTTTGGCTCCCCGCAAGGGGGAGGGACTTGGACGTTTCAGCAGTATCGCACTCGGTTCTAAGCACCGTAATTCGGCGCGCGCTTCTCCAGAAACGCGGCCAGGCCTTCCTTGAAATCGTCGCTGGCCGCGCACATCAACTGGTTGCGATTTTCCAGCGCGATGGCGGCTTCCAGGCTGGGCGCATCGATGGCGAAGTTCAGGCCTTCCTTGGTCATGCGCAGGCCGATGGGCGAGGTGGCCAGCAGTTCGGCGACCAGCGCTTCGCCGGCGGCTTCCAGTTCGGCATCGGGCACCACCTGGCTGACCAGGCCGGTGGCCAGCGCGCGCGGCGCCGCGATGAAGCGGCCGGTCATCATCAATTCGGCCGCCAGCGACGCACCGACCAGACGCGGCAGGAAATAGCTGGTGCCCATGTCGCAACTGGAAAGCCCCAGCTTGATGAAGGCGGCATTCATGCGGGCCGACTCCGCCGCAATGCGGATGTCACTGGCCAGCGTGAAGGCAAAACCGCCACCGCAGGCGGCACCATGGATCAGGCTGATGATCGGCTGCGGGCAGCGCCGCATCTTTACATACACATCCGCCAGCCAGCCCTGAAAGCCGAAGCCGCCGGCGAATGGCGCTTGCCCGGTGCCACCCTGCGCCTTGATATCGAGCCCGGCGCAAAACGCCCGGCCGGCGCCGCGCATCACCACGATGCGCGTGGCTGCGGCATGGGGGAGGCGGCCGAAATAGTCGGACAGATCGGCCACCATCTGGTTGTTGATGCTGTTCAGCGCGTCCGGTCGATTGAGGGTGAGCCAATCGACCGGGCCGCGTTGCTCGATGTGGATGGTTTCGTAGGTCATGAGACAGAGGATGGCACGCTGCGCCGCTTGGCCGAATGCTTTGAATGGGGAGGATCGGACGAAGGCGTTCCCACCCCCAGCCCCTCCCGCAAGCGGGAGGGGAGCCGTTCCGTTCTCGCACAACATGCTCCCCTCCCGCTTGCGGGAGGGGCTGGGGGTGGGTGGGTCAAGGACAAATCATCGATTCGATTGCCCGTCATCGATCTTGATCACCGTACCGGTCACCGCCTCACCGGCTGGCGCTACCAGATACAGCAGCGTCGAATCCATCATTGCCGGGTCGCCCAGGCGCTTGCGGCGGAAGCTTTGCGTG
>Ga0164295_10003118_pt1 | contig 13400 bp, 7 predicted proteins | sample GEODES006metaG_FD_111798 | JGI IMG/M metagenome (GOLD analysis project Ga0164295, IMG submission 111798) | Oligotrophic lake water microbial communities from Sparkling Lake, Wisconsin, USA - GEODES006 metaG | ecosystem: Environmental > Aquatic > Freshwater > Lake | place: USA: Sparkling Lake...
TATTTTATTTTATTTTATTTTATTTTATTTTATTTTATTTTATTTTATTTTATTTTATTTTATTTTATTTTATTTTATTTTATTTTATTTTATTTTATTTTATTTTATTTTATTTTATTTTATAATGTCTAGTAATTATAGTAGTTAATATAATTACAATACTAAACTATTTCACACTTAATTTTTTCCAATTATCAGAATCAATAGAAAACATATCTCCATACCAAATTTTTCCTAATTCGTATTCAGGATAATATATATTAGAAAAAAATGATAAATAACCAATTACTGCTGAAAATGATCCATGAGATAGTATAATATGTTTACATGTGCTAGCAAATTGTATTGTAGATATTTCATCTAACTTAATTAATTGCAAAGATGGATATAATTCTTTTAGTTTTATTATTATTTTGTGATTTATATCATCACTTGATATATATATATTGTCAAAATTTACATTATTTATTGCGTTTATATAATATGTAATTCCGGGATTCCATTGTTCAGCATCAGTTAATCTAACATGAATATATAAATCATTATTAGTATTATATCTCTCTTTAAATTGATTTGTTATGATAATATTTGACATTATTTTATCTGTATGTAAGTAATTATACAAAAAATTTGTTATTTCTCTTGTTTGAAAAAAATCGTTATTTGGGTCTAAATTACAATTTAAGTTATTACTATTATAAATAGTAAAATAATTGTTATCTGTTAATTGAATAGTTTTTTTATGTATTCTACTTCCACTAAATAATTCTATTCCTAATTTGTTAATTAAATCTTTATTTGTATAATCAACATTTAGATCATATTTTTTTGCTAATAAACAAACTGCTAAGTTACGTATAATTTGATTACATAATCTACCGCCCCCAGCAACATTAGTCATTTAACTATATATTATTTAAATATATATTATTTAAATATATATTATATATAACTATAAATTAAAATATATGTATTTTATAAATGAGACAAAATTTTTTCTATTTATACAAAAAAAATAAAATACTATTTGTAATATTTTTAGTTGCCATTATAATAATTTTTTCAGTTATAAATCAATCTATAGATTTAGAATAAATCCATAACTTATAATCCGCATTATTTAATCCATATGTTATAAGTCATATTTTTCTTTAATCCATGATTTTAAAAATTCTAAAGAGCAATTTTTATAATCATCATTAAATTCGTTTAATTTTAGAAATTGTGGTTTTTTCATAGTTGGTGTTTTATAAAATAAATAATCTCCAAATTTACCTTTTCTAATTGCTAGATCATTTGATATTTTACGAACTAGTCCATTAGTTTCTGAATCACAATCTTTTAATATTGTTAGCGCATCATCTATTTTTATTTCTTTAAAAGGAACATTTATTTTAATTGTTTTGAGAGATTTGCGTAATTGTCCACATTCCAAATAATAACCAAATTTTCCATTTTTTAAATATACATTTTCCTCATTATAAACTCCCAATAACTTAGTAGTTTCTTCTTTTGTTTCAATTAGTTCTTCCAATTTGTAACCACCTTCTTTAAGTTTTTCAATATTTATATCTTTTTTAACTCCATAAAATCCGAGACTTCCGTCTTCTTTTATAAATTTAATAGTTGGTCCATTTTTTCCTATTAAATATGTATGCTTGGCATCTATTTTTATATTTAATTTCTCTAATTTCTCTCCATTTTCTAAAGTACAATCACTTTTAATGATTAAATTTTGGGAATTTATTAACTTAGTAATAAAACTATTACATTCATCACATAATTCATAATATTTCTTTTTTCCATGTGCTATATTATCTAATTCATCTTCCATAGTTTTTGTATAAGTATAGTCAAATAAAGTATTAAAATTTTTAATCAAAAATTCAATTACAAATATTCCCATTTGTGTTATTACTAATTTATTTTTTTCATTTCCAAACTCCTTTGTTCCTTTTTCTGTAACAATGTTATTTTCTGACATTACATAATCTATAACTTCTAATTTTTTTCCTTCTACATTTTGCTTAACTACATAATTTCGTTCTTGAATTTTTTCTAGCAATGATGAAAATGTAGATGGACGACCAATACCTTTTTGCTCTAATAATTGAACCAAACGCGCTTCACTATAATGTGATTTTAATTCTTTAAGTGTTTGTTTACAAGTAATTTTTTTATAAATTATTACATCTTCTTTTATATTTTTTAAATAGTCATAATATTTTTCTTCTTCTAGTCCAAGCACTGCTTTCCAACCAAGAAATATATTTTCTTCGGCACTATATTTGTATAATGCCTCTTGAGGTGCACTAATATTTACAACTAATACTTTGTATACTGCCGGAGCCATCATGCTTTCTAAACTATTTGACCATATTAATTTGTATAATTTTTTATGTTTTGCACTAAATGCTTCTTCATTGTCTAAATTTTCAATATTAATACATGTGGGACGTATTGCTTCGTGTGCTTCTTGTGCGTTGTTATTATTTGGACTAGTTTTTACATTAGTAGCATCATTAGTAGCATCCTTAGTAGCATCCTTACTTTGAATTAATTTATTTATTTCTGGATTAATGTATTCGTGTCTATATTTTTCAATTATATAAATTTTACTTTCTTCAATAAATTCTTGACTATATACTTTACAATCTGTTCTCATATATGTAATATATCCACTTTCATATAATTTTTGTGCTAATTCCATTGTTTCTTTTGGAGAAATATGTATATTATTGTTGGCAGCTTGTTGAAGTCCAGATGTAGTGAAGGGTTGCGGTGGATTTTTAATAGTTTCACGTTCTTTTGCCTTAGTTAGCATATGTTTGTAAATTTTACTTTGCTCCAAAAAATCTTTCATTGATTCATGTGTTTCATGATTTATATTTAATGTAAACTGAATATTTTGACTAGTAAAATAACCAATAGTATTAAAACTTAATTTTCCAGGCGATTCTTTAATTTCTTTATAATTATCATATACTAGTCGTAGTGCAGGTGTTTGACAACGCCCAGCACTTAAAGCATTTTTAGTATTTGAAACAATATGTTTCCATAATAAGGGAGTTATAGTAAAACCCACAATTAAATCTAAAATTTGGCGACCTTGTTGAGCATAAACTAAATCTAAATTTATTGTTCTTGGATTAGCAATAGCATTTTTAATTGCCCGTTCAGTAATTTCATGAAAAACTATGCGTTTAGTATTTGCTATATTTAAGTTAAATACTTCGGCAATATGCCACGCAATTGCTTCGCCTTCTCGGTCATCATCTGTTGCTAAAATCACTTCTTTGGCACCATTAATGACTTTACGCATTTTACTAATTTGAGATTGTTTAGTATCAATAATATTAAATGTTGGTTTATAATTATTTTTAAAATCTATTTGATTTAAATTTGAGAGATGAGTTATGTGTCCATAGGAACCAATAACTTTATAATTAGTTCCCAAGAATTTTTCTATTTTTCCACATTTTGCTGGAGATTCTACTATTAATAAAGTATAAGTCATTAAATAACTTAATAAGTTAATTAGTTATTAAATTATTTTTTTTTATCAATTCTTTTTTATCAATTCTTTTTTATTAATTCTTTTTTTATTAATTCTTTTTTTATTCTATTAAGTATTATTATTATAACTATTAAAATATTAATATTATTAATATTTATAGTATATAATATTTATAGTATATAATAAGTATAAATGTCTTGTAAAAAATTAATGTGTAAATATAAATTAAATGATAAATCTATAACTAGAAAATGGTTAAAAATAAATCATCCAGATAAAGGAGGTACTATTAATAGTGATGATTTTAATAAAATATTAGAATGCTATCAAAGTAATGAATTTTGTAATTCGGCAAGTCAAACAAAGAAACAAACAAATAATCAAACACATCAAAAAAATAAAAATTCAAAATATAAAAGCACATTCAGAGCCACAAGAGCTAGAATATTTAGTTGTATGCGAAAAACAGCTAATTTTAGTAAAATAGTTGGTTATCATAAATTTGATAAATCACTATATGATCCAAATAAATTAAATTTAGATTTAGTGGAGGCTTCGCCTAAAATGATGCAATTATTAAATAATATTAAAGAACTAGATGCTCAAGATGAAGTAAATCATGGTCATAAATTTAAACATTTTATATTTTCAGATGTAAAAGAAGGTGGTTATGGGGCAAAAATAATAGCATCCGCTTTTCAAGCAAATGGTTACAATAATATAATCAAAGCAAAAAAGGGGAAAAAACAAAAATTAAATTTATATTTAGATGTTCAAAACTCTAATTATAAAAATTTTGCTTTATTGTGTTCAAATACTATTTATGATACTACTTTCAATGAAAAAATTAAAAAAGAAGTCTTAAAAACCTTTAATGAACGTCCAGCAAACATAAATGGAAAAAATGTAAGATTAATAATTTTTGATAGCGGTTTTAAAGAAGGGATTGATTTGTTTGATGTAAAATATGTTCATATTTTTGAACCTTCATTAACTATTGCTGACTTGAAGCAAACAATAGGGCGCGCCACAAGAACATGTGGTCAAAAAGGATTGCCATTTCAAGAAAATATTGGGTGGCCTTTATATGTATATAATTATTATTTAACAGTGCCTGAAATTGTAAGTAGTTCACTATATACTAACAAAGCATTACTAAATGATGAGGATGAACCAAGTGATGAAGAAGTAGTGTTATTCAAAAATATGGAAAAATATAACGATGCTACGTTAAGTTATAGTACATATGATAAAGCAATGAATTCATTATCAGAACAACTATATAATTTAGCACCTATGTTGGCAGTTGATTATGAATTAACACAAAATATGCATAATGTTAGTGACTTAAATAATGAGTTTATGAATAGTGATTATTATTTAATGGGTGGTGCTAATAAATATAAAAATCCAAATTCTAAATCTAAATTTTTCAAAATAGATTATATTAAATGTCACGGAAAATGCGGTAAAAAAAATACAAATGATATACCTATAAGTGCTGACTTTATGATATATGTATATAAAAAATATAAACATCCTAGCAAATTATTGACTACTAATAAATCAAATAAGCGTCAATTTTTATGTGATTATATGAAAAATTTGGACAATAAATATTGCTCTCAACTAAATTTTGAATGGGCAAAACGATATACTAAAATTCCAGATATTATTGAAAATACTAAAAATTTACAAGCAATGAAAAATGAATTAAATGCTTTAGAATTAAAAATAAATGATGATGCCGATGATGACAATAAAATATATCCATTAGTATTATATGAAGGCAAAAAACATAATCAATCTTATAAATTAATTACTAAGTCTATAAACTCTAATAAATCTTCTATAAAACATAAATTTTCCAAATTAAATTTTACTAAAATGAGAGATTATATAAAAAAAACTTATTATGTTAAAGAATTTGTATGGGAAAAGATGGTTATAGAAAATAAATGCTTACCAAATCCTAATGCTAATACTAATGCTACAAATAAGATTGAATTAAATCCTACACAAAAATTTATAACACATTACTTTACTCCCGATTCACCCTACAAAGGACTTTTGCTATGGCACTCGGTGGGAACAGGTAAAACTTGTACTGGTGTAGCAACAGCAACAACAAGTTTTGAGAGACAAGGTTATTCAATATTATGGGTTACACGCACCACTTTAAAGAGCGATGTTTGGAAAAATATATTTGACCAAATATGCCACACCATTATATTAGATGAAATTGAAAAAGGATTAATCATTCCGGAAAATATTAATGAACGCAAAAAATTACTATCAAAAAGTTGGTTAGAACCTATGTCATATAAACAATTTAGCAATTTATTGGCCGGAAAAAACAAAATTTATGATATATTACTTGAGAGAAATGGGTCAACAGACATATTAAAAAAAACACTTATAATTATTGATGAAGCACATAAATTATATGGCGGAGATTTAAAAGCATCAGAGCGTCCAAATATGGAAATTATGGAACACTTAATAAGCAATAGTTATAAAGTATCTGGTTATGATTCGTGTAAATTATTAATTATGACCGCAACTCCATTTACTAATAGTCCTCTAGAATTATTTTCGCTAATTAATCTTTTTATAGAGCATGAGTCTGATAAAATAACTACAAATAAAGAAGAATTTAAAAAACAATTTATGACATCTGAAAATATATTAAGTACTAATGGAGTTAAACTTTTGGCAAATAAATTAACTGGACTTATTAGTTATTTAAATAGAGAAAAAGACCCAACACAATTTGCACAACCTATTATGATTAATGTTCCAATATTAATGACACATATTGAAACAGAAGAATTGAGAGATGCGGTTTATTTAAATAAAAAATTTGATAATATTGCTAATGATGTAGAGGAGCAAATTGCTTCTTTAAAAATTAAAATTAAAAATATGAAAACTGAATATAAAGCAAAAAAAGCATCATTAAGCGAGTCAAAAGCGTCATATTCTAAAGAAGAATATAAAACTTTAAATAATGAGTTAAAAATTTTATTAAATAATATAAAAGATTTAGAAGAAGAATTGAATAATTCTAAAGACACTAAGTTTGACTCAGCTATGAAAATAAAAGAACTTAAAGAAAAAGTAAAAAAAATTAAACATTCATTACTTCAAGAATATTTATTATATACAAAATGTGCTCATACAACTTATAAAAATAATACACGCAAAAATAAGAATAATTCACATAAAACTTATAAACTTATTAAATAAATTTTTTTATTTAAAATGCGTAAATAAATTTTTTTATTTAGAAGTAAATATATATTATAACATTTTTAATTATTATAATATTTAATATATATATATAAAATGACTGGTGCGCCTTTACCACAAGAAGATCACGGAGGTGTTGAACCTTTGAATCTGGCTCCGGTTTACCATATTCTTCACTAGGTGGTAAACGTAAAACACGTAGAACACGCGGAAAAAGAAATTCCAGAAAAAGATCGCAAAGAAAATCCAAAAGATATATGAAAAAAATGTACAGAGGCGGCAATAATACTGATGATACTGATGATACTAATAAAAATACTGATGATACTAATAAAAATACTATTAAAAATACTAATGAAGAAGAACAATTAACACGAAATCATAATCAAGAATCAGAACAAGGTGGCGGCAGACGTAGACGCAAAGGCAAAATGAATAAAGGAAAAACACGCAAAGGAAAAGTTAGCAAATGGATAACTCATGTCAAAAATTTTTCAAGAGCCAACAAAATGGATTTTAGAGATGCGTTAAAAGATCCCAAATGCAAAGCATCATATCACAAAATGAAATAAATAATATAGACTAATACATAAATGCTAATATATAATATTATAAAAATTATTATATATTATATGTTATAAAAAATATTATAAAAATACTTATTTACTTATTAATTTACGAACTTTCATTAATTCTAGTGCCGGACTTGCCCCTTTAGTTTGTTTAAAAGCATTAATTAATGCATCACCTGTTAATAATAAGATTTCTCTTAATTCATCATTTTGCGTAAATTTTGAATACAATGCTTTTTCCAATAAACCCGACTCTATTTTTTTAAATTCCTCATCATTAAGGATTACACTTTTAACAGACTTTTTAACAATATTAGAATTATATAATTTTAACGCATCTTCACTATTTGTTCCAACTTCTCCATTTTTCATAAATTTGCTATATAAGTCAACCAATTCTTTAAATCGAGAACCTAACATATAATGTTTTACACTTGCCCAATTATTTCCATCAATTACTAGATTAGGAACTAAATAATCATTATCTAATTTTTTACGCCATTCTGGATACTTTTTCTTATTATTTAATTCTAAAACATTTTTCGATGTTTTTAATTCTGGTTTTATAGATTCTCCACTACCTTCACCTACTTTTTCGTGTTTTGATTTACTATATATTTGAATAATTATTGAATCGCTATAATCTTGTGATTTAGGAGTTTTAGTATTTACTAAAGAATCATACTTACTAGTTTTACTAATAGTTGATGTTTGAACCCCATTTGTATTAGCAAATGCTTTAAAATCAGGTATTAAAACATATAGTCCAGCACCTTTTTCCATACATTTTTCTAAAACCAATTCTTTTATTCTATATGGTAATTCGTTAAATGTTAATGCTCCGCGTTTTATATTTTTATCATAAGTTATTAACTTATAATGAACACCTTTAATATAATCGGTCATTATGTAATAAGATGGTTCAAAAATACCTTGGACTTGTAATTTTTTATCAGCTTCAGAACATTGTAGCACTAGTTCTTTTTCGCCACTTAAAAAATGGTCTTGTGATAGCACAATAAATTTCACTTTATACAATCGCTCCAATGTTACTAGTGCCCAATTATCTGCCCAATATTTGCCGCCTACTTCCATTATTACTTTTTTTAAATCGTCTATTGTTTCTACATCTTTCATAAATTCAAATTCTCTTGTTAATTCTTCTAATTCTTTGTTTTGATCACTAATTGAAGACATACTATCAAAATTAGATTTAGCATCACTAATCATTTTAATTTTATCGGGACCATCACTACTTGCTGTTATCATCTTTTTTAATGTATAATGTTTTTTTTTATGTTCTTTTAATTTGGTTTCTGATGTTTTCATGTTATTATAAAATAATCCAAAAAACTCTTTATAAGTTGCTAATATTTCTTCATCAACTTCATTTGCTAATTTTTCACGAATTGATTTGACCGTTGTATCTATTTTCACACTTCTTAACGCATCTCGTAAAACAGCAAAAAAACAATCTCCACCCCCTTCATTATCTACTATTTCATATTTATTGCTTCTTAAATAATTATTAATCCATTTTTGTGATGGATCTTCTTCATATTTACTCATTTCATAATCACTTTCCTCTTTTGTTTGACTGTTTAGTTCCATTAAATCATAGCTTGTAGTTGAAAGTTTTTGTGGTTTTTCATCATCGTCATCGTCGTCATTGTCATCTCCACTAATGCTTTGAACATCACTAATATTGGAACCATCATCACCATCATCAGTACTATTAAAATCACTTGTATTAGACATAGTTTCAAATTTATCAATTAACTCATAATTATTCATAATTAATGGTTTGGCAAAAGAAAATATGATTGGTTCAGACATTTTATTTAAATCAACATCCCCATTAGCATCTAATAATGAAGTATAGTCACTATTATTAGTTTCATATATACCTATTTTTGATACAACTGAACCATTATTTGCTAAATAAATATTAAAATATATAATATTATTGCTTAAAAAATCAAATCTAGGTGTTCCTAACACGAATTTTATATGTTTATTATATATTTTTGCATTATATACAAATGCTTCGTGATTTAAATCAGATTTATCTATATTATTTATAATAGCATATTCTACTTTGCTATCAATATTAGATGTAATCATTTATATATTATTATTTATTTTTATAAATGTATTTTTAAACTATTATATTAATTATATTTATTGTATTTGTTGTATTTATTGTATTTATTGTATTTATTGTATTTGTTGTATTTATTGTATTTATTGTATTTGTTGTTAAAATTAAACCAAAATATATTTTTTATATTTATCTTGAATATCCATTAATTTGAATTTTATTTTATTTGTATAACAAATATAGTTACTTTTATTAACCAATAGTAAATTAATAGTTTCATAAAGTTTTAAATTAGAATCTATTTTTTTGATAATTCTTATTTCTTTAAATAATTCGTTATATATTGTTATTAAGAACTCTAATATATTTTCACAATAAGCACTATTGTTTTCAATTTGTAAATTAGTTATGAAAAATTCAGTCAACAGCAAAACAAATTCTTCAATAATATGTGTATTAATAAATAATTTAAACAAATAATCATTTGTTTCTACATTTTCTAATTCATAAACAAATAATTTTTTATAAATATTTATTATAAAAACTACAAAGCATTTGTATTTATCATTATTTTTATTTAATGAAAACTCATCCTCGTCTTTATTATTTGTACATTTAATAGTTTTTTCAAAATTATAAAATTCTTCATATTTTTCTTTTAATAAATTATATAAAAATATGTTTTCTAATTTATAATTTTTAGTATTATAAATAGCAAGTAATGAAAAAAAAATATTAACATATATTGAACTATAAGACAAATTATTATAACAAATATAATCAATTATATAATTATCCATAGAATATAATTCGTCTATGCTTTCATCAATGCTTGACTCTAGCAATTCATTATAAATAACTAAAAATTCTTTTTCTAATTTATTATAATTGGATGGTGATAATTTATTTAATAATGCTTTTATATTACTTTTAGCAATATTTATTTTAGTTTTATCAATTGGAACTTTTCTAACAGGGGTAATAGTTGGCTGTATTAATTTATTATATTTATTTAATAAATTGAAATCTTTTGACCCATTATAACTATCATATTTTTTATACTTTGATTTTTTCTTTAATTTATTATCAGATTCTTGCTCATAATTATTTAATGATAAATCATTGTTAATTGTTATTAATAATGTATCTAATAAACTTTGAACACAATGTTCTAATTTTTCATGTTCCAAAGTTTTATAATAATTATTAATAAATTGTGTATCATAAATTAACATATAATATTATAATTAATAAATTATAATAATATTTTTTTAATTATTTTCGTTATATTAATATTTATAAAGTAATTGTTATTATTATTAATAACATGAATTTTATTAACACACTAATGAATTTTTATGAAGACTCTAATTTTAATACTAAGGAAAAATATGTAGATTCTTTCAAGTTGCCCATTGAATATTTGGAGAGTTCAAGTGTTCTACTTTTAAACAACAATATTATTAATGATTTAGAATTAGTAAAAACCAAATCACCTTTAAGTGATGTATCAAATATAGGTGACAACACTAATGAATCATATAATTTATATTATCATGTTTTTGATCCTAAGAATATATTTGAAAAAATTATTATTAATAAATGGTCTAAATATTATACAAATAATGTTGATTTTTTATTAGAAACGCAATTATTATTAAAGAATTATAATACTTTAAAAAAAGTAGAATTTGGCGAAAATAAAACCATTGTTCAAGATGATGTACTATATAATAAATGTGAAGATGTTATATTTGATAACGGATTTATAAATAATTATCAATATATTGACATACCATTATTAAGTAATTTTAATAACAATAGTTTATGTTTACAATTTTTAAGTATCTATAATCTCTCATCACCTGTTTTTTCTTTGCTTATTCCAATATTATTTCTTTTACTCCCTTTTTTCATAATAAAACTACAAGGACATAAAATAACATTTGGACTATATTTTGAACACTTAAAAAATGTATTTTCCAATCACATTATTGGCCAATTATTTACTTCATTTAGTAAAACTAATTTTACAAATAAAATTTATTTGCTTTTTAGTTTTGGATTTTATATTTTTCAAATGTATTTAAATTTTACTAGTTGTATTAAATATTTTACAAATATTAAATATATTCACGAAACTTTATATGATTTAAAACAATATATTGTGACTTCTTTAAATAAATATAAAAATTTCTTGAAATATTCTAAAGATTTAGTTAATTATAAATTTTTTAATGATGCTATTAACAAAAATATAAGTATTTTTGCATCTTATTTGGATGATTTGAATAAAATTACACCATATACTTTAAATATTAATAAATTAGTAGAATTAGGACATTTAATGAAATGTTTTTATTGCTTAAATAAAAACGAAACTATTATAGATAGTTTATATTTTTCATTTGGATTTAATGGTTATTTGAAAAATTTAGAAACATTGCAAAACTTTATAAATAATAAAGTTATGAATTATTGTAATTATAATAATTCTAAACCTACCTCTTTTAAAGATGCTTATTTTGCTAATTTAAATACTATAGAAACTTCTACTAAAGAAATTTGCACTAAAGAAATTTGCACTAAAGAAATTTGCACTAAAGAAATTTACATTAATGAAACTAATATTAAAAATAGTAAAGCTGATAAAACTAAAATTGTAAAAAATTCATATTCACTAGATAAAAATATAATTATTACTGGTCCAAATGCTTCTGGTAAAACTACTTTATTAAAATCAACATTGTTTAATATTATTTTATCTCAACAAATAGGGTGTGGATTTTATAATAGTGCCTCAGTAAAAATATACGATTTTATTCATTGTTATATAAACATTCCAGATACTGGAGGACGTGATAGTTTATATCAAGCCGAAGCTAGACAATGTAAAAATATATTAGAAGCAATTGAAAAGAATAATTCCAAAAATCACTTTTGTGTATTTGATGAATTATATAGCGGTACTAATCCAGATGAAGCAATTAATAGTGCTTATGGTTATTTAAATTATTTAAATAAATTTAATAATATAGATTATGTTTTAACAACACATTACACTAAATTATGTAAAAAATTAAATAAACAAAATAATAATTTATACATGAAAGTAAACACTAATGCTAAAGATTTTGAATATACTTATAAAATAAAAAAAGGTATTTCAAAAGTAAAAGGAGCAATGAAGGTACTTAAAGATTTAAATTATCCAGAAAATATTATTACAAATATGAAAAATTAAATATATTATTCGTTAAACAATACTTAAAATAATATAATTATACATTAATATAAATGTCAATTTTATTTAAATTTATAGATTCAGGATTTTTATTAACTTTTGGATTAATTTTATTAATAAGTGGAGGAATTATGTTATATTGCTATAGAAGACTAAATTTATTAGAAAAAAGTGTTATTGAGCATGGTAAAATTTTACAAAACTTTATTATGAACTATAATATTCAAATGCAACATTTTAGTTTATTAAATAAATCTATGTCTACTAGTAATACTACTAATAATGTTGAAAATACTAGAAGTGAATATGTAGAATTTGATAAAGTTAAGAAAATTAATTTAGGGGAAAAAATATCTGTATCAGATGATGAAGGTGATGAAGATGATGATGATGAAGATGACGATGATGAAGAAAATAAAGATGATGATGACGAAGCCGATGATGAAGATGATGATGATAAAGATGAAGATGAAGATGAAGATGAAGATGAAGATGAAGATGAAGATGAAGATGCTGATGAAGATGAACATGATGATGAAGATGAACATGATGATGATGATGACATTATTAATATTAAAAAAAATAAACCAGAAAATTTAACTATTGTTAATAATAAATTAGAAGAGTTAGAAGATTTAGAAGATTTAACAAGTTCAGAAAATATTGAAGTAAGCGAACAAACTATATCAAGTTTTGATGATGAAACATTTTTAA
>Ga0164295_10003119_pt1 | contig 13399 bp, 3 predicted proteins | sample GEODES006metaG_FD_111798 | JGI IMG/M metagenome (GOLD analysis project Ga0164295, IMG submission 111798) | Oligotrophic lake water microbial communities from Sparkling Lake, Wisconsin, USA - GEODES006 metaG | ecosystem: Environmental > Aquatic > Freshwater > Lake | place: USA: Sparkling Lake...
AATCTTCTCCTGCTGCAAAGAAGGCGCCTCCTCCGCCACCTAAGAAGGGAGGAGCAGATACAGAGACTGAGGTTGATAGCGATGCTCCTGTGAAACGTGCGGCGCCACCTGCTCCGGCACGGCCTGCGCCACCAAAGCCAAAGTTGAGAGAAGACGAGACTGACGGAAACGACGATTCTAGTGCTGATGAGAAGCCTCCTGTTGTTCTTAAAAAATCTGTACCTCCACCTCCGAAGAGATCTGACAAGGCGTCATCTGATGTTGAGCCTGCAATGGAGTCTGATGAAGCCAGTGCTGCTCGTCGTGCCCCGCCGATTCCCCCTGTATCCAAGATCGTCATTGAGGACGACAGCTCAGGCGACGAAACAGAAGCTGAACGCGTCTCAAAGAAGAAGCCTGCTCCGCCCGTTAAGAAGACTGAAGATGTAGATGCTCCTAATGTTCCTACGTCTCCCCTGGCTAATCAATCCGCGTTAGGAGCCTCTTCATCCTCCTCTGATGCAATCTCTCCCGCAAAGAAACTCCCCCCTCCCCCTCATCCCTCCTCAAAGCGATTAGACTCGGTCTCATCTCCAATTATCAAATCGCCAGAAAAGGGTGCAGACGAAGCGGCCACTGCCACTGAAACGTCGAAAGGAGGAGAGGCAGCTGAACCTGTTAAGGAAAACATTACTGTCGAGCCACAAGTTACAACTCTTCCTGTTTCTCCTGTTGCAGCTGCTGCGTCCGCTCTATCAGATGAAGGCACGTCTACCGCTACATCTCCTGTGAAACGCGCTCCCCCACCAATGAAGAAGAAGGATGATGCAGCGACACCATCGCCTGCTGCTTCTTCCTCGTCAGCTCCTGTTGCAGCTCCTGCTCCTTCTCCAGCTCCTGCTGCTGGCACTGATGGCCCTGCATCTGACTCATCTGCTGTGCCACCTGTTAAGCGAGCGCCGCCCCCAAAGAAGACGGTAGACGCGACGTCAGATGTAACTCCATCAACAATCGTTTCTGCTAGCGTTGCCGGAGAATCATCAGTTGCTATCGATTCTCACAGTAAGGAGCAAGATGAAAAGAAGGATGCTGCATCTCCTGTTAAGCGAGCGCCGCCCCCAAAGAAGACGACGGTAGAGGCCTCTCCTCCTGTAATAGCAGAGATACCAAAGCCCCCTGCGCTGCCTACTGGTGTGCTTGCTGGTGGCGCAACCCCTCCTAGTGCTAGTATTTCTCATATTCCCTCAATGTCTCTCTTGTCGGAGATTCCAAAGCCAGTCTCTATATCTGCACTCTCTCCCCCATCGTCATTACTCTCTTCATCTTCTTCCATTACGCCTGTAACAACACTCGACGAAACGCCTGCAAGGCCCACTTTGGATCTTCCTCGACACCCTAGAAAAGAAGTCGAGTTTTCGATCGAATCGTCTGGACAGTCAACCAGCAACAACAACAGCAGCAGCAGCGCGTCTTCACTTGTAGTTGCCCTATCAGTGTCTCCTCCTCAGCGGGCAAATACTGTAGCGTCTTCCCTTCGAGATGAAGCGCTCTCTAGCTACAGGAGCGTCGTTCCTACTCAGGAAGGAGGAGGAGGAGGAGCAGCTGGAAACAATGATCATGCTGGTTCGCCTCGGCAAGGCGGCGCATTTAGAGGAGACTTGTCTCCGTCGCGTGATGCGTCAGCTATGCTCTTGTCTACAGGAAGCGTGGAGCAACGAAAGCTTGCGATAGTTGCGCAACAAAAGGAGCTAGAACGGCAGCTAGCTCTCCATCAAGAGCAGTTGCATGCTCTCGAGGCTGAACGCGTTAAGCTGGCCGAGGCTGAAGTCGCAGAGTCATTGAAGAACTCGTCAAGCGCTTTGATGGCGCATGTCTCTGACTCGCCGGTTGACTTTTCGCAGCAAAGGAGCCTCATCGACACCTTAAAGAAACAACAGATGCAAATCGCAGCGCTCTCTGATCTAGCGGCGTCAGCTGAACAACGAGCGATACTCCTCGATGATCTCGTCCGCAGCTTACAGACTAAACTTCAAGAATCGGAAAGCAGAGCTGCGTCGACTGTACAAGCACTCGTTAATGTGGTCGGAAAGAAGGAGCTCCTCTCTAGGCTTTATGATTTCAAGGCTAAAATGAACGTCTCCCACGAGGCTGGTCAATCGCTTTCACACCTGGCTGCTCTCTTATCGAGCCCTGACATGTCTAGCTACGGCTCAAGGTCTTCCTATAAGCCAACAACAGCAGCAGCAGCCCCTCATCAATCAAGAGAACGCGCTCATTCAAAGGGAAGAAGATCAACCGTAAGCGGAGGTGTTAGAGCTCCGTTTCAGTATCTTCCCGCGCCTGCTCCTGCGCAAAGCAATCCGCGAAGGCAGGGTGCGTCACAGTATGGCTTAGTAGCCTCTCCGTCCTCTTCTCGAAACGATTTGGAGCTTGACGGAGATCCCACCACGTTGTCATCGTCTCAACAGGTTCAGGGTCGACTTATTAACGCCCCAATGGCTGCAATAAGCGCTGGAGGACTTCGCAAGGAGAACCCGTACGACTGGGCTGCATATACAGCACGGGCGCAAGTCATGCACAATTTGCCAAAGAGGCTTAACTCTCCTCCCTCTACAGCATCGTCTAATCGCACTATAGCACCTGCTGGTGGAAGTTCAGGATCAAGCATTTTGTCGGAAGCATTATCGGCCAGTGGTGTACCTCTTCAATTGAAAAGCCCGCGCGTTAGTAGCGGGTCTGGAATGTCGTCGTCATTTTTGTCCACACCCACACATCAGTCAAGGACTAGCCTTGGCGGAGGAGGTGTGGCAGGCAGCGCTCCTTCTAGACTTAGTCCTGCAGCAATAGCTGCTGCACAGCCGCTCGCTAGACTGCAGCGAATGGCAGGGGAGAATCCTGACGCCTTTGCGAATGCGCTCAAAAGAATAGCCGGAAAGGCGGAGGAGCTCACTCTCCCTGATTCCTCTCTTCAGCAACCTGCGTCTCGGCCTCAAGTTGTCCCGACTGCACTCCCAGTGGCGCTTAAGGAAAAGGTAAAGGGAGATTTAGCGAGTCTAGATTCCCAATTAGCTAGAGAAGAAGGATTCCTCATATAGTGGTTTTAAACTTACGAATTTTTTTTAAACTCTACTTAGTATCTTCTTCACCGATGAGATAAGGACGTTCCGATCGCTACAGCGGTCGTTTCTCTATTTCCTTTCTGCGACTCCCACCATTGCCTGATGGCCTTGTGCGCCTTTGGAGGTCCTCGAAACAAGGTCTCTTCTAGCGATCGAATGAGACCTGTATGTTCCTTTGTGTATTGTAATGCAAACATTGCGAGAAAGTAGGAAGCGAAGGAGAAGAAAGCAATAACGAGGAGAAGAATGTTAAACTCCTTTGGAAGAAGCTGAAGAGAAATTGCATCATAAAGACCTTGAGAGGGAGCCAGAAACAGAATAAGCGATGAGATGAAGCACACTAGTAGCCAAAGAATGAAGGGCTTGTTAGTTAATGGCGAGCTTTTCCACGGCTGCCCGCGCGAAAAGATACACGCGCAAGCAACAAACTGCAGCGATGCGATCAGAAACACAGACGTAGTTTCAGGGGTGGCGCTATTCGTGCCCTCTGCATCCTTCTCTGGGTCCATTACTGCTGGATATTCTGGCGTATCGTACCACGGCTGCTTCTTAACAGATGCAAATGCAATGCCTTGCCCGAGGAACGTTAATAGTATAAAGCCAAAGGTGATTAGTAAGTTCTGAGCAGAAAAGAGCCGTCCAGATGGCCGCTTCTTTGTCAGTCGAGTAGCAGCAGCAGTGTTGCCAAGTGTAAGAGAGAGAATAAGCACCACCCATAAATCTTGGTAGAGGTACATATTGTTGCTCAAGAAGGACCCTGCAAAGACAATTAGCAGCGCATTTGCAAACTGGATTGTACTGTAAAGCGCCATAAATTGAAAAAGGGAAAATGACGTGGCCAACGCTCCTCTGCCTTCAAGCAGGACACTAGGGATGGCATCAATACTGGGATCAGAAACGGCATATGTAAACGGCGCTGCAACGGATGCCTCGACTTGCGACAGGGAAATACCAACATGCGCAGCGCGAAGGGCGAGGGTGTCGTTTGCCCCGTCGCCAATCATGCCCACATAGAGCCCGATCGACTGCAGCTCTTCAACGAGCGATCCCTTGTTTTCTGGACTCATGCGAGCAAACACAGAGCAGTTTACGATTGCACGTCTGAATAAGCTTCTTGTCTCGTCAGATCTCATAGACGTGGCTTCAAACGCAGAAAACGCTCGTCCTGTCATTGCAAGCGTGTATGATGAGCTCGTCGAGGCGGAGCCGCCTGATTTATCATTATCGACGACGTTCTGGACAAGGGAGAGGGGATCTAGGGTACTAGATGACGATCCGTCGCTGTCTACGTCTTTCCACACAATCAAGGATGCATCCAAGCTCGTAGCAGGAACACCTTGTGGGAAATCACCTAGATAGACCCTCACCTTTGGCTCGATAATGCCGCACTCGCGAGCAATCGCTACAGCACTAACTGCGTTATCTCCTGTAGCCATGTGAAGCAGCAATCGAGCTTCATCTCTTAATCTCAAAATAGTGGGCCTTGTCTGCGCCTTGAGCTTATTCTCAAGAACGATGAATCCAAAAAATGTCAAGCCCTCCTCAGAAGCTTGTCTCGCTCTTTCATTGACAGCATCGATTTCCAGAACATTTCGGGTCGTCGCTAAAAGAGGTTCAGCTAGCAAAGCTGACTGTGGATCATTGAGGTTAAAAAACCGAGCTCCACAGCCCAAGACGCGCAATCCTCGCCTGGCATATGACGCCAACACATCTTCAAAATCAGCCGGAACAGTAGACGGGAGACATAATCGTTTTAACGACTCGGGGCTTCCTTTAACAAAGCTCCACAGCCCTTTCCCGTCGCTGGTTCTGGCCACAACACCCATTCGCTGCAATTGAGGCGTAAACTCAAACTGCCGAATGATTTCACAGCACGATGCCTGTTTCTGCAGCGGCGTTGCTGTTAGCGAGGAGGATCCGCCAAAGGTGATCTTTGATAAGGCGTGTGTTAGGCGCCGTCCTCCTTCATCGGGCAGACTTGCCGAATTCGGTACCTCCTCCAAGCTTCCCTTTGAAAATGCAAAGGTTTCGATCTCTAAAGGGTCGCCTGCGAGCTTCCCGGAAACAAATGTAAGGGAGTGACAGCAAGCCACGCACGCTAATAACTCGCGAGGAAGGGCTTCTTGGGATGAAACAGATGCGGTAAAAACTGGGAAGGGCTCTGTTTGGACCACCGGACGAATCTCTGAGAGGGCGAGTCCATCTGTAGTCAGCGTGCCGGTCTTGTCAAACACGAAGCAATTGATCTTGCCGGCCAGATTGACTCTAGCAGGGCTGATGCAGTAAATATTTCGCTTCCGTAGCGCGATTAACGCAAACATGGTGCCTACAGTCAATGCTAAAGGCAGAGCAGGAGGGACCACAATAGTGATCATATCGCAACCGCGTTGAACTATTTTGCCAAGGTTGGCTCCAGTATCAGCGAGTGCTTTGGCGTTAATAGCAAAGCCAATCATAGCGCAGAAGAAGAGGATTCCGAGAAACTTCATTCCTTCTTGCATAAATTTGAATGCTGGAGCCTTCGGGTGCAGAATCGACAACACCAAGCGGCCCTTTACGGAAGAAAACCCAGTGCGAACAACAACCGCAAGGACTCGGTCGTTCTTCCCCCCAGTAGGACGAAGCTCAACGATTTGAGTTCCGCCACATAATGTATTTCTCATTTCAGCAGCAGCTACATCTGCAGCGAGTATTTGACTCTGTCTCTGTGGCAACGGCTGTTTTACCACGACTACGGCCTCTCCGGTAAGCATCGCTTCAGTAACGGTGCACTGTCCTCTAAGAAGTACCATATCGCACGGCAATCGCATAGATGGGTCGCATAGGCGAACAATATCTCCTGGAACTAGGCCTGATGAGTTGATTTCTACCTCTTTTCCGTCGCGAACAACTCGAACAGATGTCGTAAACAGCGATATCCGTCGAATTTCTGCTAGGTTTTTCCGAACGTCCATAAAATTCATCACGGCTGTTAGAATTGCCATACAAAGGATAAAGAGTGAAAAACTCCAATATGACTCTGTCAACCAGACAATCACGGCCCATACCTGGAAGATGACAAAGGGGTGGATGCACTCCCTGATCAGCAGCAATGGCCACGGCGGAATTGGCACGTCGATTGCGTTTTGGCCGAAAAGCTGCAGTCGCGAAGACGCTTCAACGCCACTGAGTCCAGTATCAGCATTGCTCGCTGGCGGGGCTTCATCTGCGTCAAGTTGAATGAACGACAATGGCGGTGGTCCAGATGTTGCCGCTGTGGATGTAGAGAGTAACGTCTGTTGCTCTCGACTTGATTCAGGTTGAGAAGAAGATCGAAGAAGGAAACGAGTGTGTCTGTATACTACCATTCGCAGATCGAGAGGAAGAGACTTTGCCGGACTCTTCTTTGTCCGTTCTCGTGCTTCTGTCATGCTAATCTGCTCTAATGTTTGTTCGCAAATTTCTTCGACGGGACATATCTCCAAACCTGTTTCATCAGGCTCGGATTGTTTCGTAGATAAAGATGAAGGAGCAGATAGCTGTTCATTATAGGGACGACTCTGCATAAGACAAAAATCAGCAGAGGAAGGGCTGCACGGAGCCGAGATTGCCAAGGCTCTCCATCGCGTAAACCCTGGCCAGTGGGCAACTATCGCTACAGTTCCTCCGGTTAACACAGAGACTGCGTTAAACAATGCAACTCGCCAATACACGTAGCATCTCGGCTCAACGTTGATTCCGCTGAGAGCCTCGTCGTCTAGTAACAAGCGCTTTCGTTTTTCGAGGCGAGCTTCGCTTCCTCGCAGTCCGAGCGCTGGAGGGATTAACCGAGGAAGCGCAGAGGGTGCTGAGGAAGTAGACGAGAAAGAGGAGGACGATAAATAGCCTCCATCTAAAGTGTCTGTGTCGATCAGCTCCTTGTGGTTCTTGTTTATCATAGAAATGGGGTTGATGACCTGAAGAGCCTCTGTTGAGGAAGAATCCACTTTTAATTCAATGATTAAAACCTTTATAAATGTTTATTACCATGATTACAAAAAATTGATTAGTAAAAGCAGCATACAGTAACGGCCCTAGCGAAAACTACGCTAAAAGTTCGGGGTTCGGGAAACCTTGAAATTTCCTGTGACTTGTCGAGATAATTCAATCTCTTCGGCGTTCGCGGATATACGGATAAGGTCATAATTTTCAACTCATCTTCTTCTTTCTCCCTCTCTCAACTTCTACTTGCCCCCAAAGAACTTCAAGCCAAACAGCTGCTGAGGCATATGCGGCCAATGAACCTCGTTGTGGTGAGCACCTGTTGCCCCTGTTGCCGCCGCTCCCCAAGTTGAAGGAATCAACGTCAACGGCACGAAGAAAGAAGACGGGCTAGGAATGCTGGAAGAGATGCGCTCAAGAATGTCTCCTCCTGCTCCTGCTCCTCCCCCGACTCCGCCAGAGGGGAACATCCTCGACGAAAGAAAGATCGTCCAAGCGAATCCGCAAATATTTGAAAAAAGAGGCTGGTAACGCAGCGGCACTCGCGAGAAATTGACCCACTGAAGAAGCGGCCAGATCGCCCAATTAGCCATCAGCACGTCCAGCCACGTCTTGACAAACTTGTCGCCAGAGAGCATCGAGCGATCAGAGAGGAGCGTCGATGTGTAGGCAATGCAAAGCGCGGTCCCGACCGGAGCAAACGCGAGCTGGTCGATCAACATGCGGATCGAGGGCGATTTGAACTGACTGAGAAAGATTAACCAGAAATGGACGGGAAGAATGATCAACGCTGCATACGAGGCCATGACTGCGGCTCGGGTGTAGTCGATAGTCTCAAAGTTGTTAGAGCCGAGGCCGAAGGCTGAGTAGATGGATGAGTCCTTGCACATGATTGATCGATGCTGAAGAGCAGTCTGGCAGAGCAGATCCGCAGCGCCTGCAATGACAAGAGCAGACACGGACTTAGTCAAGAGAGGCTTCTCAATGAGCGCTTCGTCATAAGCCTTGAGAACTCGATGGCCAACCTGGGAGAGCAAGGCTGATGTTTTCTTGAAGAGCATGTTGTCGTTGCTGGTGTTGTCGTTGACCGTGTCGTTGTCTAAGGAAGGCTCGAAAACAAAACCAGCGGGTGATCCGAGAATTCTTGAGTCTAATCGAGAACCGGAACGGATCTAATAGAAAACTTGGGGCTAGATACTTGAGTTGAAAAAGATAAGTAAGTAATGCAACGAGTATTTAATCTTCTTCGTCTAAGGAAAGAGGGGAGAAATTTTCGAAGTTTGTCAAGTTTGTCAAATAAACGTGTAACTGTAACCGCGCTGAAGGGGAAATTTGAGCGCAATGAGCCCATTGTGACTGTAACCGCTTATGATGCACCCATGGCATCACTTGCTGATTCACATGCTGATGTTATACTTGTTGGCGATAGCGTGGGAATGGTAATGTTGGGGCACGCATCTACGGTACCTGTTTCATTACAAGCGATGACTATTTTTTGCGCCGCAGCTGCTAGAGGTACGCGTAAAGCGCTGCTTGTCGGAGATTTACCCTTTGGTTCGTATGCCACAGAGGATGTTGCTCGGATGAGTGCAGTACGCATGGTGCAAGAAGGAGGGGCGAACGCGGTTAAACTGGAAGGCGGCCGATCGCAAAAGGAAAAGATTCAAGCGATTTGCAATGAAGGAATCCCAGTGATGGCGCATGTTGGCCTATTGCCTCAAACATCGCCTCTTTCGTCTGGTGGAAGCTATGTTGTCCAGGGGAAATCTAGCAAGTCCGCCTTGTCGTGCGTATACGACGCGATCGCTGCTCAAGATGCAGGAGCCTTTGCGGTCGTTCTAGAGGTTGTTCCTGCGCAGGTCTCTGCGTTTATTACAGGTCTTTTAAAAATTCCTACGATCGGCATAGGTGCTGGCCCGTCGTGCGGAGGCCAGGTGCTAGTTGCTCACGATTTATTGGGATTTTCGCAAGGCGCTGCTGCTCAAAATGAGAACGAAAAGAGAAATGTAAGTGATGCGTCATCTAATAGCGCATCTGGATCACCAATGTATGGAAGTGGCGAAAATAGTTCGACTGCAACGCGTCAGCCTCGTTTTGTTCGGCGATATGCAAGTATTGGGTCAGATATCAACTTAGCGTTTCGAGACTTTGCTCAAGATGTTCGAGGGCGAACATTTCCTGCATCCTCTTCTTCTCCTTCTTCTTCTTCCTCCTCATCCTCTTCTTCCGCCTCTACGTCTTTGTTTGCCTCAAGGCACCATGAAACGGATGGTATAATGGGTTACGGAATTTCTAATAAGTCCCAACGTGTCATTCAGAAAAATGAGTTTTTTGACATGGATCTTAACGAACTGAGGGACTTCCAAGTTCTTGTTCAGCGAGATTTCCCATCGGCCTCTACTGCCCACAGAGCGCTGGATGCTGCAGCAATCGAATTAGAAAAACGTCTGGGAGGAAATATGCTAGGATTTCAACCCTCGTCTACTTCTTCTTCTTCTTCTTTAAAGTCCTCTCCCCGTATAGAGGAAGACGACAAGAAGACTATAGTTCAAACAAAAATTCGACACGATCAACAAAGCGCTTCGTACATTTCTGGTACTTTACCGTCTTCGTCTCTCTCTGTTGCTGTTCTAGGAAGTGGCGCTATCGCTAGCTTAATTAGCGCTGCGCTGGGCACAAACGCAAAAATTAAGCGCTTATCAATGTTTTCAAGCTGGAGTGAGAGATTGGCTGACATTCAAAAACATGGCGGAATTCGATTTAGAATTCCGCTCCTTCACAATAGTAATATTGAAACTGTGTGTTCGTCTGTTGAGCTTTTTGATCTCAGCGAACTTTCAAGATCGTCTATAGGCGCTGATGCAAAGGCTCTTGAGGACATTGTCCTTTCATCATCATCAAGTTCAAGTACACGCATTGTTACCCCTTCTCATGGCAAGTCAAGAAATGACATTGATTCTTCAGCTACAGGTTGTTTTGATCTCGTTTTGCTATGCGGCAAGGCATACCAAGTCGAATCGCAAGCAGCGCTTGCTGCTCTATTAGTAAAGCCGAAAACGGGGCTGGTCGTGCCGCTTTATAATGGGGCGGATTCCTTCGAGTACTTATCTGCAGTGTTTTCTCTCCTTCAATCTAAAGGTATGGACATAAATCCAGGACAACTTCTCTATGGCCAAACTTCACTCGGAGCTCGATACGAACGAGATGAAAAAGGATGGATTCTTGACCACACGGGACATGGTCAAACTCTTGTGTTTGATTCAAGCAGTGAAATTGGTGGTCAAAAAAGCACCGTTAGCTGCAACAACAATATCAACAACATCAGCGGTTACAATGAAACGTCGAATTTGATCTTGTCAGCGATGCAAATCAGTCCTGGTGACGGACTGGGAGCCTGGACCCTTCAAGTGCTATTTAAACCTCATCGTGAGATGGAACTCGCTCGGTGGCGCAAAGTAGCTGTAAATAGTGTTCTTAATCCTATTTGCGCTCTACTCGGAGTAACAAACGGAGGATTCGGCGAAGCTGCGCAGGGCTTGTATAAGAAGCAGGTCAATGCTCTCGCTGTGGAAGCGGCGCGTGCAATCGAGGTGAATTGCGAAGGAAGCAGCGTCACGTCTCATGAAATTATCGACCTTGTCCACACTGTTTCGAAAAAGACATCATTCAACACAAATTCCCTACTAGCTGATCTGAAGGCTGGGCGGGAAATTGAAGCTCCGTTTATCAATGGCGCCATCGTTAGGAGCCTTTTTGATAAGAAACGAGAGCCTGCTCCAGCAAATAGCGCCGTTCTTTCAGCTCTTGAGGCTAGAACGGTGGCCTTGTTTGGAGAAGAATATGCTTCAAAAGCGTCAACTCGGGCTCTGCGAATCATTTCGACCCGAAGACAAACGCTCTAAACAAAACTTAACTGCTCCCGTGATACGCATCAAGGAACGCAGGAGATGTAGAAGTTGCAAGTTTCCTTATCACGTTATAGTTGTCAGCAGCCAATTGCCTCACCCATGACGCGAGTTCAAGCTCTGTTTGCCCTCTGTTCTCTCCTTCAACGTCGTCGATTCTCTTGTACAAGACTGCATAGGCAGACTCTGAAACGCTGCTTGAGAGGTGAGTCTTGATCTCAGTCCATGAAGTAGCACTTACTCGATCATCATCGAAGAGCATCCACGGGGCGTCGGGAAGGTCATCTGCCTTTCTGAGGTTGGCTCCGCTTCGCCGAGCGAAACAAAAGTAGTGTCCAGAATTTGCGCTCTCCCCTTTATGAACAATGATTGAATAGAGGCCATAAAGCGTCTCTCCGTCAGCTAGAGGCAGACTAAGAACGCTTGAGGGTGGCTCCGATGATTGACCTTCAGAAGCAGACACGCAATTGGAGGCTTCAATCTTCCTTTGTATCACATCGAGGTTGTGAGCTGAAGGCGCTGGCAGTCTAAGCTCGAGAGGAATGTCGACAAAGGCGTGGACCTTGCTTGCGTTGCCTATTTTCTTGTTGAAACGCATTCGCAGCAAATTAACAAGGAGGTGACGGGGAGGGCTGGCGAAAAAAGTTGTTGAGGAAAGAGGAACGCGGTTGCCGCATCCTTCGCACTGAGCACTGCCAACAATTGACTTGTTCTTCGACACCATTAAGTTGAGCTCAAGTTTTGGCAGGCGCGAGCTTTCAACTAGCTTGCCGTTTCGGTACAAACTAGACAAGTCTCGTCTCCAAACGATGCGAAGAACATGTTGAGCGTGGAGTTTCCAAAAGGAAAGGCTGGATGGGTTCTTCGGATTTGAAATGATTCCAACTGCCTCCACCATTGGCTGCTGCACCTTGTTTGTCATCACTGACGAGTTAGCTCTAGAGAGTGCTGCGCCGCTGCCAAGCGTTGACGCTGATCTCATAAACGCAAGCTCAAACATGGACGACGAATAAGACACGTACTGCCTCGACGATTCACCGTAGAAACTGGTCGACGACGTGGATTCTCGTCTATTTAACATGTTGTTCTCTGTATCATGCTTCCAAGTCCCTAGGGTGTACCAAGCCTCATTGTTTATATCGTCTGTAGTTGCTGAAGAAAAAGAAGAAGAAGAAGAAGAAGAAGAAGAAGAAGAAGAAGAAGTAGAGCTCGTTGTACTGAAGATGCCTGGTAGAGCAAGAACTCCCGTCTCAATTGCATGCAGTAGGTGGACAGCACTAGATACTGGCAATGCAACAGCGGCCACTTCCTTTGGGCCTAGAGGAATTCCACGAGAGGTTCCGCTCTTTGAGGTTTGAAAAACGTCGGCTGTGGTTGTCAGAGGACTGCTGCTAGCGGAGGAATCAAATCGTCTCATCGCTGCATTTGAAAGAGTTAAAAGATTCGCTGAACCTCCAGACGACGCGATTGTTGTCGGCTCAATGCTGAACGTATGCGAGTACTCTGCGATTGATCCTTTCAATGCTGTTATCGGGACAGGGCCCCGGACGCTAAGGTTCAGTAGAGGTCCAATAAGCTCTTGAACAAAAGAAGACTCTTTCGGCGTCCGTATTGTGTAGCATCCAGAAACCGGACACTGTTCTCCTGCAGGGCGAAGAGGAACGCCTAGACGAATCGCAAGGTGGGATTTAACAGATGAAGCGCCTAACGTGTTTAGGTTTGCGTCTTGAGACACGAGAATTGGAGTAGACGATGATGATGAGTCTAGAGATCTAGGTGCAGACGGAGTTGGAGGTGGCACGGTCTTGTTGATCTTCTTGAAGCCTCCAGGAAGAGTTTCAAACTCAACTGGGTCAGAGAAAAGAACCTCAACGTCGAGCAGCAAATTGCGCTCATTATAGGGCCACATTGGCTTTAAAGAAGTTGTCGCAGAGGACTCGCCAGACCTCGAAGTGGGGGCGGTAGGTTGAGGAGATGGTCTTAAAACTCGTGTTGCGCGCTTAATCGCAATGAACATTCCGATTCTCGGCGACGTAGATGTAGATGATGATGAAGATGATGATGCAAGGGCTGGTTCTAACGAGAGTGGTTCCCCGTGTATTAGCGAATATCCTGCTAATGCAGGCGATAAATCTTGTAAATCTCCCAGTGCGCCTATCTTTGAGTCTGAATCTAGAGAAACAGACAAGACACAAACATCAACGATCGGAAGTGGTAAGTCAGAATCAAATCTGCCTCCTGACTTGGAAGACAGTTCTCCCCAGCTTCTCTTGATATACAAGTGGACATCTTCATGCTGAGCAAGTGGCGTTGATGCAGGCTGGAACAATCTGACAGGACCAGGACGCAGAGATGCGTTCATACTCGTTGGCGGAATGACCGTTTGGTTCGCGACTCCTCTCATAAAGTTAACACCTTTGCCATCAGTAGTTGGAG
>Ga0164295_10003120_pt1 | contig 13397 bp, 10 predicted proteins | sample GEODES006metaG_FD_111798 | JGI IMG/M metagenome (GOLD analysis project Ga0164295, IMG submission 111798) | Oligotrophic lake water microbial communities from Sparkling Lake, Wisconsin, USA - GEODES006 metaG | ecosystem: Environmental > Aquatic > Freshwater > Lake | place: USA: Sparkling Lake...
CCTTTGGAGTTGTTCTACATGATTGAAGAAAACATTGATATCCAAACCGCCAATGGTTCAATGAACACATTTGTCGTATTCCCAGAAGAAGACGGCCCTCATCCTGTCGTCTTTTTTTACATGGACGCTCCTGGTAAACGTGAAGAATTGCACGACATGGCCAGAAGACTTGCCAGCGTAGGTTATTTTGTTGTTTTACCCAACCTCTATTACCGACGCAGTCGCGACTTTTACCTTAAGGACCGTACACCTGAAGCTCTGGAAGTCATGTTCAGCCACATGGGTACTTTGAATGCGAACACCAGTCAAATTGACACCCAGGCCATGCTCAATTTTGTGGATCGCCACGCCATGGCCGATCAGTCCCGAATTGGTGCAGTCGGGTACTGCATGAGTGGTCCCATTGTCATGTGGGTTGGCGCACAATTTCAAGACAGGCTGCAAAGCATTGCCTCCATTCATGGCGCCAACATGGCAAGTGATGAGCCTGATTCACCTCACCTCATGGCATCCCAATTGAAATGCGAGTGCTACTTTGCATGTGCAGAAATTGACAAATGGGCACCGCCTGCAGATATCCAAAAATTAGAAGTTTCACTTTTGGCTTCCAAAGTGAACCACCGCATCGAATGGTACCCCCAAGTGGAGCACGGCTTTGTGTTTCCTAGACGCGAAGGGATTTACAACGCCCCCGCCGCAGAACGCCATTGGGAGCGCCTGTTCAGTTTGTTTGATCGCACCTTGAAATTCTGATCTTGTGATACTTAAAAACCGGAGACAACCATGACTTTGAATGCCAACCCTCGCCGTTTATTTACACAGGCACTTTGCGGACTCGCTGCCGCGGCCGTAACGCCATTGACAAGTTGGGCACAAACCGCCTTTCCAAGCAAGCCCATGACCTTTGTAGTGCCCTACCCCGCCGGCGGTGCCAATGACATGCTGGGTCGTTTGATTGGCCAGAAGATGTCTGAAGCACTCAGCGGAACATCTATTGTGGACAACAAACCAGGAGCAGCAGCGCTTTTGGGCGCAACGGTGGTGGCACGCGCAGCGGCCGATGGCCACACCCTGTTGATCGGTGGATTAGCCACCCATGCGGCCAGCCCCTACCTGCTGAAGGCCGACTATGACCCGCTGAAAGATTTTGAATCGGTGGGTATGATCGGCAGCGCGCCCATCATTGCTATCACCTTTAATGAGTCGCCCTACAAAACCCTTAAAGACGTGGTTGACGCTGCTCGCAAAGACCCCAAGGGGGTCATGTACGGCTCCTCAGGGAATGGCTCACCATTGCATCTGGCAGGTGAACTTTTTACCTCGCAAAACAAGATCGACATGACGCATGTTCCTTACAAGGGTGGCAATGCGCACATCATGGACTTGATCGGTGGACGCGTACCGGTGATTTTTGACACTGCCACCAACTGCGTACCTTTGCTCAAATCCGGCAAAGTACGTGCCCTGGCAGTGGGTGCGACCGCACGCTTACCCGACTTTCCAAACGTACCCACTTTTGCTGAAGCTGGATTTCCCCAGTTCGACTTCTCGGCGTGGTACGCGGTGTTTGCGCCTGCAAAAACTCCGAAAGATGTGGTCGCCAAATTGTCCAACGCCTTGTCTGTTGCGCTCAAGAACCCCGAAACCATGACCAAGCTCAATGGGGTAGGCGTCACTCCGGGCAATGGCAATGCGGCTGATCTTGCGCGCTTTCTGCCCATTGAAAACGAACGCATTGGCCGTCTGATCAAAACCGCCAACATCAAAGCCGATTGATGAGAGGACACGTACATAAACATCCTGAGGACCCCCTGCGCACAGTGGCTGATCTGCCGGCACCCCGCATTCAGGCCCATGCCGCGAATCTCACGTTGCTGCCTGATGGTGCTCTCGCCTGTGTGTGGTTCGGCGGCTCCATGGAAGGGCGCGCCGACATCAGCGTCTTCAAGTCGCAACTCGAACCCGGCAGCAAGCAATGGAGCGAAGCTGTTCAGTTGTCTAACGACCCGCTGCGTTCAGAGCAAAATCCCATGCTCTGTGTCATGCCTCGGGGTCTACTGTGGTTGTTGCACACGGCACAAACTTCGGGCCATCAGGACACTTCGGTGGTGCGTCGACGGATCTCACTTGACCAAGGCCAGACTTGGGGCCCCACTGAAGACTTGCCTGGCGCGCCGCGCGGCTCATTTGTGCGACAGCCCATTCACATTGAGAGTGAGGTCAGTTGGTTTCTGCCTATTTTCAGATGCAAACCGGTCCCAGGCAAAGCCTGGGATGGAAGCTTGGACGACAGTGCAGTATTGCATTCAACAGACCAAGGCGCATCGTGGTCACTGATCGAAGTGTCCGACAGTCTGGGCTGTGTGCATATGAACATCGTGCCCGCTAGCGATGGCCAATTGCTGGCTTTCTACCGTAGCCGCTGGGCCGATCGTGTGTACCGGTCCACCAGCCAAGATGGCGGTATGACATGGCAAGCCCCAGCCCCAACGCTTTTGCCCAACAACAACTCGTCCATCCAGGCTTTGCGCTTGCAAGATGGATGTTTGGCCATGGTCTTCAACGCCAGCAGTGCGGCCAATGCCGCCGAGCGTCGCGCATCTTTGTATGACGATTTGGAGGACTTGGCCAATTTCACCGAAACTACTGATTCAACCGCCTTGGCTCGGCAAGCGTTTTGGGGTGCCCCCAGAGCCCCTTTGACCCTGGCCTTATCCGAAGACGATGGCCTGACCTGGCCCTGGCAACGCAATTTAGAAACTGGGGACGGCTGGTGCATGAGCAACAACTCAGAACTGCGGCTGAACCGCGAGTATTCGTACCCCTCCATTGCACAATCCACAGATGGCGCATTGCATCTAGCCTACACCATGTTCCGACAGCATATTCGATATGCACGCGTGATGCCCGATTGGGTCAAACAAGCCTCTTGACCCACCTTCACCGACAACGTTAATCATGCACTCTTGGCCACACAACACTTTCATGACAGCGAGTGCAGTGGCTGCCAAATTTCGTATGGCCTGATTTCCCCAGATCGGCACCCCTTCCATCAATGAATGTCATCCCGACTGTTGTGACGGGGAATGTTCAGGGTTTTGTAGAGCGGTATCAACTCCCGCCGAATGCGTTCTAATTGATACGCAAAGACCAAACTTGCGCACAAGCCCACACAGGCACTCAGCGCTAAAGCTTGGGGACTGCCCAGTTCATCCGCCACCCAACCTGAAAACAAAGACCCCAACGGTGTCATCCCCAAAAAGGACATCACATACAGCGCTGCCACCCTGCCCCGTAAAGCATCGGGCACTGTGCTTTGAAGCACTGTGTTGGTTGCTGCTGCCGTCAGCATCATGCCAAGCCCCGAAATAAAAAGCAGCGGCAAGGCCAACCACAAAGAAGTGGCCATTGAAAAAGCAATCAAGGCCACACTGGACACGCCTGCACTCCAGCCCATCAGCTTGAATAAACCACGAATACTTGACCGCGATGCCAAATACAGCATGCCGCAAACTGCGCCCATCCCTGAAGCGCTGTACAACAGCCCCAAAATTTGCGAATCGCCATGAAATCGTTCACTGGCAAACCAAGGCATCAAAGAGCTGTATGACTGCAAGCTGAAGCTGCTGATAGCCAAGAGCACCAGGGCACAGCGACTTGGAAAGAAACCGTAGGCATGAACCAGTCCAGCCATCAATTGACGCGCCATGCCTGAAGTGGCTTGTTTCCGAATGTGAGCCCCGATATGGGTGGCGTGCAAGGCAAGCAGAACTGCAAAGCGCATCAGACAGTTCATGACAAAGCTCCAGATTTCGCCAAAGCTTGCGGTGATCAAGCCCCCGATCATCGGACCGATGAAACGAGCGCCATTCATCACTGTGGAATTCAAAGCGATGGCATTGGTCAGCTCCTGACGATCGGGCAAGAGCTTGGAGATCAAGGCTTGACGGGCTGGTGCGTCAAAGGCATTGCCCATACCCAAAACCAAATTGCCCAAAACGATATGCCAAGCCTGAATGTGATCCGTAGCGATCAAGATCAACATCACCAGTGATTGAGACATGGCCAACACATTGGTGGCATACAAAACTCGCCGTACATCCATACGGTCAATCAGCACACCAGCAAAGGGGGTAATGAACAACAAAGGAATTTGCAGTGTAAAAGCCGACAGCCCCAGCATCAAAGTGGAGCCCGACAATCGATAAACCAACCAACTGGTGGCCACCAGTTGAATCCAATTGCCAATTTGCGAGGTGCCTTGTCCGATCAAAAACAAACGAAAGTTGCGATGCTGTAGGGCACGCAGACTGTTCGGAAGTTTCATGAGGCCAATCTTGGAGAAGAGTTGATACGGGGATTTGACTCCATTTTAGGGGTGCCGACTGACGGCAAACTCACTCGGATCGGAGAAACGGGAAGTTGTGTGTCTCCCTTTGGACTGACCATCCAGAGAATATGCCTGTAAATGAGGTCTCTGTATCAATTTGGAAAGCTTCAAACCATGGCCTCTATATGGCAAAAACCCGTCTCGGTGGAGATCCTGATGCGCAATCACCTCAATACCGCACCCGGTACTTTGGGTATGGAGTTTTTAGAAGTTGGCGAAGATTTTTTACGGGCTCGTGTGCCGGTGGATCACCGCACCCGCCAGCCCTATGGCATCTTGCACGGCGGTGTTTCTGTGGTGTTGGCAGAAACCTTGGGTTCTTGTGGGGCCGCCTACTCGGTGCCACCTGGACATCGGGCGGTGGGTCTGGACATCAATGCCAACCACATCAAAGCCACCAGTTCGGGTTGGGTCACGGGCATCGCCCGACCCGTCCACAGAGGGCGGAGCACCCATGTTTGGCATATCGATATGCACAACGATGCCGGTGAATTAACGTGCGTTTCACGCATAACCATGGCGATTTTGGCCTCAAAAACAGATTCACCCGGCATTGCGACCCCAACTTGATCCACACCTGCTTTCTGGGTTTTCAGGTTCAAATACTTATTGTTTTTTGAATTAAACCGTGTTTAATGACTTGAATTCACGTGCCATTGAACTTGTCCTGAAGATTCTAGGAGAGCAATTTGCAAGCTACCGACACCCGCGACCCCGATTATTTTCATAAAGTCGTTGACTGTCAGTGGGCTTGCCCCGCTCACACCCCAGTTCCGGAGTACATCCGCTTGATTGGACAAGGCAAGTACACCGATGCCTACATGGTCAACTGGACTTCGAATGTGTTCCCGGGTATTTTGGGTCGAACCTGTGACCGCCCTTGCGAACCGGCTTGTCGCAGATCTCGCGTAGAAGAAAACAATGGTGAAAAACCAGAACCGGTGGCGATATGCCGCCTCAAACGCGTTGCGGCAGACTTCAAAGATGACATCTCGGACCGAATGCCCACGATTGCTTCGTTCAACGGCAAAAAAATAGCCTGTATTGGTGCAGGGCCGGCTTCACTTACCGTTGCCCGAGACTTGGCACCACTGGGTTACCACGTGACCCTTTTCGATGGCGAGAAAAAAGCCGGTGGGTTCATCCGGACGCAAATTCCCAAATTCAGATTACCTGAAACCGTGATTGACGAAGAAACCGGCTACATCCTCGACATGGGTGTTGATTTCAAAAGTGGTCACCGTATCGACTCCATGAAGTCCTTGATGGACATGGGTTTTGATGCCATTTTTGTCGGCAGTGGCGCGCCAAGAGGAAGAAACCTGGACATTCCAGGAAGAGAGCAAGCCAAATCGAACATCCACATCGGTATCGATTGGTTGGCTTCTGTTTCTTTTGGACACGTCACTGAGGTGGGGAAAAAAGTGATTGTCTTGGGCGGAGGCAACACGGCCATGGACTGCTGCAGATCGGCCTTAAGACTTGGCAGCAGCGATGTCAAAGTCATTGTGCGCAGCGGCTTTGAAGAAATGAAAGCCTCGCCATGGGAAAAAGAAGATGCCATTCACGAAGGCATACCCATCATCAACTTCCATGTCCCGAAAACTTTTGAACACGTGAATGGCAAATTAAGTGGCATGCGCTTTGAGCTTGTAAAAGCGGTCTTTGATGAAAAAGGACGACGCAAACTGGTTCCCACGGGTGAACCTGACGCCTTCTTTGAATGCGACACCGTTTTATTGGCCGTTGGTCAAGAAAATGCTTTTCAGTGGATCGAAAATGATTGCGGCATTCAAATGAATGAGTGGGGAATGCCCGATCTGAATGAAAAGACTTTTCAATCTTCCATCGCCAATATCTATTTTGGTGGCGATGCCGCATGGGGGCCCAAAAACATCATCACAGCTGTAGCCCATGGCCATGAGGCGGCGGTTTCCATAGACCTCTTCTTGAAGCAACAAGATGTGGCCATTCGTCCTGACCCGCTGACGAATCTCATGTCACAGAAAATGGGAATTCACGAGTGGAGTTACCACAACGACGTCTCCAACGATACGCGTTTTAAAGTGCCATGGGCCAATGCAGAAAAAGCCTTGGCAAGCATTCGCATCGAAGTAGAACTGGGTTTTGATGCGGCAACCGCTTTCAAGGAGGCCCACCGGTGCCTTAACTGTGATGTTCAAACCGTATTTACAACCGAAACCTGTATCGAGTGCGATGCCTGTGTCGATATCTGTCCGATGGACAGTCTTACGATCACCAAAATTGGCGAAGAATCCGATTTGCGAGGCCGACTGCAAGCACCTGCAACCAACCTCAGCCAAGATTTGTTTGTCTCTACGACCCTGAAATCAGGTCGCATCATGGTCAAAGACGAAGACGTTTGCCTGCACTGTGGACTGTGCGCAGAACGTTGCCCGACCGGTGCGTGGGACATGCAAAAATTTCTGCTGATCACAGCCCAAGCAGGCGAGTCCAAACAAGCCGCCACAAAAACCACAGAGGTCGCATGAAAAATACAGTGGCTGTCAATGATTTTGTAATTAAATTTGCCAATGTCAACGGGTCAGGCTCAGCTTCTGCCAATGAGTTGTTTGCGAAATCGATTTTGCGCATGGGCGTCCCCGTCAGTCCCAGAAATATTTTCCCAAGCAATATCCAAGGACTGCCGACCTGGTACGAGGTTCGGGTTTCTGAAAAAGGCTACGTAGGTCGCAGAGGTGGCATCGACATGATGGTGGCCATGAACCCCCAAACTTGGGATGCTGATATGGCCGAAATTTCACCTGGCGGCTATATTTTTTATGACTCGACTCGGCCCATTCCTGCTTCAAAATTCCGTGAGGATTTGTGTGTCATCGGCGTACCACTGACAGAAATCAGCAACACCAATTACACCGACCCACGTCAACGTCAGCTCTTCAAAAATATCATTTACATTGGCGCACTTTCGGTACTTCTGAGTGTAGATCCCCAAGAAATTACGAAGCTTTTTGCAGAACAATACAAAGGCAAAGAACAACTGCTGAACTCGAACGTCCGCGCCCTGAATTTGGGTCGCGATTATGTACTCGAGCACCTGCACCACCCGATTGGTTTACAAGTTAAACATGCGGACTGTGTTGGGAATCAAATATTCACAGACGGCAACAGTGCAGCGGCCCTGGGTTGCGTCTACGGTGGCGCCACAGTCGCTGCGTGGTATCCGATCACGCCTTCCTCTTCTGTGGCTGAAGCCTTTCAGAAATACTGCGAAAAATTCAGGATTGATCCGAGTACACGTCAAAATCAATTTGCAATTGTTCAAGCAGAAGACGAATTGGCATCCATTGGCATGGTCGTTGGTGCAGGTTGGAATGGTGCACGTGCTTTTACAACGACATCGGGGCCTGGCGTCTCCCTCATGACCGAGTTCATCGGCTTGGCGTATTTTGCTGAAATTCCGATCACCATCATCAATGTGCAACGAGGCGGCCCTTCTACCGGCATGCCCACCCGCACGCAGCAAGCAGACTTGATTTCTTGTGCCTATGCATCCCACGGTGACACCAAGCATGTCTTGCTGTTCCCCATGGATCCGTATGAGTGCTTTGAGCATTCGGCCACAGCCCTGGACTTGGCCGACCGATTACAAACCCCTGTCTTTGTCATGACCGATTTGGACATTGGCATGAACCAACGCTTGTGTGCACCTTTTGAATGGGATCCTGATCGTCAATTTGATCAAGGCAAAGTCATGACAGCGGAAGAACTCGAGGCAGGTAAAGACTTTGGTCGCTACAAAGATGTTGATGGTGACGGTATACCTTGGCGCACACTGCCTGGCACCCACCCCACCAAAGGCAGTTTTTTCACCAGAGGAACCACACGCGACCCCTATGCAAGGTATTCCGAACGTGGGCCCGACTATGTCTACAACATGGAGCGCCTGATCCGTAAATTCAAAACAGCGGCGCACATCGTTCCGCAGCCCATTCTGAGAACAGCAGCCGAAAAAACTGACTACGGCGTCATTTACTTCGGCTCCACAAGCCCCGCAATGGACGAGGCATTTGATATTCTGAATGCAGAAAATGTAAGCTTAGATGGTATGCGCTTAAGGGCATTCCCTTTTCCAGACGCCGTGGCTGACTTTATCCATGCGCACAAACAAGTTTTTGTAGTTGAGCAAAACAGGGATGCGCAAATGCACACGCTCTTGGCGACTGAACTCGAATTAGATGGCACAGCCTTGGTCAAAATTTTGCATTACGACGGAACACCCATCACAGCAAGATTCATAGTGGATGCGATTCGTACCCATCTGAAAACGATGCAACAGCGTACATCCCAAGCCCATCAGGAAATGACCGCATGACTTACATCACCAAACCTGCATTGCACCATCCGACGTTGGGGTTAAACAAGGTTGGCTACACCCGCAGAGACTACGAGGGTCGTGTATCCACTTTGTGCGCCGGATGTGGGCACGACTCCATTTCGGCCGCCATTATTCAAGCCTGTTGGGAGCTCGATATAGAGCCCCACCGCGTTGCCAAACTGTCGGGCATTGGGTGCAGCAGCAAAACACCTGATTATTTTTTAGGGGCCTCACACGGTTTCAATACCGTCCATGGACGCATGCCTTCAGTGCTCACTGGGGCCAACCTGGCAAACCGTGACCTGCTTTATTTAGGCGTTTCTGGCGACGGAGACTCTGCATCTATAGGTCTAGGGCAATTTGCCAACGCCATGCGCAGAGGGGTTCGCATGGCTTATATTGTTGAAAATAACGGCGTTTACGGCTTAACCAAAGGACAGTTTTCAGCGACAGCAGACAAAGGCTCGAAAAGCAAAAAAGGCGCTGTCAATAATGACAGCCCGATTGACTTGGTCGGTTTAGCTCTGCAATTAGGCGCTACTTATGTCGCAAGAGGATTTTCTGGCGATAAAGAACAACTCGTCCCCCTGATCAAAGGCGCCATAGGTCATGGTGGGGCCGCGTTCATTGATGTCATCAGTCCCTGCGTCGCGTTCAATAACCACACTGGGAGTACCAAAAGCTATGACTATGTTCGGGAACACAACGAGTCGGTCAGTCGGATTGACTTCATCCCCAGGCGCTCAGAAATCACGGCAGATTATGCAGAAGGTGACACCATTGAAGTGGAGCAACATGACGGCACCATTTTGAAATTACGCAAACTCGACAGCGATTACGATCCTTGTAATCGCTATGCCGCTTTGAGCTACATGAATGAACACCAAGAGCGAGGCGAGGTTGTGACCGGACTCTTGTACTTGGACCCGCTCGCCCTCGATTTGCATGCTTCACTGAATACAAGTCACAAACCACTCAATGCATTGCGGGAAAGAGACCTGTGCCCAGGCAATGCATCGCTTGAAAAAATCAATGCCTCCTTGCGCTGATTAAGCCCGATCAGGAATAGGCAGTAAACGTTGCGGAAATGAACGCTCAAAAATTCCTTCAGCAATCCGGTTTTTCAGAATTTCAATCGACCCCCCCGCGATCATCCATCCACGTGTACGGCGCACGCAATATTCCACCAGGCACTCCTGGCTGAAACCAGTGCCGCCCATGATCTGCATGGCTTCGTTGGCCACCTCCCAACCGGCCACATTGCAGGCGAGTTTGGCCATCGCTGTGCTTTGTGCTGAAGGCAAAGCATGCTCACCCTCCAGCGCTGCACGGTACAGCAGCAATTGAGCCTGTTCAAGTTTCATGAACATGTCGGCAAACTTCCATTGCAGACCTTGGAATTCGCACAGTTCGCGCCCAAATTGCTTTCGAACCATCGCATGCTCGCGCGCCACATTGAATGCATGGCGCCCCAAAGCCAATGCCCTTGAGGCATTGCCCAAACGCTCCACATTGAATCCGGAGATTTGTTTTTTAAAACCACCTGGCCCCAATAAAACGTTTTCAAGCGGAATGCGGCACTCATCAAAAAACAGCGGGGCCCACCTTTCGCCATTCATGAAGTTCGAAGGCTCCCCCACTTGAAATCCCGGGCTTCCTTTTTCAATCAAAACAGATCCAATGCCGCCGACACCGGGGCCAAAACGAACGTAGATCAAGAAAAGTTCGGCATCGGGACTGTGCGTCGAAAATACCTTGCTGCCATTGATGACGTAATGGTCCCCATCCCGCCTTGCGCTGGTTTTGAGTTCGGTGACCGCAGAGCCCGCATCGGGCTCACTCATGCCCAAAGAAATCAATTTTTGACCTGCCAAAATGCTGGGCAGGAAACGGGCTTTTTGCGCAGGCGTGGCGTACTCCACAAAAGTTCGAACGGGCCCGAAGTTGCCCGCCTGAACGATATCGGCGCTTTTAGGACAAACCAGGGCTACTTGCTGGATCGCCAACACCGCATGCATCAGCGTGCCGCCTTGGCCGCCATCGGCTTCAGAAAAGGCAATTCCCAACAAGCCTTGCTCAGCCAGCAATGCCGCCGTCTCCCAGGGATACTGGGGGGCATGCGCTCTGGCCAAGGCTCCATCTTTGAGTTTGTCTTGTGCAAAACGCGCAACCGATTCTGCAAAGGCCGTGTGTTCTTCGTTGAGAGCGAAATCCATAGCTTGTCTATCTGAGTTTGGAAACTGCATTGCATCATGCCTGCAAACAGCACGGCCACCTGTTGCCTACGTGGCAGCCCTCGCGCCATGCGTGTTGTAAGGTCACGCCATTGCCAGGAACTTTATGACCATTGCACAAATTTTTGCCAAGTTCGGCGCAGAGCTGCGGCCTCAAGACTTGACGCCCGATGTGATTCATCACGCCAAAAGGGCCGTTATCGATTGGTACGCCGCATGGCTGCCCGGGTCGATCGAGCCCCCAGCAACTTTGCTGGAAATAGCCTTGAGCGATGACTTGGACAGGGGCACGGCCCGATTGGCACAAGGCCGCTTTTCTACGCCCCGCACGGCGGCCTTGATCAACGCAACGGCCGCGCACACGGTCGAGGTCGACGACATTTACCGTGAAGCAATTTACCACCCGGGTGCACCGACCATTGCCGCGGCGCTGGCCATCGGACAGGCACAAGGCGCATCAGGTCTGGCGTTTCTGACGGCTGTGGTGGCAGGGTATGAAATTTCCACCCGGATTGGCGCAGCCATGGGGCGCGAACATTACCGCTTTTGGCACAACACCGGAACCGTTGGCACCTTTGGCGCGGCGGCGGCGGCCTCCAACCTGTTGAGGCTTGACACCATCCCATACACCCATGCGCTGTGCACAGGGGCTACCTTTGCCGCCGGTCTGCAGCAGGCCTTTCGCATGGACTCCATGTCCAAGCCACTCCATGCCGGCCATGCGGCGCAGGCCGGTTTGTTGGCAGCGCAATCGGCCGCAGCAGGGGTGACAGGTTCACTGGATGTCATTGATGGCGAGGCTGGATTTGGCAAAGCCATGGGCCCAGGGCCGGAATGGGAAAAATCCACCCTCACCTTGGGGACAGTTTTTCATATCAGCAGCATGACCTTCAAAAACCATGCCTGCTGCGGCCACACCTTTGCGCCCATCGATGGCGCCCTGGCTCTGAAAAAGCAAATGGACATTCAACCCCATGACATCCATCGCATCCACATAGCCACCTACCGCCCCGCTCTGGAGGTTGCGGGCAACTTTGAACCCGTCACAGCCGCGCAGGCGCGGTTCAGCATTCCCTATGTGGTGGCGACGGCATTGTTGTATGGCAGCGTTCGATTGGCTGCGTTCAGTTCTGAGCGTTTAGCCGACCTGGCCATCCGGGACTTGATGACCCGCATCGAACTGAGCGTCGACCCCGCGCTGGACGCTGCGTTTCCAGGTCAACGGGCGACCCATGTGCGCATTGAATTGAATGACGGTCGAACGGGAGCGTTCTATCAACCGACCCGCAAAGGTGATCCCGAGGCCCCTTTGACGGATGACGACTTAAGTAACAAATTCATGGAGTTGGTGACCCCCGTATTGGGTCTTTCTCCGACGACCAGTCTGCTGAAAAAGCTTTGGCACCTCGAAGACTGTATCAATGTGGCAAGCCTGTGAGCTACTTTCACAAGCAATAATTTTTTCTTTGACATAAACTTCCGCAACTTTTAAAAGACGGAGCAAGCTCACGATGTCGATGGTTCAGCTGGCGCTTAAGCGACCGTACACGTTCATCGTGATGGCAATCCTCATTGTTCTAGGCACACCCTTTGTGCTCAAGAACATGGCGACAGACATCTTTCCGGACATCAACATTCCGGTCATCAGCATCATTTGGAACTACAACGGCCTGCCGGCTCAAGAAATGGGCCAGCGTATTGCGGCTCAAACCGAGCGCGGTTTGACCACCGTGGTCAGTGACATCGAGCACATCGAATCCACCTCATTGGCCGGTGTGACTGTGGTCAAGGTGTTCTTCCAGCCCGGCGTCAACATCCAGACCGCCATGGCCCAAGTGGTGGCTTCGGTGCAAACCCAAGTGCGTCAATTGCCACCGGGCATCACCCCGCCTTTGGTGATCAAGTACTCCGCGTCGAGCATTCCGGTCATGCAATTGGCGTTGTCGAGCCCGACCCTGGCCGAAAACGCATTGTTCGATGTGGCCGTGAATGGCCTTCGCCCCCAACTGATCACAGTGCCCGGCGTGGCCTCACCCTTCCCTTACGGCGGCAAGGTGCGGGTGATTTCGGTGGACTTGGATACCGAGGCTTTGCAGGCCCGTGGACTGTCCCCCGCGGATGTGGTCAACGCGGTCAACACCCAGAACTTGATCTTGCCCTCCGGCACCGTGAAGCTGGGCGAGACCGAATACACCGTGCGTATGAACGGCTCACCCGGCGTGCTTTCAGGCTTGAATGACCTGCCTGTTCGCACCACCAACAGCATCACCACCTACCTCAAAGACGTGGCCTACGTACGTGACGGCTTTCAACCACAGACCAACGTGGTTCGCCAGGACGGTGTGCGCGGCGTGATGATCTCGGTGCTCAAAAACGGGGGCGCCTCCACACTGGACATTGTTTCTAACGTCAA
>Ga0164295_10003125_pt1 | contig 13389 bp, 4 predicted proteins | sample GEODES006metaG_FD_111798 | JGI IMG/M metagenome (GOLD analysis project Ga0164295, IMG submission 111798) | Oligotrophic lake water microbial communities from Sparkling Lake, Wisconsin, USA - GEODES006 metaG | ecosystem: Environmental > Aquatic > Freshwater > Lake | place: USA: Sparkling Lake...
ATTGGCAAACCCATCATTTCAGACCCCAGCGCCCCGTCAGCAGTCTCTGTGCTTGGGGGATACCCTGCCCACGACTTTAATGCTTCCTCTTCCTCCTCCTCCTCTTCTTCTTCTTCTTCCCTTTTTTCTTCCCCATTGCTTGCTTCAGCTGCCCACTCGCGCCATTTTGGCTTTCCTCGGCACCGTCCGTCAATGTCCGCCTCAGCTAGTCAAGCCACGATTCTAGGCGGTGGTGGCGTTGGTGGCACTGGCTCTAGCGTTGGACTTGGCGCCCTTCGTCTTGATTTGAGTTTAAGCGATCGCATCGCTGCGATTCACGCAAAGAGTGAAGAGCGAAGCAAGCGTTTTTTGCTTCTTCGGCGGCACTACCTGCAGAGTTTAAAGAACTACCATCTAGAGGCTCGTGAGCAGGACATTGCCATTGAGCAGCTTCGAACAGCGACCGTTGACGCTCGAGTAAAGATGCGTGGCCCGGAAAGGTCGTCTAAATTTGCGACTGACCAGGAGGAGTGGGCGGCGGTGGACAGAATGTCCATGGCGTCAACTGCCGTTTATTTTCAAAATTTGGAGCTCAGAACTCGTTTGGCCGCATTGACGAATCGTTCCAGTGGTTGCGATGTTGAAGAGCTTAAGCCTTTAAGTGATCAGGCGGTCAAAAAAGTAGACAAAGGTGATGCATCAGCTACCTCAATTCCTTCCTCAGGTGCATCATCAGCAAATAATGCTTCATCATCGACTGTTAGCAAGGAGGTCGGAATCAAGGTGCTTACGCGAAATGGCAGTGCAGTTAGTGGAGGTGCAAAGACGAGAGCGAAGAAGGGAGACAAAGCTGCTGCACCTGCCGTTCAAGCAACTACCGCTACTACCAAGTCCAAGGCGAAGGCACCAAAAGCTGACGAAGATGACGACGCAATGCGCGATGACAATGAAGAACGAGCCGACAACAATGACGAAGATAGTGACGATAATGATCCGTATGCCACTCGAGTTCGCACAGAGCCTCGTCGCGGTCCTCGACATGTTAAGAACGCTAGTGAAACGGTACTCGGAGTGGGAGACCTTGTTTTGTCTGTTTACGGTAGAGGCGTTGTTGTGCGACAGCGCGACCCTGATAGCTCTGCTCCTTCTTGCATCACTCAAGTTCTTCTCGAATGGGGCGCTAATGCGTTTGTAACGTCAAAGTCCTTGACTCTTCTCTGCGTTGCTGGAGAAGAATATCTAGGAGAACGCTCACTTGACGCTTTACTTCTTCAACAAAGTGGTGTCTCTAAGCCATTGAAGGCATCAGCCACGTCAGCCTCTGTTCCACAGCTTTATAACGCTGACGATTTAATCATGGAAGCCAGCATGCTCTCCAGGCAACATTCGCAAGCCGGCGCGCAAGGCGGATCTTCTGCATTGTCTTCCACTATTGCTCCCACTATTTCTGTACTGCCGCCGACGAAACAAGGAGTGCCTTCTGAGCAAGAAGAAGAAGAAGGCGCGTCGATGAAAGACATTGCGTCAACGCCTCCAGGCCGAGCAAGCAGCAGATCAAGGCGCAAGAGCGTATCTCAAGTCTCCCCTCAAAAGAACCGGTCGATCCGAACGTCGGCCACAGATGCTGCAGACGAAGAAGGAGGTGAAGATGACAAGGAGGCTGTCAAGCGAGCCGTGAAGCGAATAAAGACAAAGAGTGGAAAGACTATGTCCTTGAGAGCGCCTGTTTTTGTCACGTCGTGGGACGCATATGGCGTACCAAGGGGTGTGCCTCTTCGCTTGGATCCTGCGCGGAATGCTACTCTTGGATTTGTAGTGGCTGTAAATGAGTTCCCCTCGTCTTCAAAGTTCGGTCAACGAGATGGAACTAGAGCAGTTTCTAGCTCGTCTGCTAACCAGGTGGCAGCTCTGGAGCCGTTTGTCGATGAAATGTCCCCGCGAAGTAGTAGTAGCAGCAGCAGCAGTAGCGCTGCAGCTCGTACAGGAAGCGCAGCTGTTGAAATTTCGTTCAAAAACGAGCCAAAGGCTGATAACAACTCACAGAGCAGGTACTTTGGCCCTGGCTCTCCTCTCCACGGCGTAACGAGCGGAGATGCACTAAACTCGTCAGCTGCAGATGTTGTTCGACAGCTGCGTGCCCAGAACGAGCGCCTCACGTTTCAGCTCAGACACTCTGAGGAGATCCGAGAAGAGCAGCGCAGTCGCTTATCGGACACAAAGGACTCAATCTCTAGAATACTCGAGCAGCTAAATAGCGAGAGAGAAACGAGTCGCGAAATAGCTGAAGAGCTGCGAGTCTGTATGCTCGAGGCAAATGAGGTCACGTCGCGACTTGTTGCATTGGCGAAAAGATTCGATCCGGCAAGTCCAACAGCTCAAGTCGTCCTTCCTTCTCTTTCTTCGTTTACCTCCACGTCGACTTCAACCAGTTTTGCATCATTGGTGCTTGGATCTACCCCATTGACTACAGGGTCTGCTGAGTCATTTGTCATTAGCGAGACGGCGAGGAAAAGAAAAGCAGCAGATGCTCCTAGTAGTGCGTCTAGACACACGCAAACGATCCGCACGCACGCCCCGCAGTCGTCGGCTGACTCGGACTCGGACGGGATCGATGACGAAGCAGATGCGCAATCGTCGGCTCCCGCGGAGAAACACAGGCCGCTAACTCGAAGCGGTAGGACCGCGTCCTTATCTCTTGGAACTCACGGCCGACGCGGTGGCGCGCATGCGCGAACTTCAGAAGAAGTTGCTGAAACTGCAGCAGCCGAGGCAGCAGCTGATACTGATGACTACGACGTTATGGACTCGGACGATGCAGATGAAGACACGGAGAAGGGCAATGCTACTATGGACGATGAAGACGACGCTGGTGGTCAAGATGGAGTCGATGAGAGCGATGATGGACTTGCGGCCTTGCTGGAGCTAACAAGTGTTCGCACTCGCGCTCAAAGAAGCAGTCAAGGACACGATCTTGCCTCAAGCGGTCCTTCTACTGCTGCCTCGTCATCTTTAGCAAAGGGAAAGAAGGGTTCGTCTCGCCTTCCAGTTGTTGAGGCTACAACGTCTGGCGACGGAGGGCCAAGGGTCGGAGGAAAGCGTCGTCGCACCCAAGATGATTTTCAAGAAGATGGGGTATCAGCTCTCCACGCAATCGTTGCAGATGCCATTGGTTCTAGCGATGCAGCCCTGAAGACTCGAAGCAGCAACGGGAAAGACTCCTCCACAGTGTCCTTAAAGAAGTCAACATCCCTTTCTGCTTCGTCAGCGCTGGCACCTGGGATTCAGACTGTAGTCGATGGTGCTCATGCTGCGGATGATGAAGTCCCAACATCTAAACGCACTACTCGAAACGCGAGGGGAAGCAACATCACTGATGCAGATCGTCGACGAGCTGAAGAAGAAGATGACGTTGCGGATGAGCCAAAGCAACTGCATCACCAAAACAAGCGCAGAAAATAGTAGTGATATTATGTTTTGTTTGTAACTGAGATAAAATTCAACTATTCTAGCTAGTCCTTCACCCTTTAGTGTTTAACGCCGCTTTGATCTTTCTAACAAGCAATAAGGAGAACGCTTCTTGCTCCCTTTTTCGCCCCTCCTCGACGCCGCGTTTTACAAGGTCCAAAAAGAACTGAATGCTTTCAAGACTGTCGTCGTTTGCAAAAACAGGGTACAAGAAAGGAGTCGGGTCTGTGTTGCTGTCGACGAGTCCGATTAAAGGAACGTCTGCGTTCTTCGCCTCGTGCAATGCGCCTTTATCGGTAGCGAGGACTAACATAATGTCAGGAACGACTCGCGCAAACACACCACCTGCAGCATTTTCCACTCCACGCAAATGCCGCTGTAACTTTCTAAACTTTAACAGCGCTGGCTTTTCTCCCAAGATTGTCCTAACTCTTCGAGAATATTCGTGCGTAACCTTCCAGTTCGAAAACAAGCCATCCACCCACGCCTTATCTGAGTAGCCAGTCATATAGAGACTTCCAAAGCGATCGTGTCTGAATGGGTACTGCCTCCTTAGGGCGTCGATGAGGCTTCGCAGGGGGAGGTTTTCGTTTGGGGCTAAAAGAAAAAAGGAGGAGCGAAAGGAGGCCATCTCTGAGAAAGCGTAGAAGACTGACCGCATGCTTCGCCACGTCCGGTTAACATCAAAGATGGCGACATTGTTTCTGAAGCCAGTCAGCAGGCCAGACACCTTTGGGTGGAGTTTTGAACGCTGGTGACCAAGATGGACCCTAGCTTTTAACAAGTGTTGAGCTCGAACCAACTCTGCAAAACTCAAGGTGTTTCGATTAAACGTTTTATCAAGTGATCTCTTTAAACCGCTTGACATTTTAAATTTAGATCTTGGATTAGGTTATCGCGCCCTGCTTCGAGATTTATCGCGCTGGCCAAGGAAATTTTTTATAATCTTCTCTCTTTGGGTTGTAGAGAATGGACTCTATTCTTTCGGAGCTAGACGAGCTTGGCGGTTACGTCAGTGATAGCCGTTTCGCTCCAGGCTTTGGCGATGAGGGTATTGACAAGGATGTCGGTAACATCATCGTCTTGGATAATCTCCCCATTGTGCCGGAAGCAAAATATGCAAAGCTGATCCAATTCATGACGAAGACCTTGAACGATATTGTGAACCCACCGACCCCCGGAGCGGCCCCGTCCGCAAGCGCAATTGAGGGCTTTACTATGCCAAAGAACAAGGAGGGCATGAGCGAGGGATTCGCCTTTGTTGAGTTCAAGTCCAAGGCTGACGCTGAAAAGTGCCAAAAGGCCACAGACGGATGGCAGTTCGACGCTAACCACAAGCTCTCTGTGATGCGGTACGACTCATTTCAACAGTACCGCGATGAGCCAGAAGATTTTGTTCCCCCTGAAGCAGTTATGTGGCAAGCTCAGCCAGATCGATTCTACTGGATGTCGGACGAGCACGGGCGCGAAGAGTTTTGTCTTCGCTACTCCAACTCTGAAAAGGCCCCAGGGCCAGGCGAGAGAGAGAAGCATGAAACAGAAGTTTTATATGCTGAAATGCGAGGACCACCAGCGCTAGATTATGGTGGAGATAAACAAAAAGCGGCAAACCTTCAGTGGTCCACATCCTATATTCGGTGGAGTCCGCGAGGAACCTACCTCGTCACGATGCACCCGCAGGGCGCAAAGCTTTGGTCTGGAAAGGGGTTTAAGGAGGGTTTGCGTCTCCAACACGTTGCTGTGAACGAGATCCTGTGGTCTCCAGACGAGCGATTCCTCGGCACATGGAACGGCCGCCCCTTCAACCAGAGCGACCACGAAAAGGTCAACCCGCGCGAGGCCCTTATTCTTTGGGACGTGCGCACTGGAACGCGAATCCGATCTTTCCCTCAGCGTCGCGTACAGATCGGAGAGCTCGACTTTGCATTTTCAGCTGACTCCCGCTTTTTGGCAAGAATTGAGGTAGACACTGAAACAAATAACCTGGAGCTGATTAGGGTCTACGAAGCGCCCTCCTTCCATCTCCTCGAGAACCGCTCGATCAAGGCTGTTGGCGCCCGAGATCTCATGTGGAGCCCAAAGCGCGTTCCTCTTCTCGGCTCTCCTCTCTTGGCCTATTGGACTCCAGAGAGAGACAACTCCCCAACGACCGTCTATGTCATGAAGCTTCCGTCAAAGGAGTATGTCCGAATTCGACCTTTGCAGCAAGTTGGAAGCGTTGAGATGCAGTGGCACCCGCAAGGCGATTTCCTAGCAGTGATCTCTGAGAAGCTTTCTAAATCCCAAGCGAGAAAAAAGAACGCAGGCGACAAGGTGGGTCTTGGCATTCCCCAAACCAAGGGCATGTCAGCTGGCTATATCGCTGAATTTTTTCGCACGTCAACAAAGGAGGTGCCGATCGAAGTCCTAGACGTGAAGGAACGAATCTCAAACTTTGCTTGGGAACCTCACGGCTCTCGATTCGCAATGATGCTTGGCGACGGACCAAACAAATTCACCGTTGCTGTTTATCAGCTCCCAGATGGCAAGGGAGCGCCTGTTCACCTATTTAGCTTAGAAGACCGCGAGGTAAACACGCTTCACTGGAGCCCAAAGGGAGAGTTCCTAATCTTGGCAGGACTCACCTCGAATCAAGGCAGGCTCGAATTTTTCGACGTCTCGACTCGGCGCACCATGAACGTGGTTTCGCACGATGTTGCTAATGGTCTTATCTGGGATCCCTCAGGCCGAATGGTTGCAACTATCAAGACCCAACACGTTGGCGGCGCGCACTTGACCCGCGATACCGTAGCAAACGGCTACATTTTGTGGACGTTTCAAGGAGTAAAGATCTACGAAGCGGCAAAGCCTAAACTTTTTCAATTTGTCTGGCGTCCTCGCGCTGAGGGCCTCCTCACTGACGATGAAACCAAGGAGGTGACGAAGAATTTGAAGAAGTACGTCCAAAAGTACCAGCACCAGGACAAGGAGCGCCAGGAGCGCACGGCTCTTCTTGGCCGTCTTCGCAAGCGCAAGGCGCGTGACGAGTTCCGCGCTTTCCTTGCTGAGCGTAACTCTGACTTTGAGGCGAACCGCCCGCTGCGCATTGAGATGGGAATCGAAAGCGAAGAGGCGCAGAGCGTCTTGGTGTTTGAGGAAATCGTTGAAGGAATCGTAAAGGAAGAGGTCTCTTCCCTATAAGATTTAAGTTGTATTTAAATGTCAGCTAAACAGAAAATGTTGTTCGCGTCTTTCTGCCAGCTTAATAGCGATCAGTTACCAAGATTGCTTGGCGCGCTCGACTTCGCAAATCGAGAGCGAGTTCTTCGCCTGAATCGCGACGTGGATCGCTGGGAAAGTGCGCTTGCGACTCAGTTGGCTCTCCATGCTGCTGCATCAACCTATTCGAAGAAACACTCTGCCGCCTCGACGGGTCTTGGAGATATTGGAGATCAACGTCGATCTGTTTTTCCACAAAGTTTACAGCCTATTCAATGGCGACGAGATTTAGGGGCAAAGCCCAGAGCTGTGCTCATATCTAGCGGGCCTGAGAAACTAGCCGCACAGATTTCGGTTTCCCACGACGAAGGATTAGTTGTTTGCGCGAGTGGAGACGAAGATGGCTCAAGACTTGGTGTCGATGCAATATCGATTAAGAGAGCCACGAACGTTTGTTCTAGTCTACAGTCTTTGCAAGCAGCTGCTCGGCGATTTCCTGATCCAATTGCTATCAAACTCCTGTCTTTTTATTCCAGCGAAGCGCAGAAAGGTGGTGGTTCTTCTGAGAGTAGTTCAAGCGAAGGTGGCGCAAAGAGAAGTGATCAGCAAGGCCCAGATGTTGCAGCTCGTCTCTTTTGTATCTCATGGACGCTTCTTGAAGCCCTTGCTAAAGCTAGAGAAGTGAGTGTCTTTTCTTCAGACCTGAAGTCAATGATGATGAGCGGCGCTGCAGAAAAGAGTTTGCTTGAAGGGATGATCAAAGGTTCAACTCAGACAGAAATCTCTGATTCTACTCTACAACCCGCTTATACTAACAAGGATTTATATCCACTAATTCTAGTTGATGCGCAAAGTCTCTTTAACGACAACGAAAAGGAAGACTCTGTTTGCACGCACCCACTCGATGTTTCGACAACTGCCGTTGAACAGTGTGTGTTTGCGAAAAAAGTCGCATCGCTCAGCGGTGACGGCTGGACTTCAGAAACCATCGAATATGACGGTCAAATTATCACAGTGGTTGAATCAAACTAATTTCTCATCTCCACCATGACTGTTCTTTCTGCACTTTCCGTAATAGCGCTGTTGCCTCTACAACCTCCCTTTCTAATGCTCTCAGTCGAGTTTCTGCTTTCGCTTCCTTTTCCATTGATTTTCGTTCCTTTTCGGCATCTTCCAGCTGTTTAATCCATGCAGAGCGAATGTACTCTGCTACGACGAGTCCCATTGCGGTCGCTAGTAGAAACCCCTGCGCGACTAACTCGGCTCCAACAGAAAGAGCGTGGGAGTCAGTAACGGGCTTCACAGTGGCTAGTTTGTTACCCTCCATTGCAAATGCGAGGCGCTGAGATGCGCTTTCCCAGTGACGCCCAAGGCCTGTGGCTAAACGCCTAGCGATCGGATGCGCTAAACTTTGGGAACGAATGTAACTTGCGAGCGGTTTCGAAATCTCCTTAAATAATACGGCAAAGATCTTGATCACAGGAAGAGGAGCCATAACTGACACAATCTAGAAGTGGTTTTGTACTTATTTCATCTTTTGTATATCTTTTTCGCCTATTGTGCATTCGTAAGACCTGCTAGAGTAGTCTTTAGGGAGTCACTGACGCCAAGAGTTTCCGCAACCGAGTGAGATTTCATGTTTTCCGTAGCTAATCCCAACGGTAATAATGACCACGCAGCACTTTCGAGAATTCCTTGCTCGCCCTGAAGAGGGACCCAGCTTTCTAGCCCAACGTCGGCGGCTGAAATTCCGGAAATAAGACTATTGTAGGCGTCCTTGTGGCGCAAATGCAACATGCCGAACCCAAGAGGGGTCAATCCAGCCTGATCTGGAACAGTAACATCGTTCAAAGTCTGCGTCGTTGGCAAGTCGCGCTTCACAAGAACGACTCCTGGAGGAGGAAGAGACCTTGATGCGGCGTTAAAGATAACGAAGCGATCGTCGCTGACCCCTTCCTTTCCGTCAACTGCGCTCCCATCTGGCGGAAGAAATGCAAGAGTCTTCACATTGCGCACGTTCAAGAGATTCCACATCTCCAATGTAGACGGCTGCTCCAAGAGAGGAGTGGCAAGAGTGCCCTCGGCCGACGCTGACAATGTTTTCAGTATTCTCAAGGCAGATGCGTAATATTCACGAAGCGCCGTCTTAATATGATGATTTAGGGCGATTTTCTTATGCTCTCCATGTCTTCCCGATTCTACGTCTTTTGTTTGAAGCTTGATTTGAGGAGGCTGCATTAACTGCCGTTGTTGAAGCTGCAGCTTTGTGGCCTTTGTGGGCCTAACGGCAATCGCATAGAGCTCTCTTAATGGCATGTGCCAGGACGCTGTAGAAAAGTGAAAGCAGTTCCTTCCAGCGAGCGATCTTGCAGAGACCAGCGTTCGAGCGTGGTTGTGGACATCGAGGAGCGCAGAGTGAGTAAGGCCTGCGGCCTCGCTCCTTGTCGGCCTCGTGACTTCTCCGACCTTGAGCTTGACCGCAGAAAAGAGATCTGTGCTCTCTGTCAAGAGAGAGATAATAGCCTCGCTGGACATAACCGCTGGCTTTTTCATGACCATCATTGTGTCCGATTTTAAAGCGATCATTTCGGAGAGGCCAACAACTGCGTAGCAAAGGTCTGCGCGAACAGAGACCTCATCAACAATAGAAAACATAAACGACGGGATAGACAAAGCGTGATTTGAGATAACCGCGACTGGCAGATAAACAAACCTTGTCACAGGCATCAAGTTGTGTACGTCAGAAAGAAGGTCAGCCAACTTGTTTGATTTTTGCTCGATTTTGATCGAAAACTTGAGTGCCGTTGCTGCATCTTCCTTGCTGCAGTCGCTGGCAGACATTCCTTGCACGTACACGACGCCTAGTCTCAAGGCTTTCCCGAAGCGAGACTCTGCAAGAAGAAGAGGGTGAAATCCGGAATAAGTAGGTGCTAGAGTGAAGTCATCACTCTTTGATCGAAGTCCCATGCTTCCATCTAGGTTAGCTCCTGACGCAACCATGAACGGCGTAATTCCGAATCGGTTTCCGCACATGAGCACATCCAAGGGTCGCGTGGGGTGAAGAACATCTGACTGTACTTGACTTTGGCTCTCTTCTCTAGATCGTTTGTCGCCACACGTTTTCTCTAACAGATTGAGGAAAAAGACTGTGCGGGGCGGAATTGTCGTTGCACTGTCGAGGGTCGTAGCGCTCGGGCCGGCCGAGGCAACAACGGACGACGCCCGCACGCCCATTGCCGTAGATGCTGCTCTAGCAGCGGCTCCTCTCGCTGCTCTCGCTTCTTCGCTTGAACGAACAGCTGCAATAGCAGATGTGACGCAATCGTCATATGGGAAGGGAGTGCCGGAATATCCTTCCAAACGGGCCTCTCTCACGCTGGGCAGCCCTCGGCCTAGAGCAGCATAGTGAAGCGGCAAGCAGTTCAGCCGATCGAGGTAAAAGGCGTTTGCCCCGAGGCTTAGAAGTTTAGACGCCGTCCAGAGGTGTCCAATTTCACAAGCGCAATGGAGTGGAGTGGCGCCAGCTAGGTTCTGATGGTCCAAGTTGGCATTGCTTGCGATAAGCATCGATAGAATTTCTGAAGTATGCACCTTTGGAACATTACTGACAGAACACACAGGGGAGAACCTGCATGCTCGAACGCGACTGACGACTTCAAACAAGGTCGTTCCAACGGTAAGCCAGTGAACAGCAGTATTGCCTGCGGCGTCACCAATTGTTGCATCTGCACCGCGAGAGATTAAGAGCGAGATTGCGTCAAATGCAATGGTCCAGTCAGTATAAAAGACAGGAACACTAGTAGTGTTAATATCACTCGCTTCTGCGCTTAGGAAAACGCGTGCTTCAGCGATTCTCCTTCTAAACATACCTCGTCGAACAAGCCTTTGCAACATTCGCACTGCGGCCTCTTCTGAACGCGAAACGAGGCCATTAAAACTAGCAGCATCTCGTTCAGCTTGCTTCTCAGAGTCTTCACCTTTTCGAATTTCATTTCGAACCGCTTGGGCCTTTTTTCTAGGTTTGGACGCAATAGGAGCGACTCGTGGCTGCACTCTGGGCTGGAGTTGATTCTTTGATTGCGAAGCTCGGCCAGGAGTTCCATGTGCCGACGAGTCGGTGATTGAAACAGTCGACGTAGCTGTCATGAGTGATTCTAAAACTGCATCGAGGGAGTGGTCCTGATACCTCGTCAGCCGAGGGAGATCAACAGCTCTAGCCTCTCTAATCGATTCTAGCTCGCACAGTAGTGTTCGTGACGCCTTTGACGTTGATAAAAACGAGTACTTGAGAGCATTATTGCCGGTGTAGTCTTTCGCGTGGATGTTCGCGCCAAAGTCTAGAATGGTCTTTGCAAGCGAAACTTTGCCAAACAAGAGGGAAAGCATAAGAGGAGTAACGCCGTCGTCTTCGCGGCCATTATCTGGAGAGACTCCGTTGGCGAGGAGGCTAGCAACGGCCTCGTCTCCTACAGAAGAGTCAAGAGAAATAGCAGCAATAATCGCAGAGATGCCATAAGGTAGTGACGCAAGAATGGGATCGATGTTAGTAATTCGACAGAGTCGACCGTTGAGAGCAGACTCATCAAGCCGAGCTCCAAAGACCTCAAATGCGTGCCCCTTGCGACGACCAATAATTGAGTCAGAGAGGGGAGCGATTACAATCGCGCCTGCCTCTGAACTCTCATCGTGGCCTTTTTCTACAGAATGGTGATGTTTCGATGCCGATATCGAATCTAAAACCGATGGGTAGAGGGGATCGTCTCTTCCGATAAACATTTCCTCAGTGATTGTTGACGCTTCCTTGTCTACGCGTACCACCCCCTTCGGATATACTATATGATCACCGGCATTTGCAATATATTCAGCCTCAGCCGCCGACAACGGACGAGTAACGGACTGTTTAACTCTTCCCCAAAATGACGATCGAGCAGTGGGTCTCGAGTGAAGCCACTTGAATAGAAGTCCAGCTTGCTTTGAGAGCACACCTCGTCCTTGAGGTCCAAGCATTAGCATTCCTTTCCATTGATGCATGGGATATTTCAGCGAAGTGTTAACTCCTTGGATCATGCATGCCAATGTGGGATTCTTTGAGAAAACGATTGCGTCACTTGGGAGGGGAGGAAGTTCGCACAATGCTAGTGCATGAACAACGCAGCCAGCGCTTATTGATTCTGCAACTGCAGCCTCGGCTGCTGCAGATTGTGTGGAAATACCGCGGTGCATATCAGAGGAGAATGTTTGTATGACTCGGAGAGCAAGAACGAGTTCGAGTTCCGATGGAAGCGGCTCCATCTGCCGCAAAATAGAAGCGATCGGCGACAAGACGCTCGACACAGCCAAGGCGGAAAGCGCAAACTTGACAATGTCTTGGGCAATATGTGCAGAGAGAGATTCAGTCTCAGCATGAGTCGTAGTAAAGGACAAATCGTCCACAACGAGGCCATGTTCGATATTAGCTGCCGTCTCAATCGCAACTTTTTTCGCCTCTTCTAACAGAGATCCCGCAGAGCCCGCGAGTGCTTCAGCAATATGAGAGGTTGAACCAGGAGCCAGTGCCCAGAGGTATGATGAAGGGGTAAAGAAAGGGGCAGTTTTATTCTCAAATTCAAGCCCTCGTCCACCCAGAAAGAATGGCGAGCCACTTGTGCAAAAAAGGTCGATTCCGTGAAGTACTGGCGGAAGGAACGTAGTTCTTGAAACGATCGATCCGTTAACGACTAGGTCCTCTGCCTGGGTCGAAAGCGGAGGAGGAAGAGGACCTGACAATTCAACAGGGTGGACCCAAGCACGCCTCGCTGCAAGGATCGACGCAATCAACGCGGACGGGTCTGAAGCAGCAGGCGTCTCAACAGCCATGGCCACTGTTTTCTTTGGAGCTTCGGCCTTTTTCGCGTCCTTTCCTCCTTTTCCTCCAGCTGCAGCGGAAGCGACTGGAGCAGCAGAAGATGCGGCCTCGGAGGCTTTGGCCTCATCAGCGGCCAGTTTCGCTTGAGCAGCTAAAGAGAGAGGTGTTGCGTGTAGCTGAGCATTAAAACTTGACGATGATCCGAGCACTAGACATCCTAAACGGCCGTAGATAAATGGGACGTTATTTTCTGCCCTCTGGCAATTAAGAATTCGCTTAGCAGATGATAAAGCCGGCGACAAGTCGGCTTGATTTCCGATGTCAAGAATAGCTGAAAAATCTCGAATCAAGGCAAGGATTTCAGAAACGAGTCGATCCCTCCCACGGTAAATAAATGCAATCTCATCCAAGAGTCGAAGAATACCAATGCGAATCACAGAGCCAGAGATGATCTTTCGCTCTGGGCTGACTGTAATCGTCTTTGGATCTGTTGATTGAGGAGTGTAGAGAGAGCTCATTCCGTTGAGTCGCATTGTCAACAGGTCTAACGTTCCTGAACAAGTTGCTGGATGAGAATAAGCCTGAATAAGAAGAGGAACGTGGCGCAACACAAGAAGAGACAAACGTTCTCCGCTAGATTCAGTTGCGCAGTCCCAGTCAACCCCAACCGCGGGTTGTGCGGTTGCAGGGTTAGTGACGTCTGACAAGCCTACTACTGCACTGGCTGACACGGCTGGAGTAGTAACAACTGCTGCTGCAGCAGCTGCAGGTGTTGGCTTTCCTTTTGCATCTTTCGCAGGTGCTGGAGCAGGTGCAGCGCCTTTCTTAGGATCTACAGGTGTAGCTGCCGCCTCGTGAGTAGGCGAGGAAGAGGAATTTTGCACCGCTCTTACAGGAAGAGG
>Ga0164295_10003126_pt1 | contig 13387 bp, 13 predicted proteins | sample GEODES006metaG_FD_111798 | JGI IMG/M metagenome (GOLD analysis project Ga0164295, IMG submission 111798) | Oligotrophic lake water microbial communities from Sparkling Lake, Wisconsin, USA - GEODES006 metaG | ecosystem: Environmental > Aquatic > Freshwater > Lake | place: USA: Sparkling Lake...
AGAGCACCTCGGCCGAGTCGGAGAGCACGAGAAAGCCGTGGGCGAGGCCGGCGGGCACCCAGAGCTGACGGCGGTTTTCGGCGGAGAGCTCCACGGCCACCCACTTGCCGAAGGCCGGCGACTGCGGGCGGATGTCGACGGCGACGTCGTAGATCGCGCCCCGGACAACGCGGACGAGTTTTCCCTGGGGCCGGTCGGTCTGGTAGTGCAGTCCGCGGAGCACGCCCGAGCGGCTGGAGCTCTGGTTGTCCTGCACGAACGCCGCGGGGCCGCCGATCGCCCGCTCGAATGCCGCGTGGTTGAAGCTCTCGAAGAAGTGGCCGCGGGAATCCTCGAAGACCCTGGGCTCGATCACGAGCACGCCGGGAATCGCCGTCGTTGTCAGGTTCATCGCGCCGCCTCATCCTTGAGCTCGAGCAGATAGCGTCCATAGCCGCTCTTGGCCAGGGGCGTCGCAAGCCGCTCGAGCTGGTCGTCGTCGATCCAGCCGTTTCGCCAGACGATCTCCTCCGGGCAGCAGATCTTGAGTCCCTGCCGCTTCTCCAGCGACTGGATGAACTGCCCGGCCTCGAGCAGGCTGTCGTGCGTGCCGGTGTCGAGCCAGGCATCGCCGCGGCCCATCACCTGCACGTCGAGCTGGTTCCGCTCGAGATACACCCGGTTGACGTCGGTAATTTCCAGCTCGCCCCGGGGGCTCGGTTTCATCGTGCGGGCGATCTCGACCACGGCGGGATCGTAGAAGTAGAGGCCGGTGACGGCGTAGCGGCTCTGCGGATCCGCCGGCTTCTCGTGGATCGACTTGGCCCGGCCGCTCGCGTCGAACTCAACGACGCCATACCGCTCTGGGTCGGCGACGGGATAGGCGAAGACGGTGGCGCCCGTCGCCTGCCGGCTCGCATCCTTGAGCCGTTCGCTGAGGCCGTGGCCGTAGAAGATGTTGTCGCCCAGCACGAGCACCGAGGGGCCGCCCGCCAGGAACTCGGCGCCGATGATGAAGGCCTGCGCGAGGCCGTCGGGCGTCGGCTGCACGGCATAGCGGATGTCGACGCCCCAGCCGGAGCCGTCGCCGAGCAGCTCCTGGAACCGAGGGGTGTCTTGCGGCGTCGAGATCACGAGGATCTCGCGGATGCCCGCGAGCAACAGCACGCTCAGCGGGTAGTAGATCATCGGCTTGTCGTAGACCGGCATCAGCTGCTTGGAAACGGCGAGCGTGACGGGGTGGAGCCGCGAACCGGCGCCGCCGGCGAGGATGATGCCTTTGCGTGTCTGCATGCCTTGGTCGCTGCCGCGCTATGAGGAGAACTGGGCCGCCAGGGTGGCCACCACAGAACGAGCATCATCCTGCCACTCGGGCAGCCGCTTGCCGAGTGCGGTTTCGAGTTTTGCCGTGCAGAGCCGCGAATTGGCGGGCCGGCGGCCGGCCGAGGAGTGTGGCTCCGACCTGGCCTCACGTGCCCCTTGAGCAGGATCGTCAGCGGTTCCTTCCGGCGGAGCGGATCTCAGCCGCCGTAGTGCTTGGCGATCCAGTCGCGGTAGCCGCCGCTGGTGACGTCGGCCACCCAGTCCTGGTGATCGAGGTACCAGCGCACCGTCCGCCGCATGCCCGTCTCGAACGTCTCCGCCGGCTGCCAGCCGAGTTCGGCGGTGATCTTCCGGGCGTCGATCGCGTAGCGGCGGTCGTGTCCCGGCCGGTCCTTCACGTAGGTGATCAGCGAGGCGTAGGGGGTGCCGTCGGCCCGCGGCCGCTCGGCGTCGAGGATGCCGCAGAGCGTCTGCACGACGTCGATGTTCGCCTTCTCGCTCGAGCCACCGACGCAGTAGACCTCGCCCGCCCGGCCGGACTCGAGCACATGGCGGATCGCGGAACAGTGGTCGCCCACGTAGAGCCAGTCGCGGATCTGCTGGCCGTCGCCGTAGATCGGCAGCGGTTTGCCCGCGAGGGCGTTGGCGATGATCAGCGGGATGAGCTTCTCCGGAAACTGCCAGGGACCATAGTTGTTGGAACAGTTGGTGGTCAGCACCGGCAGCCCGTAGGTGTGGTGGTAGCCGCGGACGAGGTGGTCGCTCGCCGCCTTGCTGGCGGCGTAGGGGCTGTTGGGTAGGTACTGGTTCGTCTCCGAGAAGGGCGGGTCGCCCGCCGCCAGCGTGCCGAAGACCTCGTCGGTCGAGACGTGCAGAAACCGGAAGGCGTCGCGGCTGGCCTGGGGCAGCGCCGACCAGTAGGCCCGGGCGGCCTCCAGCAGCCGGAACGTGCCCACGATGTTCGTGTCGACGAAGTCACCCGGGCCGTGGATCGAGCGGTCGACGTGGCTCTCGGCCGCGAAGTGAACGATCGCCCGCACTGCGTGGTCGGCCAGGAGACTCTCGAGCAGGGGCTGGTCGGCGATGTCGCCGCGGACAAACCGGTGTCGGGCGTCTCCCGCGAGGCCGTCGAGGTTCCGGACGTTGCCGGCGTAGGTGAGCTTGTCGAGGTTGACGACCGGCTCGTCGGTGCCGGCCAGCCAGTCGAGGACGAAGTTGGAGCCGATGAAGCCGGCGCCGCCGGTGACGAGGATCATGCGTGCGTGGAGTTCCGTGAGGCGGTGCCGGGCGTGGCCTGCCGCGGCCGTCGGGGTGACATCGCCCGCCAGGCCCGGCCGCGAGGCTATTATGTAGCGGACTTCCGCCGGGCCTCCCATCCCGGTCCGCCCCGCCCATCCGGTGCCCCATGCTGTCGCCCGAGCAGGTTGTCGACGCCTCGTTCCTCGAAGCCCGCCACATGCTGCTGGAAATCGCCGCCCTTCTCGACCGTTACGACGCGGCGGTGGCCCGCGGGGGAGAGGCGGGTTCGCCGGTGGCGGTGGCCAAACTCGCGGCCCTGCGGCAGGCCCTGGGCGCTCTGCGGGAGCCGGCCCCGCCGCAGGATCGGACCGTGGCCCTCCTCGAACTCTTCGCCCAAGTCTGATCCCCTGTCCGCCATCCCCGGAGCGCGGGACACCCTGTCATGCAGATCATCCAGCCCCACTACCACGCGATCGCCCGCACTGCGCAGGACTACGAGCGGATGGCGATGAGCGGCGTCGTAGCCGTCGCCGAGCCCGCCTTCTGGGCCGGCTTCGACCGCCTCTACCCGGAAACGTTCCTCGACTACTTCCGGCAGATCTCGGAGTTCGAGCCGACGCGGGCGGCCCAGTACGGCATCCGGCACTTCTCCTGGGTGGCGGTGAACCCGAAGGAGGCGGAAAACCCGGTGCTCACCCGCGAGGTGCTCGCGCACTTCCCCGAGTTCTTCGCCAAGCCGACGGTGCTCGGCGTGGGGGAGACGGGCCTACACAAGTCGACAAAGAACGAATGCGAGTCACTCGAGGCCCACGTCGAGATCGCGATGAAGCACGGGCAGCTCGTGCTGATTCACACGCCGCACCTGGGCGACAAGGCTCACGGCACCAGGCGGGTGCTCGAGGTGCTCGCCGGCATGAACATCGACCGCGAGCGGGTCTGGATCGACCACGTCGAGGAGCAGACCATCAAGCCGTGCCTCGACGCGGGCTACTGGGTCGGATTCACGCTCTATCCCATCACCAAGTGCTCGCCGAAGCGGGCGGTCGACATGCTGGAGAAGTACGGCACGGGGCGGATTCTGGTGAACTCGTCGGCCGACTGGGGCCCCAGCGATCCCTTCACCTTGCAGGAGTGCATCCTCGAGTTTCGCCGCCGCGGCCACACGCTGCAGGAGGCGATCGAGGTGTTTCACAACAACCCCTGCCGGTTCCTGGGCCAAAACCCAAAGTTCGACATCAAGCCGATCCGCGTGGAGATGGCCGAGGAGGAACCAGCGTGCAGATGACCAGTGAATCGTCGTGCGTCACTGCGGCGCGGCCGGGGGCGGCAGAGGCCTCGTCTGCGGGAGGATTTCGCGTCGCGTCGCTTGACGCGTCTCCGTTCGGAGGGCGAAATCCTCAACGCTCCTCCACCTCTGCCGCCCCCGGCCTCAGCCTGCCGGGAGTTTCATCGCGGGGCCCGCGAGGATGAGTTCTCACACCCAGCTCTCGCTCGTTCGCCACCTCTCGTTCTGCGCGGGGCACCGGCTCTACGGACACGAGGGCCGCTGTGCCTTTCTCCATGGCCACAACTACCGCGTCGACATCGAGGTCGAGACGGAAGGGGGTGGGACGGCGGTCGACGACGTGGGCCGGGTCGTCGACTTCTCGCTGATCAAGAAGCGAATGCTCGGCTGGCTCGACGAGCACTGGGACCACGCGTTCATTCTCTTCGAGAAGGACGAGACGACGCTGGCGGCCATCCGCACGGCCGAGCCCACCAAGTATTTTGTGCTGCCCTGGAATCCCACGGCCGAGAACATGGCCCGCTACCTGTTGGAAGTGGTGGCGCCGCACGTGCTCGTCGGGCTCGGCGTGCTCGCCCGGCGGGTGAGTGTGTGGGAGACCGACGAGGCCTGTGCCGTGGCGACGCTCGTGGGGAGGCCGACTGAGCCGCCGGTGCCGGTCGGGTCGGTCGTGATTGTCGACGGGAGAACGCGATGACGATGCAGCCCTTTCCGGGCCGGTTTCCGGACACCCGCCTTCGCCGCATCAGGCGGCACGGCTGGCTTCGTCGGGCCGTCGCCGAGACGGTGCTCTCGTCCGCTGACCTCGTCTGGCCGCTGTTCGTGCACGACCACGAGATGGCTCTGCCGGTGGCAAGCATGCCGGGTGTGGAGCGACTGCCGGTCGAGGGGATCCTGCGGGCCGCCGGGGAGGCGCTCCGGCTGGGCATTCCGGCGATTGCGATCTTTCCCGTGGTCGAAGCGGCACGGAAGACCGATGACGCGGCGGAGGCCTGCAATCCCGAGAACCTCGCCTGTCGCACGGTGCGGGCCGTCAGGAAAGAATACGGCGACGCCCTGGGCATCGTCTGTGACGTGGCCCTCGATCCCTACACCAGCCACGGCCACGACGGCCTTCTGAAGGATGGGCAGATCGTCAACGACGAAACGGTGGAAGTGCTCTGCCGGCAGGCGGTCGTCCTTGCCGACGCGGGCTGCCACGTCGTGGCCCCGTCCGACATGATGGACGGCCGGGTCGGGTCGCTGCGGCTGGCGCTCGACGAGCACCAGCACGATGGCGTGGCGATCCTCTCCTACGCCGCCAAGTATGCCTCGGCGTTCTACGGTCCGTTTCGCGATGCCGTGGGCAGTTCGACAGCCCTGGGTACGGCGGCAGGCCGTGGTCTGGGCGACAAGAAGACTTATCAGATGGACGTCGCCAACACCGACGAGGCCCTCCGTGAGGTGGCCCTCGACGTCGCCGAGGGGGCCGACATGGTGATGGTCAAACCGGCGGGCACGTCGCTCGACGTGATCTGGCGGGTGAAGGCGGCCTTCGGCGTGCCGACGTTTGCCTACCAGGTGAGCGGTGAATACGCGATGATCAAGGCCGCCGCCGAGAATGGGTGGCTCGATGGCACGCAGGCAGCCCTGGAGAGCGTGCTGGTGATCAAACGGGCGGGGGCCGACGGCATCCTCACCTACTTTGCTCCCGAGATCGCCCGCTGCCTCGGCCGCTGACGTGCCGGAAGGGCCGCCGCGTGGGCTGAGGCTCCGTACGAACCCTGCACCGGCTCCAGCATGGTTCGAGCGCGAGCGAGGGGAGGCTCCGTCAGGCCTGCTTGGGCCGGAAGGCGACGAGCCGTTCGGGCCTGGTGTCGAGCCGCGGGGGTGAGTCGTGGCCCGTGTGGATGAGGTCGATGCAGTAGGGGATCGCCGGGAAGACGGCGTCGAGGCACTGGCAGATGCTCCGCGGCCGGCCGGGCAGGTTGACGACGAGGGCGGTGCCGCAGATGCCTGCTGTCTGGCGAGAAAGGATCGCCGTAGGGACGTGCTTGAGCGACTCCTGCCGCATCAGTTCCCCGAAACCGGGCAGCATCCGCGTGCAGACGCCCTCGGTGGCTTCGGGCGTGACGTCGCGGGGCGCGGGGCCGGTGCCACCGGTCGTCACGATCAGGCAGCAGCCCTCGTCGGCGAGTTCACGGATCGCCCGCATGATGGCGTCGAGGTCGTCGGGCACGATCTTTTCGCGGGGCTCCCATGCGGTCGCAAGCACGTCGCAGAGGTAGTCACGGATCGCGGGGCCGCCCTCGTCGGGATACGCGCCGCGGCTGGCGCGGTCGGAGACGGTCAGGATGCCGATGAGCGCGGGCATGGGTGGTGGCGGTGAGATGGGTGTGGTGGCGGGATGCTGGTGGAGAACGGGTTTTAAGAACGGCATGGCCTACGGATCAGCCATGATCGTTCGGGGCCCACGAGAACAGCCGGATGCGATTGCCATCGGGATCGATGGCGATCAGTTCGCGGAACCCCTCAGGATGCCATCGGGGAGGAGTGGTGGCTGCGGCGGCCAGGCGGCCGTAAGCGGCGTCGAGGTCGGGCGTCTCGAAACCCAGGCTCCAGCGGCCACTCGGCTCCCCGGGGGCCGCCCGCCCCATGATCGCCAGCCGGGTATCACCGGCGCCGAGCAGGGCGTACTGGTCGTCCATCACCCGGAGGAGCACCTTGAGGCCGAGCACGTCGCGGTACCACTCGACGAGGTCCGCCCACCTCGCCGTGCGGAGTTCGACGCTAAAGAGCGACGGCTGGTGGGGGTGCGGTATGGTCACGATGCTGATCCTGGCGGTGGCGATCGGAGTGTAGTCTGCGTCGGCTGAAAAACCGGCTTCTCCAAATGCCGCCCATGGCCGACAATCCGAGGGCTCCGCGGAGCACCCCGCAGACGCTCGCACCCCCGGGAACCCGGCCACGCATGCACGACCCCCAGCACCCGATATCCCAGAACGCATCCCCAAACCCCTCTCAGAGCCCATCCCAGAATATGGCCCCTCAGCGCGTGGAATCACCGGGCTCGAAACCAGCCCCCACTCCTTCGTCTCCCCCTGCATCCCTTCCCATGGCCGCTTCGGCCCCTGCGGCTGGCACCGCTGCCCAGCTGGAAAAGGCCCGGCGGGACAAGTTCGACCGGCTCGTCGCCCTGGGCGTCGATCCGTGGGGCCACCGGTTCGACGGCGGCCGGCCGATCGCCGAGATCCGGGCCCACGGCGAGGAGGTCGAGAAGGCGGCCGACGACGGGCCGACCGTCCGCGTTGCTGGCCGGATCATGCTCCTGAGGAACGCCGGCAGCCTGGTATTCGTCGACCTGCACGACCGCACCGGCCGCATCCAGTTGATGCTCGGCAAGAAGCAGGTCGGCCCCGAGATCTGGAAGATCGTCGACTGCCTCGACCTCGGCGACCTGATCGGCGTCGACGGCCGGCTCGGCTGGTCGAAGACCGGCGAGCTGACGGTGTTCGTCTCGCACCTCGAGTTTCTCACCAAGTCGCTGGCCACGCCCCCCGACAAATACCACGGTCTGGTCGATGCGGAACTGCGGCAGCGCATGCGGTACCTCGATCTGATTCATGGCGAGGGCGTTCGCGACCGGTTCGTGGCCCGCAGCCGAATCGTCGAGGCCATCCGCCGCGTGCTTGCGTCGCGGGATTACCTGGAGGTGGAGGGGCCGACGCTCCAGGACACTGCCGGCGGCGCGGCCGCCCGGCCGTTCACCACCCACCACAACGCGCTCGACATGCCGCTGGTGCTCCGGATCGCCCTGGAGCTGCACCTCAAGCGGCTGCTCGTGGGTGGCATGGAGCGAGTCTTTGAACTCGGCCGCGTCTACTGAAACGAGGGCGTGAGCACCCGGCATAACCCCGAGTTCACGATGCTCGAGGCCTACGAGGCCTACGGCAACTACGAGACGATGATGGACCTCACCGAGGCGATCATCCTGGAGGCTGCGAAGGTGGCCGGATCGCCCACGCACTTCGAATGGATGGGTCGGCCCGTCGATCTCACGCCGCCGTTTCGCCGCGCGAAGTACGACGACCTGCTCCGCCAGGTGACCGGCTGTGATCCGGCCGACGCGGCGAGCGTGGCGGCCGCGGCCGCGGTCGCGGGCATCGAGACGGCCGGGCGACACCCCGACGTGGTCAAGAGCGACCTCTTCGAGGCCACTGTCGAGAAGACGCTCGATGGCCCGATCTTCGTGATCGACTATCCGGCGTCGATCTGCCCGCTCACCAAGCGGAAGGCGGGCGAGCCGCAGGTCGCCGAGCGGTTCGAGCTCTACGTGGCCGGCATGGAACTGGCCAATGCCTACACCGAACTCAACGACCCGGACCTGCAGGAGGAGTTGTTTCGCACGCAGCTGGCAGGGCTGGCGGCCGAGGATTCGATGGCCCGAATGGATACGGACTTCATCACGGCGCTGCGGCACGGCATGCCCCCCGCCGGCGGCCTGGGGATCGGCATCGACCGGCTGGTGATGTTCCTGACCGCCGCGCCAAGCATCCGCGACGTGATCCTGTTTCCGATCCACCGCCCGCGGGCGTAAGTCCGGGCGATTCCGCAGGCTGCAAACCAGACACCACCGCCGATGTGGCGGCACGCCCGCGTCGATTCTCGTGCGGGAAAGGCCGCGGTTCCCACCGCCTGCCAGGGAAGGCCTTCTCCGCGGGAAGTACGGGGTTTCGGCGGGGCGGGGGGTCTGCTATCGTCCCGCCCCCACGAGAGGTTCCCGCCCCGATGTACAAACTCTTGCTCTGCTGGCGGTATCTCCGCACCCGTTGGATCGCGCTGGCCAGCATCGTCAGCGTGACGCTCGGCGTGGCGACGATGATCGTCGTCAACTCCGTCATGGCCGGCTTCTCATACGAGATGCAGACCAGGATCCACGGCATCCTCTCCGACCTCGTCTTCGAGAGCCACTCGCTCTCCGGGTTTCAGGATCCGCAGTGGCACATGGACGAGATTCGTCGTGCCGCCGGCGGTGACATCGTCGGCATGACGCCCACGGTGGCCGTGCCCGCCATGCTCAACTTCCAGGTCCGCGGCCAGTGGGTGACCCGGCAGATCATGTTCATTGGTATCGATGAGGCGTCGCACGCGCACGTCAGCGACTTCGGCCGTTACCTCCAGCACCCTGGCAACCGCACCCAGCTGTCGTTCGGCCTCCGCGAAGGGGGCTACGACACGGTCGACAGCCAGTCGGACACCACGCTGCCCACGCGTCCGGCCCTGGAGGGAGCAGGCTGGCCCCACCGGCGGATGCGGGTGGAGCGGGAACGGGTGTGGCGCGAGAAACTGGACGCCGACCGGCGGGCCACACACGCCGCCACTCCGGTGCCCGCCGATTCCACGCGGTCGGTTGACCAGCAGGTCGATGCGGTGCTCGCAGCCACGTCAGCCGGTGCTCCGGCGGTAGCGACCGTGGCCGACACGCCGGCGACTGACCCGGCCGCCACCGGCAAACCCGCCGACCCGTTCCGTCAGGCTCGCCCCGAGGAGGGCACCCGGATGGACCCGGCGCAGGAGCAGTTCACGGGCATCGTGCCGGGCATCGGGCTGGCGAGCTTCCGCGACACGTCGGGCATCGACCGCTTTCTCGTGCTCCCCGGCGACGACGTGAAGATCACCTTCCCCACGTCGGGCACCCCGCCGAAGGCCGTCAGCGACACCTTCACGGTCGTCGATTTCTACGAGAGCAAGATGAGCGAATACGACTCGAACTTCGTGTTCGTGCCGATCGCCGACCTGCAGCGGATGCGGGGCATGATCGATCCGCAGACCGGCATCGCCAGTGTCAACTCGATCCAGATCAAGCTCCGCGAGGGGGCCGATCTCAACCAGGTGCGCGATCGTCTCCGCAAGGTGTTCCCCGCCGACCTCTACGCCGTTTCCACCTGGCGGGACAAGCAGGGGCCGCTGCTCGCCGCGGTCGACATGGAGATGTCGGTGCTCAACATCCTGCTGTTTTTGATCATTGCCGTGGCGGGCTTCGGCATCCTGGCGATCTTTTTCATGATCGTGGTGGAGAAGACCCGTGACATCGGCATCCTCAAGTCGCTCGGCGCGAGTGCCGGCGGCATCGGCGGCATCTTCCTCGGCTATGGTCTGTTTCTGGGGATGGTCGGCGCCGGGGCGGGGCTGGCCCTGGGACTGGCGATCGCCTGGAACATCAACCGGATTCGCGTCGCGGTCGAGTGGCTCACGGGCGAGCAGGTGTTCGACCCGTCGATCTATTACTTCTACCGCATCCCCTCGATCGTCGATCCCTTCACGGTCGCCTGGATCATCGTCGGGGCCGTGGGGATCGCCGTGGCGTCGAGTGTGCTGCCGGCGCTGCGGGCGGCACGGCTCCATCCCGTGGAGGCGCTTCGCCATGACTGACGCCGCGCCGCCGCTGCTCCGGGTGCGGAGCCTTCGCAAGCAGTACCGCTCGGGCGACACCACGCTCGAAGTGCTCCGCGGCGTCGACTTCGACCTTGCCGCGGGTGAGTTCGTGTCGGTCGTCGGGCAGAGCGGATCGGGCAAGAGCACGCTTTTGCACCTGATGGGTCTGCTCGACGCCGCCGATGCCGGCGAGATCGAGCTCGACGGCGTCCGAGTCGACGGCCTTTCCACGGCGGGTCGCGACCGGCTGCGAAACACCGCGATCGGCATGGTCTTTCAGTCGTATCACCTGCTCCCCGAGTTCGACGCGCTGGAAAACGTGCTCGCGCCTTTGATGGTGCGGTACGGGGTGCTCGAGTGGCTGAGGGTCCGCGGGGCGGCCCGGGCGCAGGCTCGCGGCCTGCTCGACCGCTTCGGTCTCGGTGGCCGGCTCCATCACAAGCCGCGGCAACTCTCCGGTGGGGAGATGCAGCGGGTGGCCATCGCCCGGGCGCTGGTGACGCAGCCGCGGGTGCTGCTCGCCGACGAGCCGACCGGCAATCTTGACGAGGCGACGGGGGCCGGGATTCTGGAGACGCTCTGCGAGTTGAACCGCACCGACGGGCTTTCTATAGTGCTCGTGACGCATGACGCGGCCGTCGCCCGGCAGGCCGATCGGATCGTCCGGCTGGCGGCAGGCCGCGTCGAGGATGCCCTGCCGGCCGCCCAGCGGTTGGCGGGATAGTCGCTTGGTTGCGGCGCACGACGGCCGGAACCCCCACCCGTTCACCAGAAAGAGCCCATGTCGCGCATCATCTTCATGAACGATCGCCTCGTGCCCGAGGAGCAGGCAGTGGTCAGCGTCTTCGACCACGGCCTGCTCTACGGCGACGGCGTGTTTGAGGGGCTGCGGAGCTACTCGGGCAAGGTGTTCCGGATCGACGCCCACCTCGACCGACTGTACGACAGCGCGCGGGCGATCTGCCTGACGATCCCGCTGGCCAAGGAGACGGTGGCCAAGGCGGTCAACGACACGCTCGCCGCCAACGGCCTTGCTGACGGCTATGTCCGCCTGGTGGTCACCCGTGGCGCGGGCAGTCTCGGCCTCGATCCCAACAAGACAAAGCACCCCCAGGTGATCGTGATCGCCGACACGATCAGCCTCTATCCGCGGGAGTTCTACGAGCAGGGCCTCCGGATCGTGACCGCTGCCACCCAGCGGACACACTCAGCCGCCCTCTCGCCCCGCATCAAGTCGCTCAACTACCTCAACAACATCATGGCCAAGCTCGAGGGCCTTCAGGCCGGCTGCGTCGAGGCCCTGATGCTCAACCACAAGGGCGAGGTGGCCGAGTGCACCGGGGACAACGTGTTCATCGTCCGCGGTGGCCGTCTGCTGACGCCGCCCCCCGATGCGGGCATCCTCGAGGGGATTACCCGCAACGCCGTGCTGGACCTCGCCGTGGCTGCGGGCATCGACTGTCGCGAGGCGACGCTCGTGCGGCACGATCTGTACACGGCGGACGAGTGCTTCCTGACAGGCACGGCCGCCGAGGTGATCCCAGTGGTCGAGATCGACGGCCGGCGGATCGGGTCGGGCGTGCCCGGCCCGGTCACGAAGCGGCTCACCGACGACTTTCATGCCCTCGTGCGGTCGTAGCGGCGCGGCGTCACTCGTCGCCGATGGCGTCGTACCGCGATGCGTAACCTGGCTCTCGCGAGCGGACGAGTTCGGCTTCGTACTCGGTCACGATCCGCTGCTGGAGCCGTTCCCGGCACGCGGCGTTGATCGGGTGGGCGATGTCGGCGTAGAGCCGCGGGCGGCCCTCGTCGTCGCGGAGTGAGTTGGCGGTGGGCAGCCGGCCACCGCACTGGCTGCAGTAGTGGGCGCGGAGCGGGTTTTTCCCGCCGCAGCTGCCGCAGTACCCGGTGAGCTTGCGGCTGGGCATTGCCACAAACGGGCCACTGGGGCTACCGATCAGTTTCAGATCGCGGACGACGAAGGCAGCATCGATCGTGATCGAGCAGAACGCCAGCAGCCGTTCGGCACCGGCGTCGACGAGTTTGATGCGGACGTCCGAGATTTCCATTCCAGTTCCTCGGATTCAAAGTTATCGATCACGGAACACCCCGCCGTTACCCCCCTGATGAAGAAGAAACTCGGGGCAGCCAACGGCTTACGAGTTTGCAAGCCGTGCGGCAGCTCGTTGGGCGGCCCGCGGTCAGGCCGGGGCGGCGAGCCGGACCACGAAAATGGCGGCACAGGCCGCGTCACCCGCCTGCCGCGGGGCGGCGAGTCGGGCCGCCACTGCCGTGGCCTCCGCGATGGTCCGAGCCAGCGCAAAGCAGGCGCTGCCGCTGCCCGTCAGCCGCGGCGCGAAGCCCCCCGCCCGCTCGAGATCCTGAAGCACGCGGTCGATCTCCGGCGATAGGCTGCGGGCCGGCGGCTCGAGGGCGTTGGTCATGAACGGCAGCCCCGCGGGCAGTCCGCCGGTGGCCAGGGCGTCGGCGAGTCGCCGGGCGTCGCCCCGCCGCGCGGCATCGGGAATACAGCGGCCGTAGACGGCCGCGGTCGAAAGCCCTGCTCCGGGGCAGGCGATCACCGCGGCGAGGTCGGGCAGGTTCGCCACGGGATCGACCCGTTCTCCGCGGCCGGAGGCGATGGCCGCGCCGCCGGCAAAGAACCAGGGCACGTCGCTGCCAATCCGCCCGCCGAGGGCGGCGAGCCGCTCGTTCGACCAGTCGAGGCCCCAGACGCACGCTGCCGCCCGGAGCACCGCGGCAGCATCGCTCGACCCGCCGCCGAGCCCGGCTCCCGACGGAATCCGTTTGATGAGGTCGACCTCGAGCCCGCGGTCGACGCCGGCTTCAGCCGCCAGCAGTTCGGCGGCCCGAATCACCAGGTTTCTGCCGTCGGTCGGCACGTCGCGGGCAAGCAGGGCGCCGGAGCCGGCAGCCAGTTCTCCGGCGTACCGCACTCGTAGCGTCACGCCTGGCTTGGGCTGCGACCGCACCTCGAGCGTGTCGGCGAGCGACACCGGCACCATCAGGCTTTCGATCTCGTGGAAGCCGTCTTCTCGGCGGGCGAGCACCGCCAGCGACAGGTTGAGCTTCGCCGGCGCGAGGATGGTGAGGCCTGCCGCCGCGGTAGCCTCGGCCACGTTCGTC
>Ga0164295_10003127_pt1 | contig 13384 bp, 9 predicted proteins | sample GEODES006metaG_FD_111798 | JGI IMG/M metagenome (GOLD analysis project Ga0164295, IMG submission 111798) | Oligotrophic lake water microbial communities from Sparkling Lake, Wisconsin, USA - GEODES006 metaG | ecosystem: Environmental > Aquatic > Freshwater > Lake | place: USA: Sparkling Lake...
ATTGGATAGCCGATGATTTCTGTTTCAAAGTTTTGATCTCACGCAGACCAGTGACCGTGTAATAAAACGTGCAATGACTGCTAAAAATTAGACCAAAACAACACCTCAAATTGGGCCACTGAACCTCTGATTAACAGAAAACTGTCGATTTTCCTAACCATTGTTTCGTGCGGCTTGTAGCGTGGTTTTTATTGATGTGTAACAAACTGTGTAATTGAGGCGATCTTTACTCTGGACGCTTGAGATGGTCTGGACGCTGTTTTACTCTGGACGGTCAGGCGACTCTGGACACCCCCAGGGCGTCCAGATTCTGGACGCTTGGGGCACTCTGGACGGTACGAGTGGTCTGGACGGTAGCAGTACTCTGGACGCTTGCGCTATTTTAGTTAGGCGAGAGCGTAAAGAATCTGGACGATCAGGATTTGTTGGGAATTGAAAGCCTTGGAATACCTCGCGCGATTGGCTTGTAATTCGCAGGATGGTAGTCAACTATCTGTCTTGAGTGATTTAAAGACGAAAAAGCATCTAGAGGTCACCAATAACTAAAGTGAGTTAAGTTGCTAACTTGAGAACCCTGATGATAAAAATTTCAATCGTTCAAAGTCATTTATTAGTTTTTAGAGACTTGGCAGTAACGCAATCTCCACACATAAACATGCTCTGACCAAGTAGACGCTTAAAGGTACCTAGGCTACGAGTCTTATGTAATCCGCACTTGTAGCAACTCATGGTGCCAATGTGTGAAGAGCCACCAAATTGGGTGCCACCTTCTTTGGACTTGTAGCGTAAACCATTTTTGTTTATTTTTGTGGTTTCAACTCTGCTCATATCTATATTTTAGGTTTTATTGCAAAGGCCCTACAAGCTGCTTCCTCAAGCGCAAGCAACCCTGGCTAGTAGCGAGAGAATATTTATCGGCAGGGTGGTTTCAAAAGCGAAGCGCTACTAAATGTTGAATCCAACGTCCGTATGAACAGGCTACCAAAAAAATTAGTAAGCTTTCATGCGGCTAAGTTGATATCAATTTGTTCGGTAAATGGGTTGCCCCTGGACAGTCATATTGACTGCCTATTCTTTTGCAACCCTTGCTTCAAGCATCTAACAGTTTCTATTTTATGTTTCATCTCCATTTCTTTCCGCTTTTTTGAAATACATGAGTGCCTTCAGGGGAAAGGGTAAGGGGTTTAGGAGGGTATTTACCTGTTTGCCGATCTATCAAAGATGTCACACTGGCATTCGGGTGGATGGAATGCCTATCCTTATTCAAGTTAAATAATTATCCTAGACGTGATGATTTGAAAACGTTGGGACACTCATGACAATAGATTTACTACTCCCTTACAGATTGCCGATCGAGCTTTGATAAGTTTTAATTAAAAGACGCAAAAATTCAATTACAAAATTCAAACACACTAAGACAAACTATGAATACACCTATCGATCAAGCCAAAATTGGTAGAACAAGAGATGAATCAACGCCATTTTTCCCTGAAAGAAAAAACGCAAAAAAAGGGTCTCCCAATATTGTGATTGTTTACATGGACGACATGGGCTGGTCAGACCCAGGTTGTTACGGTTCAGAAATTGACACACCGAACATCAACGCACTTGCAAAAAGGGGTTTGCGGTTTACCCATTACACAACGCATCCTATTTGTTCACCTGCGCGCGCTGCATTACTCACAGGCTGTAATGCTCACGCCGTAGGCTCTGGATGGTTGGCCAACAATCATCCAGGCTATCCTGGTTATTCAGGAGAAATTCCCAAAGAAGCTGTCACATTACCCGAAACATTGCGTGCAGCAGGATATGAAACGATCATGGTGGGAAAGTGGCACAACACACCTGCATCAGATAACGTACCCAGTGGCTCAAAACACAATTGGCCCACACAAAGAGGCTTCGATACCTTCTATGGTTTTATGGATGGTGAAACAAGTCATTTTTTTCCTGCACGCTTGATGCTTAACAATCAAGTGGTACCGCTTGATGCTTATCCACGCGACTATTACACAGGTGACGATTGGATGAATCAAGGTATACGATTCATAAAAGAATTACGTGAAAGTAATACAGATAAACCGTTTTTTTTGTATGTGGCCAATAACGCCATGCATGCACCTTTGCAATCAAAGCCATCTGATATGGCCAAGTACAAAAGCAAATACGATAAAGGTTGGACGGCCATTCGCCAAGAGCGTTATCAAAGACAAATAAAGATGGGGCTGATTCCACCCAATACAAAGCTACCCGAATCAGATCCAAGGTCTCCACAATGGAACGATACTGATATTGCTAATCGCCCCTTGTATGCAAGACACATGGAAGCCTATGCCGCCATGCTAGATAACGCAGATCAAAATGTTGGAAAACTGGTTTCTTTTTTAGAGTCGATCGGCGAACTCGATAACACCATAATTTTATTTTCATCAGATAACGGTGGAACAGATGCCGGTGGTGAGCACGGAATGATTAATAACAACCGACGTTACTCAGGGTTACCTACACAAGATCTTTCACATGAACGCCAAATGGTTGAAAAAATTGGTGGCCCGCAAAGTATTTCACTTTATCCAACTGCATGGGGTGAAGTATCAAACACACCACTACCAAGTTTTAAAACTTACACGGGTGGTGGCGGTAGACGCGTGAGTTTTATTGCGTCATGGCCTCAAAAAATAAAAGATCAGGGGTCTGTGCGTAATCAATTTATTCACGTTACGGATGTAATGCCGACACTGCTTGATTTAGCAGGCATTTCTCGCGTTGAAATGGTTGGCGGGGAAAAAGCGCGAGTGCTTGATGGCATGAGTTGCGCCAAAGTATTCACAGACAATAATCCCTCGCCAAGAAACGAGCAGTACTACGAATGTTGGTCTAATCGTGGATATTACAAAGATGGATGGTTGGCTCGCTCTTTACAAATTCGCGACACACTCATCGACATGGACAATTGGACACTTCATCACTTGGACAGTGATTTTTCTGAAAGTACCGATTTATCTCAACAAAGACCTGAAATTCTGAAAAGTCTAGTTGATGCATTTGATCAAGCGGCTTGGAAATATTTCGTTTATCCACTAGACAACCGGGGCAGACCTGGAAAATTCAGCGATACACCCGCTTACCTCAAGGAACGTGCCGATCAAGCCAGACGCTTTTTGCCTGGCTCACAAACAGCGCATCGAAGCGATGCAATTCCATTGATTGCAAATCGATCCTTTGAAATCACTACACGTTTTCAACAAAGACACGATGACGAGGGTGTTTTGTGGGCCCTTGGTGACACGATTGCGGGTATGGTGATGTATGTTGAATCCAATAGTTTAAATTTTCATTACAACGGTTTTAGCGAACCTACCAACTTAATCCCCAGCCCACTGCTCGAGGGTAAGTACGAAATTATTTTTGCATATGAAGCACTTGGTAAACGTCGAGGTCGTGGCCGCTTACTAATTAACAACACTGTATGCATCGATTGGATAGATTTATCGCCCTCACTCACGCTTGGCCCCTTTGAAGGCATGGACGTTGGTCTTGACAGAAGAGCGCCTGTGTTTTGGGAGCTTTATGAACGGCACGGCGTTTATCCATACACTGGAAAAATAGACGACGTTTGGATTTATCCTGGATTGAGGGCAACCACTTAATTTCTTTAACCAAGAGGTATATTATGAATTCACTTAATAAATTTACTGCAATATTCTTTCTTATCGTAACTCCACTGCTTGCGCTCGCTCAATCAAACAGTGAGTACCCTAATCGTCCAATCAAATTAATTGTTCCTCAAGCAGCGGGGGGTGGACTCGATCAAGTGGCTCGATTAATGGTCCCCAAACTATCTGAAAATTTAGGTCAGCCAGTTATCATTGAAAACCGCGGTAGTGCCGGTGGTATAGCTGGAATTGACATCGCAGCCAAGGCTTCCCCTGATGGCTACACACTGTTGTTTGCGTCTGCGACTATTGCTCTAAATACTGCGCTTAGGATGAAGTTGCCCTATGACGCAGAAAAAGATTTTGCACCTATTTCGTTGGCGGTTACTATTCCCTTGATGTTTGTAACACACCCATCTGTTCCTTATAAAAATTTGAAAGACATTGCCGAAGAGTCAAAAAAAGTGAATGGAGGTCTTCCTATTGCAATAGCTTCGATCGGGACACTTCCCCATTTATTAGCTGAAGCAATGCGTTTTACATCCCAGGCCAATCTCAATTTAATCTTTTATAAAGGATCAGCTCCAGCCTCCTTAGACGCACTAGCTGGAACTGTTCCATTTTTTATTGATTCCATCGGTCCAATAGCACCTCACGTCGCAGCCAATAAATTTCATCCGATTGCTATCACCTCTAAAGTGAGATCTCCTTTATTTCCTCAAGTGCCGACAGTTATAGAACAAGGTTTTCCAGATTTAATTGGGTCTGCCTTTTATGGATTTTTATCTCCCTCAAAAACATCCATTGCTATACAAAAAAGAATTAATCAAGCAATTGCCGTTACGCTATCTAGTCCTGAAATTCGTGAAAAATTACTCAAACAAGGCTATGAAATTTTTGGCGGCCCACCGGAAGAGTACGCATCATTTATGAAGAATGAAATCTCACGGTGGTCACAAATCGTTAAAGTAGCCAACATTAAGGTTGAATAGTTAACGTTATTCATTGAGGTTGAAAATAGACTTGCCAATCTCACCTTTAAAATTAGCCCACCTGTCTCAAACCATTTGAAGTCGGACAGGCCATACTTCACAAACGCTACAGAACTCCAAAGTCCAGTGCAAAGCGAACGAACACCTCCTCGGGAACGTCGGTGTCGCGCATCAGCGCGATCATCTTACGCAGCAGTCGTCTCTCCACCACAGGGTCGTCGATCGGCGTTAACTGCCCTGGATCGCTAGCAAGGTCGTAGAGCCGGGTCTTGCAGTCGATCTGCACGCCCGACCCCTGACGGTTGAACACAGGCGACTTCTCGGTGCACGGCACCTTCATAAGTTTCAGCCCCTGGGTGAAGGTGAAGGGCTCGGCGATCGTCATCTCCAGCAGTTCGCCTATGCTGAAGAAGCTCTTAATGTGCGTCGGCATCAAGGTGTAGTTGTAGAGGTTGCCGCCCTTCACGTTCGGCGGATACAGAAAATAGGTGTAGCGCCCGTCGGTGATGTTAATCGCGCATCCGTGTTGGCCGTAAAGCGCCGCGTCTCGGATAAGGGCCTGGCCGTCGGCCAGCAGCGGCAGCAGCGACTTGCCCTGCGTTTCGGGTGTGGAGGGTAGGCCGAACAGGTCCAAGAAGGTCGGCATCAGGTCGATCGTCTGCGTCAGCGCGTCACGTCTTTCGCCGGCGTGCCCCGCGTGATCCGGGTGCCAGATCATCAGCGGTATGTGAGCGACTTCGTTGTAGACCGGCATCACCAACTTGCCCCACATCTCTTGCTCGCCTAGAAGCAAACCGTGGTCAGTGCTCATTACTAGCACCGTGTCTTTCCACATTTCGTGGCGGTCGAAGAGGTCTAGTAACCGCCCTAGCTGGTAGTCGCAATGCGCCAGCGTCGCTGCGTAGTTGGCGCGCAGCTCTGCTACCTCGGCCGTAGTTTCCTTGACCGGGCCGTAGTTCGGATAGTCCAGCGTTGGACCGCGGTACTCGGTGGGGTAATCGTCGCGGAACGTGATCGGCGCGTCAAAGGGCTCGTGGGGGTCGAAGGTCTCTATCTGCAGAAACCAGTTGTCGGCCTTGATGTTGCGTTCGATGAATTCGATGCCAGCCGTGAAGGTCTGGGCAGCAGGGTAGTCTTCTGGTTTCTTGATGTACTCGCGGTTGGCCATGTTGAGTCGGTTCTTGTGGCGTCGAGCAATGCTGTACTGCAAGTCGTGGTATTGCTTCTTCCACTGCTCGGCATCCGGCTGGACGATGCCTTTCCAGGCGTCGGCTTCCTGACCTCGGATCAGCTCTGCGCTGTCGTAACGCGTGTGGTATGTGGCGCCTCCATCTTCCCAGTAGTGGGCGTGGTCAGTCGCAAGGTGGCAATAGACGCCGCGCTGCTGGCCGAGGATTTCCGGGAACGCGCGGTCGAAGGGCTCCAAAGGTCCCCATGAACGGTGTAGGAAGTTGTGTCGTCCAGTCATCATCTCGCGCCGCGCTGGCATGCAGGGTAGGCTGCCGACCCAGTGCTGGTCGAAGGTCACTGATTTCCTTGAGAGGCGGTCGAAGTTTGGGGTCTTGACGGTGGTGCCGCCATAGCAGCCGAGCGAGCGGCGGTTGAGAGTATCAAAAAGGGCGAAGACGACGCGCATGGTGCAGTCCTGAAAAAGAGATAGGGGGCGCGATCAGGGCTTGAGGCCCAACTGGCCGATCACGCCGCCCCAGCGGGTTGTCTCCTTGGCCAAGAATTCACCGAAGGCGACCGGCCCCAGGTCCATCGGATCAGAGGCCATGGCCTTCAACTTATCCTGCACGGCAGGCAATGCAAGCGCGCGCTTGAACTCCGCGTGGAGCCGTTCGACTACCGGAGCCGGCGTGCCCTTCGGCGCCAGAAGGCCGGCCCAGATCGAGGCGCTGAAGCCCGGGCGCACGGTTTCGGCTACGGTGGGCGTGGCCGGAAGCAGGTCGATGCGCCTGTTGCTCATCACCGCGAGCGCGCGCAGCTTGCCGCTTTGCACCATCGCCACCAGCGACGACGCGGCATCCGAGTCGCAGTCGATGTGGTTGCCCAGCAGCGCAGTCATCGCCGGAGCGGAGCCCTGGTAGGGTACGGCAGTGATACTGATGCCCAGCTCAGCCTTCAGCAGTTCAAAGGCCAGGTTCGTCACGGTAGCACCGCCGCCGCCGCCAGCGCAGTTCAGCTTGCCGGGCTTGCTTTTAGCTGCGGCCACGAGTTCCTGTATGGTCTTGAAGCTAGAGTCGGCGTTGACCGCTAATAGGATTGGAGCCGTCGTCAGCCCCATCACCGGCGCAAAGTCCTTGACCGGGTCGAAGCTCAGGTTGTCGTACAAGGCTCCCATCCCTGCATGGCCAGCTGCAACCAGTAGGAGCGTATAGCCGTCGGGTGCCGATTTGGCGACGAAGCCGGCAGCGACGCTACCGCCGGCGCCCACCCGGCTCTCGATTACGATGGGCTGGCCGAGGCTGGCTTCCACTTCCTTGGCCAGCAACCGAGCAAGCACGTCGGACGAGCCGCCAGCGGCAAACGGCACCACCAAGCGAATCGGTTTATTTGGGTAAGTCTGGGCCTGGGTAGCCAGCGTGAACACGCTGGCTATCAGCGCCAGCGCCGTGCGGCGCAGTATCTTGAACACATCCATGGCGTCTCCTATTTGTTGTTTAAACGATCTCACTAAAAAGCCTCAGCGAACCACTAATCAATAATTTTTTGATCTTAGTTTTTCCCAAAGCCACTTGAAATGTCCACATTACTATATGCGTCGTTATCTACTTTTTATCTAGTGCACTTCATAGCAGTGCTTGATCATTAGCACATGGCCGCTATCAACCGTCTCTGGGTGTTTACCCTTCAGCGGATGCGATATGTCCGACGTCAGTAGGTGAGATGAAAATAGCGGTTTGGACGCTTGTGCTGTTTTCAACACCTCGGGGCGTCAAGAATCTGGACGGGCGGGTTTTGTTGGGAAAGCAGGCTAGGTTGGTAATACCTTGCTTGCGGTACAGCCCAGCAATACTGTCCTCACCCCTTAGGCCACTTAGAACAATTTGGATTTTGTACTCGGTTGAGTAATGATGCCTACGGGCTCTTCGGATATCTTCGACCACCTGCTCAGCAGAGGCCTTGGGTTAATTGGATTTAAATTTCATCTTCACTCCTTTAGTTGAAAGATGAACCAGAATTCTCTTTTAATCAAGTACTACTATTTGTTTCACAAACGCTGATGTCGGACAGTAATTATTAGGATGCAGTAGGGTATTCACTAGATTATGCGTGTAGCTTTAGATTAGTATTAAATTTGAGAAGAAAGAACTTTCAAATAAATCTAACAAAGTAATCAAATGATAACTTGGACTGAAAGTGCGAATCACAACGATCAAGTTTTGATCAAGTCATTTTTTATTGAACACAATAATAGGAAAGTTCCGGGGGTTATCTATTGCCCAACTGATTTACCTAAAAATCGACCTCTAGTTCTTATTGGTCATGGGGGTTCGCAAGATAAAACGCATCCTAATATTAAAGAGATTGCTTCACTATGGGTTAAAAAAGATCAATTTTATGTTGCAGTAATTGACGGCCCAATTCATGGGCAACGAAATGATGGTAATTTATCGGGAGTCGAATTGCAAGCTGCTTTTCGTCAAATGTGGGTTTCTGATAATAAAATTGACAGTATGGTCGAAGACTGGATTGCAGTAATTAATAGTCTCATAGCTGAATTTAAATTTATAGATAAAAATAGAATCGGTTGGTATGGAATTTCTATGGGGACCGCATATGGCATACCTTTAATTGCTAATGAGAAAAAAATTATTGCTGCCGTCTTAGGAATGCTTGGTACAGATTTTATAAATTCACAAAGAATAAGCGACGATTGTCCAAAAGTATTTTGCCCTGTATTTTTTCAACAAAAATGGGATGACCAGTTTTTTTCTAGAAACGGACAACTCGATCTTTTTGAAAAAATAGGAAGCGTTGAAAAATATTTAAAAATATATCCTGGAGAGCATTCGCCAGTAGTTGGGCAACAACAATTAGATATAGTTGAATTTCTTAGTAAAAAACTTTCATAGTTTGTTGAAGGAAATTAATTAGTCCTAGTTCTTTCATTTTGAAAAATACTAACCAAGAGGAGTCGTAATGAAAAATAGACGTGAAGTCCTGATATTCTCAACTTTATTAGGTTTAAGTGGACAGGGATTGGCTCAGAGCACAGTTGCTAGCGATTCATTCCCTAATCGTTCAGTGAGAATTATTCTTCCATATCCACCTGGGACATTAGTAGATGCAATTTGTAGGTTTATTGGGCAGAGATTAGGTGACAAGTGGGGGCAAACTGTTGTTATAGATAATAAACCAGGTGCAAATGGAAGCATAGGTACTGCCGAAGCGGCCAAGTCTGCTCCAAACGGCTACACCATGGTTTTAGGAATACATTCAACAATGACTGTAAACCCACATGTTTATAAAAAATTAGCCTACGATCCACTAAAAGATTTTGTTGCAGTTGAATCTCTTACCGCTGGCGCATATGTAATTGTTACTCACCCCAGTCTACCTGTTGATTCTTTTCAAGGCTTAATTAATTTAGCGAAATCTAAGCCTGGAGCTATTGACTATGCTACTTATGGAGCTGCAAGCGGGAGCCATTTAACGGGCGAAATGCTGAATCAATATGCGGATATAAAAATAATGCCTGTTCACTATAAGGCAAGTCCTATTAATGATTTAGTAGGTGGGAATATTCTTTTATCTTTCGAGCCCCCAAATCTAGCACTTCCATTTATTAATAGCGGGAAAATTAAAGCGTTAGCAGTAACAACCCTAAAACGTTTACCTGCTTTGCCAAATGTTCCGACGGTATCTGAGATCTATCCTAAATTTGAAAGCTCGCCCTGGTTTGGGTTTTTTGCGCCAACAGGTACACCCAAAAATATAATCGATAAAATTTCAAAAGACGTTTCTGCTATTGTTAGAAGTGAGGAAATGAACAAATTCCAATATTCTCTTGGTGCAACGCCTTTATTATTAGGACCCGAAGGTTTAGACAAATTAATGCGACAAGATTATGAAATTGCTAAGAAGCAAGTACAAGCTCTAAATATTGTACTTGACTAACATAGTTTGGCAGGTCAATTAAATTGTGGCTTTAGAGGAAAAGGAAATATGATGGATACTATAAGTTATAACAAAATATGTCAGAGAGTAGCGCGGTTTAAGGAATTAAAATCTACTCCATTACCTTTTGTAGACTCACAAATTCAGGGTGCACTTAGAGATATTTATTTGGTTATTGGTAAGGGAGTTGTAGAGCATAGCAATTCAAAAATTGCTATATCTGAATCTGAGAGTTTTAATGTAACTTTAGTAAAAGCCCCTCCAAATAATGGTGCCAGTTTACACGCGCATGCTACCTCAGAAGTCTTTGTTCCATTAACGGGAAAGTGGGCGTTCTTCTGGACAAATTCAAAAGGTCAAGAGGAAATTACTTTAGATCCATATGATGTATTCTCTTGCCCGCTAGGAGTAATGAGGGGCTTTCGCAATGTTGCCGATGAAGATGCTTGGTTATTGGCAATAACAGGTGGCGATGATTCTGGACGAGTTTTTTGGCATCCAGATGTTATTGATAAGGCTGCTGCCCATGGCTGGTATCTTGATGATGACGGTGATGTTAAAAAGGGTGTTCCTGGAGAAGTAGTTACAAACCCTGGATCTCTATTAGCACAAAATGCCTTATTGAAAGCTTCTGAGTGGGGATTGTCAGATATGCTCGGCTCACAAGTCGCAAAATTTAATAAGCTAATTCCTAGTAATCTTCCATTTATTGATTCTATTCTCCCCGGACATGAAAGACAAAACTTTAATGTATTAGGAGCCGGTGTCACTGAGGATGCAAGCCTTGAAGTTTCTATTAAAGATGATATTGACTTCAATATTACTTATATGAAGTCGTCTCCTGGAAAAGGACCTGCTCTACATGATCATAAGACTGTCGAGGTTTTCATGTCTTTGAGTGGGAAATGGGAAATATTATTAGGAGATGATGGGGAAAACTCTATTATTCTTGAAGAGTTTGATATTATTTCAATACCACCGGGAGTCATGAGAGGTTTGCGTAATATTGGAAGCGAAGAACAATGGCTTTTAACTATTCTTGGCTCTTCTAATCCGGGTAGAGTTAGTTGGCACCCCGCTGTTTTATTAGAAGCTAGTAAAAGAGGGCTTACGCTTGACTCGTTGGGCAATATAAACACCGTCATCCAGTAGAAATCAGTCACAAATTTATTAATTAAATAAATTACAAACTTTATCAGTCTTACTCGTTAAATATCATTATGCGTCTTCCACTATGCTAAGTGCGAATTAACAAAACCAGTTTTAAACGCTGAATGACAATGACTAATATTCAACCGCTGGCATTTCATTTTTATTTTTTTAGCAACTAATTACATGCCACTAGTCCACGATACGGCGCGCGCGTTTATGCCTTACCCAGATGTGCCTGTACTCAACGCATCTGTCGGCCTACTCTCCGGGCTCAGCTTCGCTGCCAAGGACTTGTTTGATGTGGCTGGTTATCCAACAAGTGGAGGGCAACCATTATTGTTGGCTCATTCTGGCATCAAGACTGATAGCGCTAACGCTGTGCAAAGATTACTCGATGCTGGCGCCCGTTTTGTTGGCAAAACCATTACAGATGAGTTTGCTTTCTCGATGAACGGTAATAATGCCCACTTCGGAATTCCTATCAATGGGGCTGATCCTGACAGGATCAGCGGTGGATCATCTTCTGGCTCGGCTGCTGCAGTTTCCAATCGATTGGTGGACTTTGCATTAGGTACAGATACTGGAGGCTCAGTCCGTGTACCGGCCAATCATTGTGGCCTATACGGTATTCGACCCAGTCATGGCCGCGTTAGCCTCAAAGGCTGTTTAGATTTATCACCTAGCTTTGATACATGTGGTTGGTTCACGCGTGATTCTGAAACGTTTGCTCGTGTGGCCGATGTGTTGGTTGGTCCCGATCACAAGCCATTGCCTCAAGGCTTGCGCTTATTGACCCCAACTGACGTTTGGGGATTATTATCAAATGATGTTATCGAGGCACTGACCCCAGCTAAACAGCGAATAGCGGAACAATGGGGTTCGCCCACTCCTGTTAAAGCTTTACTGGATGATTTTGATTCTACGTATTGGAGCTTTCGGTTTATCCAAGGTCGTGAAGCTTGGAATACCAACGGGCCCTTTATTGAGCGGTACTCGCCGCCATTAGGACCTGGCGTTAAGGAGCGCTTTGCTTGGGCGCGTAGTGTTTCTGATTCACAATTCAATGAGGCCATTCGGGTTAGGCAGCACTATAAAAGTCATATCACCCAGATTCTGGCTGGAGATGGAGTCATGGTGATGCCAACTATGCCTAATGTGGCCCCTCTACTTAAAGATAGTGAAGATGCATTAGAAGACTATCGTAATCGCGCTATTCGTATGCTGTGCATTTCAGGGCTATCAGGTTTTCCTCAGGTCACCTTGCCCTTGGGGAACTTCCAGGGAGCACCACTAGGAATTTCTCTATTAGGCCCTAAAGGCAGTGACCGTAGCTTGATATCTATGGTTGAAGTTTTGTCAAATGGCTTGATTAAATGAAGAAGATTTTTGCTGAATCGTAGATCGCATCTTGTGCGGAGTTGAACCGTGTTTAATCGTTGCGCAAGAAGGTTTGAGCAGCCTACTTATGGCATGTCGGACACCGGCATCTAGTGGGTGTGAGGCCGATTGTGGCACTTGATTAAAGCAGTGTTTTGGTTCATCTTTCAATTTAGGCAGCGAAGTTGAATTAGAAATTCAATCAACTTAAGTGCATTGGCCAAAAGGCAAGGGCAAAGTGATCTCGCGCATTAAATGACTCTCAATATTTTGATCTCACTCACACTAGCTAACGTGTAATAAAACGTGCAATGACTGCTAAAAATTAGACCAAAACAACACAACACCTAAGTTTTGACCACAGAACCCCTGATTAACAGAAAACAGTTTGTTCAAAAAACCCATGTTTCGTGCGGCTTGTAGCGTGGTTTTTATCGATGTGTAACAAACTGTGTAATTGAGGCAATTTTTACTCTGGACGCTTGCCAAGGTCTGGACGCTGGTTTGCTCTGGACGGTCAGACTACTCTGGACACCCCTGGGGCGTCCAGATTCTGGACGCTTGGGGCACTCTGGACGGTACGATCAATCTGGACGCTTGCGTTAATTTGGACGGGTAGGGGGCGTCCAGATTCTTGACGGTTAGAGATTGTTATAGCAGGGTAGGGGGTGTCCAGATTCTTGACGCTAAGCCAGGCGGTTTGTTGCCCATTGTCGACATTACCCTTAATATGGGGCATCGATAAGTAAAGAGACAACTTAAGGAATAAAAATGAAACAAGATTTCAAATGGATTTACCTATTGTTCGTTGCCTTGCTGTTTACAAATTCAGCATCCGCCAAATATCCTGATAAAACCATCAAAATTATTGTGCCTTTTACTGCAGGTGGCGCAACAGACATCGCAGGTCGCCTGTTAGCAGAAGAGCTTTCAAAAGCTTTAAATAATCCAGTGGTTGTCGAAAATCGCGAAGGCGCCGCAGGAGTGATTGGCGTACAAGCCACCACAAAAGCTGCGGCTGATGGTTACACATTGCTAATTGCGGGTAATACCTTGATGACCTCGCATAAAGCACTTTATAAA
>Ga0164295_10003128_pt1 | contig 13375 bp, 7 predicted proteins | sample GEODES006metaG_FD_111798 | JGI IMG/M metagenome (GOLD analysis project Ga0164295, IMG submission 111798) | Oligotrophic lake water microbial communities from Sparkling Lake, Wisconsin, USA - GEODES006 metaG | ecosystem: Environmental > Aquatic > Freshwater > Lake | place: USA: Sparkling Lake...
GCAACTTGCCACATCTACCGGTACGCGCGCCTCTAGCCATCACAAGTCAAGTCAAGTCAAGGGTCAAGGTCTCAAGCTACTAGTACCATGCTGGAAGGAGGACCGATGCTCGCAGCTCGATCTCCTCCTCTCGTATGTAAGCAAGCGCAAGGAAGCTATTTATAGTCGTTTTCAAGAACTGTCGAATAAATCGTTACGCACCAGCCAGTTACCGGTAGGCCGCGGGGAGCGGTCGGCTCCGGGCCTGCGGCTGTTGAGTCGGCCGCGCCGCCGCGGCACCTTCGGTCGTCACCCTGACGAGCCACGTACAGTACGGGTTGGTGTGTTCCAGGTGGGTTTGGATGGTTTTGAGGTTCGTCTGTGTGATCCGTGTGCCCTTGTGCGCCCGCGTGTCCCGTGTTTGTCCCGCGTGTGTCCCGGCTCTCCCCCGGTCATTTTACCGGTAGGCTATTCTTAGAAGACTCTGTGGCGAAACGTTTCTGGACGAAACGTGAAACCGTTGCGAATAAGCGAATTGGTGTGCCCCGTGCACCGTCTGAGTCGCAATCTAAATGAACCCGTATCGCTGACCCATGGGCCAAACATGTTCGTGCACGTCGAATCGTGTCATACAGACAGACCAAATGATTCTGAGAACGCGATGGGATGTGGACGTGATGACTCAGGGCCTCGCGGCTATGGAAACTTCCGTCACCGTTGCCGAGACAAGCACGCTCGCAGATCCCAAGCCACTTCCACCCAAACCCAACAAACTATTACCGAAGCGGTGGACTGAGTGGGACTTTGATATCTTCAGTGTGCCGTACGACGAGCTTCCAGGGATCGCGTACTCGGTGCTCATTGCGCACCCTTGCATCTCGGATAGCTCCAGCAAGCTGAACCTCCGCAAATTGTGGCGATACGTGTGTGCGATCGCGGCGCATTACCACCCGCGGCCGTTCCACAATTTCCGCCATGCGGTCGATGTGCTGCTGGCCTCGTCGTTTCTCGCCCGCCTGATCCAGGCCGAGCACCCCGAGCCCTTCTTGGACCCGCTCGTCGTCGCAGCGCTGCTCGTGTCGGCCCTCGTGCACGACACCGACCACCCCGGCGTGATGAGCCCTTATCTGATAGCCACGAAACATCCGGTTGCCACGAGATTGGGCGAGACGCCCAAGGCCGTGCTCGAACACCATCACGCGGCAATGGCCATCAAGCTGCTCGAGCGGCCCGAGCTAGACTTCCTAGTCGATGTGGGTGCCGGTGAGAAGAAGCGGTTCATTGATCAGATCAGGGAGAACGTCTTGAACACGGACGTGACCACGACGATGCTCGCGGCCAAGAAGTTCCAGGAGACTGGGACAACCTCTGCACCCTGCACTGAAAGGCGCCTTCTTTCCGACTTCAAGCAGGTAGCAGACGACGACAGCACGGCTGGGCCGACGGCCGAGCAGGTGATGTGCCTCATCATCAAGGCGGCGGATATTTCGAACCCCGCACGGCCGCTGCACGTGTATGAACGCTGGATTGAGGGGGCAATGACCGAGTTCTTCGTCCAGGGAGACTCCGAGAAGGCCAAAGGCCTCCCCGTCTCCATGAACTGCGACCGCGACACGGTCATCACATCTAAGGCTCAGGTGGGCTTCGTCAGCTTCCTCGTGGCGCCGCTGTATCGGGCACTCGCCGCTTACGCGCCCTCGATGCAACCCCTTGTCAACCAGCTGGACAGCAACCTCAAGCACTTTCAGGACCTGGCGGAGAAGGGCCAGAAAAGCTGACCCTTCTTCGACCCTCTCTCTGCGAAGGTGTTGGACTTTAATGGGCTTATACTCGACATTCCTGCACCAACTCCACGAATCATCAAGGTAGCCAATGCAGGAGATGAACCTATAGCACCTGTAGCACCTATATCATCACTAGGAGCGTCCTTCCTGAGGATGTTTGCATAAACGACGTCCTCGTGTGATACTCGTGTGATTGCTGCCTATGAGAGCTTCGGGATCCGAAACGGCCACTCGCGTGGCCGGGGCCAAGCTGGAGGCGACTAGTCCATAGGCCATACCCATGGCAAGCCTCTTCTTCCATCTCAATACCAGGGGCGCGGCACTGAAATTCAAGGCTGGAGAGTACCCGCGGCTATGCCAATCCCTACCGAACGGCGCGGGCCCACATGCGCCAACTCCGCAATTCCGCTCTCTGGTCCTCGCTACAGGGGTAGCCCGGGGCTTCTAGAGAATGGGCCTGAGCATGGTTTCCATGCGAACCATGCTCAGATCCTTGCCTCAGACCGCTCTCTAAATTATGCGCATGCATGTACGTACGTTGTGCGGTGCATCACTGATTAGTGGGCACGTGAGGTGGATCATGCCGTGCGCATGTTCCGCCACCCGCTTGGCTCGTAGAGCCGAGCCTCAGATTCACTCGTTGCGCGTGCTTGCGCGGCTGAGTGCTGTGAGTTCTCGAGTTGCACCCCTGGTGCGGAGGGCCGTGTGTGTCAGGCGCGGCAAGGCGGCTCGCACACGAATGGGCGGCCGCGGCGGGGGCCACGCCCCCCCGGGGGTGTTAACGCGGTGTGGTCGCCGGTTTTGGCGGGTCGTGAAACCCGGTGCGGTGGACCGGTGGTCGTGGTCGGTCGGTGGTGGAGTCGTTCAGAAATTCAGACTCGAGTCGGCGTGCGGTTGGCGTTGCTCGCCGTTGGGGGCCGCGTCGTTACGGGCGGTTCGGCCCGGCCGGCGGTCGCGTCGCCTGGCGCCGTGTGGAATCTGGAAACCGACCGTAATCCCGAATCCCGTTCCCGCCGCGCGCGGCCCGGCCCGCGGCGCGTGGTACATAGCTGGTAGGCCGTCCGCCAGGGCCAGGGTGAGTGTGAGGAGCGCTGACGTCCTGTGTTCAATCGAATAATCATTCGGACATTCCTCGACTGTGCCGAGCACGTGGGCGTGCCCCTCGCGGCGTGGTGCCGCCGCATGTCGCCGCCGAAGGACCGGGGCGACCCCGGGGCCGTGCGGTGCGCGCGGTCGAAGCGGTCCGGGTGTGGGGTCGGCGTCGGGTGCGGCGTGTCGGCCGTATTCTCACAACAATCAACACTAAGAGCATAGACCATTGCACGGGAGTGGCCTGGCTCGAATTGTCACTGCGCGAGTGTGCGCCTCGTCCGCGCACGCGGCGGCTCCCCGGCGGCGGTGCTGCGTGGGCTCTTCCGAGAAGGCCACCCGGTGCCGTCGTCAACTATCCTCGACCACATCCTCGCCGACATGGCCTGTGTCCTCGGCATCATTCGGTTTTGAGTGCATCCGAGGTATCAGCTGGTTGATTACACCCTCCACACGACCACGCTCGTCTTCGCCGTCCACCTCGGTAATTCGAATGTACTGACGAAGGGCAACCAAAGTAGCGTCACGATTGCGCTCATACTCGGCAATTCGTCTACGCATCGTCGGCTCATTGTCGTCCTTGCGTGGCGTCTGACCGGCCGCTGTGGCCTCGCGTGCGCGCGAGAGCGCACGTGCGATGATCGTCTCATTCGTCGCATTGAGCACGATGATTTGGTGCGGAACAAGGCCAGCATCCATCAAGGCGTGCACCTGCGTCGCTGTCCTCGGAAAGCCATCGAGCAACCAGCCTCGGCGCTCGCAAGTTCGTGTACCAGCAATCATGCGGATGACGAGCCGAACGACGACCTTGTCGGGCACCAGATGACCTCTCGCCATGAGGCTCTTGACTTTCTGGCCTATCTTGGAGGCCTTCTTCACTTCGGCTCGAAGCAGGTCACCAGTCGAGACGTGGCAGAGACCGTGTTTCTGTATGATGCGTTTGGCCTGCGTACCTTTCCCTACACCAGGTGGGCCAAAGAGGACGATGCGCTGCTGCTGCGCTCCTGCGGGCAAGCCGAGCAGTCCGATCATTGCGATATAAAAGGTCCGCATGTCCTCTTCGAACGCATTGTGAATGGGGGTCGCGCGCGCGCCAGGCCGACTCCCCTGTGGGGAAAACGGAGAGGAGGGGTTCAAAAACACTGGGGGAGCCGGGACACACACGCTTCAAGCTCACCACATGGGCATCACTCGCGTTCTCGCCACTTCTAAACCGCCCCCGTGCGGTACCCGCCATGGTGTGAATGGTCGGGTCGCGAAGTATAACCAATGAACGATTCGGCTGAGCGGGCTGTGTGAAATGACCTAACGCCGCTAATGCCGCTTCATACCGAGCGTAGAACCGGCAACCGGGACGCCAATGCGGGACGCCGGATAGCGGATTCTATACGATAGGAGCCGGATTCGGTTGTTTTGTTGAAATTTTGTATGTCCCTATGTCGAGAAATCGCGGTCGAGTTTCCAAGAAGAATAGATAGAACCGTTGGCTGTATCGTTGATGCGACATGCGTCGAGCGAGCCCAGCGCCTGCCCGGCCGCTCGACGAGAGGAGTGCAGTAGTTTACTCAAAGTCGAGGACTCACGTAGTCACGTTACACATTAGAGACTCAGGCCCGCGCGCGCTGCCCGCGGGGCCGCGCCGAGCGCGAGCCGCGCGCGCACGGGGACATCCTCGTCGGATCCTTCCGTGTTGCGAGAGAAGACAGAAGTCGTCGCTGGCCGCGATCCGCGCGTGCAAAACGGTTTACGAGATCCTTCGTTAACGCGCCATCCATGCTCTCCTCCACGACCACACCACCCGTAGGACGGACTCCCCGTGTGGCAATGGCTTGTTGCTCTACGACGCATCATGCGCCTCGAGCCATATGCGCACCACCTCGGCGGGCGCCTCGCTGATCCAGGCAAGCCAGCGACGGAGGCCGCGCGCCATGGCAGCTGCCGCCTCCGGGTTCGTCTCCGCCCACTGCTTGAACTCGTCGTCGTCGGTGGCGATGGAGCCCATCGTGCGGCGAGCACACACGGGCTCGATGGCCGTCGAGATCATGGGGGTGGCCGCTGCGATCGAGGTGCAGCAAGCGCCATCGAGGCATGGCGCATCCTCGGCGACAAAGGCGCGCAACGCGGCTGCGAGGAGCGGCCACGGGGCACCTGGCGTCGGGTTGCTCACATCGGTGTTGCCGAGGCCCGCGACGACGTAGTGGTCGCAGCCGGGCAGCAGCAGAAGCCATAGCGGCGGCGGGAGGGGCGCTGTCCAAGCTGCAGCCGCGAGGCTCAGTGAGAGCGACGCAGGCACATCCACGTCATCGAGACCGTGCACTAGCAGCACTCGCAGCGGGGGGGCTGGCCCTGAGCGCGGCCTCAGCGGCGGACCAGACGAGGAGGAGGACGGCGCCTCACCGCCCGCCCCCTCCGCGCTGCCTGCAGCGGAGGCGGTGAGAGCGCCGGCGGCAGTGGCACTGCCATCGGCGGGTGGTTCGTCCGGTAGACTCGTCCAAAGCGCGAGAGGGCAGGCAGCTCCGAGTTGACCAGAAGCGATCGCGCCACCCGCGCTCGACCCGACCCGCCACAGAAAGTGGAGCGCCGCGTCGTGGAAGTCGGAGAGGCCGAGCGCCGCACAGGCTGTCAGGCTCGTGACTGCGGCGAGACCGATGACGCCTCTCACAGTGATGCTCTCCGCAATGCCAGCCATCGCTGCAGCCGCGGCGTCCGCGCCAGCCACCTTGCCGATGGCAAACGCGACGCGCTCCAGCTCGCCACGCGAGAGGCGAGAGAGAACGCCCAACCACAGCGCGAGGTGGCCGCCAGCCGAGTGGCCACAAAGGTAGACCCGGCTTAGGTCAAGCTGCACCCGTGTCTCCTCTGGCAACACGGTGAGCGTGTTGAGTGCGGCGAGGACGTCAAGGCACGTGTGTGGCCACCCACCACCTGCGACGGACGCAGCCGGGTCCAGCTGGTCGACGCGCGCATACTCGACGCTCCACGTGGCTACATGGTCGGTGCCAAATGCAGCAAAGAGTCCAGTCGTGTCCAGGTTGTGCACCCCCCACTGCGGCTTCCAAAAACCGCCGTGCAGGTAGACGAGCACTGGCACTGGCGGCGCTCCCGCAGCGGCTGCATGCAGACGCAGCGTCGCGGTGTGCACGCCTTCGACTGCACCGCGAAAGGTCGTGTAAGTGTAGGTTTGCGCCTCCATGTCCGGCGTTTCCGCGATCTCTTCAAAGGCGAGAGCGTGAACTGGCTGTGAAATGAACGCTGTGAACAGAATTTTTTTCTGCGCCACTCCGATCGAACGCCATCCACAACGGTATGTCCGTCTGGTCTCTCCCGCATTTCCCATCGTCTCGACGGAAATGTCCGTCTGGTCTCTCCCGCATTTCCCATCGTCTCGACGGAAACGAAGCCAGTAATTCAGTGCTCCTTTTCCTCTCACGCGCGTCCGCCGAGCATGTTGGTCATTGAGCGCCCACCATCGTTCCCCGCGGTTGCTGGGCCGCCCGTGCCGAGCACGGCAAGCTTCGGAGGCGACCGCTTGGATTTGCCGCCCTCAGCCTTCGCCTCGGCGGCTGCCAGCCACCCGTCGACACAGCTGAGGAGCTTGAAGCCAGTCGGTGGGCCGGCGCCAGGCGGCAGCCCGCCGCCAATGTGCCCCTTGCTGGCACCGAGTGCGCTGGGGGCCGAGCTCCGGGGCAGCATCGCCCCACACGCCCCACAGCCGCCGCTGCTGCTGCGAAACGAGGGCGGAGGAGGCGGAGGAGGCGGGGGAGGCGGGGGAGGCGGAGGTCGAGGCGGAGGAGGCGGAGGCGCGAAGCAACGGCGCACAAAGCCAAGGCCGCAAGCCATGCCATCGCCGCTGTCGCCGTCTGGCGGCGCCGGTGGCTGTGGCAGCGACTGTGGTGGCGCCAGTGGCTGCTGTGGGCGGTGCATGCCCGAGAAAGGCTGCGAGGCGAGGGGCAGTGAGGCACACAGCGAGGTTGAGGGCATGTGTGGGGACTGCTGGCGCTGCTGGGTCACGTCAAAGAGAGCTTTGCGCTTCGCTGGGTGCGCAGCGAACGTCGCCGCTGGCTGCACAACAAACGTTGGGAGCAGCCGTGTAGGCAGCGACGAAGCCGGCCGCTCCCAAGGAGGTGGCGCCGTAAGTAGCGGCGCCGGATGCGCGAGCGTCCCTGCCGGCCACGCCGTCCGGGCGGCGGGCGCCGAAGCCACCAGTGGCTGCGAAGGCGCTCGGAGCGACGGAGGCTCCTCCGACGGCCAGGGCAGATCGAGGCCCATCAGAAAGTCATCGGCGCCCGGCGAGAGGGCTGCGCGCCCAGCACGGCGTCCATGGGACCAGTGCGGAGGAGCCGCCGCGCAAGCTACCTCCGCCGCTGCCGCCGCCGCCGCCGTCGCCGCCGTCGCCGTCGCCGCCGCCGCCGCCGCCGCCGCCGCCGTCGAGGTAGGGACGGGGCAGGCGGCAGCGGCGGCAAGGGCAGAGGTAGAGGTGTGGACCGCGGCCACTGTAGGGCTCATTCGAGGCGGTGCGGCGCGGTGCCCCCCCATGGGTGTCGAGAAGCCCGGTGCACCGTGGTCAGCCGCTGCAGCATTGGGCATAGATTTGGAAGGTGTGCCCTTCTGATACCGCTCGCTGATGCTGCCGGGCTGCGACCGCATCGGCGGGATGGGTTCGACGGGAAGACGGCGCGCGGGCGTGGAGAGCATTGGGACGGCACGAGCGGCCATCGTCCGCCCGCCGAACGCCGCGGCCGGCTGCACACCTGAGGAGCTCAGACCGATCAGTGGCAACGAGCCGCTGCCGATGGGGGAAGAGCGATGAGGGAGGACCGCCGAAGGAGGAGGGCCGTGCGAGCTGATAGGAACGCCCGAGCCTGCGAAGCCGCTGACGGCGTGTGGCACGGCCGGGCGCCGACCCGCCGATGCGCCCATGACGGCGCCTGGACCCGCGAAGATTGAGGGTGCCTTGCGCGCAGGGGGCTGCGGCGTCGCTCGGAACTGCTCCCAGAAGCTGTCGCTGTCAGCGAGGGGCGTGCTCGACGATGTCGCCGCCGCTGATGTCGCTGCTGCGGCCTGCGCACTGACGTTCAGGTTCTGCTGCTCGGCCGACACCATGCTTGGCGGCCACCCCGCCACACCCATGGTTGGCGGGAGTGCTGCTGCGCACTTCGGAGCCTGTCCGACGTCTATCGCCGGCGCGACGCTGCCGTCCAAGGCACGTCGCCGCTTTGCTGACTGCTCTGGCGCCGCCGCATTCAGCTCACGCTGCCGTCCGCTGGAGGACGGCGCATCGCCAAAGAGGGCAGCATCCTCGTCCGAGGAGTCGTCAAGCGCCACGACGGGTGCGACCTGGCGGCGCTGGAGCTCGTCGTCCGCCTCATCGTCCTCGTCGGAGCTCTGAATCGCCGCCGCCGCCAGCAGATCTGTCGAGGTCAAGGCGCGGCGGCTCGACCCGCCGCTGAAGAGCATCGCACAGGCTGCTGCGGCAGGCGAGCACGCCGCCGCCACTGGCGCCGTCGTGCTAGGAGTGTTGCTTCCTCGGGCAGCCTGCGTGAAACATCCGATGGGCGTCGTTGCTGGTTGGGCTCGGGGGCTCGCTGCTGCCGCCGCGGATGCGCGTGGCACCATCGCCGCGAGCGATGCTGGCTTCGATGCTGGCTTGAAAGAGGTGGCCTTGGGCGTGGGGGGCACGCGAGCTTTGGCGACGCCCTTTACGACGCCCTTGGGCTTGGCTGAAGGCGTCGCGGGCGCGCTACCCTGCGAAGGCGTCAGCGCTTGCTCGGGCGCAAACGGCATGCGGATAGAGAGGGTGGCGTCCAGGCCCGAGAGACGCGTGTGCACCAACATTGCGCTCAGGGGGGCCTTGGCGGAGGCGGGAGGGACGGTCAGCTGGTAGCTGATCATGGGCTGCTGCTCGAGCTGGTACGGTGCAATGCGCCGGATGAGGAGCAGCTTGTGGCTGCTATCACTCAGCAGCAGCGTCCAAGCGGGCTCATACGAGCCATCATTACTGCCTCCACCGCCGCTGCCGCCGCTGCTGCCGCTGCCGAGCTGGCCTGTGCCCGAAGGTGGGGCCGTAATGTCCGTGCGCCGCATGAGGCGGAGCGTCAGAGGGACTGGCTCACCGAGCTGCGCCACTGCGCCCACCTCGGCCGTGAGCCGCGGCGCGGCGGCGAGGAGTGCACGGACGGCACGCAGGCACACGGCGCCAAATGGCATGGCCTTGTTGCAGGCGCGCTCAATGAGAGAAGGTGCCATCGCCGCAAGTGCCTCGAGCGAGCCTGCACCCGCGTCTTTGAGCTTCTGCACCATCACCGGGCCCACACCATCGAGCTGGCGCAGCCCGGCTTGGGGATCGTCGTACCAACCGATGCTCTTCTGCTGGAGCGAACGCCGGAGCACGAGCGCGGCGTGCAGCGCGCTGGCGGCGCGCTCTTGCTGCACTAGGTACTCGACGAGCGCGTTCGTGATGCGTGCACCGCTCTGCTCGAGAGTGAATTCGGCCGAATGGAACTCGGAGGGCAGCGGGTGGCCGCCCACGCGCAACTGCAGGAGCAGAGACGCCTTCATCGCGGTCGACTTGATCTTGGAGCGCTTGGCGCCGTCCATGAACGGAAAGCGGATGAGCTCCTTGTTGCTGTTGAGCTCAAAGAGCTTCTTCTTCTCGTTGTGGCGTAGGTACAGGCTGTCCAGCTCGTCCGAGTGCGCGAGCAGCCGAAGCACCGCCTCAAGCCCTGCTCCGTTCTCAAGTGCTACGAACGACTTGACCGTCTCGAAGGCGACGCAGTAGCGGGCCATGAGCGTGCCCAGCGGCTGCGGCTGCACGCCGAGGCCATCCTCGCTCATCAGAATCATGCCAGCCTCTCCGAGCGCTCGCAGGTTGCCCATGAGCAGGCGCGTCAGGTGCGCATCGAGCGCACGCTCGTCGAGCGGCCCCGGGCCCGTCGGCATCCGGTAGCCGTAATGCGTCGGGTTGCGGCGGATGCGCGTGAAGAAGTAGGTCGACTTGAGCCAGCGCAGGCAGACGGTGACGTCGCTCATGTACGTGCACGTCTGCGCGATCTCGGCGTTCAGGTGCACGAGCTGGTTCTCATGCAGCTGGCTCTCGATCACCTCGGTGCCACCGAGCATCCTCTCGTACCGCTGGCGAACCTCGGGCTCGTTGCGCGTCATCACTACGCACACGCCCTGCTGGTCGAATTGCGGCCGGCCGGCACGCCCCGCCATCTGCAGCACCTCGATGCGAGTGAGCTCCTCGTAGCCGCCCAGCGCCTTTGAGTACTTGGCCGTGTTCATCACCACCACGAGGCGCGCGGGCAGGTTGACGCCCTGAGCGAGCCCCGAGGTGCATGCGAGCACGGGCAGGGCTCCCTCAGCAAAGAGTGCCTCAAGCAAGCGCCGGTCGTCGATCTCGAGCGAGGAGTCGTGGTACGCGCAGCCCACCCGCACGAGCGCCGCCAGGCCTTGGTCACGCACGCGCGCCGCCGCCTGCGCGAGGTGCGCGTGATGCGGCTGGCTGTGCACGAGCGGCGGCCCTGTGGAGAGCCCGGTGGCCGCCTGCTTGCATGCGTTGCGCGACTGGCAGAAGACGAGCGTCGGCCGCCCCGCCGCGTGCTCTCGCACCACGGCTGGCAGGTTAGCAATCAGCGCCTTGTCGAAGGTGTACAGCGCATGCATCGGGTACGTGAGCACGCGCCAACTGAGCGGCACCGGCCGGTAGCTTTCGTCAAACTGGCGCACGACGCACGAGGGCCCAAGCCACGCCTGCAGGTCCTCCGCGTTGGCGATGGTGGCCGAAGCGGCCAGCACGCGCAGCCGCGCGATGGGCATACCGCGCACCTCGGCTCCCTGGCTGATCGTCATCATGCGAGCGATGACAGACTCAAGCGTCGGGCCGCGCGATGGGTCGGTGATCTGGTGTACCTCATCGACGAGCAGCAGCCCCACGCGGCCGACGACGCCCTGCGCGTCGCGGCGGAAGCGCGAGAAGGCGTCCCACTTCTCGGGTGTCGTGACGATGCAGTCGGCGGCCGCGACCGCGCGCTCGTCGGTCTCGTCGCTCGAGTCGCCGGTGAGCTCGACGACCTTCAAGTTGAGCGGCTGTAGCTTCCGCTGCCAGTCGAGCAGCCGCTCGTGGCAGAGTGACTTGAGCGGTGCCATGTACACGGCGAGGCTACGAGTGGGGCTCGCTTGTGCGCCCGTCGTGAACAACCGCGCCATCGCCATCTCGAGCACAGCTGTCTTGCCACTGCCCGTCGGCGAGGAGATGACGATGCTGTGGTCGCTCTGGAAGGCTGCTTCGAAGCACTCGGACTGCATGCGGTTGAAGTATGGCGGCGTGTAGGGAAAGAGCTGCCGCCACTGCTCCGGAAGCACGCTGATGGGCATCCGGCTGTGCTCGGGCATGCTCATCAGGGATGCCGGCGCAGCGTGGGCGGGGACGACCGGCCTTTGGCTGTGCCGTGCGTTGGCAGAGTCTAGCGGGGCTCGTGACGTGAGAACTTAGCGTCCTGTTCGGTGTTGCAAATGCATGCAACGATGAAACAACAACGTAGATGTATGTTGAGTTCCGACGACGCGACTCTCCAACGCTAAGGTACCGGTAAGGTACCGGTACATGCACAGTCACACTATCGAGCGCCGTACTCGAATCATGCACACGACAGTCGGCCCGGCCCGCTCACGCAGTCACAGACATAGATGCAAGACGCAAATCGGAATGGAGAACAACTGTATGGCAGGGGCCGACACCAGGACCGTGACGTTCCTCTCGCTCTCCACGCATGGACTCGTCAGGCGGGCACCGCCCCAAGACGCTTCCGCCTTGCCACTCGGCTGCACGCAGCGCCCACGAAGCATGGCCACCCTCGCTCACTCGCTCAGCTCGAAGCGTCGGCGCTCGCGGCCACCCTCGCTCACTCGCTCAGCTCGAAGCGTCGGCGCTCGCCGTGCCCCTGCACGCCGACCACGTGGCGCGAGACCATCACCTCGAGGAGCAGGTTGATGCGCTCGGTCTCGAGCTTGGTGGGGATCGCCTCGCGCAGCTCGCGCACCGAGAGCGGCGCCGCCGCGTGCAGCAGCGTGGCGTGCAGAAGGCGCAGCTGCTCTGCAGCCGTGCCCTGTTGGAACGTCGCGGGAAACTTGTCGAGCTTGAACAAGGGCAACATGGAGGGGGCGGGCGCGTTGGCTGGCACGATCGCGGCTGCCGTGCGCGCGCCCTTGAGCGCTGAGCGCGGCGTCTTCGGCATTGCCACCGGTGCCGCCGACGGAGCCTCGGCCGCCGCCGATGGTGGGGCGGCGATGGCTGGTGCGGCAGCGGCGAGAGCAGCTGCGGTGGTGTTGACGGGCTGTTCTTGCAACGTGGCGCCGCGCGAGCCTGTGACGTCGACATCATCGCCCTTGCGCGCGCTCTTGCGCGCGCTCCGCGGCGTCTCGTCGCCACCCGCTGCCCCCGCCGCTGAGCCCCCGCGCTGCTGCCGCGCTGGCGTGAGGCGCAGTCCATGGCGCCCTGGCGTTGAGGTTGCGGGCGCTTCGGCGGCGGGCGTGCTGTCGGTGGTCAAGGTGTCCTCGTCGGGCGGCAAGGAGAGGCGCGAGCCCCCGTGCGAGAGCCGATTGCGATGCGCCGCGTGCGAGAGGGACTTGGGCGGCGAGGGAAGCTCATCCGGAGTGCCCGCGTCGTCGCAGCTGCGGTAGGCGGACGAGGCGCCCGTCGAGGGAGCTCCCGAGTCACGACGGCCGACGGCCGAGGCGAGATGGTCGAGGAACGCACTGCCGACCGACGAGCGTCGGAGAAGAGCGCTCCCCACCGACCTCGGCGGCGAGGGCGCCGCCCCTGAGCTCGCGCAGCTGCTGTCGGAGAAGACGCTCGCCCCAGTAAGTCGCCTGACTGCAGCGCGAGGAAGCGAGCGGGGCGGCGAGCCGAGGGGAGAGTCGTCCGCCGAGTCGTGCCGTGCGAGGCGCGGCATGCTGTTCGTCGCGCGCACACTGCTTAGGCCGTCTGGCTGTCGCGCGGCCGAACCGGTATTGTGACACACACGCGAGCGCGGGGCGGACAGCAGCGGCGTCGAGCCAACGATGGCACCCTCACCGCCGGAACAAGCCTCCATGGCGGTGCCAGGAAGCATGGACGCCGGCGTTGCGGCTGCTGCTGGCGGCGAAGGCGCGAGTGGTGCCGGCGGCGGGGGAGCAGGCAAGGGTGCAGCAGCCATAGGAGGAGGGGAAGCAGCGGGAGCAAGGGCGGCATCCGCGCTCGGCTCCTCAACTGGTGGTGGCGCTGTCAACATCGTTGGCGCGAGCGACTTGCGCGAAGTCGGGATGCGCGAGCCCTTGGCGGGCTGAAGTGGGCGGCCGACCGACTCGCTGGAGTCCTCCTTGGCGTTCTTCGCCTGCAGAAGGCGGCGGTGCTCCTGCTCCATCCTCAAGATGAACGTTGAGAGGAATTCGTACTCAGTGGTGAGGAGGAGGGACGGCTCGCGCTCAATCTTTTCTAAGAGCTCGGTCACTGCTGGGTGTATTGGCGACAGCTTCGCGACCGA
>Ga0164295_10003131_pt1 | contig 13364 bp, 11 predicted proteins | sample GEODES006metaG_FD_111798 | JGI IMG/M metagenome (GOLD analysis project Ga0164295, IMG submission 111798) | Oligotrophic lake water microbial communities from Sparkling Lake, Wisconsin, USA - GEODES006 metaG | ecosystem: Environmental > Aquatic > Freshwater > Lake | place: USA: Sparkling Lake...
ATAGACGAACCCGCTAAAGTCGTGATTCTCTTTTACGCCAGTTTTTTTGCGGGCGTGATTGTGATGTATGAAGGTGTTTCTCAGATCAGTCCCATTTACATCAAGGTGGCCCGCACCTTGGGCGCGACTGAATGGGAAATTTTCTCAAGGGTCATATTCCCTATGACCATGCCCCACATACTGACAGCCTTGCGGGTTGCATTGGGCGTAGCATGGGCGACGTTGGTGGCTTCTGAGTTGGTTGCTGCACAGCAGGGACTTGGTGCACTTATTCAAAGTGCCGGATCTTTCTTCCAGATTGACGTGATTTACGTAGGAATTGTCTGCATAGGTGCGGTCGCCATGACGATGGACATGGGGTTACGCTCTGTCACTCGTCGCATGCTCAGCTGGCAAGAGCGGGTGGAGGCCCAATGACTGCAACGCGCATCCAATTTGACAAGATATCCTTTGATTTCCAAACAGAGAACGGACCCTTGAGGGTAGTGGATGATGTGTCCTTGGATATCCGTGAAAATGAATTCATTTGCATCGTCGGCCCATCAGGCTGTGGCAAAACCACTCTGATGAACCTCCTTGCGGGTTTTGCGAAACCTACTGAAGGACGTCTGACGCTTGATGGCAAGCTAATAGAAGGCCCAGGTCGCGATCGTGGTGTCATCTTCCAAGAATACGGCGTTTTTCCGTGGTTAACGGTAGAGCAAAATATTCTTTTTGGTTTGAAGCTTTCTGGTAGCAAGACCCCAGCTTCCGAGGCTCAATCTATCTGTCGCAAGTATCTGGAATTAATGGGCCTGTCGGATTTTGCGAACGCTTTTCCTAAAACTCTGTCTGGTGGTATGCGTCAACGGTTGGCGATTGCACGAGCCTATGCGGCCCAGCCGGAGTTCCTTTTGATGGACGAGCCTTTTGGTGCGCTCGACGCTCAGACGCGTTCCAAGATGCAGAACTTGCTGTTGGAAGTTCTCCAGCGTGAAGGCAAGACAGTAATGATGATCACACACTCTGTGGATGAGGCGGTGTACCTCGCCTCCCGTATCGTTGTGGTCACCGCGCGACCCGCACGTATTAAGGAAATCATAGAGATTCCGTTTGGCTACCCGCGTAACGAAAGCCTGCACGAGACGGCTGAGTTCATAGCTATCAAGGCACATGTCCGCGATCTTGTGATGGCGGAGTATGAAGTACAGCAGCGGCTGGGTGTACCTGCTGGTTAAAGAGTAAGTAACGTTATTTTTAGTTTCACACACACGATCTAAAGGAAATTCTCATGAACAATAGTTTACAAATTCGTCGTCGGGATATCGTCTTGGGCTTGGGTGCTGCAGGCTTGTCCAGCATTGGCGCTCCGGCAATTGCTCAGCAGCGTACCAAAATCCGTGTGGGTTATGTAGATACCCTGGCGGTAACGGGTCAACTGTGGACTGGCGTGCATCGTGGGCATTGGGCAAAAGAGGGGATTGAATTTGATCCGGTCAAGTTCAATACGGGTCTTGAACTCTTCAACGCCATGATAGGCGGAAGCTTGGACATGCTGTCTACTGGCGCAGTGATTTCCAACTTTCCCGCGCGAGGGCAAGGCAAGGCTTTTTTGATCAACAACATTGAGTTTGCTACAGCGCAGCTATGGATCCGCGAAGACCAAGGGGTTAAGACATGGGCTGATTTGAAGGGAAAAAAAATTGCCACCACCTTGGGGACCACGGCTCACGTTTTCCTAGATGCGGCATTGCGCGCTAATGGACTGGACCCAGCAAAGGATGTTGAACTCGTCAATCAAGGGATGGCGGTTGCGGTAACTTCATTCATTTCCGGCGCAGTCCCGGCTGTGGCCTTGTGGGTGCCTTTCAATATGCAAGTGCGCCAGCGCGTACCTAGCGCCAAAATGTTGGTGGATGCCTCAGCCTATTTTCCCAAGTCTGCGATCGTCGGAGGCTGGGCAACACGTGCTGATTATTTTGAAAAAAATCGGGCAGTTGTAGCACAAGTCGTGCGTGGTTGGGCTGCGGCGAACGACGATTTGATTAAAAATTCAGCGACTATCTTGCCTTTAATTCAGGCTAAAAACTACGAACAAGTTCCATTGCTTGAATTGCAGGAGCAGTTCAAGGCGTCCAAATATCACACTGTAGCCGAGTGGCAAAAGCTCTACCAGGACGGCACCGCCGTAGGATGGCTGCAGCAAGTTACCGATTTTTATGCCCGATTTGGTGGTATCCAGAATCCAGTGCCAGCAAAGACATATTTCGACACTTCTTTGCTGTTGAACAACGCTAAGATCTGATTTCGTGCATCGCCAGCCTCTGGTGACCGAATCCCGTGGTGAAGGCCACGGTAATTGAATGTTGCACCCGACAGACAACTGAACACATCAGCCAAAATGACTATTCAAATTTGACTAGTGTGTTCAACTGATCGCTACTCTGCAGGTTGTGCCCTGGCCAGTCGGCTTAGCACCAGCCCAAACTGCCGTATCATGATATGCAGGTCAGGATTTTTTTGACATGTCTTGTAGGATATCAAGTAAAGCCGACCAATCATCGTCTATTCGACCCTTGGTTTGTTGCAACGTAAACATCTCAATCGCTGCAGTGCCCGTTGTCATTGGGACGCCAAATTTCTCACCAAGCTCCTGTGCAAGATATAGATCTTTTCTTGCAAGTCGTGCGGAGAAGCCTGGGGTAAAGTCACCTATAAAAGCCTTGTTTGGAAAAATAGTTTCAAGCGAACCTCTGCCTGCTACGGTTCTTTTCCAGAGGTTTCTCAGAAAATCCCTGTTCAAACCAACTGCGCTTGCAAGTGCAAGTGCCTCTGCATTCGCTACGACACTCACTGAAGCGAGATAGTTATTGATGATCTTAGTTTTTAGAGCACTACCAGCTTCCCCGCAATGCACCACTTCTTCACAAATCGGCGCTAGGATGGGATAAATTCGATCGATCTCTGATTTTTCTCCGCCCACTAAGAATAGATTTTGCCGCGCAGCTGCATATTCGGGACCACGAGCAATAGGGCTATCAATTAATGACATTTCTTGCGCTGTAATGTCAGCATGCAACTCCATGAAATCTGCTAATGAACCCGTACTCATGTCAATGAAGACGGTGTTTGTGCTTGCACGAATTGCACCCTCTGGCCCGCAAATCACTTGCTTTACTTCACTAGAGGTTGGAAGAAGTGTTATGACAAAGTCACAGCCCTGTGCAGTATCAGCAGGGTTATTGCCTATACGAACATGAGGCCCCGAAATTCGACTGCAGGCCTGTGGGTTAGTGTCGAAGACCGCAAGATGATGGCCTTCACTGGCAAGATTGTTTGCAATAGGCGCACCCATTGCGCCTAGCCCAAAAAATGCAATATTCGCCATTTTCTCTAAGCTTTATTGCTGAACGTCGTTCAATCCTGAGCGATCTGTTCCCCTGACCAGAAAAAGCTTACGACGAGAAAGATCAAGCACTCCAAGCTCTTTAACTTGTTGGGTCGCTAATTGACGATCGAAATAGGAGCTCGCGGGCATATATCGAAATACAAGTCCAGCTCGGCGTTTGCCCGAGTTGTTTGGATTGGCGCCGTGAATCAAATACACATCGTGAATAGAAAACTTTCCAGGGGCTAGCTCAATGTCGCGTGGTGGCGCACTTTGCAAATGTTCCGATTTAAGTACTTGATTGAGTATGATTTGGTCGCTGTTATCTACATCATGTGAATAACTGACGCGGTCGCGATGTGAGCCGGGAATGACGCGCAGACAACTATTCTCAGAGTTCACATCGTCAATCGCGATCCATGCTGTAACGGTTTCAAGTGGTCGAATTGGCCAATAATGTCCATCTTGGTGCCATGGTGTTGCACGACCACCTTTGCCTGCTTTGCAGAACAAGGCGGAGCCCCAGATGATGATGTCTTCGCCAATGATTTTCTCGACGGCATCTAAAATTTCGGGCATCGATCCGATCTTCAACCAACTGGGATCGCGCTCAATAATGTCGGGGACATAGTCTGCATCTGTAATACCCTGCTCCGACAGAAAGCTATCTAACTTGTGCCGCAAAGCTGCTACTGCATCGCTCCCTAAGCCAACCCTTGGAATAATGATTCCATCCTCGCGATATCTTTTAAGTTCCTCAGGTGTTAGCGCTGCTTGCATAGTCTTCTCCTTCAGTTAAACAATAAAGTCATTGTATGTTATTGTACCTAACATCTTAACTATGGTACATTTAGCACACATTAGCTAAAACCCATCTGTTACGTAAATTAACTTTTACAAAAATAAAAGGAGACGTAGAAAATGCCTAAGGGTTCAAGCCCTCCTGTGATCCGCATGCCGTTCGCAGATCTCTTTGAGATGAAAAGGTAGGTATGTCTTTGGCTAAAGGCACTTCTCCATCGATTCGAGCAATTCCGTCTAATTGGTGGCGTGTAATTGCACCCGTATCAGTGGTCATCCTGGCCCTATTGGTCTGGGAGTATTTGATTCCACTTGGTATTGTTCCCGGTGTTCGTGCTCAGTATTTAGGTACACCCTCTGGAATAGCAGAAGCCGCGTCCGAGCTCATGCGAAATGGTTATGGTGGGCACGGTTTGTTCGACCATGTACGTGCAAGTCTGTTTAGGACTGTGACGGGATTTTTGATAGCTGCCAGTTTGGGTGTCCCATTGGGTATCGTGTTGGGCTACAACCAGCGCATGGGTGCTTTTTTATTACCAATTTTTGGATTTTTACGACCAATTCCCGCGTTAGCGTTTATTCCTATCGTTGTAATTTGGTTTGGTATTGGTGAGTTTGCAAAAATATTTGTGATCTTTATGACTGCATTTTTGTACATTCTTTTAGGCGCTGTTAGTGGGGTGAGGTCAGTCCCTGCAGATTTTTTTAGGTTAAGTCAAAACTACCACTTGCCGACATGGCCCACTCTGTTTCGCGTGGTACTTCCATCTGCATTGCCAGAGATATTTGTAAGTTTGCGAACTGCCATGGCCTTGAGTTGGGCTGTAGTCGTAGCATCTGAATTGATAGCAGCACAGGTAGGTTTAGGCTACCTGATTCAAAGTGCCTCTCAGGTATATGCCATCAACAAAGTGTATGTGGGAGTTGCCTTGATTGGATTAGTTGGGGTGACCATTGATATGCTATTTCAATTCACTGAGCGACGTATGCTGCACTGGGTGGGGAGGTGAAAGTGTCTAAGCCTTTGCAAAAAAAAATCGCGCTCCAAAACGTTTCTAAAACATTTGGCTCAAGGCTCGCACTTGATAAGCTTTCTTTGTCTATTGAAGAAGGGGAAACGGTTACTGTGATTGGTCCCACTGGGTGTGGGAAAACAACTATTTTGAACATGGTGGCTGGGTTTACAACGCCTTCCACTGGTCAAGTGCTTGTTGACGGAATTGAAGTCGAGGGACCTAATCCACAACGCGGATTTATGTTTCAACGGCCAACCCTTCTTCCATGGTTGAAGGTTGCGGACAACGTTGAATTTCCTGTTCGATATGGGCGGCTTCAGAGCAAGCCGCTAAATGCCAAAGAAAGAGCTGATGCCACTGCTCATTATTTAAATAGCGTTGGACTTAGCGATGCTTGGAATCTTTACCCCCATCAGATGTCTGGCGGAATGCAATCGCGCGCTGCACTCGCCCGTTTGTTAATGGCGGAAAGTTCTGTTTTGTTGATGGATGAACCGTTTGCAGCTTTAGATGCTCAAACGCGTTTTTCTATGCAGCAGTTGCTTAAGCGCGTGGTGAAAACTGAGGGGCTTCGGACTGTGCTTTTTATTACACACGATGTGGAAGAGGCTTTGCTGATTTCAGACCATTTGTTTCTAATGTCTGCGGCTCCTGGACGCATCGTGCGCCATGTAGAGGTGCCGTTTCGTGGGCACGAGGATTACCGCGATATCGTTTTGAAAGCCGAATTTACGGAACTCAAACATGAACTCATTGATCAACTAGAAAGGCTCGTGCCAAGCTAGTTTTTTTACTTTTTTACTACAAAGGAGACACTGCCATGATGATTTTTAAAAAGCTTTTTTCAGTTGCTAAGACCCTTGTTACCTTGGGTGCCTTAAGCCTATCTTTATCTTGCTTAGCTGCTGATCCAGCATCAAAGTTACAAGTGGTTAAGGTTGCGTGGGGGCCAGGCGCGTCATGGGATTTTGCTTATGCACAACACGTAGATCTTTGGAAGCATTTTGGACTCAAGATCGATATGGTTGAGGGAGCAAACGGTGCAGCTTTACTTTCTTTTTTAGGTAGCGGAGAAGTGCAGACAGCAACAATGGCACCTTCTGCGATGATAGTTGCCAACTCCATCGGTATTAATTTGCGCGTGGTCTATGCCGATGCAAGTACTACCAAGCTGGGCCTTTATGCCAACCCTTCATCTGGTATGACAGCAGATCCAAAAACCTGGAAAGGTAAGAATATCGGTATTGCTAAAAACTCTCAAGCTGATTACGCGTTGCGTTGGTCGTTGCAAAAAGCAGGCATGAAACCTAGCGATGTGAACATGATTGTTCTGGCACCACCTGTTGCGGTTCCGGCTTATCAGAGAAATCAAATTGATGGTTATTACGTTTGGGATGTTTGGGGCGCTCGACTAGAAGCTTCTGGCGCCAAGTTAGTACAACGAGCTGTGGATGATGGATTTCCCTCCAGCTCTATCTGGACAATGACCAAGGAATTTCTTGCAGCCAATCCAGATGCAGCCGCTCGATTTATCGCCACCCTCAATCAAGCCAGTACGGAAATGCGCGCGTCTCTCGCTAAAGGAGGGGCTGATGCAGAAGTGGTGTATGCAGCAATTGGCAAAGCCAATGGTGTTGATCGCGCTGCAGCCGCAGAGCTATTAAAAGCGCAGCCTCCAGCGACACTCCAGAACCTCTTGTCTAACGACTCACCACTTTCTTTTGTGAGTAAAACAGGTCTTCTTGCCCAAGTGATACAGCAGGGACGTATTGCAGTTCAGGCAGAAGCGATCAAGCAAGAGCCTGCGAATCCACAAGATCTTCTGGCCCCTCGCTCACTTTTGGAGGCCGCTATGAAAGTAAAAGATTCGCGTTCTCCAAAGTGATCAAAGGCGCGCTAGGCATTTATTTTTTGTGATGCAAGGCTGAAACGGTGATTGGGTGCGTGTGAGCAATATTAATTTTGCAATCTAAGACGAATATGTCGTTTGATCCACGTATGCCGTCTCCTGATACCTGTGTGTTAAGGGATGTGCTTGAACGGCGTGCTAAGGAAACACCTGAGAGCTGCTTCGTTACTTTTGAAGATGGCACTTCTTGGAGTTATGCACAGCTGCTCGGACACACCAGACGCGCTGCAGCAGCCTTGCAGCACTTGGGCGTTTGTCAAGATGATAGGGTGTTACTTTGGATGGCCAATGGTCCAGATGCACTGCGATTGTGGTTTGCGATCAATTATATTGGAGCAGTTTTTGTACCCATCAATCCAGTGCATCGTGGGAATCTTCTTGAGCACATGATTAACAATTCGCAAGCGCGATTAATGTTGGCGCATGCAAGTCTTGTTAGCTATCTTGAGTCCTTAAAACTGGAACGGCTCAGTGATCTAGTGATATTTGGAGGGGATGCGCAAAAGGTGAAAGACTTACAAGTCTTTCCTGCAAAAATCATGCAAGACCATGGCTCAGAGCCTACAAATCCAATTCGGCCAATCATGCCATGGGATCTCCAGCAAGTAATCTATACATCTGGGACGACAGGCCCCTCTAAAGGTGTCTTGTGTTCATACCTAAAGGCCAAAGTAGCAGAACCAGCATTTGATTTCCTAACCTCTAATGACAGGTACTTGGTTAATTTACCGTTCTTTCATGTCTCTGGTGCTGCTGTGGTGATGGACATGCTGCGTCGTGGAGCCTCCGTAGCACTGGTAGGATCTTTTAGCGCATCTAATTTTTGGGCTGTAGCGCGCCAAACCAAGGCCACCTGTTGTACTTTGATTGGTTCAATGGCTCAACTGCTTCTAAATAGTAATGCAACCATCGAGGACCGTCAGCACCAACTTCGAGCTGTCATCATGTTACCCCTGGTACCTGAGCCAAAGAAATTTACGGACCGTTTTGGTTGTGATATTTATACAGTCTTTAGCATGACTGAAGTAGCTTCTCCTATAGTCTCTACAAAGAATCCAAGCGTATCTGCAAGCTGCGGCAAAGCCCGCGTAGGAGTGGAACTAAGGATTGTTGATGCTAACGATTGCGAAGTTACTATAGGTAATGTGGGTGAGTTGATCGTGCGTAGTGATATCCCGTGGGCCATCAGCCACGGATATTTAAATGCGCCTGAGGCAACAGCGCAAGCTTGGCGCAATGGTTGGTTTCATACGGGAGATGCATTTAGATGTGACCAAGATGGAAATTACTTTTTCGTCGATCGTATGAAAGACACTATCCGAAGACGAGGTGAAAATATTTCTTCATTTGAAGTAGAAGTCGAGGTCAGCGCACACCCTCTTGTCCGTGAGGTGGCGGCATATGCTGTTACGGACTCTCTTGGTGGAGATGAAGTCATGGTGGCTATTTGTCTTAAAGAGGGAGCCACATTAGAGTGGTCAGACCTCTTGTTTTTTTTAAGTTCACGTATGGCTATTTTTATGGTGCCGCGTTATTTACGTTTGGTTCAAGAACTGCCTAAAACACCAACGCAGAAAGTACAAAAGTTAGTTTTGCGATCAGAGGGCGTTACTGAAGATACATTTGACCGAGTTACTGCAGGCTTGCAATTGGGGATGGAACCTCATCATGTGAAGGCGTTTAATGTATCCGCTAAATTAGAGAACAAAATTCATCACGACGATGTTGCAATTGCATATGGATTCTCTGGTGCCCTAGTCCCTGGAACTGCTGTTTTTGGATATATGGTGCACCAACCTGTTTCTTTATGGGGCCGAAAGTGGTTGGAGAGCGGTAGTGCCAAGTGTCGTTTTGATCATCCAGTTTACGAGGGTAGATCTGTTCATATTTCAGCCATTCATCAGTCGGGTCGAATGCAAATCCAAGCTCACAGCGACCAATTATTGTGTGCCGTTGGATCTGCCGAAATCGAGATGGCGGACAGAGTTGTGGCTTCGATGGATACTCATCCATATCAATTGCCGCCGTTCGAACAAAGCCGGCCTATTGCAGATGTGCAGTCTCTTGCACCTGGTGTAGTTCTTTGTACGCAACCTTATTCGTTGAACCATCAACAAGCTCAGCAGTGGTTGATAGACCTACAAGAGACGGATTCCATCTACATGGATGAAGGATTACTTCACCCAGCAACCTTGCTTCGGTTATCTAACTGGGCATTGATGCAGAACGTAAGCCTTGGCCCGTGGATTCACACCGCTAGTCATATTCAAAATTTTAACGCGATGCCAATTGGAGCGTCTTTGGAGGCTAGAGCCGTTGTTTTGAGAAATTGGAATAACAAGGGACATCAAATGGTGGAGTTAGATGTCTTAGTTGTAATTGATGGCAAGACTCCTGCTGCGCGAATTAACCATTGTGCAATTTACGAAACGCGTCCACCAAAGCCACGGTAATGATTATTGTCAACGTTGATTATCTATATTACAAACAATCTCTTCTGAAAGGTATTTAAAATGATCTGCAACATAAAAACAAGTGTCCACAATATTGCATTGAGTTTGATATTTTTTTTATTCGTAGGAATTTCTTCTGTGATGGCGCAAGTTGCTTTTCCCAACCGTCCTATTACATGGGTCGTCCCCTACGCCGCAGGGGGAGCCACTGATGTCTTAGTAAGAATCATTGCGCGAAAGCTGACAGAAGATTTAGGCCAATCGGTGGTGGTCAATAACAAGCCTGGTGGGGGCACGATGATTGCTGCGCAATTTGTAGCGCGAGCGCCTGCTGATGGGTATACGCTATTGGCCGCAGTAGTTGCCAATATGGCGACGGCACCCCTCCTATCGTTGTCACCCGCCGGTTATGACCCGATTAAAGATTTCGACGCCATATCTTTGATTACGTCAAACCCCTTGTTGCTGGTCGCGTCCAAGTCATCCAATATCAATAAGCTTTCTGATTTGTTGCGCTTGGCAAAGGAGAAGCCTGGACAATTGGCGATTGCTTCTTACGGTCAAGGCACGCCAAGCCATTTGGGCATTGAACTTTTGAAGGTTGCAGCCGGCATTGATGTCATTCATGTTCCTTACAAAGGTTCTGCTCCTGCTTTGGTCGATCTGCTTGGGGGTAGGGTTCCACTGATGATGGACATCTTGCCTAGTCATATTAAGACCCTTGAGAGGGGTGATGTTGTGGGATTAGCTGTAGGGCAAAAAACGCGTTCTGCATTGGCTCCAAGGATTTCTACTTTCCAAGAAGAGGGTGTGGCGGGTTTAGACGCTACAACGTGGGTTGGGGTAGTAGGCCCTGCAGGTATGCCCAAAGAGGCTGTCGATCGTCTTAACCTTGCATTTCGTCGAGCCTTGGCAGACCCTCAGGTGATAGAGTCCTTGTTAACGCAAGGTATGCCAGCCTTGCACACATCTGCTCAAGATTTCAACATCATGATCAAATCTGATTATGCTAAATGGTCTGGCATTATCAAGGCAGCAAATATCAAACCCGAATAAATATCTTGTAAGCCAACATCCGCTTATCTTTAATTACTAGATGGGACACAGCATGAGGATCAAACAATTAAGTGGCGCCGGCGGTGCTGAAATCACAGAGATCAATTTAGCAAATGCGAATGATAAAGATATCCTTGAAATCCAAGCTGCACTTGGAAAATTTCTCGTGGTGACATTTCCAGACCAAGATTTTGACGATACTGCCTTAGCAAAGTTTACCGCTAGGTTGGGAAGTTTTGGGCTTGAGCCCTTTTTAGAAGGTGAAGCAACCCATCCCCATGTGGTTGCAGTAGTGAAAGAGGCGGATGAAACCAAGCGACTTAACTTTGGTGGGAATTGGCATAGTGATTGGAGCTTTTTAGAAACACCTCCTAGTTTTACACTTTTGCACGCTCGCGAATTACCCCCATTCGGTGGCGATACATTGTTTGCTAATCAAATTCTGGCGTATGAAGCACTTTCTGTTGGGATGCGGCATTTGCTTGAAAAAATGCAAGCAGTGCACAGCGCAAGACGTCCATATGGTCCGCAAAGCAATCTTTCGAATAAATCCCATCTGCGTTCAATGAAAATAAAAACTGGCCCTGAAGCGCTTGCTGAGATTTTGCAACCAGTTGTGAGAAGGCATCAAGAGTCTGGTCGTAATGCTCTTTATGTCAATAAGGGCTATACGATACGATTTGCGGATATGACTGAGGAAGAAAGCGCTGGCTTACTTGCGTATTTATATCAACATGCGATTCGAGCAGAGTTCACTATAAGGGTGGTTTGGCGAACTAACATGTTGACGATTTGGGACAACCGTGCGGTCCAACACTTCGCGATTAACGACTATGACGGATTTCGTCGAGAGTTACGGCGAACTACTGTACTTGGCGAGCGGCCCATACCCGCATGATCAATCTACAAGGGCTAGTTAGTTTTGTCGGCACGCCATTAAGAGGGCATCGAGATCCGGTTCAACTCCAATTCCCGGATCTTGAGTTAATGTGATGAACCCATTGTCGATTTTTTGCAGTCCCGGCGCAAGCATGGTTCGCAGCGGATTTTCATTTGCATCTACTTCGAGCAAGCCGTCACCGCCTGAGGCTGCAAGCAAATGCGCTGATGCCATGAGTCCAATACCTGCCCCTAAATAATGCGGGCAGTAGCGCAGACCCTGTGAAAGAGCGTTTTGAATGACTGCCCAGCTAGCAGAGATGCCTCCCCATTTGGCAATATCTGGTTGCAACACATCAAATGCTTTGCTTTCTATAGCAGACATAAAATTAGCTAATCCCAGCATGTTCTCGCCTGCGGCTAATGGAATACGCGAATGCGCTTTTAGCTCTTGCCATTGACGTATCTCACTGTCACATCGAAGCGGTTCCTCAAGCCAACTCAGCCCGTAGGACTCTAATTTGGGTATGTTGTCTAGCGCTGTGGCCAGGTCCCAGGCTTGGTTGACATCGGCCATCAGTTCAAGTGCAGGGTCTAGCCACTCACGCACAGATCTAACGTTAGCAATATCTAGTTCCGTGTCAAATCCGATTTTTAATTTAAAAGCGCGAAAGCCTTCTTGGTACTTTTTTTGCACTGTTTGTAATGATGCATCTGGATTAATGCCGCTGGCATAAACACCAATTCGTGAATTTGACCCACCAAGTAATTGATACAAGGGAAGTTTTGCCCGTCTTGCGCATAAATCCCAAAGCGCTATATCGACGCCAGCAATTACTTGTGCCATAGGTCCAAGTTCACCCGACTGCAGAGCAAGAACGTGTGTTTTCGCACTGGCTTCTTCGAAGACGGATGAAGGGTTGCTAAAGTCTTTGTTCAATAATAAAGGTGCAATGACGGTATTAAGCAAACGCGCGCGATGTTCAGCGCCGCATGATGGGAAGTTGCACCAAATCTCTCCCCAGCCAATGTGCCCATCTGAACTTTCTGCTTTCACAAAGACTGCCGGTCGATCGCGCATGATGCCAAACGAGGTTCTAACCGGGACTGGGCTAGGACATCGAAACACAAAAGCGTCAAGGCTGATTAGGCGCAAATCCAGTGCGCTTAAAGCTGTTGATGAAATAGGTAAAGGTGAGAGTTTCATGGTGAGTAGTCTAAAGGTATGGCATATAATACTTTTAATGAAAAATGTAACTACTTCTTTAGGTTTTGATTACATCATTGTGGGCGCGGGTTCTGCAGGTTGCATCTTGGCCAATCGGCTTAGTGCAAACCCAAACTCACGTGTTTTGTTACTAGAAGCTGGTGGTCCATCTCAAGGTTTTTGGCTGCGATTGCCGGTGGGGTATTTTCGCACCATCAATGACAAACGGTTTTCTTGGCAGTTCCCAGTGCACGCTCAGCAAGAGACGGCACATCGCGCCATGACCTGGCCGCGTGGCAAGGTTTTGGGTGGATCTAGTGCCATTAATGGTTTGCTTTACATCCGCGGCCAGCGCGCAGATTACGACGACTGGGCTGCGCAGGGCGCCACTGGTTGGTCTTACAAAGAAGTATTGCCTTTTTTCAAAAGTACCGAGTGTTACGAAGGTGGCGAGAGTGAATTTCATGGAGCACAAGGCGAACTGGGCGTTTCTAATTTGCGCAATGATCATCCTTACTGTGAGGCTTGGCTGCAGGCCGCACATCAAGCCGGCCATCCCTTGAACGAAGATTTCAATGGCGCTCAATCCGACGGCATGGGTAGATATCAGTTAACTCTAAAAGGTCACTGGCGGTGCGATGCCGCCACGGCATTCCTAAAGCCAATCAAAGCCAGA
>Ga0164295_10003132_pt1 | contig 13357 bp, 9 predicted proteins | sample GEODES006metaG_FD_111798 | JGI IMG/M metagenome (GOLD analysis project Ga0164295, IMG submission 111798) | Oligotrophic lake water microbial communities from Sparkling Lake, Wisconsin, USA - GEODES006 metaG | ecosystem: Environmental > Aquatic > Freshwater > Lake | place: USA: Sparkling Lake...
ACATCATAAAATCTTTAAATAAAAACAAATATGTTAAATCTAATGCTAATAATATTGTTCCGCTAAGTATTAGTGCTTTCCACATTATAATATAGATAAATATTATTTATATATATTATTTTTATGTTTTTTAATATATGTCTTTTATAAATGAGGCAAAATTTTTTCTATTTATATAAAAAAAATAAAATACTATTTGTAATATTTTTAATAGCAATTATAATAATGTTTTCAGTTATAAATCAATCTATAGATTTAGAATAATGTAATGTATTAGGTAATCCGCATTAGGTAATATGCTTTTTATAAGTTGTATTTTTCTTTTATCCATGATTTTAAAAATTCTAAAGAGCAGTTTTTATAATCATCATTAAATTCGTTTAATTTTAAAAATTGTGGTTTTTTCATAGTTGGTGTTTTATAAAATAAATAATCTCCAAATTTACCTTTCCTAATTGCTAGATCGTCAGAAATTCTACGAACTAATCCATTTGATTCTGAGTCACAATCTTTTAATATTGTTAGTGCATCATCTATTTTTATTTCTTTAAAAGGAACATTTATTTTAATTGTTTTGAGAGATTTGCGTAATTGCCCACATTCCAAATAATAACCAAATTTACCATTTTTTAAATATACATTTTCCTCATTATAAACCCCTAATAATTTAGTAGTTTCTTCTTTTGTTTCTATTAGTTCTTCCAATTTGTATTCACCTTCTTTCAGTTTAGTAATATTTATATCTTTTTTAACTCCATAAAATCCTAGACTTCCATCTTCTTTTGTAAATTTAATAGTGGGTCCATTTTTCCCTATTAAATATGTATGCTTGGCATCTATTTTTATATTTAATTTTTCTAATTTCTCTAATTTTACTCCATTTTCCAAATTAGAATCGCATTTGCTAATTAAATTATTGGAATTTATTAATGAAGTAATAAAACTATTGCATTCATCGCATAATTCATAGTATTTCTTTTTTCCGCATGCTATATTATCTAATTCATCTTCCATAGTTTTTGTATAATCATAGTCAAATAAACTATTAAAATTTTTAATCAAAAATTCGATTACAAATATTCCCATTTGTGTTATTAGTAACTTATTTTTCTCATTTCCAAATTCCTTCGTTTCTTTTTCTGTAACAATATTATTTTCAAATAATTCATAATCTATAACTTCCATTTTTTTACCTTCTATATTTTGCTTTTGAACATACTTTCGCTCTTGAATTTTTTCTAGCAATGATGAAAAGGTCGATGGACGACCAATACCTTTTTGTTCTAATAACTGAACTAAACGCGCTTCACTATAATGTGATTTTAATTCTTTAAGTGTTTGTTTACATGTTATTTTTTTATAAGGCAATAGACCTTCTTTTATATTTTCTAAATAGTCATAATATTTTTCAACTTCTTGTCCAAGCACTGCTTTCCAGCCAAGAAATATATTTTCCTCGGCACTATATTTGTATAAGGCATCATGAGGTGCACTAATATTTACAACTAATACTTTATAGCGTGCTGGCGCCATCATGCTTTCCAAACTATTTGACCATATTAATTTGTATAATTTTCTATGTTTTGCACTAAATGTTTCTTCATTATCTACATTTTCAACGCTAATAGAAGTGGGACGAATTGCTTCGTGTGCTTCTTGTGCATTATTATTTTCTGAAGTTATTTTTGTATTAACAGCATTATTGCTAGCATCCTTAATAGCATCTTTATTTTGAATTAATTTATTTATTTCTGGATTAATATATTCGTGCTTATATTTTTGAATTATATAAATCTTACTTTCTTCAATAAATTCCTCGCTATACACTTTACAATCTGTTCTCATGTATGTAATATATCCACATTCATATAATTTTTGTGCTAAGTCCATTGTTTCTTTTGGAGAAATATGCATACAATTGTTGGCTTCTTGTTGAAGTCCTGATGTAGTAAAAGGTTGTGGAGGATTTTTAATAGTCTCACGTTTTTTTGTCTTACATAACATATGCTTGTATTTTTTACTTTGCTCTAAAAAATCTTTCATTGACTCGTGTGTTTCATGATTTAAATTTAATGTGAACTGAATATTTTGACCCGTAAAGTAGCCAACACTATTAAAACTTAATTTTCCAGGCGATTCCTGAATTTCTTTATAATTATCATATACTAGACGCAGTGCAGGAGTTTGGCAACGCCCGGCACTCAATGCATTTTTAGTATTTGAAACAATATGCTTCCATAATAGTGGAGTTATAGTAAAACCTACAATTAAATCTAATATTTGACGACCTTGCTGGGCATAAACTAAATCTAAATTTATTCTTCTTGGATTAGCAATTGCATTTTTTATTGCGCGTTCAGTAATTTCATGAAAAACTATGCGTTTAGTATTTGCAATATTTAATTTAAATACTTCAGCAATATGCCATGCAATTGCTTCACCTTCTCTATCGTCATCTGTTGCTAATATCACTTCTTTGGCATCATTGATAAATTTACGCATTTTAGTAATTTGAGATTGTTTAGAGTCAATAATATTAAATGTTGGCTTATAATTATTTTTAAAATCAATTTGATTTAAATTTGAGAGATGAGTAATATGTCCATATGAACCAATAACTTTATAATTAGTTCCCAAGAATTTTTCTATTTTTCCGCACTTTGCTGGTGATTCTACTATTAATAAAGTATAAGTCATTATTAATTTATAAGTTATTAATTTATTAAGTTAATTAGTTATTAAATTATTTTTATCAATTGTTTTTTTTATCAATTGTTTTTTTTAATTCTATTAAATATTATTAAGTATTATTAAATATTATTAAGTATTATTAACTGTTATTAGAACTATTATAATTTTTAATATTTATAGTATATAATAACTATAAATGTCTTGTAAAAAATTAATGTGTAAATATAAATTAAATGATAAATCTATAACTAGAAAATGGTTAAAAATAAATCATCCCGATAAAGGAGGTACTATTAATAGTGATGATTTTAATAAAATATTAGAATGTTATCAAAGTAATGAATTTTGTAATTCATCAAGTCAAACAAAGAAACAAACAAACAATCAAACAAATAATAAAACAAAATACCCAAAATATAAAAGCACATTTAGAGCCACAAGAGCCAGAATATTTAGTTGTATGCGAAAAACGGCTAACTTTAGTAAAATTGTTGGTTATCATAAATTTGACAAATCAATATATGATCCAAATAAATTAAATATAGATTTAGCGGAGGCCTCGCCTAAAATGATGCAATTATTAAATAATATTAAAGAACTAGATGCTCAAGATGAAGTAAACCATGGTCGTAAATTTAAGCATTTTATATTTTCAGATGTTAAAGAGGGTGGTTATGGGGCAAAAATAATAGCATCAGCATTTCAGGCAAATGGTTACAATAATATAATCAAAGCAAAAAAAGGAAAAAAACAAAAATTAAATTTATATTTAGATGTTCAAAATTCCAATTATAAAAATTTTGCTTTATTATGTTCAAATACTATTTATGATACCACTTTTAATGAGAAAATTAAGAGAGAAGTCTTAAGAACATTTAATGAACGCCCAGCAAATATAAATGGAAAAAATGTAAGATTAATAATTTTTGATAGCGGTTTTAAAGAAGGAATTGATTTATTTGATGTAAAATATGTTCATATTTTTGAACCGTCTTTAACTATTGCGGATTTAAAACAAACAATTGGGCGCGCCACAAGAACATGTGGTCAAAAAGGTTTGCCATTTCAAGAAAATATTGGGTGGCCTTTATATGTATATAATTACTATTTAACAGTGCCAGAAATTGTAAGTAGTTCATTATATACTAATAAAGCATTACTAAATGATGAGGATGAACCAAATGAAGAAGATGTAGTGTTGTTCAAAAATATGGAAAAATATAATGACGCTACATTAAATTACAGCACATATGATAAAGCAATGAATTCATTATCAGAACAACTATATAATTTAGCACCTATGTTGGCTGTTGATTATGAATTAACACAAAATATTCATAATGTTGTAGACTTAAATAATGAATTTATGGATAATGAATTTTATTTAATTGGTGGTGCTAATAAATATAAGAATCCCAATTCTAAATCAAAGTTTTTCAAAATAGATTATATTAAATGCCACGGAAAATGTGGTAAAAAAAATACAAATGATATACCTATAAGTATAGATTTTATGATATATGTATATAAAAAATATAAACATCCTAGCAAACTATTAACTACTAATAAATCAAATAGACGACAAGTTTTATGCAATTATATGAAAGACTTGGATAATAAATATTGCTCGCAACTTAATTTTGAATGGGCAAAACGATATACCAAAATCCCAGATATTATTGAAAATACTAAAAATTTACAAGCAATGAAAAAGGAGTTAAACGCTTTAGAATTAAAAATAAGTGATGACAATGATGCTGATGCTGAAAATAAAATATATCCATTAGTATTATATGAAGGTAAAAAAAATAAACAATCTGATAAACAATCTTATAAACAATCTTACAAACTAATTGCCAAGTCTTTAAAATCTAATAAATCTTCTAGAAAACAAAAATTTTCGCAGTTTAATTTTACAAAAATGAGAGATTATATAAAAAAAACTTATTATGTAAAAGAATTTGTATGGGAAAAAATAGTTGTAGAAAATAAATGTTTACCAAATGCTAATGCTAATGCTAATGCTAATGCTAATGCTAATGCTAATGCTAATGCTAATGCTAATACTACAAATAATATTGAATTCAATCCTACTCAAAAATTCATAACACATTACTTTACTCCTGATTCACCTTATAAAGGACTATTGCTATGGCACTCGGTTGGAACTGGTAAAACTTGCACTGGTGTAGCAACAGCAACAACAAGTTTTGAGAGACAAGGTTATTCAATATTATGGGTCACTCGCACCACTTTAAAGAGCGATGTATGGAAAAATATATTTGACCAAATATGCCATACTATAATATTAGATGAAATCAAAAATGGATTAATTATTCCAGAAAATATTAATGAACGCAAAAAATTGCTATCAAAAAGTTGGTTAGAACCTATGTCATATAAACAATTTAGCAATTTATTAGCTGGAAAAAACAAGATTTATGATATATTACTTGAGAGAAATGGTTCAGCAGACATTCTAAAAAAAACTCTTATAATAATTGATGAAGCACATAAGTTATATGGCGGAGATTTGAAAGCATCAGAACGTCCAAATATGACAATTATGGAGAAGTTAATAAGCAACAGTTATAAACTTTCGGGATTAGATTCGTGTAAATTATTAATAATGACTGCAACTCCCTTTACAGATAGTCCTCTTGAATTATTTTCTTTAATTAATCTTTTCATAGAACATGAGTCTGATAAAATAACTACAAATAAAGAAGAATTTAAGAAACAATTTATGACATCCGATAATATATTAAGTACTAACGGAGTAAAGCTTTTAGCAAATAAATTAACTGGGCTTATTAGTTATTTAAATAGAGAAAAAGACCCTACGCAATTTGCACAACCTATTATGATTAATGTTCCAATATTGATGACACATATTGAAAATGAAGAATTGAGAGATGCGGTGTATTTAAATAAAAAATTTGATAATGTTGCTAATGATGTAGAAGAGCAAATAGCTTCTTTAAAAAATAAAATTAAAAATATGAAAACCGAATATAAAGCAAAGAAAACATCATTAAGTGAATCAAAATCGTCCTATTCTAAAGAAGAATATAAAACTTTAAATGATGATTTAAAAGTTTTATTAAATAAAATAAAAGATTTAGAAGAAGAATTGAATAATTATAAAGACACTAAATACGAATCTACAATGAAAATAAAAGAACTTAAAGAAAAAGTAAAAAAAATAAAACAGTCATTACTTCAAGAATATTTATTATATACAAAATGTGCTCATATAAACTATAAAAATAATACACGCAAAAATAAAAATAATTCACAAAAAAGTTATAAACTTATTAAATAAATTTAGTAAATAAATTTAAAATATATAAATAAATTTATTTCTTTATTTAGAAGTAAATAAATATTATAGTATTTGAAAATATTATAATATTTATAATATATATAAATGCAAGAACCTTCAGAAGGTTTTGAACCTTATGGTGGCCAAGATAATTATACAGAATATAACCCTAGTGGTGGCAGCAAACGTAGAAAACGCGGAAAAAGAAATTCTGGAAAAAATTCGCGTAGAAGATCAAAAAAATACATGAAAAAAATGTATAGAGGTGGTGAAGGTGAGTCAACACTAGAGCCACCGGTAGAGTCATTATCAGTATCAGGAGACCAAGGCGGTGGCAGACGCAGACGCAAAGGCAAAATGCAGAAAGGAAAAACACGCAAAGGAAAAGTTAGCAAATGGATTACCCATGTCAAAAATTTTTCAAGAGCCAACAAAATGGATTTCAGAGATGCATTAAAAGATCCAAAATGTAAAGCATCATATCATAAAATGAAATAAATACTACATACATGCTAATATATAATATTTTTTATATTATATATTATAAAAATATTTATACACTCTATTTACCTATTAATTTGCGAACCCTCATTAGTTCTAGCGCTGGACTTGCCCCTTTTGTTTGCTTAAAAACATTAATTAATGCATCACCTGTTAATAATAATATTTCTCTTAATTCATCATTTTGCGTAAATTTTGAATACAATGCTTTTTCCAATAAACTCGACTCTATTTTTTTAAATTCCTCATCATTAAGGATTACAGTTTTAACAGACTTTTTAACAATGTTAGAATTATATAATTTTAACGCATCTTCACTATTTGTTCCAACTTCTCCATTTTTCATAAATTTGCTGTATAAGTCAACCAATTCTTTAAACCGAGAACCTAACATATAGTGTTTTACACTTGCCCAATTATTTCCATCAATTACTAGATTAGGAACTAAATAATCATTATCTATTTTTTTACGCCATTCTGGATACTTTTTCTTATTATTTAATTCTAAAACATTTTTCGATGTTTTTAATTCTGGTTTTATAAATTCCCCACTACCTTCACCTACTTTTTCGTGTTTTGATTTACTATATATTTGAATAATTATTGAATCACTATAATCTTGTGATTTAGGAGTTTTAGTAGTTACTAAAGAATCATAAGCACTAGTTTTACTAATTGTCGATGTTTGAACCCCATTTGTATTGGCAAATGTTTTAAAATCGGGTATTAAAACATAAAGTCCAGCGCCTTTTTCCATACATTTTTCTAAAACCAATTCTTTTATTCTATATGGTAATTCGTTAAATGTTAATGCTCCACGCTTTATATTTTTATCATAAGTAATTAACTTATAATGAACACCTTTAATGTAATCTGTCATTATGTAATAAGAGGGTTCAAAAATACCCTGTGCTTGTAATTTTTTATCAGCTTCAGAACATTGTAAAACCAATTCTTTTTCACCATTCAAAAAATGGTCTTGCGATAATACAATAAATTTGACTTTATACAATCTTTCCAATGTAACTAGTGCCCAATTATCTGCCCAATATTTACCTCCTACTTCCATTATTACCTTTTTTAAATCATCTATTGTTTCTACATCTTTCATAAATTCAAATTCTCTTGTTAATTCTTCTAATTCTTTGTTTTGATCACTAATTGAAGACATTTTATCAAAATTAGATTTAACATCACTCACCATTTTCATTTTATCTGGACCATCTGCACTTGCTGTTATCATTTTTTTTAAAGTATAATGTTTCTTTTTATACTCTTTTAATTGGGTTTCTGTTGCTTTCATACTATTATAAAACAATCCAAAAAATTCTTTGTATGTTGCTAATATTTCTTCGTCAACTTCATTTGCTAATTTTTCACGAATAGATTTGACTGTTGTATCTATTTTCACAGTTTTTAGGGCATCGCGTAAAACTGCAAAAAAACAATCTCCACCACCTTCATTATCTACAATCTCATATTTATTGCTTTTTAAATAATTATTAATCCATTTTTGTGATGGATCTTCTTGATATTTAGTAATTTCATAATCACTTTCTTCTTTTGTTTGACTGTTTACTTCCATTAAATCATAACTTGCACTCATAAGTTTTTGTGGTTTTTCATTATCATCATCATCATCATCATCAATTGTTGTATCACTAGTAATATCACTATTGCCATCGGTATCAGTAGTACTATCATTATCAGAACTATTAAAATCACTTGCATTAGACATAGTTTCAAATTTATCAATTAGCTCATAATTATTCATAATTAATGGTTTGGCAAAAGAAAATATAATTGGTTCAGACATTTTATTTAAATCAACATCTCCATTAGAATCTAATAATGAAGCATAATCTGTATTATTAGTTTCATATATACCTATTTTTGACACGACCGAACCATTATTTGCTAAATAAATATTAAAATACATAATATTATTACTTAAAAAATCAAATCTAGGTGTTCCTAAAACAAATTTTATATGCTTATTATATATTTTGGCATTATATACAAATGCTTCATGATTTAAATCAGATTTATCAATACTATTTGTAATAGCATATTCTACTTTGCTATCAATATTAGATGTAATCATTATATATTATTATTTATTTTTATAAATGTATTTTTAAACTATTATATTAATTATATTTATTGTAGTTATTGTAGTTATTATAGTTATTATAGTTATTTTAGTTATTTTAGTTATTTTAGTTATTTTAGTTATTTTAGTTATTGTATTTGTAAAATTAAACTAATATGTATTTTTTATATTTATCTTGAATATCCATTAATTTAAATTTAATTTTGTTTGTAAAACAAATATAGTTGCTTTTATTAACTAATAACAAATTAATAGTTTCATAAAGTTTTAAAGTAGAATCTATTTTTTTGATAATTCTTATTTCTTTAAATAATTCACTATATATTGTCATCAAAAACTCTAATATATTTTCACAATAGGCATTATTATCTTTAATTTGTAAATTAGTTATGAAAAAATTTGTTAACAGCAAAATAAATTCTTCAATAATATGTGTGTTAATAAATATATTTGACACATAGTCATATGTTTCTACATTTTCTAATTCAAAAACAAATAGTTTTTTATAAATATTTATTATAAAAATTAGAAAGCACTTGTATTTATCATTATTTTTATTTACTGAAAACTCATCTTCATCTTTATTATTTGTGCATTTAATAGTTTTTTCAAAATTCGAAAAATCCTCAAATTTTTCCTTTAATAAATTATATAAAAATATGTTTTCTAATTTATAATTTTTAGTATTATAAATAGCAAGTAATGAAAAGAATATATTAACATATATTGAGCTATAAGATAAATTGTTATAACATATATAATCAATTATATAATTATCCATAGAATATAATTCGTCTATGCTTTCCTCAATGCTTGACTCTAGTAACTCATTATAAATAACTAAAAATTCTTTTTCCAATTTATTATAATTTGATGGTGATAATTTATTCAATAATGCCTTTATATTACTTTTAGCAATATTTATTTTAGTTTTATCAACAGGAGGTTTCCTAACACTAGAACTCATTGGTTGCACTAATTTATTGTATTTATTTAATAAATTGAAGTCTTTTGACCCATTATAACTATCGTATTTTTTATACTTTGATTTTTTCTTTAATTTATTATCAAATTCTTGCTCAAAATTATTTAATGATAAATCATTATTAACAGTTATTAATATAGTATTTAATAAACTTTGAACCGAAAGTTCTAATTTTTCATGTTCCAAAGTTTTATAATAATTATTAATAAACTGTGTATCATAAATTAACATATAATATTATAATTAATAAATTATAATAATATTTTTTTAATTATTTTCGTTATATTAATATTTATAAAGTAATTGTTATTATTATTAATAAGATGAATTTTATTAGCACACTAATGAATTTTTACGAAGAGTCAAATTTTAATAGTAGAGAGAAATATATAGATAGCTTTAAGTTGCCTATTGAATATTTAGACTGTTCAAGTGTTCAACTTTTAAACAACAATATTGTGAATGACCTAGAATTAGTAAAAACTAAATCACCTTTAGCTGATGTATCAAATACAACTACTAATGAAGAATATAATTTATATTATCATGTTTTTAATCCTAAGAATATATTTGAAAAAATTATTATTAATAAGTGGTGTAAATATTATACAAATAATGTAGATTTTTTATTAGAAACTCAAACACTATTAAAGAATTATAATACTTTTAAAAAAGTAGAATTTAACGAAACTAAAACATCTATTCAAGACGATGTAATATATAATACATGTGAAAATGTTATATATGATAATGGATTTATAAATAATTACCAATATATTGATATACCATTATTAAGTAATTTTAATAATAATAGTCTATGTTTACAATTTTTAAGTGTATATAATCTCTCTTCGCCTGTTTTTTCTTTGCTTATTCCAATATTATTTCTTTTGCTCCCGTTTTTTATAATAAAGCTACAAGGGCATAAAATAACATTTGCACTATATTTCGATCATTTAAAAACTGTATTTTCAAATCATATTATTGGGCAGTTATTTAGTTCATTTAGCAATACTAATTTTACAAACAAAATTTACCTGCTCTTTAGTTTTGGATTCTATATTTTTCAAATGTATTTAAATTTCACCAGTTGTATTAAATATTTTACAAATATTAAGTATATTCATGAAACTTTAGCTGATTTAAAACAATATATTGTATCTTCATTAAATAAATATAAGAATTTCCTGAAATATTCTAAAGATTTAGTCAATTATAAATCTTTTAATGATGCTATTAATAAAAATATTAGCATTTTTACATCTTATTTAGACGAATTAAATATACTTACACCATATAGTTTAAATATTAATAAGTTTATAGAATTAGGACATTTAATGAAATGTTTTTATTACTTAAATAAAAATGAAACCATTATAGACAGTTTATATTTTTCATTTGGATTCAATGGTTATTTGAAAAATTTAGAAACATTGCAAAACTTTATAAATACTAAAGTTATGAATTATTGTAATTATAATAATTCAAAACCAACCTCTTTTGAAGATGCTTATTTTGCTAACCTAAATATTATAGAAACAAATAGCAAAGAAATTGGTAACAAAGAAATTGATAGCAAAGAAACAAACAAAAAAGAAACAACAAAAATTGTAAAAAATTCTTATTCACTAGATAAAAATATAATTATTACTGGGCCAAATGCTTCTGGTAAAACTACTTTGTTAAAATCAACATTGTTTAACATTATATTATCTCAACAAATTGGATGTGGATTTTATAGCAGTGCTTCAGTTAAAATATATGATTATATTCATTGTTATATAAATATTCCAGATACTGGAGGGCGTGATAGTTTATATCAAGCCGAAGCTAGACAATGTAAAAATATATTAGAAGCAATTGAAAACAATGGTGCAAAAAATCACTTTTGTGTATTTGATGAATTATACAGTGGAACTAATCCAGACGAAGCAATTGATAGTGCTTATGGTTATTTAAATTATTTAAATAAATTTAATAACATAGATTATGTTTTAACAACACATTATATTAAATTATGTAAAAAATTAAATAAACAAAATACTAATTTTTATATGAAAGTAAATAATAATGCCAAAGATTTTGAATATACTTATAAAATTAAGAAGGGTATTTCTAAAGTAAAAGGAGCAATGAAAGTACTTAAAGATTTAAATTATCCGGAAAATATTATTACAAATATGAAAAATTAAATATTATTATTCGTTAAACAATACTTAAAATAATATAATTATACAATAATATAAATGTCATTTTTATTTAAATTTATAGATTCGGGATTTTTATTAACTTTTGGATTAATTTTATTAATAAGTGGAGGAATTATGTTATATTGCTATAGAAGACTAAATTTATTAGAAAAAAGTGTAATTGAGCATGGTAAAATTTTACAAAATTTTATTATGAATTACAATATTCAAATGCAACATTTTAGTTTATTAAATAAATCAATGACTAATAGTAGTACTAATACTAATGCTACAAATGTTGAAAATAGTAGAGCGGAATATGTAGAATTTGATAAAATTAAAAAAATTAATTTAGGAGATAAAATATCTGTATCAGATGACGAGGATGAACATGAAGACGATGATGAGGACGATATTGATGATGATGATATTGATGATGATGAAGACAAAGACAAAGACAAAGACGAGGATGAAGACGAGGATGAAGACGAGGATGAGGATGAGGATGAGGATGAGGATGAGGATGAGGATGATGAGGACGATGAGGATGAGGATGAGAACGGTGATAAAAACAATACAGAAAGTTTAAAAATTTCTAATAATAAGTTAGAAGATTTAGAAGATTTAGAAGATTTAGAAGATTTAGAAAAGATTGAACTAAGCGACCAGACTATTTCAAGTATAGATGATGAAACATTTTTAAAAAATTTACCTATAAACTTAGATTCATTTACATTAGATAATACAAATAACGAACCAAAAATTATTAATTTAGAAAATATTCAAGATTCAAATACTAAAACAGGTGAAAGAAAAAATTATTCAAAAATGAAAGTAGATGATTTAAAAATATTAGTTGTGACTAAAAATTTAACAGATAATGAAAGTGCACAAAAAATGAAAAAGTCTGATTTAGTAAAACTATTACAAAAAGAATGAAAACAAGCACAATTTTCATATATAAGTTTTAATTTATAATCTAAAAAATTAATATTATTACATAATATAATATTAATTTTATGAGTTGGGGAACTTGCTACAGTGGTTCCAATAATATTCACTTTAATTTTCCTCCTTTAATGAACGATTCTAGGTTATTTAGTAATTATTATTCGTCTGCCCTTAATGATAGTGTTTTTCAAAATAATAAAAATATTAAAAATAATAGCGATTATAGAAAATATTTGCAAGTAAATGCTGATAATATTATAAAAAATAATCAATATATTTCTTGTATTGAGTGCGGAACAACTTCAAATAATACTTCAGAACCTTTAGTGTCTAATAAAACACCCTATATTTTTAACTCGATTTTATCTCGCGATCAACCATATGGATATGAAACAAGTGATTTAAAAAATATATATTTGTCTAAGCAACAATTGGATGCACAAAAACATGTATCAAAGTATGTAATTAATGCAAACTAAAATATTTTATAATATTTTATAATATTATATTATAAACTATGAATTTTTTTGATGGTTTGATGACACCTTTAAATAAAGGTCATTGTATGTATTTTTATGTTTTAGGATGGGGGGCTTTGGCAT
>Ga0164295_10003133_pt1 | contig 13356 bp, 10 predicted proteins | sample GEODES006metaG_FD_111798 | JGI IMG/M metagenome (GOLD analysis project Ga0164295, IMG submission 111798) | Oligotrophic lake water microbial communities from Sparkling Lake, Wisconsin, USA - GEODES006 metaG | ecosystem: Environmental > Aquatic > Freshwater > Lake | place: USA: Sparkling Lake...
CGAGAGAGGCGCGCTTGCAGAATATTAATAGTTAATATACGTCACACTGCGCCACGAGACGGCGGTCACATCGGCGGCCACACACAGATGGTCGCGGCGCGGGCGGCGCACTCGTTTTTGGACCGCGCGGCTGGCGCAATCTCGTGTCGGAGTCCAGCGCACCGTATAGACACGAGCTCTCCGCTGCGCGTTCACAGGCGCTCCGACACGCGCTCAACGAACGGGTTCACAGTGAATCTCACGTGCGGCTAACGAGCGTGCGACCGAAGATCTCCCAAGGGTCGGAGATCTCATTGCCCTTGCGCTTGAGCGCCTCGAGCACCTCGCTAAAGTCGAGCGCCGAGTTACGGTCCGCGTCAAACGAATCGTAGATGCTGTTCACAAAGTCCTCAATGAGTTCGTTGAGCGCTGGCGACGCCTCGGGTATGCGCGTGCCGGTACCCGGGGCACAGAGCAGCATGGACGAGAACATCGCATGTAGCTCTTCTCTATCGATCGATTCGCTGTTGTCGGAATCATACACACGGAAGCAGAAGCGCAGCTTGTCCAAGGCCGAGCCCGTCTCGAGGGCGTTGACCGCGTTGACGAACTCGCCCCACTCGACGGCGCCACTACGGTCCACGTCGAGAAGCTTCCACACACGATCGACGAAGTTGTCATCCTCGAACGCGAGTGACGAAACTCCCTCCTTAAACATGTGCTTGTTGATCGAGCCCGGTGTGCCACTCAGCTTGCAGAGCGCCTTGAACCGGTTGAAGAGCCGGTACAGTTCCGTGCGTGTCATGCTGGTCTCGCGCAGCAGCTGGTGCATCATTGCGCGGTCGAGGCGCTGCGACGGTTGGCCTACTACCGCTCCGGCGCCGCCCCCGTCCAGGCCCGCGCGTGAAGAGAGCGCGCTCGTGCGTCGGTGGGCACCCGCACCGTTCGAGATCCCACCGCGCGGGCTTCCACCGCCCCCCGAGCCATGCAGCGTCAGCCCACGCATGCTCGCGCCGGCCCCCTCCACAGGCCATTTGTAGGCCTTCGCATCGATGTCTACGTACGGAGCCGTCAGGCGCCAAGGAGAGAGGTTCCATGGAGCGCCGCCACCGCTCGGGCTGGGTGAGCGGGGCGGCGAGCGAGGGCTCTGCGGTGCGGCCGAGCTCAAGGGGGCCCCATCTCTGACTCTCGCGGGCGCCGTGTTGGGCAGACGATCCGTGTGCAAGAGGCGCGCCGAAGCCGGCGAGGGCGGTGCGAGCGAGGCACCACGGGCCGACACCAGGGGAGGCCGGGGCCGGGCCGCCTCACGGCTTGAGGCGGGCAGAGGCGGATCTTCTCCGCGCTTCCTCGCAGCCTTGATTTCGGCCGCGATCTGAACGGCGTAACCGCGGTTGCTCGGCGTGATCGGCGTCATGCCGCGCAGTCCACGCCGGGAGAGGCCCAAGCGCTCCTCATAGCTATTGGCCTGGCGCACGTGGGACATGGTCGTGAGCGGCCGGGTAACGCTCATGTCGCCGAGGCCGCCGAGGCCGCCGGTACCGCCAAAGGTGCGCATCGTCGGTGGCTCCGACCGGGCCGAAGGGCTGTTTGGTGACAGCGGAGAGAGGGCCTGGAAGCGTGGCGAGCGGGCCCCCCCGAGAGGGCTGCCAGTGCGTGGCATGGTGGCCGAAAGAGGTGTGCCAGTGCGCGGCGGCGTCTGCTGCCTGCTGCTGACAGGAGGGAGCGGCGTCGATGCTCGGCAGTGGATGCACTCTGGCCGCCACTTGGCCGCTTCATCCACTGTGCCCCAGACGATCTCGTTTTCGGGCCGGAGGCATTTGCAATGAATGCACTCCCACGAGCCGTACGACTGTGAATTGCGCTCGGGCGGTGGATGCGGATCGCGCGGGCTGATGAGCATGGATCCCTCTCGGCTGCGCACGTCGCGCTCCACTCTGAAGGCGTTCGAGCAGACAGCGGGGGTCTTGTTCCGGCGCTGCGCGCGCCTGCCTCGTAAGTTCGCAGCTCTGTAACGGAAAATGTGAGTTGAATCTGATGATGACGCAAACCCCACATGCTCATGTGACCTTGCAGTTGCTGCCTATCTCCTGACAAATACGCAAAAGCCGTTGTTGCTTGCCCTCGGGCATCATCCGGAACGCGGGCGACGATGGCAGCCGTTCGTGTAGCATCGTTTGCTCGGAGGTCATGTCGTCGATCTGGCGCTGGACGGCGCGGGTGTAGCTGCGCTCGAGCGGGTTCGGGTTGGCCGGTGCCTTGCGATGACGTGGCGCTGAATACAGTGACTCGAGCAGACGCACATCGTCGAAGAGGCCCCTGCGCCTTGCGAGCACGAGGAACCTTGGCTCCGGCGGCTGCGGCGGATCCGCGTCGACCGCCTCTGGCGGTGGCTCGGCGACCCGAGCGCCCGATGGGTCAAAGTGGCGCTCTTGTGCGACGGTGCGCGGCGGCAGTGGTGGAGGCGCGCGCGTTGCGCCCGGTGGCGGAGGCGCTCGGCGATGAAGGGCGGGCGCCGACGCGGATCCGAGCAGGTTCGGCGACGACGACGCCTGCTTCAGCGCTGCCTTTGCCTCGCTGCGCATCCGATCCAGCTGGCTGGGAATCGTGGGCACCTGCAGCCCTTTGCGCTCGTAGAACTTGCGCAGCTCCCACTGCGCGGCGAGCTTGACGAGCATAATGCTGTGGTACTCGGCACTTGGATTCTCCTCGTCTGCCACAGCCGGCCACGCTGGAGCAGGCGGGCGGATGGAGTGCGAAGCGATGTCGTGAGATTTCGTCCCGCGCTTTCCGACTGGTACGGCACCGGTGACGACACCTCGGTGGCCCATGCTGCTAGCATGGCCGCCGAAGGGGCCAAGCAGCGCCATCTCGGACATCCTCTGCTCGTGAATCCGCAGAGCGCTAGAGCTGAGCACCGAACGTAAGGGCTCTCTTGCTGGCATGGCGCAGCAAATGCTCTCCTGATGAGGTACGACAGGTGGACGGGATGACTGGGACGGGATGACTGCTACCGAATCCGTGTCCTCCGCAGGGCCCAGCGAGGCGACTTGTGCACACGCGCGGCACCGTAAATAAAAAGTCATTTACCCTACAAGTAAACGGCTACCACGGATCTGCATGGAATCACGACGTTCGCCCTTGCTTGTAACGGCAGAGGTCCGGTCATCAGCTTATGGAGGCTCGCACTCCGAAGTCGGCACGACCATGGCTGCAGAGCACGCCCATGGGTTTGACGCCTCGCGCGCCACCGCCATTTCCACTCTCAGACACGTCCCGCAGCGACGCAGTCAGCAAAGGAGCGCTCGCGGGCCGGCTCCAACTCGACCGGACTGCACGCCTGCTGCTCCACCCTTCAGCGCCCGCATCGCCTCGCATGGACAGCCAGAGCAAGACCGCAAACGTGCCGCATGATGCCGCAGCAGCCGCCGCGGCAGCCACTTCGGCCGCCGCCAATGCGTACGGTCTGCCAAACCCGGGCCTCGAAGAGCTCGGTGTCGCACAGCTCCGGCGGCCGCATGAGGCGGCGCACGACCCCGAGTTCTTGAAGAAGCTGCTGCACTTCGTGCGCCAGGAGTTGCGGCATGCGAACCCGGCGAGCGGGACATTCATCGATGACCGCCTCGGCGTCTTCCGCCGCGTTTTCGGCCACTTTATTGCGGCCAACGGATCGTACGCTCCACTGCTGCTCGCAGTGCAGGAGGCTTACGAGAGAGCGCTTTACGACGCGCGCGCGCGCTCGTCAGGCGTGGACGCGCTGTCGGAGCGGCTAGCACTCATGCAGGACGAGGCGCGTCAGCTGCTCGCCGCCCTGCGCGCCGACCACGCGGCCGAACGTGAGATGCTCATGACCCGGATCGGCGAGACGGAAACGCGCGTGCACGCCGCCAATGGGGAGGTAGGGGAGCTGCGCCAGGAGGTGCAGCGACTGAGCGCAGAGCTGGCCAAGTCTCAGCGGCAGGTCCATGAGATGGAGCTCAAGAACGTCGAGCTCGGCAAGTCGGTTGAGCTATGGACGGGCGAGACTATGAACGCGCGCCGGCAGGCACAGGCAGAGATGCACGAGATGATGAAGCTCAGGCAGGAGGTGAGGGAGATGAAGCTTCGGGAGACGACGCTGATCAACGACGACTTGGAGATGAAGAAGGAGCTGCACGAGGTCAAGAGTGCGTACGACGAGCTGGTGTCTGCCACTGTGCCCAAGGAGGCTCATAAGCTCTCAATAGACACGGTCGCGCGCACACAGGTGGAGCTTCGCACGATGAAGCAGGAACGAGACGAGCTCACGCGTCTGCTCGCCGGCGGCGAGAGCCGGCTGATGTACCCGAACGGGCTCGACTGGGCTGCGGACTCGACTGCAGGCGTGCTCTACCTCGACCCAGGCTGGCGCGGCCAGCGCGTCGGCGCCGTCGTCGGCAGGCTCGTGCGCGACATTGTCGCGCTCCACTCTGCCCTTGAGGTCGCCAAGGCCGCCGCGGGCGGCGCAGCGGGCGGCGCAGCGAGCGCGTTGGCGCTCCCACCACCTCTCTTCAGCCTCGAAAGCAACGACGAGTATGGGGACTTCGAGCCAACGGCCACTGGCGCCGAGGCGGCTGAGGTGCTCTTCGAAGGTAGTGCCTCGGCGCCGCCTCAGCAACTCCGAAAGGAGGACAAGCCGGTCTCGGAGCTGCTCCTGAGGGGGCGCGTCTCGGAATTGGGCGACAAGGGCGGCAGCTCATTCGGCGGCCTGATCCGACTTCGGCCCGAGCAATGGCCACTCGAGGAGTTGCGCGGCGCCGTGCGCCGGCTCTGGCATGACCTGAAACGCAAGCTCGCGTCTATGCCGGGCGGGTTGAATGGCAAGCCGACGATAGGGAGTGAGGGTGTGACCGCGATGGCGCTGCAGGAGCTCGTGGCCGCATTTCTCACGCAGCGACATCAAGCACTCGAGGAGGCTGCCGCCGCGTCCCAAGCCGTGTACACCGCCGCCGAGGCCGCCGTCGATGCGGCCTCCAGAGGGCGCCGACCCGGGGGCTATGGCGGCGTCTCGCACACGAAGAAGCCTATGCATCGTGGGCTGCTGTGCGCCGACACGTACAACCTGCACGCGGCTATGTGGCGGCGCCGAGATCGCGAGCCCCAGGCTTCTATCTTTCTGATGGTGTGCCTCGGCCGCCTGCCCGCGGCCACATTTGCGGAGGTGCACAAGGCGCTGACGAGCTTGCACCGCACGGTCACAGCGGCGGCGACCAAGGAACGCGTGCCGCTCACGACAGTGCTCGAGAAGCTGCCGTCGGTGCTGCTGGGCGCCTCGGCCGCGCAGCGTAACCAACTCGTGCGTACGTTGCAGCGCGAGAGCGGCGGCGTGTCGGCCGAGTCGATCAAGGTGGAGCACTTCGAGCCAGCGCCAAAGGATCCGTGCGACGGTCACGGGCTCTCGCCTGCGCAGTGTGAGGTCCAAAGAGTCTTCCTCTGGATGGCGCTCACGCTCCGAGATGAGGTCGAGGCCTCGGTGCGTCGCTCGGCGCTCGCATTCCTCCTCGAAACGCGCCATCCAAACGCTCCAGTCAGCCATGCAGGCCTGCCCGGCGGCGGCGAGATCGACAACGCACTGCAGCTCGAAGCACGTCAGATGAGCCTGCCGCCGCACGTGCTGCGTGCCGCGCTGCTCCGGGTGGACGCTGCCACTCCCGAGCACGCGCTCACCGAGATGTTGACGCGCGTCTATGGAGCGGCCGCGCTCAAGGCGATCGAAGCTGCGCAGCGAGAGCAAACGTGGAGCCCGGAGGCGGCCGCGAAGGTGGAGGCGCTGATGGCGGACCTTGATCTGCCACTGGAGCAGCTACTCGCGCGCCTCTTCGCCGAGCCTCTGCGCCGCTTCTCTGCTCGCACGGACACTGACCTCGCCGGTCAGATCGAGGCCGACCTACGAAAGGCGCACGCCAAAGCGTCTAAAGCGTCTAAGGGCAAGGGCAAGACAAAGGGAGGCGCGTCGACCGTGGCAGGAGTGCCGCGCCAGCTGCTCAAGGAGGCCATTCTCAAGGTCGACGGCGCCCGCCCGAGGTTTGAGGCGGAATGGCTCGCGAGCCGGTGTGTCGACGCCGCGCGTGCTGCGAGCGCCTCGACCGAGGGCCTCGCCGCTGCTGTGCAGGCCATGCCGCCCGACCAAGCGCCTCTCGAGCCACTCATCTATGCGCTCCAGCAGGAGCTTGTGCAGCCCACGTCACCACGCGTGGCCATCACAGCACCTACGCGACCAGGAAGCCCGGTGGCCGTAAGCTCCGCGCCCGGGAGCCCTCGGACCGAAAGCCCCGGGCCCGTGTGACGCTCGCGTGTCTTGAGCGGATGATAGGCCAAGGGAGCCCAGCGCTGCAGGAGGCCTCAAGCGTCGCGGCACATGGCAAGGACCTAGTCCTCTGTTGCGCCCTCGTCACCCGGTGTGCCGCGCAACCATCCGCCACGAGAAACGCGCCGAACGACACGTCTCTATCTTTTTCTAACACATCTTCGTCGGGTCGGAACTCGGATCGGATACGAACACGGAATAGCAATAGGAATCGGGCGAATACCGAATCATCCGCGCCGCTGCGCGCTGGGGGGGGCGACCCGACGTGGAGGGGAGCGACACGCCCGGAGCGTAACGCGGAGGTGGGCGAGGAGTAGATCCAACCGCGCTCTCTATAAGGCCGGCCATACACAATATTAATTATTATAGCGCGCACATATGACATAACGAATTCGCATGGACGGACGCCACACACGAGCATAGCACACCCAATCACCATCATCTCATGGCACCTGATCATCATGCCAAACGCCACGACATGCCACCATGCACACCACCAGCAAAGCAACAGCGCACAGGTTGCGCCGAGCCTCTCCACTGCTTCCACACCCGCTGCATGCAGGCCACGGCGCCGCTCGCCTCTCTTCGAAGCGGCAGGCGAGAAGCGGTTGGCCGTTGCGGTTGCCATCGGCGCCCTCACGCGAAGGCACCGAGCCGACCGCACAACCGCCTCGGCGAATAATGGGCAAAGTGAGGCGGGCCCAACCGCCAGACAAGGTCTGCGGGAGGGCTATGACGCGCGGCGACCACATCACAGCACCCAACTGCGGCTGCCAGAGCGCCACGCGGGCGGCAGCGCTCAGGCGGCGGCACGAAGTGATGCGGTGGAGAACTGCGTCGTGGGCCGTCCGGATCGGGAGCGCTTCGGTGAGTACGACGTTTGCTCGTCCAGCTCCGAGGGGTCGCGATTTTGCGATCCTGCCGAGCCAACGCGCACCTCACCGAGCTCTTCTGCCGCGGCTATGCTGGGCGAGTACATCCCCTTGCGCTTGAACTCGTCCGCCTCGATCGGTACCGCTCGCGGAGCGGAGTTCAACGGCGAAAGGGTCGGCGTATTGTGCGTGCCTGTCGCGCGGTCGCTGTCGCCGGCGCCTGTATCGACGGAGGCAGGCTTCGGGTACGGCACCTGCGACGCCCCCCTGAGGGACGAGCTATGATACGGCGCGTGCGCGGAAGCGGAGGTGGAGGCGTCATAGTCGGAGTTGGTCCCCGTCCGGTGCAGCGGCGAGCTCGCACCGTAAGGCGCCGTCGAGTCCTGCGACGTTACATCGCCATCCGAATCGCCGTCCTGCTGGTTGGGGGGTCGCATCGCCCACTGGCCACCACCGGTGCGCGTCGGCTGCAGGCAGCGGCGGTGCTGGCACGCTTGCTTCTTCACCCCCGCGCCGCCAAACTTGGGCTTGTCGCGGCAGTTGGGGCACCGGCCACAGTCTGCTCTCCTGCAGCCCTCGCAAGCGCCGCAGCGAAGCACGCGGTCCACCTTGACGACGGCGCGCTTGCTTACGGAGCCCGGTGTGTTCGCCGGCGACTGCAGTGAATGTGGCGAGCGCGCGCCTTCGTTCGACGCAGGCAGCACCGCCTGAGGCAGTGTCAGGTCAGGCGGCTCTGCAGAGGTCTGGCCAGCTTCTTCTCTTGGCGGCCTGCTGGAGAACATGAGGAGCAGCGCGGCCGCGTCATCGTCCATCTCCTGTGGAGGCGCGTCGGGCTCAGTGCACTTGAGCTGCGGCGACGGCTCGAATGTGATCTGCTCGCTGCATTCAAGGGAGGCCGACTCGCTCCCCATTGTAAAGCGCTAAGCGGCCGTCCGTCGGGCCGACGCCGCCGAAAAAAATCGTTTCTTTTCACGCAGGGAACGAGCGAGAAACGTTTCACATTCCAGGGCTTAATTAATGCCAGAAGAAAGTCACACCGCAATGCTTGCTTGCTCACATCGATTGCTCACACCGATCTCAGCTTGCTTGTTTGGGTGCGAAGAGCTGCGTTTGCCCCGTGGCTGACCCCGCCATAATGCCATGCCGCATCGATCCATGCGGATCATCCGATGCGCGATGGCGATGCGCGATGGGCCCGGGCCACACGAACACATGCACGAACATCACATCTTCCCGACGCGAATGATCGAATCCTGGCCCGGGCGCTTCCCGGGCGCCGGGAAAGTATCATATGCAGAGCAACAAGTCTAATCTATTTAGTAGAGCAACAAGTATATTGAGTAACCCGTGCACCAGGTTCATGTCGGCACATCCGAACCGTCCAAGCTCCATGTGCCACATGCGGATATGATTCGACTCTGTCGTGCACATGCAGGCATGACAACCTCCTGCTCCTCGCTCCCTGCTCTCGTCTTTCGAGAGCACGAGCTATCCGCACACGCGGCTCGCGCTCGCTCTCCGGATGTCCGGGTCTGATGAGCCTCCGCGCATGACGAGTACGCGCGTTGACTCCGGCGGCAAATGGCACATGGCTTTCGAACTCCGAAGTCTACATCCATCCCTGCTCCTCCTGCGCATCCCTCGCGAGCTCAGCAACCCGCTCGGGTCGCGCCCGGAGAAAGCCGAGACGTTTCGAGTCTCGAAGCTGCCCCACCCTGGTGCCGCGCTTTGCTACGTGCCGCGAGTCGGTGAACATGACTCCGACGTCCTCGATCGAGCACCGCCAGTCAGAAAAAAACGCGGCGCAATCCGCAGCCATCTCCATGCACTCGCGTGGTGACCTCGCCAAGTTAGGCAGCATCGACGTCCGAAGGAGCACACGCGAGCCGCTGCCCTCGCGCACCTGGAACCAAAGGTCGCTCCCACGACAAATCCGGCGCAGCAGCGCGTCCTTGAACGAGCGCCTGGCGATCAGGATCGGCACGCCACGTTGGCTCTCGATCACAAGCCCATCGAAACCATCGGGCCGGCCCCACTGGCTGCGCGCCATCGCCTCCACGTCAAAGCTCTGGAGCCGCGCAGCCAAACCAAACTCTTCCATCTCGCGGCGAAGCATCGAGAGTGGCGCATCACGCGTACGTAAGCAGCCGAGCATCTCAGTGAGACGCTCGTTTGCAGCGTCTGCTTCGGCAAGGCGCACCGGGAGCTGCTCAAGCGCCTTTGCTGCTTTGCTGCGCGCCTTTGAAGCTTTGTCTTCGTCAGCCAAACCCACCAATGTTTGAGGCTCTTGATGCCGCTCGAGCTGCTGCTCCAGTGCAACTCTTTTGCGATGTGTTCCCTTGAGAGCCTCTTCTAAAACTCCTCGTAAGAGCCGGCGCTCTTCCGAGACGCTCAAACAAGACATGGATGCTGATGCACGCAACCCACTGGACCATGGTGCCAGCGCTCCGCAGACGAATTTGATGCGCATCATGCCGAAGGCCGCGCGAGGTCGGGGTTTCGCTCACGAGACTTCCGAGCATTTTCGCGTCCGCCGCGTTGGAAGTCCTTTTCACGGAATGTGAAAATCGGCATCCATCTCGGATCCAGTAGGAAGTAAGGAGGGCACGCAGGATTAGGTGTCGAGGAGGGGCGTGGCCCTCAAGGTTTTTTTCGTTGAGGTTTCGCCGGTCGTGCGCCCCGGGCGCGTACATTTCAGCGCGCCATTATGCATTTCTCAGAATGATTGCAGAATGCCGTTGCCGATGGAAAGTGACTCGAGCTGCGAGCAGGATTTTATAAACCACACACCGAATGGTTGCTGCCAGTACTACTCGTAACTCGACGCGTTTTCGGTTTTGCTGGGTCCTATCGGAAGGTATCGCTAATCGGGCGCGTTAAGTATCGCGCGGCCGTGCACTGTATAATAATATTCGGGCAAGATCGTGCCGGCTCAGACCGGACGTGGACAACCCCTGAACCTCTCAACTCCGCGCCGGCCCGCCGGGCGTCTGCGGTCTCAAAGAATTCACACCTTTTCGCTTTTCTACATTCTACAATTGACTGCGCACCGCATCGTACGTGCCAAAGATGACGGCCTGGCCGAGCCCAATCTTCCACGCGCGCGCGCTCAAGCCGCGCGCGAAGGCGCCCAGCCCTTCGGAGGCGACGAGCTCGCGCACGGCGACGAGCGTGCCGCCGCTGCCCGCCGTGAGCGGAGTCGCCTGCATGTGCGTCTTGACCACATCGACCGGGTTTGTGAGCATCACGCTGAAGACGCCCGCACAGCCGCCGGCGAGAACCGCCGGCGCGGGCGCCTGCCACGCCGTGAGATAGGTCTTCATCTGTTCGAAGACGGCGAAGCGCGCGCCGTTGGCAACCATCTGCCTCGCTGCCGTTGGGCCGGCGCCTAGCCAGAGGCCGGTGACACCCTGCTGTGCGAGCACGCGTGCAGCCGCGCGGGCCACCGATGCGGTGCCGCCTGAGCCCGCCGCACCGCCCACCTCCGTCTGGCGCAGCACCTTGAGCCGCTCTGTTGGAGCAACCCACACCAGCGCCTCGACAAGGCCGGCGAGTGTCCCCGCCAACAAGGCGTTGCCTGTGCGACTGCGAAACTCCTCATAGGCTACGTAGCGCAGGGCTGTCTTGCCAGCCACCTGCGCGATTGCCGGCTGCATGCCGTAATAGAGGCCGCCGACGCCGGCACGTCGAATAGTGTCTGCCATCGACGCCAGCATGCCCGGTGGCCCGCACTTGAGCTGCAGGCGATTCTTGGTGACTTCGAAAGGCATTGTGACGACCGTCTCCACGCTACCCGCACCCGCGCCCGCTACGAGGGCTTTGTGCGAGTCGCGCATTGGTACAGTACAGGAACTGCTTCTCGGTCTTCTCGAAGACTCAATCTTTGTCAAGCCCAGTCAAGTCAAGTCAAGTCAAGCACCGCGCCACCAAGATTCGGCTGAGAAAAGACTGACAAGATAACACGCACAAGACCCGCTTGAAATTCGTCCGTCACGAGGAACTTTCCCCACAACAAAAATGAAAAATGGTCTCTCGGCTCGAGATCTACTTATTATCTGTGCGGTGCGACACCTCGAGCTCGCCGTCGCCCTTCGCGCGCGCACCATGGCTGGAGTGGCAGCGATGAGGAGCAGGGGGGGTTGGGGAGGCGGCGCAGATCCATGCGATTGCTGCTGATGGCCTGAAGTGCCATAGCCTCTTTGGATATCAGCTGCTCGCCCGGCCGTCGTCGCTCTCAAACTCCTAATTGCGTCCTGCCCACCCTTTTGCTCGCAGTCGTAGTCATGATCGCCGCTCTTGCCATGCAGACGACCGCGTTCCAGGCGCCGGCCCTTAAGGCCCCAACGCGCGCCGTCGGCGCCTCCATGTTCGCGGAGGGTGACATTGGCGTCACCCTGCCGCTGGGCGTGTACGACCCGCTTGGCCTCATCGAGACCAAGGACATGCGCCGCTTCGAGATCATGGAGATCAAGCACGGCCGCGCGGCCATGCTCGGCTTCCTCCACGTGGTCCTCATCCACGCTGGCGTCCGCCTGCCGGGCTACCTCTCCGCTGTCAACGGTGCGCAGCGCACTGACTGGCCGCAGCTTCCTCTTCATCTACTGCTGCAGCACGCGCGCCGTCGACCGCCCCTCGCCGGTCGTTGCACGCCTTGACCCTCGACTGCCCGCGTGCTCCGCGCAGATCTCAAGTTCTCGGACATGCCCGTTGGCTGCTTTGCCTCGCTCGAGGCGACGCCGACGCTCGGCTGGTTGCAGATCATGGCCTTCACCTGCGCTTCGGAGACGGGCTATGCGGGCACCACGTCGGGGCTGGTGAAGCAGTCGGCCTCCAAGGCGCCGGGCGACATCGGCGGCTCCCAGTGGAAGCGGTACTCCGATCCCGCGGAGAAGGCCTTCAAGCTCAACGCCGAGCGCAACAACGGCCGTGCGGCCATGATGGGCATCACCGGCTGCCTCGTCCACGAGCTCCTCGGTGTCGATGCCCTGTACCCGACCGGCGGCCTGGGCGGTGCCGCGCCCGCGGCGATCCTGTAAGTAGGTCGCGAGGGCTCTTCTGTGCTGCGCTGCGATGTGGCCGGGCGCGCGCGCGTCGCGGGAGATATGTTGGCGTGCGCGAAAGCCATAAAAACGGAGTGAGAGTCAGAGGGGGACAGCGACGATGAACGCGTGTCGACCGTATCTAGAGCCACGGGCCTTCTGCGCCCCGCTGTCTATGTGCTGTTGCGCAGCATGGAATTGAAAGACGACACAAAAGATAGCTTTAAGCTTATTTTTCGTGCGATCTATTGGAGATAGGAGAAGCAACCTCGCGTCGCGTCCACGCGGTATGCGCGCCCCCGGCGGCAGCGCGGCCGAGCGGGCCCGCAGACCCCGCGCGCGCAGCACGTCAGGCTACGACGACCCCGCCGCACGCGTCACGCCCCGGCCCGACCGCACGCACAGGCGCACACCCGAAAGGAAGCCCGTCTCGCGTGCGTCGACTCGGCATGCCGGACCGGACGGGCGCATGCACGCGAGGTATCAGCGCCACGCGCACCGTCCATCCGTTCCATTCGAACTCCTGCGGCGGCGCGGCACCGGGGCCGGGGGCGGACTCCAACTTGCGGTGCTCTTTGGGAGCAAGGCAACCACTGGGCGGGCAGCGTAGACCGAGAGCCACCATCAGCACGACACGCTGAGCGCACGCCGCGCCGTTTGGTCCGTTACGCCCGACTGCGGGGGCACAATAATGCATCGAGATCATTGAGGGACAGTTCGGATGCGGTCGACGGCAAGTGGCGGTTATGATCAGCGTGGCTCCTACAGCCACCTGCTTCCCGCCGGAGGCGGCGAGCTTGTCTGGTGTGCGGTGAGATCGCGGCAGATGGCATCGTTGGCGTAGAAGGGGAGCATGCTTTCGAAGATGGCGACACTCACGAGCGCTGCGAGAGGGATGGTGACCGCCCAGCCAATGAGAATCTTGGTGAGCATCCCAAAGTTGAGCTCCGCGTCGCGCGCGGCACGCATCTTCGCGACGAGGCCCACGCCGATAATCGAGCCGACGAGGCAGTGCGAGGTCGAGACCGCCAGCCCGAGGACCGTTGAGAGGAGCACTGCGATCCCGGTGCCCATCTGCACCGCGTACGAGCGCGAGGGCGTGAGCTTCGTGATCTTGGAGCCGACCGTGGTGATCGTGCGATCG
>Ga0164295_10003134_pt1 | contig 13356 bp, 10 predicted proteins | sample GEODES006metaG_FD_111798 | JGI IMG/M metagenome (GOLD analysis project Ga0164295, IMG submission 111798) | Oligotrophic lake water microbial communities from Sparkling Lake, Wisconsin, USA - GEODES006 metaG | ecosystem: Environmental > Aquatic > Freshwater > Lake | place: USA: Sparkling Lake...
CACCAGGCACACCTGCGCCACGGCGTCGTCCTCCGCGAGCGCCGCCTCCACGGCCGCCGGCGGCAGCTTGACGCCGTTCGACAGCACGAGCGTGTCGCGGAGCCGGCCCGTGATCCGCACGTGCCCGGCGTCGTCGATCTCCGCGAGGTCGCCCGTCTCGAGCCAGCCGTCGCCGGAGTCGGCAGGCGACTCCTGAGCGGGCCCACCGGGAGAGACCGGAGGCATCAGGATGCCCAGCGCTCGGCTGGGCGTGCTCACGAGCAGTTGGCCCCGCGTGGCGGGCCGCTCGTCGAGCCGCACATGAACACCGGCCAGCGGCAGTCCCACCGTGCCACTCCGTGCCATCCGCGGATTGGACAGCGCGATCACGGGCCCGGCCTCGGCGAGGCCATACCCTTCCACGAGCGGCACGCCTCGCGCAGCGAAAAACTCAGCCGTCCGCCGCCGCAGCGGCGCGCCCCCCGACACGCAGACACGGATGTCGCCCCCGAGGGCAGCGGCGAGGTCGACGATCCGCCCCGACGCCGCGGCCCGCTCGAGCCGTTCATAGAAGGCGGGCACGCCGAGGATCGCGGTCGGCGGCAGGATGCGGCAGGCATCGAGCACGCGGGTGCGGTGCCGCACCACGCTCAGGCAGCCGCCGCGGACCAGCGCCGTGCCGAGGTCGCCCGTCCGGGCCATCGCGTGGCTCATCGGCAGCCACGAGAGCCGCACGTCCCGCGGGTCGTCGAGAAACACATCGGCCGCGGCGGCGGCATTGGCCGCGAGCGACCGCTGCGAGTGGAGCACGCCGTGCGGCATGCCGGTGGTGCCCGACGACAGCACGATCGTGGCGGCGGCGTCGGGATCGCACCGCTCGACGGCTTGGGCCACGCGATCGACCAGGGCCGCGGGCGCGGCAGCCAGCCCCCGCCACCCCGAGCCGGCAAGCCCCGCCGCCGCCTGCGGCCCACCTGCCCCGACCTCGATCACAATCCGCCCCCGAACATCGCGGGCGGAGATTCCGCCCGGGACCGCCGCGGCTGAAAACACCACCCCGCGTGGCTCGAGCCAGGCGAGCTGGTCGAGCTGCTCGCTGCGGGCCGCATCGGCATGCAGCGGCACATGCACCACGCCGGCGAGTAGGCAGGCGAAGTCGACGAGGATCCAGTCGGGGGCGTGGGGGCCGACGTGCGCGACGCGATCGCCGAGGGCCAGCCCCGCAGCGGCGAAGGCATCGGCGAGCGTCGCCGCGGCCGCGATCAGTTCGCCCCAGGTCCAGGCGGTCGCCCGGGCGTCGCCAGGCCCCGCCTCCGCCAGCGTGTCGACGATCGCACGGCGATCGGCGGCATCGTCGAGCCGGCGGTGCATCAGTTCCACGAGCGACTCCGCCGGGGCTCGGTCGCCGGCACGCCCCGGGCTCGACGCGGCGGTCGTGACGGTGCTCATCGCTCGATCCGTTCGAAGAGCACGGCGATCCCCTGGCCGAGACCGATGCACATGGTGGCCAAGCCGAAGCGGCCGCCGCCGTCGCGGAGCGCATGCAGGAGCGTGGTGGCGATCCGCGCGCCGCTGGCGCCCAACGGATGGCCGATCGCCAGCGACCCGCCCCGCACGTTCACCTTCGCGGCGTCGAGTCCGAGTGAGTCGATGCAGTAGAGGGCCTGCGGCGCAAAGGCCTCGTTGAGCTCGACGAGGTCGATGTCGGCGAGCGTGAGGCCCAGCGGCGCGACCCGCGCGAGAAGTTTTCGCGTCGCCGCGATCGGGCCGGTGCCCATCGCGGCCGGCGGCACGCCCACCACGGCAGTGCCCACGATCCGGGCCAGCGGCTCGAGCGACTGGCGAGCGGCTTCGCTCGCCGACATCACCAGCAGGGCGGCAGCGCCATCGCTCACAGGGGCGCTCGTCGCCGCGGTGATCGTGCCGAGCTTCGGCAGGAACGCCGGCTCGAGCGCGGCCATCGCCTCAAGACTCGTGTCGCCGCGGATCGACTGGTCGCGAACCGCCTCGATCAGCCCGCCCGCCTCGTCATGCCCGAACACGCGGACAAGTTCGTCGTCGAAGAGCCCCGCGCCATCGGCGCGGGCGGCCTTTTCGTGGCTTGCCAGGGCATACTCCTCCTGCCGCCGCCGCGGGATGCCATGCAGGCTGGCGAGCTGCTCGGCCGTGAGACCCATCGACAGCATTCCGCGGCTCGATCGGGCGAAGGCCCGGGGATGGATGTCGATCGCCGATTCCATCGACAGGTGGTGCATGTGCTCCACGCCGCCGACCACCTGCACGTTCTCGGCGCCGGCGGCGATCGCGTGGCAGGCCTGCGCGAGAGCCTGGAGCGACGAGCCGCAGAGCCGGTTGACCGTCGTGCCGGCCGCCGCGAAGGGCAGGTCGGCCATCAGGCCGACGGTGCGGGCTACGTTGCCCCCCAGTTCGCCCCGTTGTTGCGTGACCCCGAGGAGGACGTCTTCGATCGTCGCTGGATCGACCCCGCTCCGCTCCACCACGGCTCGCACCACCGCGCTGGCGAGGTCATCGCCCCGCACGTTGCGGAAGATCCCGCGCTCGGGATGCGAGCGGCCGACGGCCGTGCGGCAACAGGCAACCACCACGGGCGTGGTGGCGGGATCGAGCGTGGCGGAGGTGTGGTGCATCATGCGTGGCGTGCTGCCGTCACTCGGTAAACGGCCGGCCGCTCGCCGCGTGGCCGCGGAGCCGGTCGGTGGGATGCATTCGCGGCCCGAGGTCGGCCAGCGGCTCGAGCCGCCGCAGGATCTCCACGGCGCCGAGCGAATCGCCCCAGGCGAGCAACCCGCCGCGGAAGGCAGGAAATCCGAGGGCATGGATCACGGCGAGGTCGATGTCGCGGCCGTCGCGAACGAGCCCCTCGTCGAGGCCGCGGAGCGCCTCGAGCAGCATCGGCAGGAAGAGGCGATCGACGATCGTACGGTCGCTCGACTCCCGCGTGGGATGGGCGTAGCGGGCGATCACCGCGGCGGCCGTCTCGTCGACGGCGACGATCCGTTCTTTCTGGCCGGCACCGGAGTAGCGATAGAATCCCGCCCCCGTCTTGCGGCCCAGACGGCCCACCTTGACCAGCGCGGGGATCACGGGCGAGGCCTCGATGCGGTCGCCGTAGGCGGCGCTCAGCACGAGCCCCGCATAGAACGCCGTATCGAGGCCGATCATGTCGTAGAGCTCGATCGGCCCCATCGGCATCCCGAAGCCCCGCGACACACGATCGATCCGCTCCGCTGTCACGCCTTCGCGGAGCAGCTCTCCCGCCTCGTGGAGGTAGGGCATCAGGATGCGGTTGACGAGAAAGCCGGGGCTGTCGTTTACCACCACCGGGCACTTGCCGAGCCGCTTCGCATGGGCCACGGCGGTGGCCACCGTGCGGTCGCTCGTCGCGGGGCCGCGGACGACCTCCACGAGCGTCATTCGGCGGACGGGATTGAAGAAGTGGAGGCCGCAGAACCGCGTGGGATCGACGAGCCCCGCGGCGAGGCGGGCGATCGGATTGGTCGAGGTGTTGGTGGTGATCACCGTTTCCGGGCCGACCGTCTGCTCGATCTCGGCGAGCACCTGCTGCTTCACGTCGGGCCGCTCGGTCACGCTCTCGATCACGATGTCGGCCCCGGCAATCGACGCCATGACGGTCGAGACCCTGAGCCGACCGGCGAGTTCGACGGCCCGCGACGGGTCGCTCCGCTTGGCGGCACGGTCCCACGCAGCCTCCTCGAGAATCGACGGTACCGCACCCGCGAGCACGTCCTGATTGAGGTCGAGGACCGCAGTCGAGAAGCCGGCCCGCAGGTGGCCGGCGGCGATGCCTGCCCCCATGATGCCGGCCCCGACGATGGCTGGGGCGGTCATGCCCACTCGTTCGATCGTGGCCGCAGCGCTGTCGTCGCCGACGCCGGCGTCGCGGCGGTTTCGCTCGCCGATGGAGAACACGCGGAGCAGGTTGCGGGCGACCGGCGTCGCCGCAAGCTTCGCGAAAGCGTCCGACTCGATCCGGGCCGCCTTCTCGGCGGTTCCGGCCGATCCGGCGAGGATCACCTGAAGAATGGCCGGCGGGGCGGGGTAGTGGCCGCCGGTGCGGCCGAGCATCACCGCGGCACTGGTGGACTCGAGAAACTCTCGCTCCACGGGATCGAGGTCGACCGGCCGGGCCATCCGCAGGCGGCGGGCGGCGAGGGAGCCGTCGTCTCCGCGAACCGTGAGCAGCAGGCAGGCGGTGTCGAGCGCCTGATCAGCCGGCACGCAGGCGTCGACGAGCCCGAGCCTCTGGGCTGCTGAAGCGGCCACGCTCTCCCCCGAGCAGGCCAGTTCGACGGCCGGCCCGGGACCGATCAGCCGCGGCAGACGGACGGTGCCTCCCCACCCGGGCAGCAGCCCGAGTTTGACCTCGGGCAGCCCGAGCATGGTGTGCCCAGCGGCCGTCGCCACCCGCACATCGCAGGCGAGGGCCAGTTCGAGCCCGCCACCCAGACAAACGCCGTCGATGATGGCGGCGGTGGGGAAACTGGCGGAGAGCCTGGCCAGCAAGACCTTCCCACGGTCGCAGAGGGCGGCAATCTCCGCCGGGGGCCGGCCGCGGAGTTCCTCCAGCCGGGCAATGTCGACGCCCGCGAAGAAGCTGCCCGGGCGTCCGGACCGCAGGATCACACCCCTCGGGACCGATCCGCAGGCCAGGTCATCAAGTGCCGTAGACAGGTCCGCGACCGCCTGCGGCGTGAGGAGATTCTGGCGATGGCCGGGAACGCTGACCGTGAGCAGCACGAACCCGTCGGCGGTCCGCTCGACGGTCAGCGTCTCCAGTTCCCGTTCGATCGCGGGCATTTCGGGGTGGTTCCGGCGGAATCGCTTGCCTGGGGAATGGAAACCGCTAGTGTATCGGGAGTTTTTCCGGGCCGCAGCGGACTGCCGTGGCCGGACCGGATCCGAACACACGGAGGTCGACAGATCCATGCCCAACCACGAAGTCAGTGCTCCCGCCCGGTTGTGGTCGAATGGGCCGGCTCGCTGGCAACTCCCGCCGGCAGCCACGTCCGCCACCTGGATAGCGTTGGTCGCCATCGCGGTGCTTGGCCGGCTCTGGCAGCCGACCTGGAACGGTGAGCCCATGTGGCATGCCACGCCGCTTGCCGGGGTGGCACTTGCGGCCGGCTACGTCTTCCCGAACCTGCTGCTCGCCGCGAGCGTGCCGGTGGCGGCACTGGCGATCAGCAACCTCTGGCTGCCCGCCTACGGTGATCTGGCGATTGCCGCCGTTGTGTACGCCGTCATCGCCTGGCCGGTGCTGCTTGGTGCCGCGGGTCTCCTCGGCCGGGAGCGGCCGCGGTGGCTGGCAGTCGTGGGGGGCAGCCTGGCCTGCTCGCTCGTCTTCTTCTTCAGCACGAACCTGGCCCACTGGCTGTTCCGGGCCGACTACCCGCACACGCTCTCGGGTCTGGCCAGTTGCTTCGCCGCAGCGCTTCCGTTCTACAAATGGATGCCGCTGGGCGATGCCGCCTGGACCGTCGCGGTGTTCGCCATGGTGTCGGCAGTTCACGCCGTCGTCGACTCCTTGCAGGAGCGGCGGCTTCGTCCGCAGGCCGTTTCGGTGCGGTCGCTTGACTGAGCGGCGAACCGGTTGAGAATAGATCGCGTCTGGGATTGCGGTGGCCGTCATTCGTGCCCTCGCGATCCTGTTGCCGCGGGAATGGCGGAATTGGCAGACGCGCCAGGTTGAGGGCCTGGTGGTAGTAATACCGTGCAGGTTCAAGTCCTGTTTCCCGCAGTTTCTTTTGTTGTCTCCAGCGGCCATCGTTCGACGCACGCCGCGCCCCACGAGCCGCCCCTCATGAGCACGAATCCCGATCCTTCGTCCGGTGAGCCGACAGAGTCCGTCGATTCGACGCCCGACTCGCTGTCTGCTGTTCCTGCCCGCCGCATTCCGATCGGCACGCAACGGCCCGGCGTGAAGGCCCCGACCTTGGCCCCCGCGTACCAGTACGTCGCAACGGCCACGCCTGGATCGGCCGGCGATGCCTCCGCGCCCGTTGTCGCGGCTCCGTCTGCCGACGGCGGGCCGACCAGTGCCGCGGGAGTCGGTGAGACCGCCCCACCCGCGGCACCCACTCCCGGAGAGAAACCGGCCGCTGGCGGTGGCCCCCGCGAAGACCGCGGTCGCGGCCGCCGCGATCGCCGCCGCGACGACAAACCCCGGTCATTCGCCGACGCCTTGCCGCCTGCGCGGCAGGTGGCCGTCCCCAACATTCGAGCCGCGCTCGACGAGGATCTCGAGGCCGACTTCGAGGCGGCCCTGGAGGGCGTGGCCCTCGACGACCTGATGACAGCGGGCGTTTCCGCGAAGGCCGAAGCCCCGATCGATCCCGGCACCCGGCTCGCCGCCACCGTGCTGGCGATCGGCCCAGACACCGCCTTCGTCGACCTCGGCGGTCGCCGCCAGGGGGCCATGAAACTCGCCGGCCTCCTCGACGCCGGCATCGACCTGCCCGCGGTCGGTGATTCCATCGACGTCTCGGTCGGCGGCCGCAACGACGACGACAACCTCTACGACGTCGCCCTTGCCAATCAGGCCATTGCGGTCGAGGACTGGTCACAACTCCAGGCTGGCATGATCGTCGCGGCCAAGGTCACGGCCGCCAACAAGGGAGGCCTCGAGTGCGAGGTCGCAGGGCTTCGCGGATTCATGCCGGCGAGCCTCGTGAGCACGTGGCGGGTTGAGAATCTCGAGGAGATGGTCGGCCAGACGCTCGACAGTCTCGTGACGGACATCGTACCGGCGGCCGGCCGCCTGGTGCTCTCCCGACGGGCGGTGATCGAGAAGCAGGCGGCCGACGCCAAGGTCACATTGCTCGAAACACTCGAGCCTGGGGACGAGTTTGATGGTCTTGTCCGCTCGGTCCGCGACTTCGGCGCGTTTGTCGATATCGGCAGCGGTGTCGAGGGGCTAATCCATGTCAGCGAACTCTCGTGGGACCGGGTCGCCAGCGCCACCGACGTGCTCAAAGCCGGCGAGAAGGTCCGCGTCATCGTCAAGAAGGTCGACCACCAGACCGGCAAGATCGGCCTCTCCATTCGTGACCTGATCGAGAGCCCCTGGAAGCGTGCCGCCGACAAGTATCACGTCGGTTCGGTCGTGAAGGGCGTGGTCAGCCGGATCGCCCAGTTCGGCGCGTTCGTGAAACTCGAACCGGGGGTCGAGGGGTTGGTGCACGTCTCGGAACTCGCGACGCGGCACATCCGCAACGTGGCCGACGTGGCTCGCGAGGGGCAGGAGGTCGAGTGCCGCGTGATCTCGGTCGATCCCGACGAGCAGCGGATGTCGCTCTCCATCAAGGCCCTTGCCCCGGCACCCGCCGCCAAGGATCAGCCCGTCAACGAACACGCTGCCGAGGAGCCCGAGTCGCCGCCACCGCCGGTCGCGAAGAAGCGAAATGCGTTCCTCAAGGGAGGCACCGGCAGCGGCCAGTCGCAGGGCGAAAAGTTCGGCCTCAAGTGGTGATCGCGTGAGCAACTGCGGCTCAGCGGAGCACGAACTCCGGGGGTGGCGGGCACTCGGGATTCACCCACTGGATCACCGCGGCCCAGTTGGCGCTCTCCAGATCGTGCTGCAGGTAGCCGTGGATGGGCTTCACGACCTGCCAGCCGTCTTTCAGGTGGGCTGACAGCACCGGATCGATACGGGTGCCGGCCACCACCTCCCGCACGTACTCGTCGGCCGGCAGAACGTCGGCGACGGCGGCGTACCCGGGCAGTCGACTGCCACCGACCATCCGCCACAACTGCTCGGCGGCGACCAGGCCGCGGGTGGCATCGGTCAGGGCATGGGCCAGGCCGTGGTGCTGGTGGTCGGGGCTCACGAACACATCAGCGCCGTAGAGCGTGGGGCCGCTCGCGTCGTGGTCGGCGAACGTGCCCTTGGCGGTGAGCACGTCCCACGGGTCATCGACGTGGTAGGCGGCCATCCGCAGCCGGAGGGTGAAGTGCACGCCCACCGGTTGCCCCGTCGGCACGTGCTCGGCCACGAACTGACCCTGCGGATACAAGGCGTGGTGCGTGGCGAGTTCCTCGGCCGTGTAGGGGACGTCGTGCGGATAGACCACCTGGCAGATCCCGATGATGGCGGCATGGTCCGATGGCTGCATGAGCCTGATGCGGTAGTCGTGGGGCAGCGTCATGGGTGGCGTAAGGCTCCGATTGTTTGCTTCCCCATCCAGGCCACCAGCGGTTCGGGCACCGTCACCGTGCCGTCGGCGTTCTGGTGGTTTTCCAGGATCGCGATGATCGCCCGGCTGATGGCGACGGCCGTGCCGTTGAGCGTGTGCACGAAGTGCGTCCCCTTCTCCCCCGGCTTCCGGTAGCGGAGGGCGAGCCGCCGCGACTGGTAGTCGGTGCAGTTGGAGGTGCTCGTCACCTCGCCCCACTCGCCCGCCTCGCCGCGGCCCGGCATCCAGGCCTCGAGTTCGAACTTGCGGTAGGCCGGGCCGCCGAGATCGCCGGAGGCGGTGTCGATCACGCGGTAGGGAATGCCGAGGCCATCGAAGATCCGACACTCCAGGTCGAGCAGCTGGTCGTGCATCGCCTCGCTCGCTTCGGGCAGCGCGAAGGCGAACATCTCGACCTTGGTGAACTGGTGCACGCGGTACAGGCCGCGGGTGGCCCGGCCGTGGGCCCCGGCCTCCGTGCGGAAGCAGTGACTGATGCCGCAGAGCTTCACGGGTAGCTCATGGGCCTCGAAGATCCGCTCATGATAGGCGCCCCCGAGCGTGATCTCGGCCGTGGCGATCAAAGAGAGGTCGGAATCGTTGATCGAGTAGATCTGCGTCTCCGGACCACGCGGCATGAAGCCCGTGCCCTCGAGGATCGTGTCGCGGGCGAGGTCGGGAGTCGTCATTACGGTGAGGCCCTCGTTCATGAGGAGCGCGACCGCGTACCGCTGCAACGCCAGTTCGAGGAGCACGGCGTCGTTGGTGAGGAAGTAGAACCCGTGGCCGGCCACCTTCGCCCCAGCCTCGAAGTCGAACAGCCGCAGTTGCTCACCGATGTCGACGTGGTCCCGCGGCTTGAAATCGAACGACCGAGGTGGCGTGATGCCGCGGCGGACCTCGACCGCGGCATCCTCGCCGCCGACGGGTGCGGCGGGGTGGGTAAGGTTGGGAATCGTCCGGAGGATGGCGTCGGCCTCGGCCACGATCTCGGCCGACTTCGTCTCCAGGGCCGAGATCTCCTCCCGCAGGCGTCGGCCCTCGGCCTTCTTGGCCTCCCGCTCGGCGGCGTCCGCCGCCTTGCCGATCGACTTGCTGATCTGCCCGGCCTCGCCGTTGAGCCGGTCGATATCGGCCTGAAACTGCCGCCGCAGCTTGTCGAGGGCGGCGAACCTCGCCACGTTGGCCGTGGAGCCACGGCCTGTGCAGTTGGCAATGATGAGATCGACGTTGTCGGCGACGAAACGGCGGTCGAGCACGAGGAACTCCGACGGAGAGGGAGCTGGCGGGGTCGCGGGCGACGGGATTGCACCCACGTTTATACTGAGCGGGGGGGTGTGGACGCCCTCCTGCCGGTTCCGGAGTTTGCCAGACTCATGCCCGCCTCCGCCAGTGCCGTTGCCGATCCCCCACCATCGGCCGCCGTGACCGACGACCCGCGCCAGGCAACGCGGCCGCAGCGGCAGCCACGGTATCACGTGGTGCTCTGGAACGACGATGACCACACCTACCAATACGTGATCGCGATGCTGCGGCAGCTGTTTGGCCATCCGCGGGAGACCGGCTTCACGCTCGCCAAGCGGGTCGACCGCGACGGCCGCGTGGTGGTGCTCACCACGACGAAGGAGCACGCCGAACTGAAGCGTGACCAGATCCACGCCTTCGGAGCCGACCGACTGCTCGCCCGCTCCAAGGGGTCGATGTCGGCCTCGATCGAGGCCGAGCCGCACGGCGACTGACGCTCAGCGGCGGAGGGCGTCGGCCGCCACCGCGATCGCGGTGGCTCGGACCGCGGCAACACGTCTCCGCGGCCGGGAGCCAACGGCTCCCCCGCATCGTTGACATTTCGGCATCCATGCGTATCCACTGCCCCGTATGACGGCGACGGAGTGGTTCCGCCGCTCGTCTGTCTTGAGACAGCGGCTCGCGAGGTTCTCCGTGGCTCTCCGTTTCGAATGGAACGAGGAAAAGGCCCTTGCCAACGAACGAAAACACGCGATTTCCTTCGCGGAAGTGACTACACTGTTCACCTCCGGCGTGGACTACCTCGAGATCTTCGATGTCGAGCACTCCCTCGATGAGGAGCGGTTCATTTGCATCGGCCCGATCGCACGAGGTATCGTTCTTGTGGTGATCGTGGATATGGACACCGACCTGATTCGCATCATTTCGGCCCGTCGCGCGACCCGTCGCGAGTCGCTCATGCTTGAGCAGTTTCTCGAGGAACGTTCTCATGGCGGATGACATCCCTGAACTTTCGGCAGCCGAGTTCGAGCGGTCGATATCGGCCCAAGTTCGGAGGCGGGTTGCGGAGGGACGAGTCGAATCGGGCGCTGACATTGTCGCCATCCGGCGGTTCGTCGGGTTGACAGCGGTCGATTTCGCCCATGCGTTCGGGATCGCACCGGAAACACTGCACGACTGGGAGGCGGGCAGATCCCGGCCGGACGGTCCCGCACTGAGCCTGTTGCGTGTGGCTGCCCGGCACCCACGGGCGGTGCGCGAGAATGTTTCCTCAGCGGCGTGATGCCGGCAACAGGGACCCGCTTTCGTCTCGAGGCCGGCCGCCGGGGAGAGCGGGAACCTGAGGTTCTCGGACTGCTTCTCGACGGCCTCTACCACGAGGAGATCGCTGCCGGCCACAGCGGCACCAACGACACTCGCTCAGCGGCGGAGGGCGTCGGCCGCCACCGCGATCGCGGTGGCGCGGACCGCGGCAACGGGAAACCTTGCATGCCAGGCCCGAGGATGAAGCTGCACGCGGACCAACGGCGCATCGATCGGCTCGGCGGCCGCCGCAGCGACGGCCGAGGCGAAGTCGTGAGCCGGCGGATCGTGCCAGCGCGACCGGCCGGTCTCGACGAGCATCGCGATGCCCCCCGCGTACACCGCGATGATCAGGATGCCGCAGATGGCCGCCACGCCCCGCCGCCCGGCGGTGCGGCACCGCAGGCCAGCCGACACCGCGACACACGCGGCGGCCGTCATGAAGAGCGACGAGCCGTAGTAATAGCGGTCGAGCATGGTCGTGGAGTAGCCGTCGAGCACGCGGGTGAGCCCGGGCCGCATCACGACCGTGGCCACGGCCGCATAGAGCCCCACGCCGCCAGCCGCGGCCACCAGCCTGCGGTCGCTCGAGGCCGGGGCCGTGAGCCACCAGGCGACGCCGGCCAGCACCGCCAGGCCCGCCACGGCGGTGACGTCGCTCAGCCCTGAATAAAACGGGAATACGAACGGAAACAGCAACGGTCGGGCCAGCACGGCCTCGACCAGTTCGCTTCCCCTGATCGTATCCTTGAGGAACGGATTGGGTCGTGGCTCGAGCAGCCCCATGCCGCAGGCCGCCGCCACGAGCGCCACGGCGAGCCCCGCCGCGCTGCGGGCCGAACCGTTGCGGCTGAGGATCGTGCGGAGCGGCACGCCACCCCGCCACAGGCCGCGGCCCCTGAGTGCGTAATCGGCTGCCACGATCGGGAAGCAGAGCGGGTTGGTGGTCGCGCACAAGAACACGCCCATATCCGCCGCGACAATCCGCCACGGTCGCGAGCGATCCGCCGACCGCCGCCAGGCCAGCAGGCAGAAGCAGAGAAAGAGCATCCCGAACCCGATGTTGCTGATCCGCCCGAGGACCTCGAACGACGATTCCCCGAGCGGCATCAGAATCACGAGCCCCCAGAGCAGGCCGCGGGCCGCCGGGGCCAGGAACGGCCTCAGCAGCCACACCGGCGCCGCGGCGAGCACCGCGTAGAAGGCCATCGAGAGCCCCGAGACGGAATGTGGCAGGTGGGCGATGGAGTCGCCGTAGCAGGCGGCGTTGAGCGACTTGGCCGCCTGCAGCAGCAGGATGTTGAGCGATACGAAGTAGGGTGTTTCGTCCCCCTTCGCGTGAATCAGCGTGTGCCAGAAGCCCCGGTTGAAGAGCTTCGCCATCCACACGCCGTCTTCGGTGTAGAGGGTGGGCACCAGCAGCGAATGAGGATCGCGGAGATAGAGCAGCCCCATCCCGACCGCGACCAGCGCGAGGAATCCGACGGCATCCCGGCAGGACTTTGACCACCCCATGCCAATGCTGGCCTCCCACTCCGGGCGACCCACCGCCCAGGTTCGGGAATATCGATCGTCGTGCCGTTGCCGCATCGCCCCGGCGAGCCGCCGCCCGCCAATCCGCCCGAGCGGCACGGAAACCATTCCGACGGTATGGGCCCTGCCGACGGTATGGGCCCTGCCGACGGTATGGGCCCTGCCGACGGTATGGGACCTGCCGCCGGTATGGGCCATGCCGCTGCGGCACACCCTGCGGCCCCACGAGATAAGGTCTGGCTCGAACGCACGATTCCCGGGAGTGCCGTTGCCTGGGCTGAAAGCAGGCGGCCCGGGCTTTTCAGCCCGGGCCGCCCCGTTTCCCAGTCGTTTCCGTGCCGCCGAACCTGCGTGGAGCCCGGCGTCGATCGTCACTCAACCGCGATCACTCGCAGCAGGGCACCTCGCGGATCACCGTCTTGGGCACGCAGCGGGTCACCGTGTAAGCGACCTGCTTCGGCACCATCCGGACCACGTCGATGGTCTTGGTGTAGTGGACCGGACGCGTGGTGCACACCGGCACCTGCTTGACGCGGGTCTCCTTCACCATCGTGCAGACCTTGTAGCACTCCTCCCGGCTCCGCTCCTCGCGGACCATCCGGCAGACCTTCGACGTGCAGGTCTTCACCCGCTGCTCCGGCACCATCGTGCACACCTGGTACTGGCAGGTGCGAACCTGCTCCTCGGGCACCATGCGGCACACCTTGTAGCAGCAGGTCTTCACCCGCTGTTCCGGAACCATCTTGCACACCTGATAGGTGCGAACCCGCTGCTCCGGTACCATCCGGCAGACCTGGTACTGGCAGGTGCGAACCTGCACCTCCGGCACCATGCGGCACACCTGGTACGAGCACGTGCGGACACGCTGCTCGGGGACCATGCGGCACACCTGGTACGTGCGGACACGCTGCTCAGGAACCATGCGGCACACCTGGTACGTGCACGTGCGGACACGCTGCTCGGGGACCATGCGGCACACCTGGTAGGTGCGGACACGCTGCTCAGGAACCATGCGGCACACCTGGTACGAGCACGTGCGGACACGCTGCTCGGGGACCATGCGGCACACCTGGTACGTGCAGAC
>Ga0164295_10003135_pt1 | contig 13353 bp, 11 predicted proteins | sample GEODES006metaG_FD_111798 | JGI IMG/M metagenome (GOLD analysis project Ga0164295, IMG submission 111798) | Oligotrophic lake water microbial communities from Sparkling Lake, Wisconsin, USA - GEODES006 metaG | ecosystem: Environmental > Aquatic > Freshwater > Lake | place: USA: Sparkling Lake...
AACTGCCGCCAGACCGCCGGCCTGTTTGGCGACATGGCCTCGGCCACGCTGCTGGCCCCTCCGACCAACCGCCGCCATCCGGCGCATTTCACGATTCTGCATGCCGATGCCGAGAAACAGCCGGCCGAGAAGTCGGCCTTTGATTTCCATCTGAGGCCCTCCGTCGCTTTCCCCATTCCGGGCGGCGGTACCGGCCATGACGACCAGCGGCTGGTCTATTCGCTCGACGGCATGGCGATCGCTGAGATCGCCCCGCGGGCCATGTCGGCCGCCGTCGCCAAGGCGCTTACCGCCAGCGGACTCTCCGGCGCCGACGTGAACTTCGTTGTGCCCCATCAGGCCGGTTCCGGGATCGTTCGCTTCACCGGCATGAAGCTCGACGAATACGGCGTGCAGGGAGAACTGATCAACGGACTCACGCGGCGCACCGGCAATGTCAGTGCCTGCTCGGTTCCTCACGCGCTCAAGGAAACCTGGCATCGGCTCAGGGGGCTTATTGCCTGCCCCACCGCAGCGGTCGGCAGCCCCGGCAAACCAGAGATCCTGCAGGGCTGCATCCTGCTGCAAGCCACGGCGCTCCACGAACGGTTGGCCAGCGCCGCAGCCTGACGCCACTGCGCTAGCAACTGCCTTCCCCGGCATGGGTCGTCGCGACGGCCTTGCGTTCAGGCCGGCCGGCAGGTGGCGTAGAGAAAGAAGGCCGCTTCCTCCGGCCGCCGGCTGCTCGCTTCGCGCTCAAGGCTCACCTCGATCTGCCCAAAGCCCGCCGCCTTGAGCAGATCTTCCAACTCGTCGCCTGTGAAGTGGTGGGTCATGTAGAGCACCTCGCCTTGTTCATTCCGCGAGAAATAACTGTGTGGCTCGCCCGTCAGGAGCGCATCCTCGGCATACAGCCGGGCGTAGCCGGGATTGATCGCATCCGACACACCCGAGGCCGAGAGATAGAGCCACCCATCCGGCCGGAGATGAGCGCGGATATGCCGCAGGAGGTTGTTCCGATTCCGGTCGTCGCCGATGATGGACAGCACAAGCTGGCAGACCACGACGTCAAATGGCCCCCCCTCGATCCGGGGGAATTGGTCGGCAGCGAAGTCGGCCTCTGCAAAACGCAGCGTCGCCCCTGCTTGAGCGCCGGCGAGGCGGCCGGCGGCTGCCACCGCCGCCGGACTGATATCGACCCCCGTCACACACAAGCCTTGGTCGTACAGGCGTTTTGAGAGCCGGCCGTCACCGCACCCCACATCGAGCAGCGAGAGTGGACCGCCGTGGTCTGCCGCTGCCCCGACCTGTGCCAGCAGCCTGTCGAGGTGGGGCGTTGAGGCCTTGGTCGGAATTTTTCCCGCATCAAAACGTCGCCAGTCATCAGTTGCATTCCGCATCGCCATCATTTCTCCTCAGCAACCGCCGATACACAACCGGTGGGGAGCATAGCAGCTCGCAGCGGCTACAGTGTTGCTGGCTGGATGCAGGCGCTGCGGAAATACCGAGAACTTCAGGAACAGAACACATGCACGGGGCACGCGGGGATGCAGGCTGGCGGTTCGACAATTCCTATGCCCGGCTGCCGGAGCAACTCTTCTCTCCGGCATTGCCAAAGGCGGTCCGTGATCCGAGCGTGGCGGTGTTCAACGAACCGTTGGCGGCTGATCTGGGACTCGATCCGGCAATTCTGCTCGCGGCGGCAGAGGGGATCTTTTCCGGTAACGTTCTGCCGCCGGGCGCGGAGCCGATTGCCCAGGCCTATGCCGGCCACCAGTTTGGCCACTTCACCAATCTCGGAGATGGCCGGGCCATTCTCCTTGGCGAGCACATCACGCCCGACTCCCGACGCGTTGATATCCAACTCAAAGGCTCGGGGCGCACCCGCTACTCGCGCGGCGGTGACGGCCGCGCGGCGCTCGGCCCGATGCTCCGCGAGTATTTTGTCAGCGAGGGAATGCACGCCCTGGGGATCCCCACCACCCGCAGTCTCGCTGTGGTCGCCACCGGCGAATCGGTCCTGCGCACCACACCCCTGCCCGGAGCGGTCCTTACCCGGATTGCCGCCAGTCATATCCGCGTTGGCACGTTTGAGTATGCCGCGGCGATCGACGCGCAGGGGGCGCGGCAGGCCACCACGCCGCCAGGCCTGCTCCCCGCGCTTCTCAACCACGCCATCGCCCGCCACGATCCCGCCCTCGCTGCGACCGACGACCCGGCGACGGAATTTCTCGGGGCGGTGGTTGGCCGGCAGGCGCACCTGCTGGCCCGCTGGATGCTCGTCGGCTTCGTCCATGGAGTGATGAACACCGACAACATGGCTGTGTCGGGGGAGACCATCGACTACGGCCCCTGCGCATTTCTGGATGCCTATGATCCCACCACCGTGTTCAGTTCGATCGACCAGCAGGGACGCTATGCCTATGCGAACCAGCCTGCGATCGCCCACTGGAACCTCGCCCGACTGGCCGAGAGCCTTCTGCCGCTGGTGCGGGGGGATGAGGAGGCGGCCTTGGAAAAGGTGCAGGGCGTGCTGGCACAATTTCCGGAACTGTTCGAGCGGCATCGCCTCGCCGGAGCGCGGGCCAAGCTCGGCCTGATCACCCAGGAAGACGGAGACCGCGATCTGTTCACCGCGTTGCTCGGGCAGATGCATGAGGCGGGCGCCGATTTCACCACGACGTTTGCCGCCCTTGCCGGTATGGCTGAATCGGGAGCGGCCACTGGCGAGCCAGGGAACCTTCCTGTTTTTCACGACTGGAGCACCCGCTGGCTGGAGCGGCTAAAGCGGCAGCCCGGATCATTGTCCGAGGCCGCCACACGGATGCGGCGCGTGAACCCACTGGTCATTCCCCGCAACCAGATGGTTGAGGAAGCCCTCCGGGCAGCGGAGTCGGGGGATCTGTCAGTCGCCCACAGACTGCTGGCCGTGATCCGCGCGCCCTGGATCGAATCAGCTGAAAACGCTGCCTATCGCGCCGGCCCGCCACGGGGCTGCGGTCCCTACCGCACATTCTGCGGCACGTAAGCCCGCGGGATCGGCAAGTGCGAGGCGCCGGGGCCACTTGTGACCGGGGCACTTGTGGAGGACGGGGCCTTACGCATCACTCCGCTGCTGATGCGATCGCCGATTGTCGACTGCCCTCTGAGGTTGCCAGCAGCGTCTGCCAGTGCTTGACGTAGCATTCCATAATCGCGTCGGCCGCGTCCGATGTGATCGACTTGGCGTCGTAGCGGAAGGAGATCGTCATCCTCCCGGCATACTCGAAAATGCCAAAACCCCAGCGCGTGCCGGGCCGCAGCGGCGGCGTCCGGATCTGGATGTCGAGGCACTGCGCCTTGCCGAGCCACATCAGCCCATCCGCATCCACAGGCAGTCGCTTGCGGAGCCGCCACGAAGGATCGCTGAGATTCGTGAGCACCGCCGTTGCAAAGCAGGTGGGCCGTTGCAAAACCCAGCGCATGGCCTGAGGGAAGCGCGCGGCCCGCTTGAGCGAACTGAGAAACTGGATGCCCCGTCCCTGCTGCCTGCGTTCCTGGAAATCGCGTTGCAGCCCTGGCAGCAGCGATTCCCAGTCGCCACAGTCGGCGATGCGGCGTTCGAGAAAAATATAGGTGTAGCGATTGGCGGCCGGCATTCGCTCGTCAGCACGCGAACGCATGTCGGTAGGCACAGCGATGCGGATCCGGGCCTGTGGGGAGATTCGATTGCTCCGCTGCCACCCAGCAAGCACGGAGAAGAGCATCGCTACGGCAATGTCGTTGCGGGTGGCACTGAAACGCTGCTGGATGGCATCCATGCCCGCGACTTCATCGGCGGAGAACGTGTGCGTGCGATGCCCGAGAGAGGAGCCTGATGTGTGCCTGGCAGGCTGGGCTAACCGCCCGTGGAAAAAGTCCTCTATGCACTTTTTCCACTCGGTCGCCCGGTGGAAAAGCCGAGGTTTTCCCCGGTCGACGGGCATCGCCTCCAGCGATGCTGCACTTTGTCCACAGCCTGCTAAGCCGGCGGAAATATTGCTCGCCACTGGAGTGGGACGCAGCAGGGAGAAGCGAGCCGCGTGCTTGAGCCGCTGCCACACAGCCCTCCCCCCGCCTTCGGCGTCGGGAACCTTTTCCCGCTCATCCAACAGGGCGGCATCGGAACGGAAAAATGGATCCTCCTCCGGAGAGACTCCTCCCATGACGGTATAGGCAAGCACAAGATCCTGCAGAAACATTCGCGCCCCATGGCCATCGCAGCAGGCATGGTGAAAGAGCAGCGCCAGATCCCAGCCCTCAGGCGTCTCACGCAGGGAGCCCTGCAAGCCCGGCTCCCGTTCGAGATCAATTCGGGGAAGATCGGCCGGAGGCTCCTCATCGGCACCGGCGATTGCCAGTTCTGCCCAGCCGGTTGCCGGGGCATCCCATATCAGGCTGCTGCTTTTGGTGCGGATGGTGGCGCGCAGAAGCGGGTGACGGGCAATCGCAAACCGCCAAGCATCAGCCATTGCAACCGGGTCTATCGGGCCGGCAAACCGCAGCACGACTTCAAACACGAGGGGAAAGGCCGGCCGGTCATCCAGCCACATGAACTGCTCAAATGGCGTGAGCCGCCACTGGCGATCGATGGTGGCCCAGGGGGCATGCAGCGAGATCAGGCTTTCAACGTCTGGCATGCTGATTCATCCCTGAGCATGGTGAAGCGGAGATCCCTCCGCGCCCCCAAGAATAGCCGATCGATCCAGCGGTCGGCATGGCCTGGCGATTTAAGGGCGGTTTTGGGGACTGTGCCGCCGCTGTGCCAGACATCTGGCCGCCAAGGTGCCTGTCCTGAGAGCGATGGTACTGCAGCCTGATGCCAAGCTCGGGGCATGGGCCGATGGTCTGCGGCGGCGCGAGCCTTGCCGCTTTGGCGCTTGTGGCAACCGACTGCTACGATCCGCCAAACCAACCCCCGGGAGCGGCCCTCCCCGTCGCCACACGGGCTCTCGGCGACGGCCGTCGCGTCGCCCGGCAGAGGCGGTCTGTATGCCGCCAACACGTGCGGCGGGGTGGTGGGGTGTCTCCTCGCGGGGTTCTACCTCCTCCGGGTGCACCGCCTGGTGGCCGAGGTGGCCCGGACCCGCCTCCTGCTGACGCTCTTCCTCAGGGGGCACGACCTCCACCGTCTCGCTTTGGAAAAGAAAACCCAAGAGCCATCCAAAACAACCACACACGCCCGGAGCTGAATGCCGTGGCGCTGCCGCCACCGCGGGATAGATTCCGTTTTTCGGACGGCATCCACTTGTCGAAGTGTTCTTCAGCGGCTAACCTTCACGGTGATTTGGGGAAGCTAAGAAGAGCCTCGCAGGGTGAAACCAATCTGTGCCATTGGCCGGCCGGAAATGGCCTGCCAATGGATGAGTTGGAGCTTGCCCGGAGCATGAGGAAACGGGATTTTTTTAACCACATAGAAAGCAGGTGAAACGATGACAGAGGGTTTGTTTTTGTTGGGCTCGGCGATGCCCGACCTTTCGGTGGTTCAATACAACATGGTGGACAACATCTTCTCGATGACTGTCGCGACGATGGGTGCGGCCGCCCTGTTCTTGTTTATGGCCCGGTCGCATGTCGATTCTGAATACCGGCCAGCTCTGCTGGTTTCGGGTCTGGTGGTTTCGATCGCTTGCTACCATTATTTCATGATCCGCCACAGCTGGCACGACGCCTACATGCTGACGGGCGGTGGGTACAAGGGCACCGGTGCGGCTTTCAACGACTTCTACCGGTATGCCGACTGGATCCTGACGGTGCCGCTGCTGATGGTCGAACTTGTGGCCGTCCTCCGGCTGCCGGCGGCCAAGGCGACGAATCTGTTGACTCGGCTGGTGATCGCGGCGGCCTTGATGATCGCGTTGGGCTATCCGGGTGAAGTGATCGCCGACCCGGCCCGGTGGTCGGAGCGGGTGATGTGGGGAGCGCTCTCATCGATCCCCTTCTTCTACATCCTCTATGTGCTCTGGACGGAACTGACGAATTCTCTTGAGACGCAGCCACCCGCGGCCCGCCAACTCCTCGAGATCGCCCGGTTAGTCATCGTGATCACATGGGCGGTCTACCCGATCGCCTATGCGCTCGGTGGCACGCCCGACGCTCTTGCTGCGAAGGCCGGGACGGCGAATGCCGCCAGTGGCATCGTGGGTGCAGGTGGTGTGGTCGCTCTGCAGGTTGGATACGCGATCGCCGACATGACCGCCAAGGCGGGCTTCGGCGTGCTGATCTACCTGATCGCCAAGTCGAAGAGCACGAAGACTGCCTCAGCCGAGGCGTATGCCGCCGCTTAAGCGGCGAATACTTCTTGCGGGAGAATAGTGTTTTCATGCACGCGGCCTCGGTAATCTTGCTCTGCTGGGCTATGATCGGGGCCGCGTGCTTTTTTTCTCACTCTCTGGCCGGCGTCACAGCCGGTGTCTTGGCGAGCCTCGTCGCGTTGATCGGCCTGCCGCACGGCGCGGCCGACCATCGCTTTGCCAGGCCACGGCTCGAGCCGGTTCTGGGGATGGCGTGGCTACCGGTGTTTCTGGGCGGGTATCTGGCGGTTGCGGTGCTGGTCGTATGCGGCTGGTTTCTGGCGCCGGCCGCCACAGTCGTGGCCTTTTTTCTGGCTTCAGCGTGGCACTTCGGCCGGGAAGAGCCGCGGTTTCCGGTCGGTCCGCGGGGGCTGCGGCCGGTGTTCCAATTCGCCCGTGGAGGGCTCGTGATCTGGACGCCGCTGGTGTTTCAGGCGAGGGAGGTCGCCGCGATCCTCGGCTTGGCGACGCCTGGGGGCTCGGGCCCAGCCATCCAGTATGCCACCAGCCTGCTGACGGCTTGCTCGTGGACCATGCTGCCGCTCGCGGCGGCAGCATGGATGCTTCAGGGCTTGGCGGCCAGTAGGCGCACCGGCCAGAGGCGGCGGGTCTTAGTTGCCGACAATGCGTTGGTCGCCTCACTGGTGGTGCTCTTCGCCGTCGCCAGCCCGTTGGTGAGCTTCCCGGTCTATTTCTGTGGCTGGCATTCGGCGCGGGGACTTGAGCGCCTCCGTCGGGATCTTGGAGAGAGCTGGTCGGAGTTAGTCCGCAGCCTCGCTCCCTTGACCGTGGTGGCGATTGCTTTGGTCGGGCTGGCCGCGTGGCTCGTGCTCGGGGGGGCGGGCTGGAATGGCACGCTGATCCGTGCGACCTTTGTCGGCTTGAGCGCTGTGGCCGTCCCGCATCTGGTTCTGCACGGCGTTGCCCCGCTATGCGAGTCGTCTACCCGACGCCGGACGCAGACGCTCAACTCGAAGCCCCGCGTGACCTTGGGGAGCCCCGTATGACATCGGCCCCGGAGTTCGACTATTCTGTCGTGGGTGGCGGTCTTCAGGGCTGCCTCTTGGCCCATGCTCTGGCATGGCACAGGCCAGAGGCGACCGTGCTGCTCCTCGAACGGGCCGACGAGCTATGCGGCAATCACACCTGGTCATTTCACCAGACAGACATCGCCGAACAGGCCAAAAGCTGGTTCGACCCGCTGGTCGCCCACCGTTGGCCCGGCTATCGCGTCAGGTTTCCGAAGCTCTCGCGGCGGGTTGAAATCGCCTACGCGACGATCACGTCCGACCGTCTTCGCGCGGCGACGCTGTCGCTGGCGGGCGGTGCGGGGGGCACAACTCGCTCTGGCCGGTTCGTCGTTCGCACCGGCGTGTCGTGCGAGATCCTCTCGCCGACTGCGGTGAGGATCGGCGGGACCGCCGACGTTTCCTGCCGCGCTGTCCTCGACTGTCGCGGGCGGGCGGGGGCAGGGTCGCCGGGCGGAACCGGCTACCAGACCTTCATCGGACATGAGTATCAGACGGCTCGGCTCTGGCCGGCAGCGGAACCCACCGTCATGAATGTTCCGGCAGACCAGGCTGCGGGCTTTGAGTTTCTCTACGAACTCCCGCTCGGTCCTGATCGCGTTCTGCTCGAATACACGCGGTTTCACGAGGAGCCGGCCTGCGACACATCGCGGGCCGCCGCACTGATCTCGGCTCGGCTGGCCGAGGCCGACGCAGGATCGGCAAAGCTGATCCGAACTGAGCAGGGGTGTCTCCCAATGCCCTATACAGCCGCAGCCAGACGCGAAAGGCCGTCGCCGGCCGGAGGCTATGCGGGCGGCTGGTGCCACGCCGCCACGGGATACTCCATGCCGCTGGCCGTTCGCTTCGCGGAGATCGTCGCCCAGGCCTCCCCGGATCGGATCGCCGCGGAGGTCGCCTCTGCGGCCGCGGAGGACCGGCTGCGGCGCGGATTCGCCCGCTTTCTGAACCGTCTGCTCTTTTGCCTGGTCAAGCCCGCAGACCGCTGGAAGATCTTCCAGCGGTTCTACCGTGTCCTGCCAGAAGAGCGAATCGCCCGGTTTTATGCCCATCGCTTCACGTTCACCGATGCGGCTCGGATCATGATCGGCTGGCCGCCCATCGGCCTGGCGCCGATTCGTTTCGCCAGGTCGTTTGTCTCAATCCCTGGACCGCTGCCGACATGACGCAAAATCTCCTCGGCTTCGCCGCCGCCACGCACCAGACCGCCCGCACGGGGCACGGCTGGTCCAAGGCCCTCCAACTCGCCCCCGACCTCTATCCGGGCGTGGGCGGCAAGCGGCTTCGGGGCACCCTGCTCCAGCAGGCCTACGCTTTCGCCGGCGGCCGTTGCGCGGCGCCCACGCTGATCGTCGATGCGGTCGAACTCTTGCATGCCGGTTCGCTGGTGATCGACGACTTCGAAGACGACTCGCTCACTCGCCGCGGCCAGCCGGCGCTCCATCAGGTGATCGGGCCTGCCCGGGCCGTCAACGCGGGCAACTGGATGTATTTCCGCGCTCTGGAGCTCGCGTTAGCCGCCTTGGACGATCCCGCTCGGTCGGCAGCGCTCGTGGGAAGATTCATCGCGGTGGCACGGCAGTGTCACGAGGGTCAGGCGATCGATCTGGCCACGCGGATCGACGAGGTCACGCCGCGGCAGGCCCAGGTGACGGCGTTGGCGATCTCGCGGTGGAAAACCGGCCGCCTCGCGTCACTGGCCGCGTGGTGTGGTGCCCACGCCGCTGCGGGAGACCGGCAGACGCTGCAAGCCGTTGCCGCCTTCGGCTGCCGGATGGGGATCTGCCTGCAGATGAAAAACGACCTCGACGAGCTCTGCGAACTTCTCGACGGGTCAGATCGGTGCGACGATCTCCGCAACCGCCGCGTGACCTGGCCCTGGGCATGGGCCGCGAGCGAACTGCCGGCCCGGCAGTTCACAGCCTGGCAACGCCGGCTGCGGCAATCGGATGAGCAGCGGGCAAAGTTCCGCCCGCTCGCCAAGGATCTGCTCGAAGCGACCCACCGCCGGGGGGCGGCTGCGATCAACGCCCGGCTCGATCGGGCAGTCGACAGGCTCACCGCCGCGACGGACGGAGCCCCTGAAACCGGGCCGCTGGCCGCGATCTGCGACGCCCTGCGGGTCGTCAGCGAGCCGAGGAAGGCGGAGGCTCTGCCGTGAATATGGCGACAGCTGCAGGGTGGCGTCCGCCTCAGTCAGGCACAGGCTTGCACCGGCGAGCGGCAGTGATCGGCAGTGGCTTCGGAGGCCTCGCTGCTGCCATCCGTCTGCAATCGATGGGCTTTGAAACGGTCTGCTACGAAGCCCACAACCAGCCAGGCGGGCGCGCTGCCGTCTACGAAGACGGCGGCTATATCTTCGATGCCGGTCCGACCGTGATCACCGCCCCACACTGTCTGGAGGAGCTCTTCGAGCTCTCAGGCAGGCGGATGGCTGACTACGTCCGCCTGTTGCCGGTGACCCCGCTCTACAGGCTCCAGTGGAGCGACGGCGTGTCCTTCGATTACGTCGCCGATGAGGCGGGGTTGATCGAACAGGTCCGGCGTGTGAACCCCGCTGACGTGGAAGGCTACCTTCGCTTCGCCAACTATTCCCGACAGGTGTTTGCCAAGGGATATGAGGAGCTCGGCGCTGTCCCCTTCCTCCGCTTCACCGACATGATCCGAGCCGCCCCGCAGCTGGCCCGCCTGCGGGCCGATCGGAGCGTCTATGCGGCCGTTTCTCGATTTGTCAAAGACGAGCACCTCCGGCAAGCGTTCAGCTTCCACCCCCTGCTCGTCGGCGGGAATCCGCTGGAGACGAGCTCCATCTACACGCTGATCCACTGGATCGAGCGGAAGTGGGGCGTGTTCTTTCCCGAGGGGGGCACCGGGGCACTCGTCCGTGGCCTCGTGCGGCTCTTCCAGGACCTCGGCGGCACGCTCCGGCTTGCGGCTCCGGTCGATCGAGTCACGCTCGAGACTGCCGGCGATGCAACGATGCACAACATCCACGCCGCCGGCGGGCCGCCGGAGGCGTTCGATGTCGTCGTCTCGAACGCCGACGTCCACCATACCTATGCCAAGCTTTACCGCGGGGTTGCCGCGGCCGGCCGCCGGCAGAGGCGGCTGGAGCGTATGGCCTGGTCGATGTCGTTATTCGTGCTGTACTTCGGCACCAACCGTCGGTATCCGAACCTGGCTCACCACACGATCCTGTTCGGGCCGCGGTTTCAGGGGCTCTTGCGGGATATCTTCCACGGCCACCACCTGCCTGCCGACTTCAGCCTCTATCTCCACGCCCCCACGATCACCGACCCGAGCATGGCTCCGGCCGGAGGTGAGTCGTTTTACGTGCTCAGCCCTGTGCCGCACCTGGGCAACGCGGCGATCGACTGGGAGGCGGTGGCCACCGGCTACGGCGACGCCATCCTCGAGTCGCTCGAGCAGCACCTCCCGGGGTTGCGCAAGTTTGTCGTGACCCGTCGGCACTGCACGCCCGCCGACTTCGCAGGGAGGTTCAACGCCCATCACGGGTCCGCCTTCTCGGTAGCGCCCACGCTCACCCAGAGTGCCTATTTCCGTCCCCATAACCGCGATCCGGACATCCCCGGGCTCTATCTTGTTGGGGCGGGCACCCATCCGGGGGCCGGCGTGCCCGGCGTCGTCAACTCTGCCAAGGCCACCTGCGACACGATCGCAGCCGATTTCCATGTCGTCGCCAGTTAGCAGCCCGACAGCGGGGGATTCGATTCGGCGGCACAGCCGCTCGTTTTCATTTGCCAGCCGGCTGCTGCCCGCCGGCAAACGGGCCGACGTCGAGCGGCTCTACGCCTGGTGTCGGTGGTGCGACGACGGCGTTGACACCGCTGCCTCGCCGCGGTGTGCGTTGGAGTTTGTCGACCTGGCCACGCAGGACGTCGGCCGAATCGCTGGCGGAAAAAGCCCGGTCGCCGCCGAGAGCCGCTGGCTGGCGGAACTCGTCGGTCGACACGACCTACCGCTCGAGGCAGCCCTGGCGCTGCTCGATGGGATGCGGTCGGACCTCACGGCGGCGGAGGGCTTTCACGAGGCCGACCTTCTGCGGTATTCCTTTCGGGTCGCCGGGGCGGTCGGCGTGCTCTTGTGTCCAATCCTTGGCCTCGCAGATCGACGCCATCTTCCCCACGCCGCAGCACTCGGCATGGGCATGCAATTGACCAACATCGCCCGCGACATTGCGGAAGACTGGCGGCGGTCTCGCTGCTACCTGCCGCTGGAGTGGACCGCCGGGCTGCGGCCTGGCAGCGGGCCGCCCGACCCACTGCAGGTACGGCGGGGAGTGAAGACGATTCTCGAAGTCGCCGACGACTATTACGCTGCCGGGGAGGCGGGCATCAGCGGGCTCGACACCGATTCCCGTTTGGCTGTCCGGACGGCAGCGAGGATTTATCATGCGATCGGGACTAAGATCAGAAGGCGAGACTTCGAAGTGCTCGACGCACGGGCCCGGGTATCGACGCTGGGAAAACTCGGGATCTTTGCCGTCGCGATGCTCACACCTGCCGGCAGCAGGCGGGCGAGGCAGCTTGAAGACTCGGCCGGGCGAGCTCTCGGTGCGGCACAACGACTGTTAGCGGAATATGGAATAAAGGTTCAGGGTTAAGCTCTCACACCTTGCCGTCGCGTTACGATGGCAGGACATGGGCTGGTTTTTAAAGCTCAACACACACATATGGAGTCAGATTATGAAGTGGGATGCTTGGAGCGTTGTGTTTACCGGTCTGTCGCTGACGAGTGTGATGGCGGTTGTCCTGTTTCTTCTGGTCGCAATCAATCCCAAAGACGCTGCGTACGGCTCATTGCCGCTGTTCTACGCCGCTGGCTCGGCGGTCGTGGCGTTGGCCTTCAATCGGGCTTCCGCATGGGCAGCCCGCCGGGCTGAGCGATTGGCTCCGTGAATCGCCAGCACTGGGCGAGCAGCGAAAAAGCTCAAGGATTTCTGCGGGGAGGCGACCGAGAGCCCGTCGTTCTATCCGTCCTTCTGCCCCTGACGGCCGGCAGAACCTTCCGGGGGTGCTGTGTCCCACTTGCGCTCGATCGCGGTGAAACAGGCGAAAACCCCGAGCACTGCCAGTCCGTAGAGCATCGCGCTGAGGGACAGCGCCACGTCGTACGGTTTGGGCGTCGAGAGGGAGACTCGCAGAAGAACCGTTGAGATCACGAAGCCGGCGTTGCGAAAAACGTGTTCGTACCGGTCATAGTAGGCCAGCGATACGATCAGCAGGAAGACGTCGGTGAAGATCATGAACTCGAAGAATCGGGGAAAGAAGAAGAGATCGACATCGATCGGCGGCGGTGCCAGCAACTCCGGCAACCGCTCGACCAGCCCGGCCCAACTAGCCAAATTGAGCAGCGCCAGGGTGACCAGCACGACCAGCAGCAACACGGCCACGGCCTTCTTGAGTTGGATGAAGCCCTGCAAGTCACGATGCGTGGGCATCTTCGGTGTCACGTGCCGCAGCAGGTTGAAGCCGGTCACGATCAGGAACATAAGAACGGCCCCTCCCATGTCGAACAGGACGGCCTTGACCGCGGAGGGCTCTGCCAGCCAGTTTTCCAGATCGTGGAAACCGCCGATGTCCTTGAACACTCCGCGGACGACGATCAGCGAAATGATCTGGTATTGCTTGGCGACCTCTCCGGTATGCGAAGTAGCCAGGGCGAACACCAGAAGAATCACCTCGTAGAACAGGATCACGCTGAACGGCGTGTAGACGGCATGGAGCGGGCTTTTGTCGATGCCCTCAAATAACGTCTGAGGTAAGTCAGGAAACTGCCGGGCGATCCCTATGACGGTCAGGTGCACGAGAAAGCCGACGGCTGACGCAGTTACCACCAGCCGTTCCAGCCAAGCCCGTACGGCCGGGCTGTCGAGGGCGTCGAAGATATCGGCCAGTCGGCGGCGGATCGAACCCAGCACGGCAATCCCTCCGAAATGAGCGTTTTGCCTGAGCAACCGACGCAGGTGTTGATGCCATTGTAGGCAGTAGCCCCCACCCGGTCGGGTATGCTCC
>Ga0164295_10003136_pt1 | contig 13350 bp, 24 predicted proteins | sample GEODES006metaG_FD_111798 | JGI IMG/M metagenome (GOLD analysis project Ga0164295, IMG submission 111798) | Oligotrophic lake water microbial communities from Sparkling Lake, Wisconsin, USA - GEODES006 metaG | ecosystem: Environmental > Aquatic > Freshwater > Lake | place: USA: Sparkling Lake...
TAAGGCTATAGCCCCACGCTTCTAGAATCAATTGAGTAACTTCACTTTCTAGTTCGGGTGTCATTTTAAAACATTACTGATACATAATCTCGGGCATATGCACGATCTTCGGCATATTGAATATCGCCATCATCCATCAAGTCGTCCAACACATCAACGATTCGGTCGTCGGACATCATTTCCTTAGTAATCTCGCGCTTGGGTGCCTTGGGAGCCTTAACTGCCTTAGGAGCCTTGGGAACAACAACCTTAGGAGCCTTGGGTGTCTTAGGCACCACAGTCTTAGGAGCTTTCGGTGCCTTAGGAGCCACAGCCTTGGGAGTCTTTGTCGCCTTACTCTCAGGCAGACCATTGCCCAAGTCAGTCATCTGATACGCAATCACTTTGCGACCATCACGGACAGGAGCAATGCTAGCGCCGTAGTCGATCTTGGCGTAAAGCACGTAGGCAGACAGCTTATAGGGCAGAAGGCCTTCGATAGCCAACAGGCTCTCAACGGACACAGGAACATTAAGCCCAGCAGCGGCCAGGGCATTGTAGACTTTAGCTTGGTGAGACAGTTTGGACATGATTTTTTCCTTAATCAAAAATTAATTTACAGACACATTATATAGTGGGAACCGTGCTATGTCAAGCAGAGTCCCAACGAAAAGTTCCCGAGCAGTCATCAGACCCCGGAATCGTCAGCATCATCGCAGTAAGTTCCTGCTCACGGAGTTCGTCCAGGTATGCAATGACTTGAGCCTCGACATCATCTTGCCGAAGTTCGTCTAGGAGAATTTCAACCACACTCCGAAAACCGAAGCCAAATTCATTAGTCATATCAAAGCCCTTTATCAATCACTGGAACAACGTCTATAATAGCAGGTTCTGGGCCAACGTCAACACCTTTTTTGAAGGGTGTTGTAAAAAAGTCACACCATCAGCATGTCCTGAATCACGAATTTGGCTTCAGGTGTAGACTTGCAGCGTTCACCGTTAACGGTAATTTTCCGATTGTTCACAATCTTGACGCTGAATTGACCAGCGGTGACTGTCCAGAACTCATCCGTTTTGACACGGACTGGAACCTGACCAGTAGCAAAAAACAGCGTATCGTAGATTTCATCATACGCAAGTTTCCGCAGGAATTGCATGTTAGCAGCCATAGTATTAGGCTACCACGAAAGGTTTGTTCCACCGACCGATATGCACATGGGCGTAATACGCGGTATCAAAATAGTCGGTCTGGGAATCCGAATTGTCGTAGTAGTCAGCCGAATACATAGCCTTCACGATCTTGGACATCAGTTCCAGCGCATCGCCGGAGTAATGGCTCTTGAAGTGATAGGTGTTCACCTGCTCATAGCCACTGGTGTTCGGAGTGAATCCACGCGAAACTTGGTAGGAGTCCTTGCTGCAAGTTTCATTGCCGTTCGCAATGAAGTCCACAGGAGCAGACTTGATCGTGCAAGTAATGGACGAATTGTCGCACTTCAAGGAGAATTTCACACCACTGCCCTTGAGAGCCTTGTCCAGGTTCGCTTTGATCTTCGCCTTGCGCTCTTGGTTCATGTAAGCCATTTCAGTTCCTTTTCAATGTCTAAGACTCTATAATAACAGGTTTGATGCAGGCGTCAACACTTTTTTTGAAGTGTGTTGTTTTTCTGCAACTACTTTGAAGAATTCCACAAGTCACAGTAGTGCTGGGCATCACGCCGAAGATCGCACGCATCTACTATCTGATCTCCGTACATGATCCACCACACAACCTTTTCTCGGCCAGTGTGGGTCTGCCTATATGCCTTTTTGACGGTGTAGGTGAGTTTGTTCGTTGTCATGCTGCTTGTCTCTCTCAATGTCTAAGGCTCTATAATAGCAGGTTCCGAACGAACGTCAACACTTTTTTGAGGTGTGTTGTTTTTCCGCAACCGTCCTAAAAACGAAAAAGGAGCAAAAGTGATAAAACTTTTGCTCCTTTCGGGTCGATGAATCTAAATTTTACTTATTATTTACATTCACATTAGCCTTAACTGCGCCAGCTAGAATCATAGCAGCAAGCCATTGATAGAATCCATATTCAATCGTCAGTCCGAATAGAGTATTGACAGCCCAAATCAACGCAAGCGGACCAATAATAATAAGGCAAACTGCCAAAAAAATCAAAAAGATAGCTGTAGTCGTATTCATAATATATCCTCAATAATATTTAATTGTTACAATAATCATCTTCATCAAAATCCTCATCGTGAAGATTTTTGATATTAATATTCTTAATTCGCTCTTTGAATCTCAATTTATCTTTTGACGATTCTCTAATTGGAGACGGCTTCTTATTGGGCTTATCTTCATCCGCATAAAACTCACGAAAACCCTGGAAACTCTTTTTATCTTTATTAGTCTTAGACATATGTTACTCGGCAACTTCTCCGTTGAAAATTTGAGGCATTGCTTCCATGACGATTTTCTTGGTAATGCCTTTATATGTTAACTTCTTATCTTTAATCATAACAACAAGTTTTGCTTCCTCAGGAGAAACAGATTCTAATAGTTCAATGAAAATTGTTTCACGTTTAAGTGGAGTGATATTAAATCCCTTCACGAAATACTTAAACTTACGCAACTCTTTTGGTAGACGATTGTATCCCCAGTTTTCAGGCATTTCCATAGGTCTATATGGAGGAATTCCTGGCGGCAGATCAAATTGAATTGCATTGTGATATGTCAACATCAACGCTTCTTGTAGTGCTGGTTTAAGGTTTCCAATCTCCCTTAGCGCATCGACTCGCTTTGATGCAGGTAGTTCCGAAATATGCTGAAGCAATTCGGGTAATGTTGACTTAGTAATGTCCATTGGCATTTTAAAATTCCTGTAGGTGTTCTATCAAAAGCTTCATGCGATTGTTGATAAAATATGTTAAAAGTTTCTCACGACCTTTTTTAGGGGTACCATTGTATGTATTCAATATGTTTTGCTGATATTCAGCCGGTACTTTGCTTAGATCGATCAGAGATTCATTTCTCTTGTACCTTCTAAGCATGTCGCTATCACAAAAAACTTGTGGTTCTTCTTTTAGCCATATATTTAGCTTTTTCTCAGTTACAGCTTTTTGACGCACACCTGCAACAATCGCATCATCTTCAGACAGGAAATTAGGGATACCGTCACCAGTGTCGCCTTTGATGATATGCAACTTTAGAAACTCCTCTGCATCATCGGTTTTGAGGAATTTCTTAGCCATAGGGCTATACTGTTCAACGTTAGTGTACTTTTGCAATTGCATAAAGTCTTTATCACTAGACAGAATCAGGATCTTTTCTGTTGCACTATTATTCAGTTGTACACCATACTTATGGCAAAGTGTGCCAATAATGTCGTCTGCTTCCATCTTATCGACGTGCATCACACGATACGGAGAATACACTTTCAATTCTTCACGGATCTTGTTCAGCGTTTGAAAGATTAGATTCCAATCAAAAGGCGATTCCTCTCGGGCTTTCTTTCGTCCAGCTTTGTAGTACGGAAAAACATCCTTGCGCCAGTAATTCGTAGAGTCTGCGCAGATGATAATCTCACCGTACTTCGCTTTGAATTTCACATTGTATCCACGGATGCTATTCAGCACCATGTGGCGAATCATATTCTCGTCAATGCCTTTGAGTACATCAGGCTGCATCATGAGGTTTGAAATCATGACTTGGTTCAGGTCAATTAGAATCATTGTGTATGAATGTGTATAGGTTAATTTGCTTTGAGAATGATTGTATCAGAATTAATGCGTCCAGTCAATGCACATTCTTTGGTTTTAAGCTCTGGCAAAATCTTTTTCAGCTTAACTTTGCCAGCTTCTAGGACTTCTTTGATAACGACTTCAGGCTTACGGAGACGCTTTCCGATAGATGTTGCAATATCAAAATTCTGAAGTGTAGTGCCTTTCATGCTAAAGCCCTTTGCATTTTCGGCATTGTAAACACCAAGGAGTTTCGTCTTCGTGTTGTATGTCCACACTTGTGTCGCACCGATCAACTTGTCTGGAGTGATACTCTTAAGCTTCAACTCGGTGCACTCTTTTTGATACTGCACCTTTGCGACAAGAATAGCAGCAGGCTTTTCTTTCGTCACACGTTTTTTACGGGCAGGCTTACTCACTACTGCAACATTATTTGTTGCCGTCACAATAGAATCCATGAATTCGCGCAGGCGGCGCAACTCAACTTTGCTGAAATTCGAATAGCCTTCGACTAGCTGTTTATCTTTGCCAGCAATAGCTTCATTGATTTCCTTACTATGATCAACGAAATTGTCGCACACCTTCTTGAGTACTACAGAACTCAGCTTGAGGTTCTTAACATAACTTTCGATGTCAATCGTAGTCTTACACTGACTCGCAATAAAATCGTCAATCAAGCCTTCAATCTCTCCCGAGACTTCGCTAGCCTTTTCGCGAATACGATCTTGAATGTTCACTACAGGAGCGAGAGCAACAACTACCGGCGCTGCCGTTACTGCTGCCTCTTTTCGTTCAGCAACCAAAAGCTTTTTGTAGCCATCACAGAAAAACTTTTTAGTCTTATCGTTAGGAATGAATCCCATGCACATCATCCGTGCAACCCATCCAACTTGCAGCGACACCTTAGCATCGGACATGCCTTTAATTGTCGCGACTTCATCCTTAGGACGATTCACCTTCTTCACGTATTCAAGAAGGAATTCCTTAGCATCCTTTCGGGTGCAATTGTAGTTGTACCAGCTCAGTGCCTTGATCATAGGACCAATGCCGTCATGCACAGTGCCGGCAATCCACACAGGCTCGGTGCCGTGCATGTTGTCGATGGGGGTGATCTTTTTCATGGTTTGATTGACATGGAAGTCATAATTTGAACAACCAGTATAGCTGGCTTCTCAGCAACCGTCAATAGGTGATGTTGTTTTATCGCAACATATTTAGTTAAATATTTTTTGATTATAAATATAGGTATTATAACAGATAGGAGATGATTATGTCAAGTCTTAGTATTCCAGAACTTAAAAAACGTCCTGGCAGAATAGAAACTTTTGCAGCAAAGTTAAAACAAGGATCAGCATTTGCTATGTCGCCATCTGGTACTATTATTGCAGAGACTGTTATTATAGACGATAAAGTATATGATAAAACAGATTCTGTAAAAATAATTAAAGCAATAGAAACTGCTAAAAAATTGGTGCTTGTTTCTAAAAATGGTAGTTCGGCACCTATAAGTAAACTAATGAAATCTAGTGAGTTTGGTGGCAATGCGGCCGCCGGTGGTAGTGCAGCTAAAGGTAATCGTGGTGATATGGCAGAAGCTATATTTGCATCAGCAATTACTGCTAGATTTATGACCAGAAATGAAAATATTACTGCAATTCATATTCATGCCCTGCTAGATAGACTCCGCACAGATAAAATGCAACAGACCCATGAATATGAAGGATTGAATGCGAATCCAAAAATTGTTGATGGTGTCATACTAAAAGTAGGTTTGGCTATTCCAAATTTAGTTGCACTTCAAGATAGAACAATTCGCGCATCATTATCGGATATCGTAGCATCTGCAATAAAATATGCAAATTCTCCTACTGTAGTGAAGTGGGCTAAGATGTTGTATGAAAATAATCAAAGAAACAGTATTGAAATTGTTGCGGATGGCATTGGTGATCAAACAGGAACAAAAGTTGATGTTAGATTAAAAATTGATGGTGTTGCTACAAATGTTAATGTATCTCTAAAAGCCGGTGATGTAAAGCAGTTTGGACAAGTAGGCGGATCTAGTTTTGATAAACAAGAATATCTTTGGGAGAAACTTGCTGGATTAAATATATCAACTATAAAAAATAAATATGAAGAATTTTTAGCACAAAAAAAACCATTTAAAGCTATCGAAACTTCATATGGTGAAGCCGTAAATAAGTTTAATGCTGAAGTCAGAAAATCTGAAAAGAATGCATATCAAAAACTGGCCGATGGTATCAATTTTTTTGGAACATTACACGAAGAGAGTGTTACATTAGTTCAGCTTAACAGAGAAGAAGCTAAAATATATCAATTTGATATGTTATTCAAAGCACTTCAAGCCAAGAAAACAAAGCTAACTGCCAAATTAAATACGTCGAAATCGTATCCTGAAGTTAATTTTGAGGATAGTGCAGGCGAAGTTCTATTGATTATTAGAGTAAAGATTGAGAATAAATCAAGTGGTGAACAATACATAAGAAATTATGTAGAGAAAGGTCCGTTGATGGGTAAGCTAGTTGCGACTTATGCATAAGTCGCAACTTTAATTATCAATCAATCCCAAAGGCCTTCATAGTACTTGCCAAACAGTCGGTATCCATTTTGATTACGTTTCATATGTAGTCCCAACGCAACATAATCACATTCGTAGGTGTCGTTAGGACCTTTTTCAAACGTCCATAGTGTAGCGTTACCGTCTGCATCCCAATCGCAAGGAACACTTTTCATATCGTGTTCACCCTTGCGGTATTGGTCTTCCCATTCATAATTCACTCTACATTCGAATGCTTGAATCATTTCATCAAGTGCCCAGTCCCAACGCTTCTGATGATTGTCATCAGTATCCCATTCATTCTCTTTTGGCGGCGCACTAGTAGAACGGAGAGATTCCGGCACATCTTCGTCATCTACGAATGGAGCACCGTGCTTATCTTCTTTAAGTTGCTTAAGCATAGGCAAAATAATATGAGCCAGAGTGTTGTCCATGTTCCATGTATCGTAGCGATCAATCTTCACATAACGAATTTCAGGATGAACAATGTCCAGAATTTTCTGAATTCCCTTACACAATGGTGTCAGTAGAGTACTCAGACGTTCGATTCTCGGTTCAGTGTATTGAATTTCACGCCAGAAAAACACCTTCTCAAGGATAGTGTAAGGACTCAGCCAGTGATTGCGGTATCCGCTAATGTAAACTTTCATACTATTCTTCCGATTGATTTAGTCTAATGTGGTGCCCGTAGAGCCGATTGTACGCTTGCAGTATATTGATTGGAATTGATTCTTTACCAAACAAGTCCAGATGATCTTTAATCTCATTCGCTAGTGCGCGAGAAAACTTAACTTCATCAGTAGTGCCAATAGGATGGACTTCAAAATCATTACTCATATTTGTATACGTGTGGATTAGGACGGATGCGAATTTCTTGACCAACTACAAAATGCCCGTTGTTTTTAAAGGGTTCATCATCGACTAGTGATCCAAATTCTTTTTCCATGTAGTATTTGCCCATAGCTTTGATCAATTGGTCCATAAGGCTATTAGAACCATTCGCATCATCTTCAGGAAAGAAACAGATTGGCGATCTGCCCCAAGTTCTATACTTCATTGCTTCATGAAAAATTTTACGGTGACGTTTGTTATTAGGATCAAACGTCTCGTACGGTCGACCGAACTGCTGAATTTTGCTCATTTTCAATAATATCTAAAATACGTTTAGCTTCACTACGGACATCTGCTGTTACAGAGTATCCGAATCCTTCTGGGTTTAAAATTTCTTTTAAGAAATTGATGACTTCAGAGTCTGCCGTATCATTCATAGTCTTTTTCTTTAGTGAAGAATGCTTTGACTTTTAGCTTTGTATCCCAGTTTTTTGCGTAACCATTATCCTCATCACAGATACTTAGAGCTTCTTCTTTAGTCACTACGCGACGAGAAATGATTGTTTCATCCAAAGACTTTTGAGAAAACTCTTGTGCATGCTTCATCGTAACTACATCTAGCGCCCAATCAACCTTATCGGCGCCTGCGGGCACTTGCACCATATATCGAGTGCGGAATTGTTGAACAGCTTCTACCAAAACCCACTGCGATTCTTTTTTCTTTTTCATAGTCCAGCTCCCGTCTTTGTTGTCGATCCATTCGAGTGTGTCACCAGTTTCCCATCCTTGAGATTCCATCATTCCTTCTGGAAGAGGCAACACCAACTCACCAGTTTCTTCGTCATGCTCTAGAGCAATAGTCCAAGATTGTTTGTCCATCATCAAAGTGTCCTCTAAGTTAGTCGATACGTAAGTATAGCACAACAGACGCGGAATGTCAATCTTTGGTGACTTCCCATGCCCAATGAACAACGATCCAGTCACCAAGACATTCCTCGAATGAAAAGTGTGTGTCAACGTAGTCTTTATCGTACTTCTTACACATCATATCATACCAGTACGGATAGTACTCATTCCGAATCTCATCTTCAGATAGTGTTTCGACAGCATCTTGACCGTCTTCTAAGGGATACGCAAAGGAATAATATCTCATGTTGCTGCTGTCAATTTATCTACTAGTGTCTGCATAGCGTTTTGGTATCCACGCTTTGAACATGTTTCCATGAATGCGTGATACCTGTCATTATACCAGTACGATGTAGGAATGTCAAACACATAGTCGATTGTTGTTTTTTCGTCAAAGAACAGTGGCACATTCCAAGCTCCATGGAATCCAAACGATTCTCCTGTCGGATTGCACCACTCATGGCTGAATTGGTTCGCCAAGTCTACTGGTGCATATTTGATGCCATGATTTTTGCTCAGATAGCTTTTGTATGCTTGACCGATAACGGAATCTTCTGCCCCTGCATTGTTAGAGTTTTCATGAATGCGGATCTGATAATCCTTCAACGCTTCCAATAGCTTTGCGCTTCTTAGTGAGAATCCACCGTTGCCGACTTTCTCTGTAGGTTTGATCCAAGAGAACCGATCTGGCCATGGTGCGCCAATGTAATCGTAATTGTAGAAGTCATCATTCCATGCAGCACGATTAGCTGCTATGCCATCGTATTGAATGATTAGAGCAAACTCAGTTTTAATAAAAGGTGCTAGGCACTTCAAGCAAAACAGATTATAGTCTTCAAGCGTAAACTCATCTTTGATTGAAAAGTACTGACCATAGTTAACGACACGTTTATTGCTAAACACCATAACATCTTCACAATCGACATTCTTAAGTGTAGACTCAATCGAATGTTCCATCAATCCATGATGTGTGTTGCCAATAATGACTGCTGTAATCTTTTTCATATTTTAGTGTGTGAGTATGATACGCCAACATCTACATTGTATTTGTTGAAGAATGTGGATGTAGGATCAAACCACGACATACCCCATGCGCGAGTATCTCCTGGCTTGTACGTTTGAATAGCTGCTGAATGAAACTCTTGTAATACAATGCGCTTATCAACTCCTGGATAGCAATTTGCGATATGCATAAAGCCTGAGTTGACTCCGATGTATCTTGCACTTTTCGCAATTATTTCAGCAGTTTCCCATAGCCCTAGTCCACGAAAATCTTTTGAATGTCCACCGAGAGGCTTATCATCTTTACCGCCAATTTGAATTAGCTCATACGTATCTGCATCATAGTTTTTAAGAATAGATGCGATGATTTCATCAGACATAACACGAGGAGAGTCTTCGCCGTGATTAGCTCTGAATGGTGCTTCGCCGTCTTTAGTTCTATCTGAACCTGTAGTGTGAACTACTACTCTATTAGGAATTCTCTTTACATCTTCATAGATATACAACCGAGGATGGCGAAGTCGAACGTCATTAAAATTCATATTGACGCACATGTATTCCGTCTGCGAATTGTAGACATAAGACCTCATCATATCCTCATACGCTTTTCTTTGTTCTGGAATACGTGCATCAGGCATAATTACAAGCTCATTTAGCCCACGCGCTTTATTCTCTTCCATGAAAACTACATATGGATTATGTTTGAATGCCCAGATGCGCTTATCCGTAATGACACATTTTTTACCGGTGACATTAAAGATATTTTCTGGAAGTGAAGTAGTGCATACTTGATCACCTATTGCATGAAATAGAAAGGTCAATTTGTGCATAATAAAAATCTTTCTTAAACTGGTACGATTGGAGTTGGCTTCGGCTTTCTTACTCTAGTCTTTTTAACTGTCTCAGAAGTGCCGTTCTCTTTATTTAGAATCTTTTCTAGGCGAGACTTTACTTCATCGCCTTCCATCCAAATATCACGATTGTTCATTATAGACTTAATTTCATCATCCGTCAAGAAGCCTTTGTATATTTTATTGATTATCTTTTCTGACCACTTGCGCTCTTTAATAAGCTGCTCATACATTTCACCACCTTTGCCGTATGTGCCGCCAGAGTAGTTATGAAACATAAACATACAATGCTCTGATATTTCAAACAAATCTGCTGATAAGAAAATCATAGTAGCTGCTGACATACACATTCCTTCTGCGGATGCGATGATAGTAGCTCTAGATTCTGTCATAGTTCTAATGAACTGAATAGTAGTGAATAGATCCCCACCTTCTGAATTGATATGCAATTTAATGATATCAGTCTCTTCTGCATTTCTAATCATATCAAATATTTTTGTATAAGATGATGGCTCACCAATCATTCCAGACAAATATACTGTGTACATATTTCCGAGTGGTTTTGTAACATACGATAAAGAATCATCGATAATGTCTAGAAGGGTATCTTCATTTGAATTTAGTTTTTTCATAATTTCTCCATGTTTTCGTATCCATACTTACAGATATAATACGAATCGATTATATCAGAAGAGGGATTCCATTGTTTTTCTGTCATATTGAACTCATGCTTCAACTTTAAATCAGATTCAAGCTCAAACGAATCCTGCATCTTTTGCTTATCTGAATTGCCTTTACCTGTAGCAAACTTTTTGATAACTGTAGGTGCAATGATCATTACTGGTATCTGAAACTGCCACAATTTATACTTAAATATACCTGTGTTTTCTGCAATGTTGAAGACTCTACCTCTAGATCCCATTGAATATCCTTCAATGAAAACTCTTTCTACATCATTCAATAGAACAATGTCGATAAACTTAGAAGAGATATGATCATATCTCTCCATATCATTTTCGTATTCGAAATATTCACCAGTAATATTCTTAAATTTTACGTCATATTTTTTCAACTGTGTCAGAAAATTTAGTTTACAATTAGCAAAAGTGAATTCGGGAGTTTCTGTATCGAAAATGCAAATTGATGGTGATGTCATCGAATAATCGATGCCAGCAATTTTCATTCTCTATCTTTCCATTCTTCGTCATCATCTTCATCAAATACATCTTCAATAAGTTTATCCCACTCATCGGAATCATCTGCATAATCTAATGCATCAACTGATACAACATCTTCCAATTGTTCTCCGCAACATGCGCAAAATATTGGTACCGATTCTGTTCCTGTTTCAACGATTTCTATTTGGTATTCTGCACCACAAGAATCGCACAAAATTTGATAGTTTGACATATATAGCTCCTTGGTAATAATACTGTCAGAACTATATATGCAGCATAGATTTTTAAGCCTTACCCCAAACGTCATCCCACTTGCCAGATAAAGCACCCTTAGAGTAGTCTGTAACTCTATTTTCAAAGAAGTTGGTGTGAGTCGGCGCATTGATCATTTCTTCTACCCATGGTAAAGGATTCTTCTTGCGCTTAAATATGCCCTTCATACCAAGACTAATCAGGCGTCTATCTGTAATGTAGCGGATGTATTCCTTAACATCTTCTTTCGTAAGATTCTGCATTGGTCCTAATTCAAATGCAAGATCAATAAACTTGTCTTCCAGTTGAACCATCTTCTCTGCGATAGTGTAGATGCGGCTCTTCAAATCGTCATTCCAGATTTCACGATTCTCTTCAATGTAGGTACGGAATAGCTTAATCATTCCTTCTGTGTGCTGAGTTTCATCAACGATAGACCAAGTGATGATCTGTCCCATACCTTTCATCTTACCATGGCGCGCAAAGTTAAGCAACATGATAAACGAACTGAACAATTGCATACCTTCAGTAAATGCTGAGAAAACTGCAACGTCTGTAGCAATAGAAGTCGCGTCTTTTGCTCCATTTGAAATGTCAAGAAGGTACTCATGCTTATCACGCATCTGCTGATACTCTAAAAATTCATTGTACGTAGTCTCTGGCAGTCCTAGTGTTTCAATCAAGTGACTATAGGCAGCAACGTGCAATGCTTCACGCGCGGCAAAGCCTAACAACATCATACGAATTTCTGGTTGAGGAAAGTTTGGTAGATAATTCTTCACATATCCACCAGCAACGTCAATATCTCCCTGAGTGAAGAATCGGAAGATGTGCGTCAGAAATTTCTTTTCTTCATCAGTAAGATTTTTCTTCCAGTCCTTTACGTCATCAAGCATAGGAACTTCGGTGTGAAGCCAATGACTCTGTTCATGTTTTAGCCATGCATCATATGCCCATGGATATTGAAAAGGCTTGAAATATGATCTTTCATCCATTAACGTTTGTGTGTGTTTCTTCGCATTCATTGTTGTTTTTCTTCCATTTTAGTTTAATGTCTAGTTTAGGAAACTTGTTTCGAATCAATTCGAAAAGTTCCTCTGGTGTTTTGCCTTGTCCTACAAATGCATTAGTGTCTTTCATCCATGCATAAAATCCCTCGTTGTGCTTTTCGATTAAAATCTCTTTCATAGGAAGTTCTTTTGCATCTTCTTCTTTTCTGTCACTGAACAGAAAGAATATAAGTAATGTGAGTAGATTTGCTATCAGTTGCATTTTAGTTGCACCAAGATTGTTTTGCTTCGCCGTAGTACTCTCTTGCGTATCCATTTTGAATAAGCAGTGCGCGAAGACTCATGCCATCAAGAATAACATCGCCTAATACTCTACCGCCATACTTGTCCCAATCCATTAGAACAATTTGGCGACGTTTGGCTGCATTAATTTGTGCCTTCGTAAATGCAGAGGCAGCTTGTCCTCTTTCTTCTTCAGACGAACAATTAGCACGAAATCCTTTTTCAGGAGTATCTACACCAAACACACGAATGCTGAGTTCTTTTTTTAATGGATCAGGTAGAAAGTCTGCACGAAACGCTACAGTATCTCCATCAATTACTCTTGTAATGATAGCATCATATAAAACACCTTCTTTTTGCTTTTGAGCAAATGATGTTGTTGTCACTAAAGACAACATTAAAATCGTTAATAGTCTTTTCATTTTTTCCTTAAGTTATTTCCAATATTTTGTATAGTCCACTTTTTTCCAATACTCGACGTTGTTTCTATTCCAAAAATTTTTGATAAGATAGACTGCCATACCAAAGTATCCCATCTGCTGGAATCTTCTACTGTCTTGACCGAAGTAATGGTTTACCAATTTGAACTTTTTGACATCATATTGCTTAGATAAAAAGAAATCTTCACTGGTTTCAAATTTAGCTGGAAACCCACCAAACTCTTCAAACTTGTCTCTTCTAGTTAACATAAAAGCACCAACAGCAAACGGAACCCAATGTCTCATAACTCCATTAATAACATTGAACAACATA
>Ga0164295_10003137_pt1 | contig 13348 bp, 11 predicted proteins | sample GEODES006metaG_FD_111798 | JGI IMG/M metagenome (GOLD analysis project Ga0164295, IMG submission 111798) | Oligotrophic lake water microbial communities from Sparkling Lake, Wisconsin, USA - GEODES006 metaG | ecosystem: Environmental > Aquatic > Freshwater > Lake | place: USA: Sparkling Lake...
GATCTGCTCGTGCAGCGCATCCGGCAAGCTGGCATTGCCCTTGCCCAGAAAACCCAGGTTCATGGGAAAGGCGTCGGCCGCTTGCAGCATGCGCTCGATGTTCCAGGGCCCCGGCGTGCAGGTGGTGGCAAAGGTGCCGGTGGCCGGGCCGGTGCCGCCGCCCAGCATGGTGGTCACGCCCGAGCTCAGCGCTTCCTCGATCTGCTGCGGGCAAATAAAGTGGATGTGCGAGTCGATGCCGCCTGCGGTGACGATCATGCCTTCGCAGCTGATGATCTCGGTCCCGGGGCCGATGATGATGTCCACACCCGGTTGCACATCCGGGTTACCGGCCTTGCCGATGGCGGCGATGTGGCCGCCCTTCAAGCCGATGTCGGCCTTGACAATGCCCCAGTGGTCCATGATCAGCGCGTTGGTCATGACGGTGTCTACCGCGCCTTGGGCGCGCGTGGCCTGCGACTGCGCCATGCCGTCGCGAATGGTCTTGCCGCCGCCGAACTTCACCTCTTCGCCGTAGCCGCCGGCGCGCAGCGTGTAGTCGGCTTCCACTTCAATCATCAGCTCGGTGTCTGCCAGGCGCAGCCGGTCGCCGACCGTGGGCCCGAACATTTCTGCGTAAGCGCGTCGTCCAATGCTCGCCATCAAAGTGCTCCCTGCGTGAGTCCGCGAAAACCAAAAACCTTGCGTTCGCCGGCGTAGTCCACCAGCTCCACCGTGCGTTGCTGGCCGGGCTCAAAGCGCACCGCCATGCCCGACGCGATGTTCAGCCGCATGCCGTGCGCGGCCGCGCGGTCAAAGCCCAGCGCTGCATTGGTTTCGGCAAAGTGATAGTGCGAGCCCACCTGAATGGGCCGGTCGGCGGTGTTTTGCACCACCAGCGTGAGAGTGCGCCGGCCCGGGTTGAGCGCGTGTTCGCCCTCTTCAATGAAGTACTCGCCAGGGACCATGGCCATCATTTGCCTCCTTTGGAGAACCAGATAAGGGCCACCAGACCCAGACCCAGCGCCACAAAACCCCAGGCATCCGTCACATGCCAATGCGAGCCACCCAAACCATGACCGTCATGCGCCAGAGCCGGTGCGCATGCAAGAAAGGCAAACACAAAGGAGAGCAGTTTCAAAATTGGCAAAGGCATCAAGGGCTCCAAAAATTTAAACGAACAATGAAATGTCAAAAAATCTTTTCCAGTGACAGCCAGGAACCGGCTTTGCCGGGCCGCAGCTGTCGCCCCTTGAAGGGGGAGGCGGCTACGCGCAGCGAGCCACAACAGGGTGGGCTTAACTTATTGGCTGATGCACCGTGACCAGCTTGGTGCCATCGGGAAACGTCGCTTCAATCTGGATATCAGGAATCATCTCGGCGATGCCCTCCATGACGTCGGCGCGGGTGAGGATGATGCGACCTTCGCTCATCAACTCGGCCACGGTCTTGCCATCGCGCGCGCCTTCCATGACGGCGGCGCTGATCAGCGCAACCGCTTCGGGGTAATTGAGCTTGAGGCCGCGTGCGCGGCGGCGTTCGGCCAGCAGGCCGGCGGTAAAAATCAGCAGCTTGTCTTTTTCGCGGGGGGTCAGTTCCATGGTCTTCTTCCGGGTGGGCCTTAGGGGCTGGCTTTAAGCTTTAAAAGGCAAGAACAGTGCCACCGCCTAGTCTTTTGCGCCTTCTGTGGCACAGAAACTGCACAACACAAGTGCTCACCGCCTGCCCATGAACGACGCCCTCACCACTTCGCCGCCTGATTCCGGCTCGCCATTGCGTGCGCCGCCAGCCGTGCAGCGCATCATCAAGGTCCGGCGCGACTACAACAGCTGGGTTGCCAGCGAGACCATGGAAGACTATGCGCTGCGCTACACGCCGCAGCGCTTTCGCAAGTGGTCTGAGTGGCGGGTGGCCAACACGGCTTTTGGCGCCGCCTCGTTTTTGATTCTCGAAGCCGTTGGCGCCACTTTGCTAGTGCAATATGGCTTTGCCAACGCTTTATGGGCCATTCTGGCGACCGGGCTCATCATTTTTCTGGCTGGCTTGCCCATCAGCATTTACGCCGCCCGATATGGCTTGGACATGGATTTGCTCACCCGGGGTGCTGGTTTCGGCTACATCGGCTCGACGCTCACCTCGCTGATCTACGCCTCCTTCACCTTCATTTTTTTTGCTCTCGAAGCCGCCGTCATGGCTTATGCGCTGGAGTTGGCGCTGGGCATCCCGCCGGTCTGGGGCTACCTGATCTGCGCAGTGGTGGTCATTCCACTGGTCACGCACGGCGTCTCCACCATCAGCCGATTGCAAATGTGGACGCAGCCTATTTGGTTGTTGATGCTGGTGCTGCCTTTTGTTTATGTACTGATGCGCGATCCTGGTGCGTTCGCGGGGGTTGTGCACTATGCAGGTGAGTTAAATTCTGGAGGGGGCTTCAATTTGCACCTGTTTGGTGCTGGGCTAACGGTGGGTATTGCTCTCATCACGCAAATGGGCGAGCAGGCGGACTACCTGCGCTTCATGCCCGTGCATACCCCGGCCACACGTTGGCGCTGGTGGGGCGGCGTGCTGGCGGGCGGGCCGGGTTGGGTTTTGCTGGGCGTCGTCAAAATGCTGTGCGGCGTGTTGCTGGCATACCTGGCCATCCGCAACATGGTGCCGCCGGAGCGCGCCGTCGACCCCAACCAGATGTACCTGGCCGCTTACGAGTATGTGTTCCCCAGCTACGGCATGGCGGTGGCGGCTACCGCGCTGTTTGTGGTGGTGTCTCAGCTCAAGATCAACGTCACCAACGCCTATGCCGGCTCGCTGGCCTGGTCTAACTTTTTCTCGCGCCTCACGCACAGCCACCCCGGGCGCGTGGTGTGGGTGGTGTTCAACACCCTGATCGCCTTCATGCTGATGGAGATGAATGTGTTCAAGGCACTGGGCGAAGTGCTCGGGCTGTACTCCAACATCGCCATTGCCTGGATGATGGCGGTGGTGGCCGATCTGGTCATCAACAAGCCCCTGGGTCTGTCGCCCAAAGGCATTGAATTCAAACGCGCCCATCTGTATGACATCAACCCGGTAGGCGTTGGCGCTATGGGCCTGGCCTCGGTGCTGGGCGTGACGGCGCACCTGGGTGTGTTCGGCCCCATGGCGCAGGCGTTCTCGGCGGTGATCGCCATGCTCACGGCGCTGGTCACTTCGCCGCTGATCACCTGGGCCACCGGCGGGCGCTACTACATTGCCCGCAGCAGCAACCCGGAGGCTGCACCGGCGCAGGCCGGCCAGGGGGCGTTAAGCGGGCACAGCATGAGCCGCTGCGTGATTTGTGAGCGCAGCTACGAAAAACCCGACATGGCGCATTGCCCCGCTTACCAGGGTGCTATCTGCTCCTTGTGCTGCACCCTGGACGCGCGCTGCGGCGACATGTGCAAGCCGCACGCCAGCTTGTCGGCGCAGTGGTCGGGGGCGCTGCGCTGGGTTTTGCCGCGCAGCATCTGGCAGTACCTGGACACCGGCCTTGCTCATTTTTTGTTGATGATGCTGGTCATCGTGCCGGTGCTCGCAGGCGTTTTCGGGTTTTTGTATGTGCAGGAATTACGGCCTCTGGCCGAATCGGTGGGTGTGTCTGCGGCCGCATTGCGCTCGGGTTTTGTCAAAGCCTACTTTGCGCTGCTGGTGATTGCCGGCGTGGTGGCCTGGTGGATGGTACTGGCCCACAAAAGCAGGCAGGTGGCCCAAGAAGAGTCGAACCGGCAAACCCATTTGCTCATGCAAGAAATTGAATCACACCGGCAAACCGACGAGGCATTGCAACAAGCCAAGCAACTGGCAGACCAGGCCAACCAGGCCAAGAGCCGCTACATCAGCGCCATCAGCCATGAGTTGCGCACACCGCTCAACAGCATATTGGGCTACGCGCAGCTCATGGGCGAAGACCCCTCGATTCCGCCGCACCGCCGCCAGGCGGTGAGCGTCATCAAACGCGGCGGCGAGCATTTGCTCTCCTTGATTGAGGGCACTTTGGACGTCGCCCGCATTGAAAGCGGCAAGCTCACGCTCAATGTCAAACCCATGCACTTTGCCGACGGTGTGCGGGAAATGGCCAACCTGTTTGAGCTCGAAGCCCTGGCCAAGGGTTTGCAGTTTCATTTTGAGATCGAAGGCAACCTGCCGGTGGTGGTGCGTGCCGACGAAAAACGCGTGCGGCAGATTCTCATCAACCTGCTGGGCAATGCCATCAAGTTCACAGCGCAAGGCCATGTCAGGCTGCGCGTGCGCTACGCCCGCGAGATGGCGCTGATCGACATTGAAGACACCGGGCCAGGCCTGTCTGACAACGAGCGTGAGCGTATTTTTGAGCCCTTCACCCGCGCTAACACCCCGGGAGTGGCCGCGCCCGGCGCAGGCCTGGGGCTGACGATTGCCAAGATGCTGACCGACCTGATGGGTGGCGAACTCACCATGAACAGCACGCCCGGCGTCGGCTCGGTGTTTCGTGTGCGCTTGTTTTTGCCGGAAGTGCGGCAGGCCCCGGGCCAGGCTGCGCCGGAGCCGGCCATCAGCCGGCCGCGCCACGGCTATGCCGGCGAGCGCCGGCGCATTCTGGTGGTGGACAACGAAGAAGCCGACCGAGAGCTGCTGGTGAACTTGCTGCAACCGCTGGGCTTTGAAATCCGCACCGCCGCCAGCGGCCACGACTGTCTGGACTTGATGGCCGCCGGCTTGCAGCCCGACGCTATTTTGATGGACCTGGCCATGCCCGGCATTGACGGCTGGGAAACCATACGCCGCTTGCGTGCGCTGGGCGGCCAGTCGCAGCCCTGCATTGCCATCGTGTCGGCCAATGCTTTTGACAAGGGCCTGGACAACGACGCCGGCATCCGAGCCGAGGACTTCATCCTCAAGCCCGTGCGCCACAGCGAGTTGCTCGACTGGCTGGAGCGGCAGTTGCAACTTCGTTGGCTGGCCCAGCCCGCCGCTGCGCCGGTGGCGCCAGCAGCACCGGCCGGTGCGCTGGTGTGGCCGTCGGCCGTCGAACTGCAGGCCTTGCGCGACATGGTCTCGCTGGGCTTTGTGCGCGGCATTTTGAACCAGCTCGATACGATTGAAAAAGCCCAGCCCGAATGCGCCGGCTTTGTGGCCGGCATGCGCACGCTGGCCAAGCAGTTTCAGTTTGAGGCCATGGGCCGGCAACTCGACACACCCGCCGGAGCCGCCGAGTGAGCCGCCCGCTAGAACAAACCCTGGACAGGGCCAACAGCGACGTGGTGCTGATCGTCGACGACGTGCCCGACAACCTGGCTGTGTTGCATGACGCGCTGGACGAGTCCGGCTACACCGTGCTGGTGGCCACCGGGGGCGAGGCCGCCTTGCAGCGCGCCGCGCAGGCCTTGCCCGACATCATCTTGCTGGACGCCATGATGCCCGGTATGGACGGCTTTGAGGTGGCGCGCCGCCTCAAAGCTTCGCCTGCAACAGCGCACATACCCATCGTTTTCATGACAGGGCTCACCGAAACCGAATACCTGGTGGCAGCGCTGGAGGTCGGCGGTGTGGACTATGTCACCAAGCCGATCAAACCCAAAGAAGTGCTGGCGCGCATTGCTGTGCATCTGCAGGGCGCGCGTGAAAAGCGCCAGGCCCGTAACGCCCTGGACGCTTTTGGCTACGCCACCATCACCGTGCGGGTGAGTGACGGCCGCTTGATGTGGCAAACCTCGCTGGCGCGCGAGCTTTTGCAGCGCTACTACGGCACCGCTGCTCCGCAAACCCCCGAGGCCGTGCTCACCTGGCTGCGCCGCCACCTGGCCATGGCCGAGCAACAACTTGAGCCGCCGCGCCTGGCCATTGAGCAGGGCGCCAAGCGCCTGACATTCCGTTTGCACCAGCAAACCGGTGATGACGACTGGCTGATCATCATGCGCGAGGAGTCCGACGAAACCGTCATCCAGGCCATGAGCCTGAGTTTCAAGCTCACCGCGCGCGAGGCCGAAGTCTTGTACTGGGTGGTCAAGGGCAAGATCAACCGCGACATCGGCGACATTCTGGGCACCAGCCCGATGACGGTTAAAAAACACCTGGAACGCGTTTTTGCCAAGCTGGGGGTAGAAACCCGCACCGCCGCCGCGGGCATGGCCATGAGCCGTATCAAGCAGTTGCACCCGCAGTTTCAGAATTAACCGGTTCAAGCCGGCCTTATCCGTTACAATCGCAGCTTCGGTATCGCACAGCTTTTTGTGACAAGCCTTTCCAAATTCAAATCTTGAAGTGGTCTGACCCCAAGAGCGCGGCACTTCTCAGAGCCCGGACTTCACAGTGTTTTCAGCGCCCACACAGCCCTGAACCTTGCCAGCACTGTTCTATTTTCCTAGCTAAGACTTCCCAAGCGGTGCCTAAATCCGGCCTTTTCCGGCCCCATCCGGAAACCGGAACCCTTGGCTTGCTTGCAAGTCGTTTGTTTTCCCTTTTATGTGTGCCCGGCCCAAGCTGGGGCACCGCACTGTTTATGAATCATCATCTCCATCCCATTGAGGTGGGCAAGTACCGGGTCTCGCCAGTGGCAACCCAGCTCGACGACGGCGGCTTTGCCGCCTCGGTGTCCATCCGTTCCGGCAAAGGCAGCGCCACGCATGACCGCGTGTCACGCTTTTCCACCTTGTTCGACAATGCACCTGCTGCCTTGCATTACGCCACCGCGCATGCAATGGCCTGGATCGGCGAGCGCAACGCCGCCGCCCATGCCTGATGCCGGCACTGCAAGCGATCTTTTTGTATTCATCCTGAAGGAGACGAGCCATGGCAAAAGAAGAACTGATTGAAATGCAAGGCCTGGTGGAAGAGGTTCTGCCCGACTCGCGCTTTCGCGTCACGCTGGACAACGGCCACAAGCTGATCGCTTACACCTCCGGCAAGATGCGCAAGAACCACATCCGCATTCTGGCGGGTGACCAGGTGTCGCTGGAGCTCTCGCCTTACGACCTGAGCAAGGGCCGCATCACATTCCGGCACATTGCCGGCCGTGCGCCCACAGGATCTGTGCGTCCGCCTCCGGCGCGCTGACCCTTTATGCCTTTGGCGTGCCGCGCCACGTGCGCGGCGCTGCCCGGGGCTCATCTGCTCTCGCCTTTTGCTAACCTTGAGCACCGCCATGAAACCATCCAAGCCCCAGCAGCCTGCATCGTTTGAGGACAAGTTCTTCCTGTACTTGTTGCTCTTTGTCAGCGCAGCTTTTGTATGGTTGTTGTCACCCTTTTACGGCGCTGTTTTCTGGGCTGGGGTGATGGCGATTTTGTTTTATGCGGTGTACGCCCGCTTACTGCGTCTTATGCCGGGGCGTTCTAACCTTTCTGCGCTGTTGACCTTGACCATCATCTTGTTGCTGGTCATTTTGCCCTTGAGCCTGGTCAGCGCCATGCTGGTGCAGGAAGCCAATTTGCTGTTTAGCAATCTGCAGACAGAAAAAGACAGCTTCAGCCGCTACTTGCAGGATTTTTACGGCTTGTTGCCCGAGTGGGTGCACGGCCTGTTAACCCGTTTCGGGCTGACTGACGCGGCCTTGATTCAAGAGCGCCTGAGCTCCGGACTGAGCCGCACCAGCCAGTTTCTGGCCACCCAGGCGCTGGGCATTGGGCAAAACACGTTTGAGTTTTTGGTCAGCTTTTGCATCATGCTGTATTTGCTGTTTTTCTTTTTGCGTGACGGCGCATCCCTGGTCGCCCGCATGAACCGCCAGCTGCCCTTGCAAGCGCATGTCAAGCGCGATTTGGCCGGCAAGTTCACCACCGTCATCCGGGCCACCGTCAAGGGCAACATCGCCGTGGCCATGATGCAAGGTGCCCTGGGCGGCTTGATTTTTTGGTTGCTCGATATTCATGCCCCTGTTCTTTGGGGCACCGTGATGGCATTTTTGTCGCTGGTGCCCGCCGTGGGCGCCGCCCTGGTCTGGATGCCGGTAGCGGTTTACTTTCTCGTCACAGGTCAATTTGTTGAGGGTGTTGTGCTGGCCGCTTTTGGTGTGCTGGTGATCGGCCTGGTGGACAACCTCATGCGGCCTTTGCTGGTGGGTAAAGACACCAAAATGCCCGACTACCTGGTGCTGCTTTCCACCATTGGCGGCATGGCGCTGTTCGGGCTGAACGGCTTTGTGATCGGCCCGGTTATTGCGGCCATGTTCATGGCCGCATGGGATTTGTTTGCCATCAGCCGTGACGGCTTGAGCGCTTCGCAGGCCAACGAGTCTGCGCCTGAAGACAGACCCGAATAAACGCAGCGCCAGTCTGCCGGCCTGGCATAGCGGCACCTCATGTACGCCACCCGGCGTATTTCCAGCCTGCACATCCTTCTCCAGAATCGATTCATCGCTGAGTAAAAGCTTCGTTGAGCGGCTTGATCCCAGCGAAAAACCCATTCAACCCACCCGGAGAAGCATCACATGCAACGTCGTTTTACCCTCAAGGCACTCACCGCCGCCGTCGCCCTGACGGGCCTGTCCGCTCTTTCGGCCCACGCCCAAGGCGCCGGCACCATCAAGGTCGGCATTTTGCACAGCCTGTCTGGCACCATGGCCATTTCCGAGACTGTCCTCAAAGACACCGTCTTGATGGCCATTGACGAGATCAATGCCAAAGGCGGCGTCATGGGCAAAAAGCTCGAGCCCGTCATCGTGGACCCGGCCTCCAACTGGCCCCTGTTCGCTGAAAAAACCAAGCAACTGCTCGGCCAGGACAAAGTCTCCGTGATCTTCGGCTGCTGGACTTCCGTGTCCCGCAAGTCGGTGTTGCCCGTTGTTGAAGAAATGAACGGCCTGCTGTTCTACCCCGTTCAGTACGAGGGTGAAGAGCTCTCTAAAAACGTGTTCTACACAGGTGCAGCCCCTAACCAGCAGGCCATACCTGCGGTGGACTACCTGATGAGCAAAGAAGGCGGCGGCGCCAAGCGTTGGGTTCTGCTGGGCACTGACTATGTGTACCCACGCACCACCAACAAAATCCTACGCGCTTACCTCAAAAGCAAAGGCGTGAAAGACAGCGACATCGACGAAAAATACACACCGTTTGGCCATTCGGATTACCAGACCATCGTGGCTGACGTGAAGAAATTCTCCGCCGGCGGCAAGACCGCCGTGGTCTCCACCATCAACGGTGACTCCAACGTGCCTTTCTACAAAGAACTCGGTAACGCCGGCCTCAAAGCCAAAGACGTGCCTGTGGTCGCCTTCTCCGTGGGTGAAGAAGAACTGCGCGGCGTGGACACCAAGCCGCTGGTCGGTCACCTGGCCGCCTGGAACTACTTCCAGTCGATCAAGAACCCGGCCAATGATGAGTTCATCAAAAAATGGGCAGCCTACGCCAAAGCCAAGGGCATCGCCGGCCACAAAGACAAGCCTTTGACCAACGACCCGATGGAAGCGACCTACATCGGTATCAACATGTGGAAGCAAGCGGTTGAAAAAGCCAAGTCCACAGACACCGACAAAGTCATCGCCGCCATGGCCGGCCAGACCTTCAAGGCACCGTCTGGCATCGTCTCCAAGATGGACGAGAAAAACCACCACCTGCACAAGTCCGTCTTCATCGGCGAGATCAAGGCAGACGGCCAGTTCAACGTGGTGTGGAAGACCCCCGGCCCGGTCAAGGCCAAGCCATGGAGCCCGTTCATCGAAGGCAACGCCAAGAAGCCTGACGAGCCAGTTAAAAAGTAAAGCTTGAAACGCTAAGCCTGTTTCAGGCGGCAGCCGCACCTTGTTCGAAAGAAAGAGGTGCGGCTTTTTAACTGAGGGGCCATCCCCGACTTAGCGCACGGTGGCCTGCTTCTTGCACATCTTCGGTGCAATGTCGCTCAAGGAATTTACAGCCTGTGTTTTTTTTGAACAAGCACACGCTAAAGACTCTTTCCCCAACACTTATGCACAAAGATAGATTTATTTCACACCTCACGCGCTCAACATTGGTGCGCATCTTTTTTGCATCCATCCTCTATTGGTGCATCGGGGCTGCGCATGCCCTGACGGCGGAGCAAGTCAAGGCCATGGCCATCGGCGACACCGAGTCTCGTGTGCAAGCCCTGGCCAAAGCGGCGGCTGAGCCTGATGAAAAAATAGCCGCCTTCATTCAGGCGCTGGCCGATGACGCCGTCAAAACCGCTGGCGCTCAGGTGCTGGTGGTCCAGGGCAGCAGGGCCATAAACCCCGTGACCGGCGCCGAAGTGCCCTTGCCGGCAGACGCCGAGGATGTGATCAACAACAACCTGATGCGTGGCGAACTCGACAACGTACTCGCCGCGCTGGCGCTGTTTTCTAAGGACGAAAAACGCCGCCGGCAAGCCATCAAGACCCTGGCTGGCGACAACGACGAGGCGCGCCTGCCCCTGATCGAAAAAGCCTACGCGGCAGAGACGGTGCCGGCGCTCAAAAGCCAGCTGGAGCTGCTGCGGGCCGCCATCCTGCTGGGCAGCGGCGACCAGGCCAAGCGCTTGCAAGCTGCCGGCTTGTTGGCCGCCAGCGGCGACCCCAGCACCAAGACCGTCTTGCTTGAGCGCTTGAAGTCTGAAGCAGACCCGCAAGTCAAAGCCGCTTTGCAGTCTTCATTGCGCTCTGTTGAAGCCACGCTGGCCTGGGGTGACAAGCTTGCCGCCGTTTTCAGCGGCCTCAGCCTGGGTTCCATTTTGTTGCTGGTGGCGCTCGGGCTGGCCATCACCTATGGCCTGATGGGCGTCATCAACATGGCGCACGGCGAGCTGATGATGATCGGCGCCTACGCCACCTACGTGGTGCAGGGCGTTTTTCAGAAATTCTTACCGGGTCTGTTTGATTGGTACCTGCTGGCCGCGGTGCCGGTGGCCTTCATGGCCGCAGCGCTCATGGGTGCGGCGCTGGAGCGCGGCATCATCCGCTTTCTCTACGGCCGCCCGCTCGAAACCCTGTTGGCCACCTGGGGCATCAGCCTGATGCTGCAACAACTGGTGCGCAGCATCTTCGGCGCGCAAAACGTCGGCGTTGAAAACCCCGTGTGGATGAGCGGTGGTGTGCAGGTGCTGGGCAATGTGTCACTGCCCTACAACCGCCTGGTCATCATCGGCTTTGCGATTGCCGTGCTGTTGGGCATGGCCTGGTTGATCAGCCGCACGCGCCTGGGCCTGTTTGTGCGTGGCGTCACGCAAAACCGCCCCATTGCCTCTTGCATGGGTGTGAACACCGCGCGCGTGGACACTTATGCTTTTGCACTGGGCTCGGGTATCGCCGGCCTGGCCGGTTGTGCGCTCAGCCAGGTGGGCAATGTCGGGCCCGACCTTGGGCAAGGCTACATCGTGGACTCTTTCATGGTGGTGGTGCTGGGCGGTGTGGGTCAACTCGCAGGCACCGTCTACGCCGCTTTGGGGCTGGGCATCTTGAATAAATTTCTTGAAGGCTGGACCGGCGCTGTGCTGGCCAAGATTGCCGTGCTCGTGCTCATCATCATCTTTATTCAGAAGCGTCCGCAAGGCATTTTTGCCATGAAAGGCCGCTCCGCGGAGGCCTGAGTCATGAACCATCCAAGCAACCCTCCCAACTCACTGACCCCCTACCAGTCGGTAGAGCTTCCCTCCAGAGCGCCGCTGCTGAGCCGCACCGGCTGGAGCTTTTTCATGCTCGCGCTGATTGCCGTCTGCGCCGTGGCCCCGCTGCTTAATTTGTGGCTGCCGCAGGACAGCCCGTACCACATGAGCACCTACGCGGTGGCGCTGCTCGGCAAGATCATGTGCTACGCCATCTGCGCGCTCGCCATGGACTTGATCTGGGGCTACACCGGCATCTTGTCGCTGGGCCACGGTTTGTTTTTTGCCATCGGCGGTTATGTCATGGGCATGTACCTCATGCGCCAGATCGGCCTGGACGGCAACTACAAAAGCACTTTGCCCGACTTCATGGTCTTCCTTGACTGGAAAGAATTGCCCTGGCACTGGACTTTTTCAGACAGCTTTATCGCCACCTTGTTCCTCATCGTGCTGGTGCCGGGGCTGGTGGCCTTTGTATTTGGTTACTTCGCCTTTCGCTCGCGCATCAAAGGCGTTTACTTTTCCATCATCACGCAGGCTTTGACTTTTGCCGCCATGCTGCTGTTTTTCCGCAATGAAACCGGCTTTGGCGGCAACAACGGCTTCACCGACTTCAAGCGCATTCTGGACTTACCGATTGCCACGCCCAACATGCGCATGACGCTGTTTGTGCTGACTGGCCTGACGCTGCTCGGTTTCTTTTTGTTTGCCAGGTGGCTGGTGCAAAGCAAGTTCGGCCGCGTGCTGCAAGCCATTCGTGATGCCGAAACCCGCGTCATGTTCTCCGGCTACAACCCGCTGGGCTACAAGCTCACCATCTGGGTGATTTCTGCCGTCATGTGCGGCGTGGCCGGCGCGCTGTATGTGCCGCAGGTCGGCATCATCAACCCCGGCGAAATGAGCCCGGCCAACTCGATTGAGATCGCCATCTGGGCCGCTGTAGGCGGGCGCGCCACGCTCATCGGCCCCATCGTTGGTGCATTCATCGTCAATGGCGCCAAGAGCTGGCTCACGGTTGCTTACCCTGAGTTCTGGCTCTACTTTTTAGGCATGCTGTTCATCGCAGTCACCTTGTTTTTGCCCAACGGTGTGCTTGGACTCGTCAAAAAATGGAGGGGCACCAAATGACCCCCGACCTGCTTGAACAAGGCGCGCGCCGCGCAGAGCAGCGCAAGGCCGCCGCAACCAAGGCGAGCCCCGCCACCGAGTCGGGCGGGCGCAATGCCAGCACCGGCCGCATCGCCAAGCCCGAAGGCGAGGTTGATCTCGCGCACGGCCGCATTTTGTATCTGGAAGACGTCAGCGTCAGCTTTGACGGCTTCAAAGCCATCAACAAGCTCAGCCTGGACATTGCGCCCGGTGAGTTGCGCTGCATCATCGGCCCCAACGGTGCGGGCAAAACCACCATGATGGACATCATCACCGGCAAAACCCGGCCCGACGAAGGCACTGTCTTCTTTGGCAGCACCATCGACCTGCTGCGCTACAAAGAAGCTGAAATCGCCCAGCTGGGTATCGGCCGCAAATTCCAAAAGCCAACTGTGTTTGAACAACTCACGGTGTTTGAAAACCTGGAACTCGCGCTCAAGACCAACAAGGGCGTCAAGTCCAGCATGTTCTTTCAGCTCGACTCGGCGCAAAGTGACCGCTTGTCTGAAACCCTGGTCACCATCCAACTCGCAGACAGCGTGGGCCGCCTGGCCGGCACCCTGAGCCACGGTCAAAAGCAATGGTTAGAGATCGGCATGCTGCTGATGCAAGACCCCAAGCTCTTGCTGCTCGACGAACCCGTGGCCGGCATGACCGACGAAGAAACCGCTCGCACCGCCGAACTCTTTTTAACGCTCAA
>Ga0164295_10003141_pt1 | contig 13345 bp, 13 predicted proteins | sample GEODES006metaG_FD_111798 | JGI IMG/M metagenome (GOLD analysis project Ga0164295, IMG submission 111798) | Oligotrophic lake water microbial communities from Sparkling Lake, Wisconsin, USA - GEODES006 metaG | ecosystem: Environmental > Aquatic > Freshwater > Lake | place: USA: Sparkling Lake...
AGCGCGTGCTGTACGTGGCGCTGCTGGACGAGTCGGGCCGCAGGGACCTGGCGGCGCAGCTGAAGCCTGGCTGGATCGTGGAGCGCCACCTGCGCGACGGCGACTGGGTGCTTTTCAACCGCCAGCCCTCGCTGCACAAGGCGTCCATCATGGCGTTTCGCGCGTACGAGGTGCCTGGCGCGCAGTTCAAGCTCCCGCTGCCGTGCACGAAGCCCTTCAACGCGGATTTCGGTGCGTCGTCCGTTGACGGCGCGCCCCACACGCGCGCACACGCATGCTGCAGCGTTACATCCCTCTCCCTCATGTGCCCCGCCCCCCCTGCTGCAGATGGAGGTGAGTACTAGGAGGCTACCGCTTGCCCCGCGCGCACGTCGTTGGCACGGTGTCACCCCGCCCCCTCCCCCCGCGCTGCAGACGAGATGAATGTGCACGCGCTACAGGACTACACGGCACTGGCGGAGGCGCAAGAGATCATGGCGGTCCCTCACCAAGTGAGTAGCGCAGCCCGCACGCATCGCACACCGCACTGTTGCCGCGCAGCAGCTCCAGGTTGACGCCGCGCCAGTACGAGCGGTGGGTGACCACGGCGGCGTGGGGCACTTCGAGCGCGTGCTCGCACCCACACGGGCACACCACGCGGCATTTCCACAGCGTGGAGCCATCGTAGCGCTGGATCGCGCTGATCTCGACGACGCGCCCCTGCGCGGTGCCCTCCATTTACCCTCCCACGGCGCGCGCAGATGGTGACTCCGCAGTCCAACTCGGTGATCATTGCGCTGGTGCAAGACTCGCTGGTGGGCGCGTACCTCATGAGTCGGCGCGACGCGTTTTTGAGTCGCGAGCAGGCGATGCAGCTCGCGATGTGCATCCACCACGCGCCCGACGAGCCAGGGTACGGTGAGATGCCGCTGGGCGGCGCGCGCAGCTTCGCGGACAACCTGCGCCACGGGCACCTGCCGCAGCCGGCGGTGCTCAAGGGCGCCAGCGGGCAGCCGCGCTGGACGGGCAAGCAGCTGTGCAGCTGGCTGCTGCCGCCGTCGCTCAGCCTCGTGCGCGGCGTCAGCGGCGGCGACCCGTCCAGCCTGGAGGACGTTCTGAGCGACGCCGTCGTGGTCGTGCGGCAGGGCGTGCTGGTGGCGGGGCGGCTGTGCAAGCAGAGCGTCGGTGGCACCAGCAGCGGCATCGTGCACGCGCTGTGGAAGCAGCGTGGCGCGTGGGCGGCCGCCAAGTTCGTGTCGGACGCGCAGCGCCTCATGATGGCGTGGCTGCGCCACGACACGCTGAGCATCTCCATCGCCGACTGCCTCACGGGCTGCGAGGGCCAGGTGGACGCCATCACCGCGGAGGCGATGGGCAAGGTGGACGCGATCGCGCGCGCGGACGTGCCGGCGCAGGTGAAGGAGGTGCGCCAGGCGCAGGTGCTGCAGGAGACGCTGCGCACCGTGGGCGCGGCGGTGCTCAAGGGCATGGACCACGCGTCGGGCATCGCGACGGTGGTTGCGTCGGGCTCCAAGGGCAACCTGATGAACATCGCGCAGATCGCGGGGCTGGTGGGGCAGCAGACCGTCAACGGCACGCGCGTGCCCTTCCGACGCGGCCCGTGCGGGCTGCGCACGCTCGCCAACTTCGCGCCCGACGACAACTCGCCCGAGGCGCGCGGCTTCGTGGCGTCCAGCTACCTGATGGGGCTGCAGCCCGCGGAGTTCTTCTTCCACCAGCAGGCGGGCCGCGAGGGCGTCGTGGCGACCGCCGTGTCCACCGCCGACTCGGGCTACAACCAGCGCCGCATGATCAAGAACCAGGAGAGCGAGGTCGTCGCGTACGACGGCTCCGTGCGCGTCAGCTCCAACCTGGTGGTGCAGCTGCACTACGGCTCCGACGACTACGACGGCAGCCTCGTGGAGCGCGTGAAGCTGCCCGTGCTGGAGGCACGCGACGCCGACGCGGCGCTGTGCGCGCTGGGCTGCGCGCAGACGCCGCCGGCCGAGCGCGCGTGGCTGCGCTACGCGTGGCAGACGCTGCGCGCCGCCAAGCGCGCGTCGGCCGTGTACGGCGGCGAGTTTGCGGCGGAGGTCGTGATGCCCGTCAACCTGGAGCGCGTCGTGGCGTCGGCGCTGGTGGGGCGCCCGCGCGAGCGCGGCGCACCGCCCGCCAACGCGGAGCGCATGCTGGCGCGCATGCTGTGGGGCGTGCTGGAGCTGCACAGCTGGATCGGCACGCCGGAGGGGCAGCTGGGCGTGCGCGCCGACTCGCCCGTGCTGGAGCTGCTGGCGCTGCCGCGGCGCGACTGGTGCGCCGCCGACGACGCGTCGCAGCCGGCGCGGCTCTGCCTGGCGCTGCAGTGCAGCACAGCGTTCCTGCGCCGCGCGGCGCTGTGCGCGGAGCAGGAGGACGCCGTCGTCGGCGCGTTCCTGCGCCAGTACGCGCGCGGCATCGTGAACCCTGGCGAGGGCGTCGGCGCGGTGGGGTCGTCGTGCATCGGCGAGCCCGCCACGCAGATGTCCGTGACGTACGACACGCGCATCTGCTGGCGCGGGCGCGTCGTGCAGATCGGCGAGCTGATCGACGGCATGCTGCTGCGTCACGCGACGCTGCCCGTGACGCACGCGGCCGACACCGACACGCACGTCGTCGACGTCACGAGCCTGCGCGTGACGATCGACACCGTCGACGCGCGCGGCGTCACGTCGCAACAGCCCGTCACCGCGTGCATCCGGCACCCGCCCAACGGGCAGCTCGTGCGCGTGACGCTGCAGTCGGGCAGGCACGTGACGGGGACGCTGGCCAAGTCGTTCCTGGTGCGCAGCCCCGACGGCCTGGCGGTGGTGCCCATCAACGGCAGCGAGCTGCGTGTGGGCATGTGCATGCCCGTCGCCAGGGGCAGCAGCAGCGAGGCCGGCCTGAACGGCGTCGCGTGGGACCCCATCACGGATCTGGACGTCCACGACACCAGCGACCCGTACGTGTACGACCTGACGGTACCAGCCACGCTCAACTTTGGCCTCGCCAACGGCGTCTACGTGCGCGACACGCTCAACATCTTCCACTACAGCGGCATCGCCGAGAAGAACGTGACGCTCACGGGGCTGCCGCGCTTCAAGCAGATCATCAACGCCGTGGACACGCCCGACACGTCCAACATGCGCATCTACCTGACGGCCGACGCGCTGGGCGGCGACAGGGACGCGCACAAGTTCAATGCGCGCGCGTTTGCGGCGCGGCTCGTCAAGACGTCGCTGCACCAGGTGGTGGCGACGTCGTGCGTCGTGCCGGCCGAGGGGGAAGGCGGGCTGCTGCAGCGCGACGCGCAGCTGTGCGCGCAGCTGGACGCGCTGTGCGTGCGCTCGACGCAGCGCGAAGGCGCCGCCGGCTTTGCGGTGCCGGCGGCGAGCCGCGGCGGCGCCCAGCAGCTGGCGGCGCGGCGCGCCACGGACTCGCGCGTAGCCAACGCGCTGCACGCGAGCGCAGGGTCCTCTGCGGAGGGCGCCGGCAAGCGCGCGCTGAAGCGCGCGGCCACCCCGCCCACGCGCCTGAGCTCCTGCGTCGTGCGCTACGAGCTGGACAAGGCCGCCGTGTGTGCGCGCCATCTGAGCGTGGACGACGTGGGCGCGGCGTTGGCGGCGTTCATGGGCGCCGACGCGCAGGTGACGTGGTCAGCGCGCTGGGCGGAGCACTGGCTGGTGCTGGTGCGGCCGCCCGCGTGGGGCGAGCCGCGCCTGGACAGGCCCGTCACGGACGCCGTGCACGACGCGCTGCTGGAGCACGCGCTCGTCAACGGCATCGACGTGCTGCACAAGGCGCTGCCGGCTCGCTCGCCCGACGGCGGCGAGTGGGTGGTGGAGACGGAGGGCTCCTCGCTGCTCGAGCTGGCGCAGCTCGTGGAGGTGGACGCGCTGCGCACGACGACCAACAACATCCAGGAGGCCGCGCGCGTGCTGGGCGTCGAGGCGGCGGCGTGCCTGCTGCAGGCGGAGCTGCACCGCGTGCTTGCGTTCGACGGCTCGTACGTGGACCCGCGCCACACGTGGCTGCTCGCAGACACCGTCACGCGCTCCGGCTGCGTGAACCCGCTCAACCGCCACAAGATGGAGGAGCTGGGCGGCAGCCTGCTGCAGTGCGCGTCGTTCGAGCAGACGCTCGACGTGTTTGAGCACGGCGCCGCGTTCGGCAAGCAGGACACCCTCGGCGGCGCGACCGAGAAGCTGATCGTCGGGCAGCCCGTGCACGTGGGCACGGGCTCGTTTGCGGTGCTGGCGCCCGAGGGCGGCGCCGCCGAGGACGAGCGCGGCGGCAGCTTCGTGGCGCCGCTGCACGCGTCGCGGCCCGCAAGCAGCGCCGACGACGACGCGATGCTGCAGGCGCGCGTGCAGCGCGTGGGCGCGCTCGCGGCCAGCAGGTGCGAGCCTGGCGAGCAGGTGGTATTGCGGCTGAGCCACGCGCTGCGCGCGCGCTGCTTCGCGCCGCCCGCGCCGCTGCCGTCGTCGCCGCTGCTCGCGGTGTCGCCGCAGCTCGCCGCGCTGTTTGGCGTCATGCGCAAGCACGCGCAGCGGCGGATGCCCGTGTGGGTGGCCGCCACGCTGTGGCCGCTCGACGCGGCGCCGATGGGCGCAGACGAGTTCGGTGACATCGACCAGGCGCTCAGCGACTACACGGGCTGGACTGAGCGCCCCGCCCTGGGCGACTTCCGCCAGGTGACGGTCGTGGACTTCTTCGTGAACGACACGCAGCGCGTGGAGTCGTCGGTGCAGTACGACGGCGCCAGCGTGTGCACGACCCAGCGCACGCGCGAGCAGCTGGCGCACGCCAGCGCGGCGCTGCCAGCGCCGTGCGACGCGTGGGAGCTGCGCGGCAGCGCCTTTACGTGGCAGGACGTGCCGCTGGGCAGCCTGCCGCCCAGCGTCACGCCCGTCAGCGTGAGCATCCGCCAGGAGAAGCGCTTCGTCAAGGGCGCGTGGACGTTTCGGCTCACCCGCGCGTGGGAGGGCGTCGACAACATCCGCGCCGAGGCGCTGCAGCGCGGGGGCGCGCGCACCGCCAGCCACAGCGTCGCGGTGGAGCTGGAGAAGCCGTGGGAGCTGCTGGAGGTGCGCGGCAGCACGGACGCCGCCATGGCGGGCGCGATGCTGGAGCGCGCCGTCGCGTGCATTCAAACCATCGACGCGGAGTGAGCGCGTGTTGGCGGCCCACCACACGTTGACAGCGCGCGGGAGTAACAAAGATGGCCGTACTCGTGACCGCGCCCTGGCTGCTCGCAGCCTCCGGCGCGGCGGCGTGCGTGGGCTACACGCTGCTCACGTACAGCAAAGACGGCGACTTGGCGCTGCGCGCGGGCAGCAGGGCCAACCCGTTCGCCGACGCGCAGAGCACGTCGCGCGAGCAGGCGTGGGGCCGGCTGTCGGCGCTCGCCAACGCGAGCGCCACCGAGGTGACCTGGAACACAAGCATAGCAGTGGCGCTCGTGTCCTCTGTCGCGTTTGTGGGGCTGGCAGCGTTCCTGCGCGGCGGCGTCGCGCCGCCGCCACCGCCCGCGATGCTTGGCGCGACGTGGCTGCTCGCGCTGTTCACGGTGTTTGGGCTGCAAGACGTCGTGCAGCGCTGGAAGCAGGCGCACCGCAAGAACGCGACCGCACAGGAGCAGCTGGAGATCATTCAGCGCCTGCGCTGGGCGCCAGTTGAGCACGGCTGAAAGTCCATCGTCCCGCGCACTGGGTAAAATGGAGTACGTGCGCGTGCACAACACGCACCTGCACTTTGCGACGCTGTACAGCCGGCGCAACAAGGAGCTCGTGACCGCCAGGAACCAGATTGGCAGCCGCGGTCGCGGGTGCGGCTGGAGTGACCGCAGCCTGCACGCCGAGCGCGCGGTAGTCAAGGCACTGGGTGACACGTCCTTACTCAGCGGGTGCACGCTGTTGGTCGTGCGCATCGGCAAGGACGGCAGCGTCATGCCGTCCAAGCCGTGCTACGACTGCACGCTGTTTCTGAACAAGTGCATGCGCCAGTATGGACTTCGTCGAGTTGTCTACTCCGACTAGCTCAACGTAGACAAAACAGATGCCGAAACTACGCGGTGGAAGGGCCGTCGGGTCGGGCAGTTTCGGGTGCGTATTTTTCCCGCCCATCGTGCTGCCAAGCACGCCAGGAATGGTCGCCCACAACCTGAAAGCCTTTGTGAGCAAGGTGGGCAAGCTGGCAGACATGGAAGAAGAAGTTGAGACTTCAACCCGCGTCCAGCTTGCCATGCAAGACGCCGAGCGGCAGTATGGCGTGTACGCAGTGGGAGGTCTGGTTGTACGTGGGATGGAGGAGCACGCAGACGCGTTTTTCGCCGGCTCGGAGCACGCCGAGGAACGATTGATGGAATCGTGCGAGTCGTTGAAAATTTCTATTCGTCGGAGTGACTTGGACCAGTTGGGCATGTACTACATGCCGCGTGTGCACGGCGACCTGCGATTCGGACGCGCCGCTCTGGGATGGGCTGAGGAAACAACCCAGCGGTTCGTAAACGCGTGTGCGGGCCTGCAGAACCTGTTTAATGGACTGAAACGTCTGCACAAAGCTGGCTGGGTGCACATGGACATCAAGGAGGCCAACGCTGGTGTGCTGAAAGACGACAAGTACGTGCTCATGGACTGGGGGATGGCGCGACCACTGGCATTACGCAATATGCGCTTTTTGCTGCACCACAGCAGCTTCTACTTTGCACACCCGCCAGTGTTTACGGCGATCGCAAAGGAGCTACTCATCACTACAAGGAGTGTCTATTTTCCCGACGTGACTGCTTCAGTGCTGGTGGAGCGCGTATTGCGCAATTTGCATGACGCGAGTGAGAAAATCCGAGGTCGAGCTGAACGCTGGTTTTCAAATCCTCCTCACATACTGAACACCTTTTTGGATCGCACTCGGGCTCAGCAGTATCTTCATGAGCTGTTTGCACAATTTGGGGACTTTGTTCCAGGAGGAGACGCACTCGCCTGGACACACAACCTTCTCAGGTACGTTGACGTGTATTCAGCTACTCGTATGGCTCGCAACGTTGTCTGGAGCATGGTGCCACCCTCTGACTTGGCGTATTGGTGCACGCTCAACCGCCTGGATAAGCTGCTTCTGAGCTGCACCGCTAGCGAGCAAATCGAGCAGGTGCAATCTGTTCTAGAGTTTGCTGCGCGTGAAGCCACCGCTTCTCAACCTACGAGTTATTCACCAGACACCGAAAATAAGAGGAAAAAGTCGCCTAGATTGCGACAGAGGTCATCGCCAAAGAAGAAAAGGGAGTCAACAAAACGCTGAGACACGAAACATGAAGAGGCGGTTCAACGACACGACGCCGCTGCAAAAGGCGTGGCCACAGCTGGAGCCTGCGGCAGTCCCGCCGCCGGAAGTAGTGCCGATCCAGCTAGATCCAGTGGAGGTGGCATCCGCCCTGGCGCCGCAGCTGCTGCGCGCAACTGGCCAGGCTCGTGAAGTAGACAGCGTGCAACTTCAACGTGCAGTTACTCGCCTGCTGCTGTGCGTTGGCGTGCTGGCGGCTGTCTGCGTCGTCTGCGCGTTGACGTCGGCACTTGCCGCCTCTGCAAATAGGCGCATGAGCAACCATCTAGAAAAGCTGATTCGAGCACTGTTAAGGAGCTAAATGGCACTCAAGGACGCGTTTACTACGTGGAGCTTTTCCATGGCTTTGGTAGGCGCGCTGGCCACATGCGCCGCTGCCAGCCAGAGCGTGCTTGTGCTGCAGCCTTCCCTTCCTTCAGACGGCTTCAACGCCAGCTGGAGCGCGCTCTTGGCTTGTGCCAGCAGCCTCGTGTCGGTTGCTGCCATGTGCGTGAACGTCGCGATCATGAGCGTCGTCGCGTCCCGCACGCGGATCGCTCGCATCGCCTGCGTGTGTGCGGAGCATGCGAGCGCGGTGAGCGTTGCAGCAGCAAGCGCTGTGGCAGCAAAGAGCGAAACATCACCCAGCGCCGAGACTAACGGGGTTGAACATGACCACGACGAAGCCCCCGACGACAAGGTTGATGCGCCCGACGACGACGATGCGCCCGACGACGACGACGATGCGCCCGACGACGACGACGATGCGCCCGACGACGAAAACTACAAAGCGCCCGACGACGAGTCCGATGTGTCGTCGATCGCCGAAGCGGAGTCCAGCGAGGCTGCTGTAGAGCCGCCACTCTAAGCCTTGGCCTTGGTCGAGCGGCTGAGCGTGTGTGCGGACGTGGGAATGCTAGAGCACGTTCGGGCTTCCAACTCCTCGGTCGGCACGCGCAGCCGAATAGCCGTAGGGATGCGGCACAAGATTACTAGGTCCGAGTGGCCGTCCTGGTCCGTGCGAGACGCCTCAAGGGCACGCGGCGTGGCATCCAGCACGCGCATCGCCTGCGCCGCGTCCCACAACGCCAGCACCTGAGCTGAATCGGCCTCGACGTGCACAAGCACGTCGCCAGAGCGCTCCAAGACGGCCACGGCGTGCTGGCGCAGCAGCGATGCCGTGTCGTCGCCTGCGGCCATCGCAGCGAGCGTCGCGCGGCTCGCGATAGCGTCTGCGCGCGTGGACGCGTCAGCGCCGTTCAGAAACACAAGCATCTCCCTTTCCACACCTGCGAACATGGAGGCATTGAACTCGGCCATTGAATATTTAGGTACTACTAACATACAGCAAATTTGCTTAATCAGCGGATGGACGGCATGATAAAAAAAAACTGTACTGCCATGCTCCACTTTCATGACGAGAACGGAAAAGTCATTAATCACACACAATTCGAGGTTCCAGAGCAGTCACTCGCGCGCGAATACATCCAGAGTGGCGACTGCGTTTTAGAACTGGGCGCGCGCTACGGCACTGTCTCGGTAGCCATCAACCAGAGGCTGCACGACAAGCGCGGGCACGTTTGCGTTGAGCCCGATGAGCGCGTTTGGGCCGCGCTGGATGCAAACCTGGCGCTCAACGGCTGCTCGCCGCGTGTTTGGAAAGGCTACGTGTCGCGTGTCCGACAGTCACTCACAAACCTGCACGTATACTACGGAGGTTACGGTGCGACATCTATTCCAGATGAAAAGAGCGGCGCTAGCCACACCACTGTGCAGGAACTGGAGGCGGAGGTAGGCCGCCCGTTTAACGTGCTAGTGGCGGACTGCGAGGGCTTCCTGGAGGCTTTTCTGCGCGAGAACCCCGCACTGCTAGAATCACTGCGCATGGCGATTTTCGAGGCTGACTATCCCGACAAGTGCAACTACGAATACGTGAGGGGTTCACTTGAAGCTGCGGGGTTAGTGCCCATTCGGACGGGCTTTCAAAATGTGTACGTGCGAGCTGCGCAGGCTACTGCGTGATCTGCGCGCGCGTCATGTCCGTGAACTCGCGCTGCGCGAGCGCGTCGCACTCGGCCTTGGCGTCCTTGAACATGAGCTGCTTGGGCGGTGTCTTTTGCGTGAACGCCGATGCACCCCGCAGTGAGCCTGAAATGCCCATTTCATGCGCTACTTGGAGAAAACGGACGGCGTCGATGACGACGCCCGCGCTGTTTGGCGAGTCCTGAACGCTCAGGCGCGCATCCAGTGTGACGGGGGCACCACCAAAGCCCTCCAGCTCCAAGCGGAATGTTGCCACCTTGTTGTCGCCGTAGTACTCAATGTAGTCCGACGGGCCCGCAAACAGGTAGCTTCCCTCGGTAGACACACCGCGGATGTCATTCTGCGAGCGAATGACGTTCTCCTTGCTGATCTTTTTGGACGCCAGCCGGCTCTTGTCGATCATGTTGAGAAAGTCTGTGTTGCCCCCGACGTTCTGCTGGATGTGCGCCTTCACTGTGTGCCCACGATCAAACGCCAGCTCCTGCAGCATCTGCGATAGCACTGACGCACCGAAGCTTGAGCGCATATCGTCTCCAATCAGCGGGAGCCCGCGCGCGATGAAGCGCGCCTCCCACGCGGGGTCGGACGCGATGAATACGGGGATGCAGTTGCACAGCGCCACGCCCGCGTCGAGGCAGACGCCCGCCCAGAACTCGCTGGCGGCCTGGCTGCCCACGGGCAGGTAGTTGATGAGCACGTGGACTTGCTGCTCCTGCAGAGCGTCTACGATCGCCTCGCGCGACAGCGCAGGCGCATCAGTCAGGCGGAAGCTGGCATGCTCCGGCGCATCGAGCATGTGCGGCGCCACGCCGTCCAGCAGCGGAGCGCTGAGCACCTCCACCGTGGGCAGGCACGCGGCGCTTTGGGGGGACCCCGCGATCTTGAAGCAGCAGTTGGGCGGCGCAAAGATGGCCTCACCCAGCGGCTTGCCGACCTTGCGCGCGTCCACATCGAAGGCCGCGACAAAATTGAGGTCCCGTGCAGCGTACCCACCGATCAGCGGGTACGTCACCCCCCGCAGCTGCTCGCCGGACTGCGCCACCGCGACGCCCTGCACCAGCGCCGACGCGCAGTTGCCGACGCCGACGATTGCTACTCTAATAGGCGTCATGGTTTGATATAATTAATTCATATAGCTTAGCATGTGAAATACAACGCAGCCATCAATCACGCAGCCATTTATCACGGTACCGTATGTGAACAAGTTTGTGCGTTGCGAACACCGCGGAGGTGTGTATGCCGAGGCAAAAATGCCGCTGGACGACGTGATCGACACCGACGGCGACGCACCGCTGCACTTCCAGGCGTCGCGCCCGCCCACGGCGCGCCTGAAGAGCTCGCGCAGCCGTAAGGCCGCTGACGCACCCACGGCATGGGTGCCCGCGGCGCTGAGCGAATCGGAGGGGCCCTTCTGGTTCGAGAGCGCGCACAACGTTCTGATCGACGGCAAGCGCGTGCACCGCGGCATCAGCAACCGCGAGCGGCAGCAGCTGAAGGAGCTGGTGAAGAGCGACTTTTTCGGCGAGGAGCTCCTGCGCGGCGTGGTCGTGAAGCTGAACGACGAGAGCTCCGAGGCACCGCGACTGCGCGCGTACGACTGGGCGGTCACTAACTACGCCAAGGGGCACCCCATGGTCATGCTGGTGCAAGGGCCTGACGGCCGCTCGGCGGTGGTGGATCCCAACCTGGCTTACGAGGGCGAGCTGCGCAAGCACCACCGCCTGCTGTTTGACCCGTTCCGCCGCGGCACGCACGTGTTCTTTGAGATCGACGGCGAGATCCAACGCAGCACCGTCGGGCAGCTCACGTTCATCCGCTGGTGCCTTGAGAACGGCGTGGACAAGTACGTGGAGGCCAACCTGCCCATGATTCGCAACCACATGTCCAGCGCCACGAAACGTGGCCGCGCAGCCGAGAGTGGCGAGCCGAGCTGCCGGCGCCGGCGCGAGCTCACCAAGGCGCCCACTCGCATGGTGCGCGGCGTGCTCATGACGGCGTTCGACATCACGACAGACACTGAGAAAGAGCTGGAGGCCAGCCGCACAGCCACCCGTGCGACGCAAGCGGCGCAGCTCACGAGGGAGCTTGCGCAGTGCAGCGATGCAGACGGGGTGGACAAGGCGCGGCAGATCGCGCTGCTGCTGCACGGGGCCACCTAGGTTCAAACACCACCACTTAACAAATGGGCGCCGCGGCATCGGTGATCGTGGTGGGCAGTGGTGCGTTTTTGGCACTGCTGGCCGCCTCGTATGTGATCGCTGGCGTCGTGCAGTTTGTCGTGGGCATCATCCTCTTACCGACGGGAGCTTAACCCACAGCTCCTTTAGTCGGGCGACCACGGCATCGCGCGGCAGCGCGGTGCTGGCCAGCACGACACCCGTGAGCACGAGCGACGGAGTGAGCGCCTCGATGCTCAGCATCGTTGCAGTGCCCACGAGCGACCCCGAGAGCGCGCATGCAAACGCGTCCAGCACGCGCAGGGCAGGTTCGGGGACCGCCGCGTTGGTGTAAAACGGCGCCAAAACTGGCGCCCAGTCCAAGATGCGCCGGCGGAGACGCTCGCGCGGTTCCTGTTCGTCGCAAGCCAGCGAGCAGTACAGCAATCCGACCGCGCTGCCGATCCAGGCCATGGCTTTTACCATAGGGGTAGCGGGGTTGCTGCAGGCACCACGAAGCAGCCTACTTGCGCGCGGCGGGGGCGCCTGGCGCAACCTCTGCGCCCAGAGCTGACGCTGGCGTGGCGGGCCCCACCGCTGAGCCGCCGCCGCGACTGCTCGCGGAGGGCGCCTCGGTGCCGCGCTGCTGCAGCAGCGTCGAAGGCGCCGGAAACGGCAGCTGCGAGGGCGGCTGCGTCATCCACGTGCCGCTCAGCGAGCTTGGGCGCTTGCGCTTGTTCGTCGCCGTCTGCATCGTGGAGCTCGGCTTTACTGCCAGGTTGCCGCTGCGCGCGAGGAGTAGCACGTGCCCATGCCCTCGGAACGCGTCGTGAGTGAGCGCCTCGCGCACGTACACCACCGCATCCATGTCGCCCGCGCCGGCGCACATGGCGCGGGCGCTGGCAGCGAGCTCGTAGTGGTCGACCAGCCCGAAGCTGCCACGGTGCGCGCGGTAGTGCAGGCCCTCGAGCAGGTTCGGCAGCGCCGCTAACGCGCCAGGCGCCACCGAAACGTGCGCCAGCAGCGCGCGCGCGCCCGACGCGCTCGCGCTTACGCTGGCCAGGTCGCAGCAGAGCCACTCACGCGCGCCCTTGAGTCGCACCGCCGCGTACAGCATGCAGCTGTCGTCGTCGTCCAACGAAGATGGGGGCTGCAGCATGTCGTCCCCCACACCCGTGCGCCGCAGGCGCACCTCCTCCACTTCGTCTTTGTCCCCCAGGTAGGCAAAGCCGTGTGGCTGCACCAGACGGATCCAATCGCCGCTACGAGCGCGCAGCGGCGCCATTCGCGGCGGCGGCTTCTGCAGCTCGGCCGGAACGCTGAACGCGAACGAGGCACCTCCGCCATCGCTATAATAGCACACGTGCTCCGCGCGGCTGCACCAGGCACCGTCGCACGCCTGTCGCAGCAGTGTAGACGAGAGCGTGCCCGTCGACGCCAGCTCGTGCAGCTGCGCGTCGGCAAACACCGCGAGCTTCTCTCCATTAAGCGTCACGAGGCGCGCGCCACGGAAGCGGCGCACCGCGCAGCCATGGCGTGTGTGCGCTTCCAGCAGAGCGCTGTGCGTGGTGCACGTTGCTTCGGGCGGAATCGCCGCCATACTGTTTAACTACTCTCCCCTCGGGCGCCTGACTCCGCCCGAGTCGCGCCGGCAGCGCGGTTGGTGTTTTGGGTAGCAAAACTGCGCGGATGCACTTTGCTAACCCCGCTGTGGGGAAGAGCTGCGACTTTGCGGGAAAGCAAAGTTGCATGGTCTGATAAGAGGGGCTGAGATTCCTCGCACACCACCCCCCCCGCGCAGCCCGCAAGATGTCGGAGCCCGCCAACAAGACGCA
>Ga0164295_10003142_pt1 | contig 13344 bp, 13 predicted proteins | sample GEODES006metaG_FD_111798 | JGI IMG/M metagenome (GOLD analysis project Ga0164295, IMG submission 111798) | Oligotrophic lake water microbial communities from Sparkling Lake, Wisconsin, USA - GEODES006 metaG | ecosystem: Environmental > Aquatic > Freshwater > Lake | place: USA: Sparkling Lake...
GCCAGCAGGTTGGCCGCGTCAATCAGCTCGCGCGCATTGGCTTCTTTGTCCAGGTGGCCGGTTTGCGCCATCAGGTCAGGGTGGCGCCGGCGCAGGTCCACAGCCGAGACCGTGCCCATCGCGCCCAAGCGGGCCACGGCGCCGGCCAGGCCGCTGGCGGAAACACCCACGCCCATACCGCCTTGCACCACGGGCAGCAATTCCCGACCGGCCAGTTGAAGCGGGCGCAAGCCGCCAGCCAGTGCCAAATCACTGAGGATTGATTGGTTCATCGTTTTCCGCCTCTGGTTGAAATGGGCCTATGCCCATGTTCAAGGCTAACGATGACGGCAGGTCCAGACCTTGTTATGCATCAAGCGCAGGCGTTTTTTTCTGCCGTGCTCAACTGTTTAGGCGTCAGCGCTGCAGTGAGCGCGCGCTGCGGCCGGCCTGCGGCGCAGCACAACTGCTGCACAACATGCCGGCCAGCCTGTGCAGCGATTGCCAGCCATCGCTTGGCCAGTCGGGCTGCTTGAGGCCTTTGACGATGCCGTCCACCTTGTGCGCTGACTGCAGCAGCTTGGCCAAGGTGGGCTCGTCGATTTGAGGCAGGACCCGCTCGAACAGCTTTTCTTTGGCACCCCAAACCCGGTTTTCCCTGAGCGCCATCGGCAAGGGCCGGCCGGCGGCCATGGCGTCTTTGACGCGTTTTAAGCTGCGTATGTCTTCGGCCAGTGCCCAGTGCACCAGCACCTCGGACTCACCTTCGGCCTGCAGGCCGTCGAGCATGCGGGCCACGCGCAGCCCCTGTCCGGCGAGCACCGCTTCTGATAATTTAAAGACGTCATAACGCGCCACATTGAGCACGGCGTTTTCGACCTGGTCAAAACTCAGCACGGTGGGCTGGCGCGGGTTGAGCGTGGGGTACAGCAGCGCAAGCTTCTGGATTTCCTGGTGCGCTGCCAGCAGATTGCCTTCGACGCGCTCGGCAAAAAAATGCAGGGTGCGCTGGCCTTCTTCGCCGGGTGCGACCTGCAGGCTGTGCTGCTGCAAGCGCTGGGCTATCCAGGCCGGCAGGTTGCGGCGATCCACCGGGTCCAGCCGGATGGTCAGGCCAAAGCTCTCGAGCGCGCCAAACCAGGCGCTCTTGGTACTCAGGTTGTCGAGTTTGGGCAGCAGCACCAGCGTCAGCGTAGCGTCGTCGCCCTGGGCACGCTCGGCGATTTGCTGGAGTGCAAGCGAGCCGTCTTTGCCCGGTTTACCGCTGGGGATGCGGATTTCTACAATCTGCTTGTCAGCAAACAGGCTGAGCGAGCCGCCGCTGGCGAGCACCTCGCTCCAGTCGAAATGGGCGCCGGCCACAGTGTGCACTGTGCGTTCGGTATGGCCGAGCTGGCGGGCATGGGCGCGCAGCGTGTCGGCACATTCTTGCACCAGCAAGGGTTCGTCGCCATACAGCGTGTAAAGGCTTTTGAGCCCGCGCTGCAGGTGTTCAGAGAGTTGCGCGCTGGCCAGTTGCATGGGGCAATCTTACGCCCGGAGTTTTTTTAAAACGCGCGCACCGAAGACAAGCGGCGCATGATTTGCTGAACCAGGTCGCTTTGCATGTCGCGGTACAGCAATGCTTCTTCGTTTTCTTTGGCCAGGGCAGCGCTTTCGTTGTAGCTGATGTCGCGTTGCTGTTGCAGTTCGGTCAGCTCCATCAATTCCCTGTCCTGGGGGGTGCGCAGCCGGAAAGAAAAAAGCGTGCGCAGCTGGAACTCCCGCACCTGGCCGGCGCTGCTGGTGCCCAGCACGGTTTTTTCGCGCTGGTCCGCCAGGACATCCAGAATCACGTCGGCTTCCAGCATTTGCTGCGGGTTGGAGATCACGCGCAGCGCGCTGTTGGCCGTCAGGGCACGCCGGAGGTCGTCGCCCAAACCGGAGCTTGCCGGCGCATTGACATAGATGGATTTGAACGCGAAATTAGGCGTGCCGCGAAGGCGAAATCCGCAGCCGGCAGTCAGCAGTACGCCCGCACCAGCCAGTGACAACATGAGGCGACGTTGCATGGTCTGAACTCCTTTTAGACGACGATGTTGACAAGCCGGCCCGGCACAACAATCACTTTCTTGGGGGCAGCGCCGTTGGCTGCACGCACAAAAGCTTCGCTGGCCAGTGCCGCAGCCTCTATGGCGGCTTTGTCGGCGCCGGCCGGCACGGTCAGGGAGCCGCGCAGTTTGCCGTTGACTTGCAGCATGAGTTCGATCTCGTCTTGCTGCAGGGCGGCTTCGTCCACGCGGGGCCAGGGCGCGTCAAGCAGCTCGCCGTGTTCTGCGGCATAAGCCAACGCGTTCCACAAGCCATGGGTGAGGTGAGGTGTGGCCGGGTAGAGGCAGCGCAGCAAAATGCCAAAGCCTTCGCGCAGCGCTGCCAAGGACGCGGCATGAACTTCACCTTTAAAGTCTTCCAGCGCATTGAGCATCTTCATGCTGCCTGAGACCACCGTGTTGTATTGCATGCGCTGGTAGTCGTAGTCCACCTGCTTGAAAATGGTGTAGACCTCGTGGCGCAGGCTTTTGCTGTCTTTGTCCGGTGTACCAGAGCCGCCTGCTGTGCCCATGCCCGCGAGCTTGAAGCCGAAGTTCCAGACGCGGCGCAAAAAGCGGTAAGAGCCTTCAACACCGGCTTCGTTCCACTCCAGTGTGGCTTCGGGCGGGGCGGTGAACATGGTGTACAGGCGCGCGGTGTCAGCGCCGTATTTTTCAATCAGGTCTTGCGGGTCGACACCGTTGTTCTTGCTCTTGCTCATGGTGCCCACACCTTCGTAGGTGATCAGCGTGCCGGCAGGCAAGTCGCCCTTGGCTTGTTTGAGCTTGGCGCCCAGCACCTTGCCGGCCTCGTCATGAAAGTCCTCGACCTCATGCGGCCAGAAATACTCGATACCGCCCTTGTCGGTCTTGCGCGTGTAAATGTGGTTGAGCACCATGCCCTGCGTTAGCAGCTTGGTGAAAGGCTCGTCAATTGTCACCAGGCCCAGGTCACGCATGACCTTGGTCCAAAAGCGTGCGTATAGCAAATGAAGAATCGCATGCTCAATGCCGCCGATGTACTGGTCCATGCCGCTGCCGCCTGTGGCGGCATTCTGGTCCCGCATCCAGTAGTCGGTACCGGCACCCACCATTTGAGCGCTGTTTTGCGGGTCGCAGTAGCGCATGAAGTACCAGGACGAATCGACAAAGGTGTCCATGGTGTCCGTCTCGCGCCGGGCGGCTTTGCCGCAAACGGGGCAGACCACGCCGGCATGAAAGCCTTCGTGCTTGATCAGCGGATTGCCCGAGCCGTCCGGCACACAGTCCTGCGGCAAGATCACGGGCAGGTCTTTTTCCGGCACCGGCACCGCGCCGTGTTCAGCGCAATGAATGATGGGGATCGGCGTGCCCCAGTAGCGCTGACGGCTCACGCCCCAGTCACGCAAACGCCAGGTGGTTTTTTTCTCGCCCAGGCCTTTGGCAGCCAGGTCAGCCGCCACGGCGTTGAGGCAAGCCTTGAACACCAGGCCGTTGTATTTGCCGGAGTTGATGGCGCCACCTGTATTTTTTTCGCCGTACCAGTCCTGCCATTGCTTGTCGTCGAACAGGCGCAAGGAAGGGGCTGCGGGTGCGCCGGGGGCCGATGTTGAGCCTGCGTCTGAGGCCCCCGGCGTGCGCGCAGCCCCTTCCGGTTTCTCGCTGGCAACGGCCACGACCTGCTTGATCGGCAAGTCGTACTTCAGCGCAAACGCAAAGTCCCGCTCATCATGCGCCGGCACACCCATCACAGCGCCGTCGCCGTAACTCATCAGCACATAGTTACCCACCCAAACGGCAACCTTGTCGCCCGTCAACGGGTGCGTGACAAACAAGCCCGTGGGCATGCCCACCTTGTCTTTCACCGCCAACTCCGCTTCGGTCGTGCCGCCGGCCTTGCACTCTTGCAGAAAAGCGGCCAGCTTGGGGTTGCCCGCCGCCGCATGCAGCGCCAGCGGATGCTCGGGCGCCACAGCGCAAAAGGTCACACCCATGATGGTGTCGGCGCGCGTCGTGAACACAAACATGCGGCCGTCACCGATCAGCGCGCCCGAAGCGTCTTTGATCTCGTGCGGGAACGCAAAGCGCACGCCTTCGCTCTTGCCGATCCAGTTTTCCTGCATCAGGCGAACGCGCTCGGGCCAGCCCTTGAGCGTGGCCTTGTCATTGCCGACCTGCACATGGTCCAGCAACTCTTGCGCGTAGTCGGTGATCTTGAGGTAGTAGCCCGGGATCTCACGCTTTTCAACCACTGCGCCGGTGCGCCAGCCCTTGCCGTCGATCACCTGCTCATTGGCCAGCACGGTCTGGTCCACCGGGTCCCAGTTGACGACCTGCGTCTTGCGGTAGGCGATGCCTTTTTCCAGCATTTTTAAAAACAGCCACTGGTTCCACTTGTAATACGTCGGGTCGCAGGTGGCGACTTCGCGGCGCCAGTCGATAGCCAGGCCCAGGGCCTGCATCTGTTGCTTCATGTAAGCGATGTTCTCGTAGGTCCACTTGGCCGGCGGCACGCCGTTTTTGAGGGCGGCGTTTTCGGCCGGCAGGCCAAAGGCGTCCCAACCCATGGGCATCAGCACGTTGTAGCCCTGCATGCGCAGGTAGCGCGTGAGCATGTCGTTGATGGTGTAGTTGCGCACGTGGCCCATGTGCAGCTTGCCGCTGGGGTAGGGCAGCATGGAGCAGGCGTAGTACTTGCCCTTGGGCTTGAGGTCGGTCGAGTCTTCGCTGACGCTGTAAGCGTCAGCAGCACGCCATTGAGTTTGCGCGTCTCGCTCGACGTCAAGGTGCTGGTATTTGTCTTGCATGGGAAACCGGAAAAATCAAAAAGGCAGAAAAAATGTAGACCGGACTCAGCGGCCGGCCAGCGCCGGGGGCGGGCCGCCGGTGACAAAGCCGACGCGTGTCAGGCCGGCTTTTTGCGCCAGCCCCAGCACCTCAATGACTTTGCCATAAGGCGCATTTTCGTCGGCGCGCAGCTGCACTTCGGCGTCCGGGTAGCGCGCCGCTGTACTTTGCAGGCTCTGGCTGAGCTCTGTCAGGGCCAGGGGCCGGTCGTCCAGAAAGGCTTGCCCGCTGCGGTCCACCACCAGCGAGACGCTGCGAGCTGCGTCGCTGACCTGGCCGGCTTCGGCCTTGGGCAATGTCAGCTTGATGGTGGTCGTCAGCAAAGGCGCTGTCAGGATGAAAATCACCACCAGCACCAGCATCACGTCAACCAGCGGCGTGACGTTGATCTGACTCATGGGCTCGCTGCTGCGGCTGCGCCCAAGGCGGCCAAAACCGGTGTTCATGGGCGCGCTTCGGGGCTTGTCAGCACAAGGTCGCGCAGATCACGGGCAAAGCCTTCGAGATCGGCTTCAAGGCGGCCGATGCGGTGGTTGAAAACGTTGTAGGCCAACACAGCTGGAATGGCCACAGCCAGCCCCGCGGCCGTGATGACCAGCGCTTCACCCACCGGGCCGGCAATGCGCTCAATCGTGATCTGGCCGGCCGAGGCCATACCGATCAGCGCCTGGTAGATGCCCCAAACTGTTCCCAACAGTCCGACAAAAGGTGCGATGGCCCCCACAGTGGCCAGCACGATCTGACCGTACTGCAGCTTGCGCAGCACCTGTTCAAGGGCGTCGCGCAGCACGCGGGTCAGCTGCTGGCCGCGCTCGCCCGCGCCCGCCAGCGTGTTGCTGGCTGAAAGACGGGTGGCCACGATCAAGGGCAGCACCAGGGACTCTCTGTCAAAGGCCTGCAGCCGCTGGCTGGCGTCAGCCAGCGAAGCAGATTGCCAGAACGCGGCAGTGCTACGGCTGACATCGCGGCTGGCGCGCAGCAAGAGCCAGCTTTTCCACAAAATCAGCACCCAGCTGGCAACCGACATGATGAGCAGCAGCATGCCAACCAACCAGCCGACGGTGTCGCCTTGCAAAGAGTTTTCAAGACCGGTCATGTCAAATTTTCCGCAACAGAGTGGGGCCGCTGAATCATTTCAGCTGGAGCACATCGAACATGTCAAACAAACCATGGCGCTGCTGCGCCAGAAAGCGTGCGGCACGCAAGCTGCCTTGCGCATAGGTGGCACGGCTGGAGGACTTGTGGGTGATCTCGATGCGTTCGCCGGTGCCGGCAAACAGCACGGTGTGGTCGCCCACAATGTCACCGCCGCGTATGGTGGCAAAGCCGATACTCGACGGATCGCGCTCGCCGGTGACGCCTTCGCGCGCGTATACCGCGCAGTCTTTGAGGTCGCGGCCGAGCGCGCCGGCGATCACTTCGCCCATCTTGAGTGCCGTGCCGGATGGCGCATCAACCTTGTGGCGGTGGTGGGCTTCGATGATCTCGATGTCGTAGCCGGTAGACAGTGCTTTGGCGGCCATCTCCAGCAGCTTGAGCGTGACATTCACGCCCACGCTCATATTGGGAGCCATGACGATGGCGATGTCTTTGGCGATAGCAGCGATCTCGGCTTTTTGCGCATCGCTAAAGCCGGTGGTCCCGATGACGGCATGCACGCCAAGTTCGCGGCAAAGCTGCAAATGCGCCAGGGTGCCTTCGGGACGGGTGAAGTCAATCAGCACCCGGGCGCCGTTCAGACCCAGGCGCAGGTCGGCTGTGACGCACACGCCCGCTGGAGGTCCTGGGTAGCCGGCATCCTGACCCAGTGCCGGGCTGTCCGGGCGGTCAAGTGCGCCCGTCAGTCGCAAGTCATCTGATGCGCGAACCGCTTCGATCAGCATTTGCCCCATGCGGCCGGTGGCACCGGCGATGGCGATGCCAAGCGGCGCCGCACCGGTGTGTGGCTTGACCGCGTTCACTGGCGCGGGCTTTCAAGGGGTGGGTAACTGGCCGCAGCAGCAGGGGCGGCGCTGGCCGGCACGCTTGCACTGGCGGCGCTGGTTGACTTGGGCGCCGCTTTGGCCGCGGCCTCCAGTTGCGCCGGCGTGGCTTGCAGGGACGGGATTTTGCCGGGGTTGTTGCGCTTGTCGAGTTTGGCGATGAACTCAGCCTCGGAGGGCATGGCATCGCCTTCAAAACGAGCCAGGGCTTCGCCATTGAAATAAACGGTGTAGCGAAATGACTGCTCAGGCGCACCTTGGCGCTTGAGGGTGAACACATAGTCCCAGCGGTCGGCATGAAAAAGGCTGGTCACCAGTGGCGTGCCCAGCAGGTTACGCACATCATTGCGGCTCAAGCCGGGGCGCAGCAGGGCGACTTGCTCACTGGACAAAAAATTGCCCTGAACCACGTCACTGCGGTAAGGCGTGATCCAGCCCGAAGGATTGAGTTGAATCTCGCTGAGCTTGGCGCTGATGGCGGCGGTGCGCGCGCAACCCGTTAGCACCGCACAGGAGGCAATAATCAAACCGGCCAGAAGTGGGTAGCGAGTGTTTGCAGACATGGTGGGAGGTGTAGCGATATGATCGGTCATTGTAGCGGCTGGGTGCTGCCCGCCACGAGGCAAGATCAGCCTTTGCCGGCACCGGCCATCCCCCAGAATTCCCGAGAAAGTCCATGAGCAACATCGACGAATTGAAGAGCACGGGCCTGAAGGCTACGCTGCCCCGGCTGAAGATTCTCGAAATCTTTCAGGCCGGCAAACAGCGCCACATGACGGCCGAAGATGTTTTCCGGGTGTTGCTGGAAGACCGCTCGGACATCGGGCTGGCCACGGTTTACCGGGTCTTGACCCAGTTCGAGCAGGCCGGACTGCTCAACCGCAGCAACTTTGAGTCGGGCAAGGCGGTCTACGAGATCAATGAAGGCCAGCACCACGACCACCTGGTTTGTCTGGATTGCGGCCGGGTTGAGGAGTTTTACGACGCCGAGATCGAAAAGCGTCAAAGTGCTGTGGCCAAAACCAAGGGTTTCACCATCGCCGATCATTCGCTGTCGATTTACGCCAATTGCACCAAGACCGATTGCGCTCACCGGCCGGCATTGCGACACCCTGCTTGATTCTTCAGGCTGGTGTTCAGCCGCCTTTATCCATCGCCTTGCGATGGCGTTCCACAAAGTCCTGGTAGGTGTTGATGCCGCGCAACTGCAAAATGGCGTTGCGCACGGCGGCCTCGACCAGCACCGCGATGTTGCGACCGGCTTCGACCTGAATAATCACCTTGCGCACCGGTATGCCCAATAAATCCTGAGTCAGGGGTTCATAAGGGATGCGCTCGTACTCGCGCTCCAGCGTTTCGCGGCGAACCAGGTGCACGATCAATTTGATGCGCATTTTGCGGCGCACAGCGGTCTCGCCAAAGATGGCCTTGATGTCGAGCAGGCCGATACCGCGCACTTCCAGCAGGTTTTGCAGCAGTTCGGGGCAGCGGCCCTCAATGGTGGTTTGGTTGATGCGAAACAGGTCTACCGCGTCATCGGCCACCAGCCCGTGGCCGCGTGAGATCAGCTCCAGACCGAGCTCGCTTTTGCCCAGACCGGACTCGCCGGTGATCATCACGCCCATGCCCAGAATGTCCATGAACACGCCGTGCATGGTTGTCCTGTCTGCAAAGTGCTTGGACAGGTAGGCCCTGAGCACATCGATCACAAACGCGGCTGATTCGGGGGTGGAAAAAATGGGCAACTGCGCCCGTTCGCACAAAGAGACCAGGGTGTCGGGCGCAGTCTGACCGTCGGCCACCACCAGCACCGGGGGCTCCAGGGTGATGATGCGTGAAATACGCCGCACGCAGTCTTCGGCGCTGCCATTGTTCAGGTAGGCGACTTCGCGCTCACCCAGAATCTGCACCCGGTAAGGGTGAATGTAATTGAGGTAGCCCACCAGATCCGCGCCAGAGCGGGCTGCCCGCACGGCGACCTCGTCGAAGCGGCGCTCGGAGGCCCCCAGGCCGGCGACCCATTGCCATCTCAATGAGCTTCGGTGGTCCTCGAACAGGGCATCAGCGCTGACAACGGTGGGTTTCATGCCGGTCTTGCCAGGGCCAGCATCAATTGCTTACTTGCGACGACAGCCAGGAGGCAATCAACTGGTGCAGTGCGCCGGCGTCCTGGCTGAGTTTGAGGTTTTCGCGCAGGTTGCTGTCGCTGAGCATTTCAGCAATTTCCGACAGAATCTCAAGATGTTTTTGAGTTGCAGCCTCGGGTACCAGCAAGAAAATAAGCAGGCCGACAGCCTGCTCGTCGGGCGAGTCAAAACCGATGGGTTTGGCGAGTTGGAAAACCGCCGCCATAGGCGCTTTCAAACCCTTGATGCGGCCATGCGGAATGGCCACGCCATGACCAAGCCCGGTTGAGCCCAGACGCTCGCGCGCAAACAAACTGTCGGTCACCAGTGAACGGTTCAGGCCATGCAGGTTTTCGAAGAGCAAGCCGGCGTCTTCGAACGCGCGCTTTTTGCTGGCTGCGTCAACGGCAACCAGGACTTGGGCTGAGGGCAATATTTGCGAAAGACGGTTCATAACGATCTTTAAGTCGCCGAATTATGCACTTGCGCTAGCCCGGTCTCGTTTCAGGGCACAAAAAAGCCGCCTGTTCAGGCGGCTGGGTGTGTTGACCAAGCGAAGTTCAGGCTTGGTACTTGGCGGCCAGGTGATGGTGATTATGGGTTTTGTCTTTGTAGCGGCCGACCTGGCGGTCCAGCTTGTCAGTCAGCTCATCAACGGCGGCATAGAGATCGGCGTGAGAGCTTTCGGCAAACAGGTCGCGGCCTTTGACGCGCACATTGCACTCGGCTCTTTGGCGAAGTTCTTTTTCTTTCATATTGTCCACGGTCAGCAGTACTTTGACGTCCACCACCTGGTCAAAGTGCCGGGTGATTCGATCGAGTTTGCTGGTCACGTAGCCGCGCAGCGCGGGGGTGACTTCGAGGTGATGGCCGCTGATCGTCAAGTTCATAAGGACTCCTTTTCCTGTAGGAAGGGATTGTGAAAAAACTAGCAGTGCAACGAATGCCTGGCTACCGACGGGAACCTTGCTTTCGGCTTCACTATGCGCCTGCCGGCTGGCATTTGCAATACTGCAGTGCAACATAAGTGTGGGCTCCTGGCGCTGCTGGTGCCATAATCCAAAGCATGTTTCATGACGGAGAAATCCTTGGAAAGCAGTCTTAGTTGCTAGCTTTCAATCCCGCAGCCTAAAAAGCTGCGCTGGGGGGTTGAAAGCGATGCGCCATCCACAACCCCCCGCCCTGCGCAGGCTTGTATCAAACCAGCCCGTGCGCGCCGGCCCTTGAAGACACATGGGAGAGCGCCATGCTCAATATATTCACGCTCGTCAACGGGCGGCTGTTCCAGGAAGAAATTGAATCCCTGGAGGAGCTCTCCAAGTTTCAGCCGATCTGGGTCGACCTCGAGTCGCCCACGCTGGAAGAAAAACGCTGGATCAAGCAGTACTACGGCCTGTCTATTCCGGAAGACGTGATGGACGAGGACATCGAGGATTCTGCACGTTTTTACGAAGAGGACAACGGCGAGCTGCACATCCGCTCTGATTTTTTGATCGCCGACGTGGACGAGCCGCGCACGGTGCGTGTGGCCTTCATCTTGAACCTGGTCAACAGCGATCTCAAAAGCAAGGGCGTGCTGTTTTCTATTCACGACGAAGATGTGCCTGTGTTCCGGCTGCTGCGCATGCGTGCGCGCCGCGCTTTTGGCTTGATCGAAGACGCTAAGGAAGTTCTGCTCAAGTTGTTCGACGCCGACGCCGAGTACTCGGCCGACACGCTCGAAAACATTTACATTGACCTGGAAAAAGTCAGTGCCAAGGTGCTCTCCGGCGATGTGACCGACGCCATGGCCGGTGAAGTGCTGGGCGCCATTGCAAGGCACGAAGACTTGAGTGGCCGCATCCGCCGCAATATGATGGACACTCGGCGTGCTGTCAGTTTCATGATGCGCAGCAAAATGCTCAGTGCCGATCAGTTTGAAGATGCCCGGCAGATTCTGCGCGACATCGATTCGCTCGATTCGCACACGGCCTTCTTGTTCGAAAAGATCAACTTTTTGATGGATGCCACCGTCGGTTTCATCAACATCAACCAGAACAAGATCATCAAAATCTTTTCAGTGGCCAGCGTTGCTTTGCTGCCGCCCACCTTGATTGCCAGCTTGTACGGCATGAACTTCAAGTTCATGCCCGAACTTGATTGGGCCATGGGCTACCCCTATGCCCTGGCCATGATGACGGCCAGCGCCCTGGTGCCCATGTGGTATTTCCGCCGTCGTGGCTGGTTGAAGTGATCACCCCCGTTGAGCCCTCACTGCGTGTAGGGCTCCTCCCCCCTTGCAGGGGGCAAAGCCTGTGGCCCGGCTTAGCCGGTTCCACGGCTTTAATTGGTACACCCCCGTTGAGCCCTCACTGCGTGTAGGACTCTTCCCCCCTTGCAGGGGGCGCGGCCTGTGGCCCGGCTAAGCCGGTTTCACGGCCTTTGCTTGGTTGGGGTTCGTGTTGTTGGGCAGATATTTTCCCGTCATTCCCGCGCAGGCGGGAATCCATCTTCGGTTTTGATTGGGCCCGTTCAGTTGGCGGGCAGGCTTTGCATCAGTTGCTTGATGATGGCCAGGGCGTAGCGGCTGGCGACTTCGTTCACGAAATGGGGGAAGTCGATGTGGGCTGTGTCGTCGGCGCGGTCTGAGATGGTGCGCATGGCGGCGAAGGGTATGTCGTAGTCGGCGCAGACCTGGGCCACGGCAGCGCCTTCCATTTCAACGGCCAGAGCTTCGTGACCGGCACTGCGCAAGGCCGACTGCAATGCGCGGGACGCTTCAGCGCTGGATACGAAACAGTCGCCGCTGGCAATCAGTCCGCTGTGTACTTTGGCGCCGGCAGGCAGCCCTGTCGCCGCTGTGCTGTCTGGCCCGAGTGCCTGTTTGGCGGCCGCACTCAGCAGGGAAGTGAGGGCGGGCTCGCAGGCAAAGCGTGCGCGCCCGTAAAGAGGTACTTCGTAACGCGGAAACAGTGGCGAGGCGTCAAGGTCGTGCTGAATGAAGTCCTGTGCCACCACCACATCGCCAACCCTCACGCCGGGTTCCAGACCGCCGGCCACTCCTGTGAAGATAATGCGGCTGACGCCCAGGTGCCCGATCAGAACCGAGGCCGACAGGCTGGCAGAGACCTTACCGATGCGCGACAGGGCCAGCACAACCGGCTTACCTTGCAGACGGCCGAGCCAGAAGTCACGCGAGGCCACCGTGTGTCGCCAAGCGCCTTCAAGTTGCGCCAGCAAGCCGACCTGTTCTTCGGGCAGCGCGCTCAGAATGGCCGTGCTGCCGGCCGGGCTCATTTTTTGTCGCGCAATTCCCGACGCAGGATTTTGCCGACCGGGGTTTTGGGCAGTTCCGTGCGGAACTCAATCACTTTGGGTCGCTTGTAGCCGGTCAGGTTGGCGGCGCAATAAGATTCCACCTGTGACTCAGTAAGGGATGGATTTTTCTTGACGATCACCAGCTTGACGGCCTCACCCGATTTTTCATCAGGCATGCCGACGCAGGCGCATTCCATCACGCCCTCCATTTGACCCACGACGTCTTCTATTTCATTCGGGTAGACATTGAAGCCGCTCACCAGAATCATGTCTTTTTTGCGGTCGATGATTTTGAAGAAGCCGTTGTCGTCAACGATGCCGATATCGCCCGACTTAAAGTAGCCGTCAGGCGTCATGACCTTGGCAGTCTCATCGGGCCGCTGCCAATAGCCGGCCATGACCTGCGGGCCTTTGATGGCAATTTCGCCTGGCTGGCCATGCGCAACTTCGCGACCCTCGTCGTCGAGCAGCTTGAACCATGTGCTGGGGAACGGCACGCCAATGGTGCCAGTGAATACTTTGCTGGTGGTCGGGTTGCTACTTGCAGCGGGCGAGGTTTCTGACAAGCCATAGGCTTCGCAGACAGGGCAGCCGGTTTTCTCAAGCCAGAGTTTGGCCACAGCACTTTGCACGGCCATGCCGCCGCCCATCGACACCCGCAAATGCGACCAGTCCACCTTGTTGAAATCCGGGTGATTCGCCAGGCCGTTGAAGAGCGTGCTGACAGCCGGAAAAATTTGTATCTGGTGCTTGCTCAGCTCTTTGAGAACCGCGGTCAGATCGCGCGGGTTGGGTATCAAGATGTTCTTGGCCCCTATGCGCATGCCCAGCATCATGTTCGCTGTGAATGCGAAGATATGGTACAGCGGCAAGGCGCAGACAAAGGTGTTTTGCACGCCTTCTGGTAAGTCGGTCATGGCTGGTGCAATCCAAGCATCGGCCTGCAGCAAGTTGGCGATCACATTGCGGTGCAGCAGCACGGCACCTTTGGACACGCCGGTGGTGCCGCCCGTGTATTGCAGCACGGCGACATCGTCTGGCTTGAGCTCAGGCCGGGTCAGCTTA
>Ga0164295_10003143_pt1 | contig 13343 bp, 12 predicted proteins | sample GEODES006metaG_FD_111798 | JGI IMG/M metagenome (GOLD analysis project Ga0164295, IMG submission 111798) | Oligotrophic lake water microbial communities from Sparkling Lake, Wisconsin, USA - GEODES006 metaG | ecosystem: Environmental > Aquatic > Freshwater > Lake | place: USA: Sparkling Lake...
AAGTAGCCTTGAAACTCCTGGATTGGCTGGGCTAGAAGCAGGTTGCATTGCAACTAAAATCGCAATAACTAATAAAGGCTCTACTACGGAGTATTTTAATGAGAACGTAAGCTACTTAAATCCAGATTCAATTGACTCAATAGTGGATGCAATTACTAATGCAAAAAAGAATGAGCATAGATTAAACATGAATAGATCAAAAATCTATTCATGGAATGAAGTGACTAAAGTTTTACTATCGGTGTATGAAGAGTTAACTCCAGCCATCAAGACCTAAGCAACAAGATGAATCAAAGGCATATTAGTATGAGGGACTTGTCAATTCTCAAAAGCAATAAATCCCAAGGCGATGAAATTTCAATTTTTAACTTGCCTAGATATCTTGAAATGGGCTTTTCTATTTTTTCCTCTCAGATTGATTCTGCTGATCCAGAGGAGGCTAGATGGAATTTTCTCCTATGGGTCTATGAGGATGAGTCAAATTTAATATTTAAAGACGCCAGACAAGATGAGTATGTTCAAAATCTATTTTCAAAACCATATTTTATAAAGGTTTCCGAAGTGGAGAGTGTAGAAATGCATATGTACCATTATTGGTACTTTAAAAAAGAAAATTCATATCTAGCTGAATTGGGATTCCTGGGATTGCTGAAGGATCCCAAAAGCTATTTGTTGTGGTTTTACGAAAGTTTAAATAAGGTTAATCATTATTCTGCTTCAACAAGGGATAGCTTTTATTTCAAACCAACAATTAAGCAGGAGCAACCTTCAATCTTCAGTCTCCCGTTGTATGTAGAAACTAAATTTCTTAAATTGCAAAAAGATCTATTGGCTTTAGTAATGAGCGGTGAGAGTGGCAAGATAGAGGGTGGCCCAATCTATTGGGAGGAGAAAATTAGATGGATTTTTCTAAATTGGGCATACAGCGATGATAAAAATTCATTGAATTTTGAAAAAGATATACACAGCGATGAATATGTACTTAAATTATTGACTCTGAGTCCGGAATATGCGGGGGGAGAGAGTGTCAAGTAATCGAATAGGAATTGATTTTATTGGGCTGCCCAAGGGGAGTTTAGGTGTTGGCGAGCAAACAAGATGTTTAATAAGATTGGCCGAGGCAAATGATTACACAATTAATGTAATTGATTGTCATCAAAATGGAGACAGTTTTAAAAATAATGTCTCTGAGTTCGATCATTATATTTCCAGGGAATTTAGACATGGCATTAGGATATATTCAGCTACCCATGCACATATAATTTCGTTACTCTGGCGCTATGGATTTAATTTTTTCAATAACCCAAAGAATATTTTTCACATGGCATGGGAATTTCAGTCAATAACTCCTGAATTGAAGCCGATCATCTCTTTGTGTGATGAGGTATGGGGTGTGTCTAAGTTTACAGCGGATGCATTTTCAAATAACTATGGTGTTCCAGTGGCGGTGATGCCAAACTCAATTGATTGGGTCGATTGCCTAGATAAGAATAGAGGTATGTTCTCATTGCCTCAACAATCTTATCTTTTTTCTACGTCATTTGATTTCAACTCATTCATTACTAGAAAGAACCCTAATTTAACTGTAAGAGCGTTTATTGAGAATTTTGCTGACATGGATGATGTTGGATTGGTAGTAAAAATTATCAATGGCGATCCAGGTGATTTTCAATATAAAAAATTTATCGAATCTATTCAGGGACATAAGAATATCTATGTTATAGATAAAGTTTTTGATAAGCGTGATGTTCTTCTGCTATTTAACTCTTGTGATGCATATATCTCTCTCCATAGATCCGAAGGTTTTGGTCTTGGTATTGCTGAAAATATGATGCTTGGAAAGCCTGTAATTTGTACTGGTTACTCGGGTAATATGGATTTTTGCACGAGGGATAATTCTTATCTTGTTGATTACTCTATTGTGGAAGTTTCAAAAGGAAGCTACCCTAATTCCGAGGGTCTTGTATGGGCTGAGCCCAATCCAGACTCTGCAGCAAGATTAATTGGGGAGGTGTATGCCAATCAAGAGCTCTCTAGAGTGGTGGGTAAAAAAGGGAGGGAAATGATTCGGGATAGTTTTTGCACTCAGGCAGTTTCGAGCATCTTTAAGAAAAGGATTGAGTTAATCAATCTAAGTGTAAGTACACACTAAATAATGTCATCTAAAGATTGGATTGCAACTTTCTCCTTGCTGTAGGGAAGTGCCTATCGTTGTTAGAAATTAGTCATTAAGAAAATTATTACGGAGCAGTAGTACAAAATGAAAAAATTAATATTCTGCGTTGTCGGTACTCGACCAGAAGCCATAAAAATGGCTCCAGTCATCAAGTCATTAAAGAAAATTACGCAATTTGATACTCGTGTATTAGTAACCGGGCAGCATAAACATATCTTAAATAATATTTTAGTTGAATTTGGAATACAGCCTGATGTCAACTTTGAGATTATGACTCCTAGTCAATCATTATCAGATCTAAGCTCAAAATTAATAACCAAATTTGATGAAATTTTCAGGAAGGAGTCGCCAGATATTGTATTAGTTCAGGGTGATACTACTTCAGCAATGATTGCATCCTTAACATGTTTCTACAATAAAATACCGATTGGACATATTGAAGCAGGGTTTAGAACGGGCGATATTTATAATCCCTTTCCTGAAGAGGTTAATAGATTATTCATCAGCAGGATAGCTCAATTGCATTTCGCCCCCACAAAAAATGCAGAACAGAATTTATTGGATGAAGGTATCGAGCAATCTAAAATATTTCTAACTGGGAATACATCAATAGACTCATTGCACTTCATTAAGAATCAAGATAGCGATGAAGGTAAGGATGGGAGGTCTAATAATCGCTTGATACTAGTAACAATCCATCGCAGAGAAAATTTTGGAGTCGTGTTAGAGGGTATTTGTGATGCAATTTGTGAGTTGGTTGAAAGAAATGGCGATATTGATGTTCTAATCCCCGTTCATCCAAACCCCGAAGTACAAAAAATTATATTGAAGCGGCTTGGAAAAAAAGGAAGAATATTCTTGGTGGAGCCACTTAGCTATACTGAATTTGTGAAGATGATTAAAAAGTCTTACATCATATTAAGCGACTCTGGAGGTGTTCAAGAAGAGGCTCCATCGTTAAGCAAGCCCGTGCTTGTATTGAGGGATAAAACTGAAAGAATTGAGGCGATTGAACTTGGTGTTGCGAAGTTGGTTGGAACTGACCCTAAAAATATAGTGAAAGAATGTCAAAAATTGCTAGATAGCAAAGAAGAGTATCGCACTATGATAAAGGGATACTCCCCATATGGAGATGGAAAATCAGCAGAGAAAATTTGTGATGAAATAATTAAGTACTTTGAAAAAAAATTAATAATGAAAATATTATGCAATGAATAAAATAATTAAGAGTTTTAGTATTTACTTCCTTAATGCATTTATATTAAATATACCATTACATATAATTCGCTTATATTATTTGAGGCATGTTATTGGCATAAAAATTGGGGACAATTCATCAGTAAATTGCGGGGTTTATATCAGTGGCACGGAGCATGGTACAAACATTAAAATAGGTAGTAATTCAGTTATAAATCGCTTTGTTTACCTTGACGGAAGATTTCCACTAATTATCGGGAATAATGTAAATATTTCTCACTATGCAAAAATTCACACACTTACACATAATGTTAATTGCGAGTTTTTTTCGGGAAGACCTGGAAATGTAGAGATATGCGACGATGCTTGGATCGGAGTTTCAGCAATTATTCTTCCCGGCGTACGCATAGGCAAGGGTGCAGTAGTGGGCGCTGGGGCTGTTGTGACGAAGAGCATACCTGATTATGGAATTGCAATAGGTGTGCCTGCAAAAGTAATTAAATACAGAAGTAAAAAACTTAATTACGTAACAAAATACTTCCCCTATTTTAATACAGACATACAATGAAGTTATTAAGCCAATATCTCAAAAACGTTCAAAAGCTTGGCGTGTTGAGTAATGCTCAATTTTCAAAGCTAGAAAATTTATCTAATCGAATATCTGTAAAATTTCATTACAAAAAGGCGTCACCTCGATCTAGGACTAAAGTTAAATTAAATTCAATATTGTTTGTTACTGGAATTTATCCAGACATAAACCACGGAGGTGGATTGAGGGTATTTGATTTAATAAGTAGTCTATCTGCATCCGGAATTTCAGTTGACCTTTTCTGCCCTGAGAAAAATGATGGGTATAGTTACGGCTCGCGTAACAAATACAAGGTTATCCTAGAGCGTTTCCATATGTGTAAAACAAAAAATTTTACAGAAGAAAACTTATATAAATTTGTTAGTAGTAGTGAAAAAAATTATGAAACAATTATCGTGGTCTGGCCTTGGACAATCGACATTATTAGCGACCGCATAATTGGAGATTCTAAACTTATTTTTGATTATATTGAATGCACTTCAAAAAGATTGCTTATCGATCTTTCAATAAAGGCGGTAAATAAAAAAATTGTAAATGAATTCTGGGAATCAATAAGACTTGAAGGAAAAGCCTATGATATGTGTGATGGATATATCTATGTTACAAATGAAGATAGATATTTCATCGAGAATATCCACGGCAGGGGAAAGAAAAAATTATGTATACCATCCTATTTGAATGAAAGCTTTTTAAGAAAAAACATAGTTTGTAAGGAGCAGCCAAGCTCCGTCTGTTTTGTCGGGAACTATTTGCACTATCCCAATCTTGATGGCCTAGTTTGGTATATAGAAAAATGTCACGGCAAAATATTGAGTCAAGTGCCTAACTATAAATTCTATGTGATTGGATCTGGGGCCAAAGATAAGATTATTGATTTGCAAATAAAATATAAAAAATATAAGAATTCAATAGAATGGGTAGGAGAAGTTAGAAGTGTTTCTCAAGAACTATCAAAATACGAAATGTGTATATCACCACTAGTAAGTGGGGCTGGATTTAGGGGTAAGGTGGTCCAATATTCATCGCTAAAGAAGGCAACAGTATCTACAAGCATTGGTGTTAGTGGAACTAAGTTCAAACATAAGTCTAATATATTTGTCGCAGACCACCCTAAATATTTTTCATCATCAGTAATTGAATTGCTTGAGAATAAAAATCTAAGGTCTAAATTTGGTGAAAGGGCCCAGAAGGTGGTGATGAAACATTACACTTGGCCCTCAAAAATTAAAGATATTGTTCATAAATTAGAGAGTGTGTAATGTCGAATTACGCATTTAAGTTTTCAGTAGTAATTCTTACTTACAATAATTACGCCGAAGTCACTGAGCCTTGCTTGCGAAGTGTCCTGAGTAATATTGACCCAAAAACTACTGAAATAATTATTGTTGATAATTGTTCAAACGACTGCACTGTTGATGAGGTAGATCGCTACATAGAATCATTGGATAAGAAATACTCAATTAATTTCCAAAAAAACAAGGCAAATTTGGGGTATGCGGCAGGTAACAATGTTGGTATAAAAATTACCTCCGGGGAATTTATTGTATTGCTGAATAATGACACGCTTGTTTCCCCTGGATGGTTGGAAGGTATGCATAGCTGTTTTGAGCATGATCCTTTATTGGGATTGGTGGGCCCAATTACAAATAGCGTAGGAAATGAGCAAATTGTTCATTTCCAATCGATAACAAATGAGAATTATTTAGATATATATAAAGGCTACAGAGAAAAGCTTTGGCCTAAAATCGTTGAAACTTCCGACCTCGGCTTTTTTTGTGTAATGATGCGACGAGATGTGGTGAATCAAGTTGGCATGCTGGATGAAGGATTTGGTATTGGGATGTTTGAAGATACGGATTACTGCATTAGGGTAAGTAAGGCTGGATTTAAGCTAGCATTTACTCAGGATGTATTTATTTATCATCACGGAAGTTTTTCATTTGGCCAGCATCAACCAGAAAAATATAAAACGATATTTGACTCGAATCTTAATTACTTCATTTCTAAGCATGGAGAAGGAATGTGGGGGGTATCCAAAATTTTAGACAGGTTTTGGAGATTACATAAAAAAATACTTCTTGAATGCAATCAAGAAAATATAGTAACTCAACTACAGTTGAGGCTATGTTCAATTGATGCATTGATTGAGTCACTAATCCAAGTGGAACTTAAGAGTAAGTTATTTAATCGGCAGTAAGAATGCAATCTTTTATATGTAACTGATTTATATGGAGGTCATCAAAGCAGCGGGCTACCAAGGAACTTCAATTCCGTGCCTATAGAATTTGCCTGTCGGACCATCGTCTGACAATAGCGCTAGTGGCACTAGATATTTACATGCCTCTTCTACTGAAAGGGGCGCATCAGGACCCCCAAGCCGAGTCTTGACCCATCCAGGGCAAGCAGAATTTACCTTAATGTCACCCTTTTTGGAAAGCTCTGATGATAAAACTCTTGTGAGTGCATTAAGAGAGGTTTTTGAAATTCTATATGCAGCGGCATTTGAATCCATTTCATGAAGCGATGCGTAGCCAGAGGAGATATTAATTAGTCTGCCATATTTTTGGCGTACAAAAAATGGAATAACGCCTTTGCACATTCGGTATGACCCAAGAAAATTTGTATTTAAGGTCTTCAATAAAATCAACTCATCCAAGTCAGATAATTCTGCATTGCCTTCGAGGTGGATACCTGCATTATTAAAGAGTACATCTACATGATCAGTTATTTCGGATACTTTTGAAAAAAAATTAGCAACGCTATCCGAGCTTTCTATGTCAACTTCAATGCAAACAATATTTTCAGGAATTAGATTAGAGGCAGCATTATTTAAAGCGGCAATATTTCTTGATGCCATAATGACTCCAAAGCCAAGTTTGATTAGCTCTGATGTAAGTCCAAGACCCAAACCTCTATTAGCTCCGGTAACAATTGCAATTTTAGAGTGAAAAAATTTTTTCATTTAGAAAGTAAAAGACTAAGAAGTATCTTGGATGGCCCGTAGACATTGAAGTTGGTTATTATATCCCTTAGGGCATTTTCAGCAATATTATTTCTGAGTTTTGGATCGCCATAAATCTTATCAAAGGAGGAAGACCAATCCTCAAATGTATTATTAGTTAATAGGCCATTTACACCATTTTTTATAACTGCATTAAAAATTTGTGAGTTTGAGTATATGCATGGAATTTTAGCTAGGCCATAATTTATATACTTGAACGGATTTTTGTAGCTGTGGTAGGTACTTGTGGCTTGATCTTCTTCATGCCCGCCTAGGGGAGCCACTGCAAACAAATAGTTTCCATTGATTAGTATTTTTAGGAGGTCTTCATAAGGGACTCGATCAATAAATGATACATTTCTCAGTGTAAGAAGCTCCGGAAAGGGGTCGCCAAAATAGTCAATTTTTAAGTGTTGATTTTTAGTTAGAAATAAATTTAATGCTGAGAGGAAAGAGTATTTACCTGTGAGCATCTTAATAGAATCAGTATTGACAAATGCGATTTTATTTTTAATATTATTATTGACTCGATCATTATCATAAAAGTCAACATAAACGCAATTTGGAAGTATTGTTGAGTCAATGTTTAGCCCTCTCAAATATTGATGGATGTACGCATTAGAAACAGTTATATGTTGAATACTTGAAAAAAGCTCTAGAATTTTATCTGTCGATTGGGGTAGCTTATGATTGGTGTAGGATGGAAAAACTGAAATATAGTCATCAATATCGCATATTGTTTTTTTGTTTTTAAGATTAGCATATTTAATAAGCTCTAAGGTAGATTCGGTTACGTATCGGCCATTTCCTAAAAATATTACATCCGCCCATTCAACTAAATTTTTAATATTTTTTTGATCTTCATAGACTAAAATATACTGGACTAAATCTTGATCCCTGAGGTATTCAAAAATTCCAACAAGACGGACTGAGACGGAAAGACTAATTCTATTCTGCCTGGAGCGAGAATATGAATTTACTAAGATAATTTTTAGCTTAGATAAATTATTCAAAGGAAATAAACTTAAATTTATTTAATTTATGTAACGGAGTTTCGCTCGACATATTTAAAGTAATGGTGGATAGACTTGCATTTGGTTGCAAAAAGGCAGGAAACTTATCCATACCGACCCCCATAATATGTTGCCATATGCATGATATGGGGCCAGCATGTGTGACTATGGCAATCTTGTCATCAGGGCAGAAATTATTATGCAGGAGTGAAAGCCAATTTGTAACTCTAGAATTAAGATCTACATGAGATTCCCCATTGGGGAAATGATTGTATGGAGAGTTATGAAAATTGGGATATAAGTTGTTGAATTGATCGATATTAAGTGTCGCTGCATTTCCAGAATTTGTTTCACCTAGTCTTTGCTCGATTGCCCAGTTCACATTTGGCCATAGATAATTCGCAGATTGTTGCGCCCTTTTCCAATCGGTTGTGATGAATTTAGTTGGAGAAATTCTCATAAGTTCTAACTTTAATTTTAGTAATTTAATCTGAGACTCTCCTTCATCTGTAAGCGGATCATCTTTAGTGCCATTGATCAATCTAAGAGAATTAGCTAAAGATTTACCGTGACGTATTAAATAAATAATCATAAAAGTGAAATAAGATTAGAAAAATTATCCGGGGTAGAAAAGTTATTTAAGATTTCGGGTGGAACATCAATACCTTTGAGAATAAAGGCCTCAAGATCCATCGCGATTTTACTTGGCGATTCGTTTTTATCGATCCTATGTGCATAATTACCAAAAACCTCAGAAGACCATGCATCATCCGTTAGGGCTAGCTTGCATCCAGATAGGCCAGCACTAAGTGCGGATGTGCCAGCTGGATGATCGGAAATTTCAATGTATAAAAGACTTTCTTGAAGAGCCGCCCTAGATAAGTCCGATTTATAAATAAGAGATTCGATAAATAAGGTATCTTGGCCGCCTAATTTATTACAAAATTCATAGTAATCATTGTTGAGATTTTTCCCAACTAAAACTAAAGGAATATTTAATTTTCTTAAAATATTTATCATTAGGTGTTGATTTTTTGAGGGCTCAATTGTTCCGAATGAAATGGCATAATTATCAAGTTCATATAATTGCTTAAAAAAATTACCAGTAATTTTTTTTGAAAATATGGGATCAACACCAGGTCTAATGATAACTATTTTAACTGGAGGTATATCAAAGTAATTGGTAAAATTGTTTTTCTCTGCAACCGATTTAAAAACTAAATAATCAGAGCAGTTAATATGAAAATTAACAATATCGGATGAAATATTCGAGACATCAGTAAACCAAATGTTGGGCCATAAAAATACTTTTTTACCCCTATTCTTTATGTCACTTAAAAGAAAAACTCCCGACTGTTCAATTCCAAAATGAAAAAATACTTCATAGTTTGATATATCTTGAGAATAGGGACCATAAAAGTCCACTGTGTAGCCTGATTGTCTGAGTACTTCAGCGCATTGCAGAGAGTCGAATTCTCCCCCGGCATGGCCTATGTAAGCAGTGTGAAAGGTTGTGATAAGAATTGATTTATTTGTGGCCATTTTTTAAGAAAATAATTTATAATTATAATTATTAAGAATTTAGTATAGATGACATATAAATGAATAAAAATAATTTTAAACTAAACATATGCGCAGTAAGCTTAAATGTAATTAAATCAACTTTAAAAATCGTTAAGCAAAATCCAAATTTTGAAATAGCTTTGCTTGCTTCGAGGAGGCAGATAGAGTCAAGTAACATTGGTGCTGGCTATGTTAATAATTTTTCCACTAAAGATTATATAAATTTTTTGAATTCAAATTCTTATACGGAAGGGGGGATTGAGTTGGTAAGGGATCATGGTGGACCTTATCAGCGTCCTGATGAAATCGGAATAGATTTTGATAGCGCGATTCAAAATATTCGCATTAGTTACAGAGATGATATTGAGTATGGATTTAATACTATTCATATTGAACCTGAAAAAGCTATACCGTTTTATGATCCCGCTAAGAGTCTTCATCAATTCATTGAAATCTCCAAACAGCTCTTAAAAATATCTCATGATACTGGCATGAAATTGGGATCACGCATTCCAATAGGTTATGAAATTGGGACTGATGAAGGGGTTGCAAAATATTTTTCAATCGATGATTGGAAAAAGTTTTTAGATTCAATAGTGAAATTTTGCGAAGAAAATAAAATAAATGGGTTAACCTATTTTTCGATGCCTCTGGGTACAAAGGTTATAAATAATAATAATCATGCCAATGATTTAAATAGTGACGAATTGAATCTTCTTGAGCGGTGCATCTTTTCAGCATTATCGCTAGCAAGCAATTATGGGTTATCTCTAAAGATGCATAACGCAGATTTCTTAACCAATAGGATGTTGGATTTTTACAGTAGTTCAGGAATTGTCAACATTAACATTGGTCCAGAGCTGGGTGTGCTTGAGACAAAGGCACTCCATGAATTTTTGAAGCTTAACGGTATGGATAATTTATCTACAGAATTTACTAATATGGCTTATGGCTCTAAATTGTGGGAGAAGTGGTTTTCTCATGAAATCGGGAGTGAGGATGAAAGGGCGCTAGCTGCTGGACATTATTTATTTGCATCCCCAGATTTTTTGGTGCTTAAGGAGAAAATAGGAAATTTAAATAATTTAGACTTATTTTTACAAGGCGCTATAGAGAAAAAGTTGAATTATTTATTAAGAAGATAGGTATTTAAATGATTGATATTTGCAGAGGAATTCAGTATAAAAAATTCACCACCATAAATAGTGAGGCTATGGTTATAGATTCACCAGAATTCTATTTAAAATTAATAAAATTACATCAAGGAGATACACTAAAGATTGATGGTTTTGAATACGCCTCGATATATATCCCCCCAAATCAAGATAATTTTAAATTAAATATTAATAATCTTAATATTAAAAGTGGATCTAACATCAATATTGCTCATGAAGATATTAATATTAATGTAATTAACAGTAGTGGCAATTGCATAGTATCGGGTTATAGGGGTGTCGGACTAAAGGGAGCAAATAAGATTCCTAAGGCTATCGTTAAAAACTCTCCAGAAATATATACAGTAAATAAGCCTTGGGGTCATGAATTGTGGATTAATTACAAGTTCAGCGATAATTTATATAGCTTTAAAGAGATATTTATTAGAAAAGGATTTCAGACTAGTTTGCAATTTCATAAGATTAAGAAGGAGGCCTCTTTATTTTATTCTGGCGCATGCAATTTCATTTACAAAAATGATAATGATAAGAACTTATCTAGCTTAGGCTCAATAAGAATAGACGATATCTCGGGGGTCACCATACTACCTAATTCAATTCATAGAATTCAAGCAATTACAAATCTTTACCACTATGAAGTTTCAACGCCACATCTTGATGACGTAATTAGAATCCAAGACGACACTAATAGGGCTTCAGGAAAAATTGATTTAGAGCATTTAGGTGGGTCTTATTAATGATATTAATGTCACCTAGATACGCAAATTTATTACTGATTGTTTTTACAATTATTTCTTTAGGGCTTACATACAAATATCACTGGTGGAGCAGTGGAGAATTATTTACTTTTCACTGGTGGGGCGGTCCAGAGCAGATTGGATATTGGTATCCGATTGCTTTATTGATTTACTGCTCATTGTTAAGGTTGCTTAAAATCAGCTATTTAAAGCTGTCCTTTATTATTCTGTCGATATTATATGTATCAGTAGCTTCATTTGCTCCCATATTAACAGTAGGATTGCTTTGGTGCAGTGCATATGTTGTAGGCAAGCTCCTTATTAAAGCCCTTAATATTCAATCGACCAATAATATTATTTTAGTTTCATCCATTGGATTTTCAGTAATTGGTTTATTCACTACGATCCTATCTCATTTTCCAGTAAATTATCCGCAAATTTATTTAACTGTATTTCTGCTTACATGTACATTGTTAGTTAATAAACTGAATATTAATATTATTCAGATAAAATCTGGTGCAGATAATTTTTTTATGGATTTAAGTGAATTTGATAAAAATACAAATTTATTTTTTGGAATAATTCTTGTATCTACATTATTTCATTTATTCTTACTTTCACTTATGCCCGATATGGGCCATGATTCTCTCTCCACTCATTTAACAGTACCAAGGTTTATAACTGAAAACCATTACTGGAAATATGACATCAGTGAGTTTATATGGTCTGTTCAGCCAATGGGTGGCGACATGATAAATGTATCGGCTTTTATGTTTGGGGGGCAGGATGGAATAAGACTTCTCAACATCTCTTTTTTGATTGGTGTGGGAGTTCTCATATTTCAACACTCATTACTTCACTTCAAGTCAATAAATATTTCGGCAGGCTTTGCTATAGCATTTCTTTCGACCCCAATAATTTACTATGTAATGGGAAGTTCATTTATTGAGCCAAGTTTTTTATTTTTTTCCGCTTGCTTCACCTACTTGTTATTTTCTAAAAAAATTCAGTGGGCGTTAGTCTCAATCTTATTAGGATATGCCATTTCAATAAAATTCAGTGCAATCTTTTTCATACCTGTATTAGCCCCCTTGTATTATGAAGATTTAAAGGCAAATAATTTATCTCTAAGTTACACTCATTTAATTAAAAATTTGCTTCTCTTTTTAGTATTTAGTTCAAGCGGTTATGTATACGCTTTTATAACGACCGGAAACCCTGTTTTCCCGCTAATAAATGAAATTTTTAAGTCCGAATTTTATACTTCAGCAGCATTTTATAATCCAACTTGGGCCAATCAGGATGGACTAAAGCTTTTTTGGACTTTTATATTTAACTCTAAGAAATATGGTGAATTTATAACAAATGGAACCTTAGGTATATTCCTGGCAATTTTTATTCCCACCCTATTAGTATTGCGACTGTCTAATATTAAGAAAGATATAAAGCTGACTTTAATATTATTTATTTTTATTATTTTCCTTACAATAATGTTTCAGCGTCAAGTGTATTTAAGGTACATTTTTCCCGCAATTCCCATTGCCTATTTTGTCTCAATTGCCTTGCTAAGCCAGGAGAGGATAAAATCGTCAATCTTAATAACGGTACTTTCGATTGTTATTGGGGTTAATTTCATTAAGTCAACTACAGCTGCATCAGCTTTTAGACCAGCCCCCATGGAATTCTATGTAAGCAATCAAGCACGTCAAAACTTTTTAGCCAACCAACTTCCGCTAGCTCCAATTGGTGAATTATTAAAAGTATTACCCGAATTCAGCAACAAGAAAATACTCTTAATTGGATATGCAGTAGATCCAATATTCTATTACTTTCCAAGCGGAACCCTTGCATATACATGGCATTCATTGTCTGTATATGACTCTATTAATAAA
>Ga0164295_10003144_pt1 | contig 13339 bp, 7 predicted proteins | sample GEODES006metaG_FD_111798 | JGI IMG/M metagenome (GOLD analysis project Ga0164295, IMG submission 111798) | Oligotrophic lake water microbial communities from Sparkling Lake, Wisconsin, USA - GEODES006 metaG | ecosystem: Environmental > Aquatic > Freshwater > Lake | place: USA: Sparkling Lake...
AAGACAGAGGTTAGATTATACGGCACAATGGCTGCCAAGTGAAAGACTGTAGAGCAGCCTCGTACAGCCTCCTTCACCTGTTCAGCATTCGTTACATCACAGAGTTTATATTCTGCGCCCTCCACAAAGGCCTCTGCAACAGCAGCCAGAGGAGACGACTGAGAAGGCAAGCGGACGTCAACAGCTCTAACGCGATATAAGCCAGTCTCAACAAGCTTGCGAACTAGATGAGAAGCGCCGTAACCACATGCTCCTGTTACAAGAACGAGAGTACCATATGATGTTGAGTCAGCGATAAATGAATCGAATGATTCGAATAACTCTTGGTGATCGGTGTCGGTGACGTTTTTCGAAATCTTTTTAGATCCTCTACGCCCAACACGGATAGGAGGCATTATATAGTAAAATGTCGTCTTCTTCTTCTTCTTCTTCAAGTTGCGGTGTTATAATTTGCCCTTCGATTCTGTCGGCAGACTTTGCAATGCTGGCAAACGAGGCTGAAAACGTAATCGATCGCTGCGGAGCTGACTGGCTCCATATCGATGTGATGGACGGCCATTTTGTGCCCAATTTGACTCTTGGAGCTCCAATCGTAAAGGCTTTGCGCAAACACCACCCTTCGCATTTCCTAGACACGCACTTGATGGTAACAAATCCTCAACAATGGGTTGATGACTTTGCTGCGGCTGGGTCATCCCAATACACGTTTCACGTAGAGGCACTACCTGGTCTTGGTGTAACGGAAGAAGGAATTCTGGCAGGTCTCGCTTTGATTGAGCGAATACGATTAAAAGGCATGCTGGTAGGGATCGCCCTAAAGCCAAACACACCCGCAGAAGCTGTGTTTCCTTTAATCGACAGGAGCAATGGGGGCGTCAATATGGTCTTGGCAATGACAGTGGAGCCAGGGTTCGGCGGGCAGTCATTTATGGCGAGCGTTATGCCAAAAGTTCGCGAACTTCGAACAAGGTACGCAGCCATTCACATTCAGGTGGATGGCGGCCTAGGGCTGCAAAACGTCGATGTGGCAGCAGCTGCTGGGGCCAATGTGATAGTTGCAGGTACCAGCATCTTTGGCGCTCCTGACCGAAAGTTTGCAATCTCTGAATTACGGAGAATTTGCTCTGAAAATTTTTTAACCACCAACTAAATAAAACGTCATGGGTACCCATTGGTGAATGAATAAATCGTTTATCGTTAATCGCTATTTATGAAATTGATGTTACAACACTGTTACATAATTGAGCACCGATTTCTAACACTGTCAACTGCACTTCTCGCTGCGCCGCTCACGCGAGCAAAGGTATCATTTAATGGCGAAGTCGGCGGCGCACCTTCGGCCCGTGTTGGGTCCGGAATATACGACGATAGAAAACCTTTGAGCTGCACTTCGTAGAGTGACTTGAGAATAGACGGAACATATGGATAATTAAGCAAAAGCAGGATTTGCTGATCAACGAACTTGAACGCCTTCCTTATGTGAATCGAAAGGGGATACCTCACTACAAAAGATTGCCACAGGATCATAACAAGGAAGAAATTGCGATACGGCAAGAACAGCTCCAACAAGGCCAAGATTGCGCTCCCGACTTCCGCCATTGCGCTGTATTCTAATAGGACACCCAGTATCCTCTTGCGCCTGTTCTCGCTCGTTAATCGCGCAAGGCCGTCGTGGTCTAGGTTTAAAATACGCATAGAAATTGAATTGCTCAGCCCTTCGATGAAACGCTGTGCCATTGCAGGAAGAAGACCAGTGATCACCTCGAGTGAGTACCAAGAGTCTACAAGGACTACAGCAACAGGAGCAAGAACGCTTGGTCTTTTGCTGACCGTGAAGAAGATCAGCGGGAAAAAGACTGGGGATAGAGAAGAGTCTTTCATAAAGCCGCTGCGGTCTCCAAAGGCCCACTGCTTAGCGAGTTCTGTGGCTCCTGATAAATTAGAAAGTGATAAAGTCGAAGTGGGTGGTGGATATTTCAAAAGCAGTTCTGCCGAATGCACAAGCGCAGAGAAAAGAAGCAAAGCGTAAAAGGCAAGGTAGCTGTAGTTACCCCGAAGAGGAAGTAGATACGCAATAAAGAGCATGAAAAGGACGAGCCGACAAAGCTGAATACCCCGACGAAGGGAGTTAACAGGTGTAACGTCGTCTGGTTGCAGAGGAGGCGCAACGGGAAACCAGTCAGCTTGACCACCTCCACCACCACCACCATAGGCTGCTTGAGCTGCAGCGGGAGTTCTTCTAGGTTGTGGCGGAGGAGCATTCATCCTTGCTTGTAACAGAGTAACATTTTCTTTTAACGAAGCATTGCTTGGATCGACCTGAAGCCCTTGTCGATATGCCTCCATGGCTTCTTCCCTCCTCCCTAAAAGCTCCAACGCCGATCCTTTTGTAGAATAAGCCTTGGTGAAAACCGGGTCGCATCGAATCGCAGCCTCTGCATCTCGCAACGCGGCTGCTGCGTCTTTAAGTTTCAAATGAACAATTGCGCGGTTAGAGAGAGGCTTGGCGTTTGTTGAAGGGGCTAGAGAAACAGCACGAGAGTAGCTTGAGAGAGCGCTTGTGTAATCGGAAGCACGAAAGAAGGCATTCCCTTCGTCTATTGCTTCTTGGAGTAAAGTGGACATCGTTCCAAAGTGAAAAATAAAATAAAAGAATTGAAGGCGCCTGACTTCTCGAAGAGGATAAAAAGGGCCGCTACCACCAAACTGAGTGTCTCTATCCTTCTCCCTTGTTACAATGCAAGTGCAACAATATCTGAGGCAATCTTATCTGTTTTGAAACAAGATTTTTCTTGTCACATTCAAGTGGTTGCTGTGGATGACTGCAGCAGCGATGGAACACTGATCGAGTTGGAACGATGGCGAGATGAGATCAATCGAGGCGAGCACGGCCCTCTCCGCAGTATGGTGGTTAAGAGCGCCAAGGACGTTTCTAGCGCAAGGCCCCACGGACCCGCAGCTGCGAGAAACCGAGCAGCGAAAGCATCTTCTGGAGCCTTCTTTTGCCTCCTCGACAGCGACGATGTCTGCTTCCCAAACCGAGTTCGGGTGCAAATGCAGGCTCTCTTAAACGCTGAAGAGAGCGGTCTCGAAAACGTTCTTGTTGGAGCTCGTTTTACGAGAATCCCTAAAGACTCTTCTCCGACGTATACACAATGGGCGAACTCATTATCACCAGAAGAGCTCTATTTGCAGAGTTGGCGCGAATGTACCCTTGTCCAGCCCACATGGTTTATGAGACGACAAGTCTTTGAGCGAATCGGAGGATATGACGAAATCGCTCCTCCGTTGTTTGGCAGCAAGAGTCACGATGAAGCTCGATGGAACCTAACCCTTATCAACGGGAAAATGCCGAATACACTGGACGCTCAATCGACAACATCTGTTCATGATGAAGAACGTGATCTGAGACATCCTCCAATACTCTCTCGTTCACCCTTGACAATAGAAGCCCTAAGAATCGAGACTCTCAGATTATCCACCCCTCTCTCTCTAGATCTCTCTATAGATCAAGCCCATCCAACAGTTGAGTGGTTCGGTGAAGATCCAATGTTTTTCAGAAGACACCTGCATGCTGGTGGCAAAATTATTCTCGCAGATGAAACTCAGCCGCTCCTTGTTTATAGATTCAGCAGCGGGAGTATTAGTTGGAAAACCCCGCGGCTGTTATTGCAGCGCATTCGTGTGGCGATGTTTGAAGAAGCTGTTATATTTTCATCACCATCAAAAACAACAACACCATCACCAACATCATTATTATTATCCTCCTCCTTCGCTAATGGATTTTCAATTTGGGGTGCAGGGCGTGACGGTAAAGCTTTTTACAATGCTCTTTCACCTTCAGGGAAGCGTCTTGTACGAGCCTTTTGCGACATAGATGAACGAAAGATTGGTCAGCAGTATCCTCAAGTAGTAACGGGTAAGAAAAGGAAAATGACGACAGTCAACCCTGCAATCGAAAAGAAGGTTAGTGGAGGTGAAGAAGAGCATGAGAAGGCAGCGGTCGGCGTCGCTTCAGGAGAAGATCTTGTCATCTCTGTCAACCAATCTACAAGTCAACATCATAGCGCACCGATTATTCACTTATCAAAGGCTTGTCTTCCTATTGTGTGTTGCGTCAATTTAGAATCGGGAGGAAAAGAGCTTCGAGATAATGCGGCAAAGTTCTTTCCTGGAGCTCGAGAGGGTGTTGATTTGATCTATTTTGTTTGAAGTTTGAAATGGAAGAAGTCACGTCTGCTTAACTATTTAATGAAGTGATCGCGATGTGAGCACTGACAATGGGCAGGTTTATGAATGTTCGTGTAAGAGAGGTTCCCAGGATCCAGGATAGAGAATGAGGGGAATGGAAGCCCAATCTAGTGGTATTGAAGGACATGGAGCTAGTTGGCCCAATGCCTGACTAATCTTCTCTAGACTGAGGAGATGAGGCTGTCTCTCTTTACTTCCGAATAGAAAAATTGAAAAAATCAATTTAATTTATTCAGCATGGTGAGTTTTAAACTTTAATATATTGATATGCTATGCATACACTATTTTATTAGCATGAAGATTTTTGCTTCTCGAGAGTTAGGACATTGATTGTTACCACTAAATTTTTTTTACTAATCTGTGTGACTCTCTCCCTCTTACTATACCTTCTCACTTCTCCTCTATAGGCGCAATTCATGCAACCCCAGTCGTTCCAGTACATCTTGCGTGTCTTGAACACAAACGTCGATGGACGTGTCAGTGAGTTATAGCACCCTTTTTTTATTCTTTATGCCATGACGGGCAGAGTCTCGTTCTCCCAACAACGAAGCAATCCCTTATTATAATCAGTCATTCTAACTTTCTGTCGTCTCCACCTCCCTTCCTTTTCTCTACCACTCTCTTCTTCTTCCTCTTCCTCTTCCCTCAGAGGTAATGTATGCCCTCACTGCTATTCCAGGAGTGGGTCGCCGAATTGCAAACGTGATCTGCAAGAAGGCTGAAGTCGAGATGCACAGGCGCGCTGGCGAGCTCACCCCTGATGAGATTGAGAAGCTCGTTGCTATCTTACAGGACCCTAAGAAGTTCAACATCCCTGTCTGGTTGGTCAACAGGAGACGAGACAAGTTTGACGGAAAGTCGTCGCACAACGTGTCGAACCAAATTGCAGGAAAGCTCCGTGACGACTTGGAGCACCTGAAGAAGGTCCGCGCGCACAGGGGTTTGAGGCACTACTGGGGCCTCAAGGTGCGTGGTCAACACACGGGCACGACTGGACGCGGACGATTGGCAGCCACGCTCCAGGCCGCTCAACAAGCTGGAGGAAAGGCTGCAAAGAGCTCGGAAAAGTAAGCATGATGATAATAATAGTGGTTTCTGCTTAAATGGCGATGTAGAGGGCATGGTTTGGTTTATGTTCTTGTCATGCGGCCTTTGCTTTCGTCTCCTTTGCTCTCGTGTCTCCTTGTATTCTATTCATCCTCAAATTTCTGTAGCCTTTCTCCCCCATCCCTTGTCAAGTCACGATCAATGGCTCTAATTATAATAGTGTGTTGTACGTGTATTGTTTTCATATTATATCAACTCTATCTCTTATATACACCGCCTCCTCCTCCTCCTCCTCCTCCTCCTGGCCCCTTTACAACTATTGTCCGTGGTTGCTCAGACTGAATCACACTAACAGACTTGTGCAATTTGCTTGCAGCAGCAGCAGCGGAGCTATGAAATGTGGCTTCATCTGAACCATCTCGAATGAGCTCTAGCTCTGCTCGCAGCGCCTCGAATCGAAACTGCGTACGAATGAAGGGCACATTTGAATAGTGAATGTCGTTCCCGTCGGGGCCAGGCTCGGCGAAATTGGCCCCGAGAAAATGCGCCTTGTGGGGGTATTCAAACCCCGATTGCAGCACACTTGATCTTGCAACCTCACACATGTCGGCTGAAGAGAGCTTAAAGACTTGAGAGGCCACTGCGTACTCTTCAAGCAAAGGTTCCTTTGTAATTGCTAGCATTAAGGGGTCGTCTGTAGACAGAGAAACGTTGAGACCCTTTGCGAAAAAGTCAGCAAAGGGGCACTTGGAAAGCTCGAGGAATAGTCTGTTGTTTGACAGAGGACTCATTGCAAGTCCAATCTGAGCCAGGTAATACAGATACTGCAGACTTGGGTTCCGACGAAGGTTAATACCGTGGTTGATTGATTCTGCCGTAAGGAACGTCGCTGCTAGATGCTCAACGTCTCCTGCCTCTCCAGCGTGAGGTCTGAAGGAAAACTGCGTAAGCCCGCGCGATTGTCGAAGCTTGTTCAAAGTGGCCAAGTTGGCCGCGAGAAAGTAGGTCCAATAATGATAAGGCGGCTGTTGCGGGAAATTCCACTCACTTGGCTCTGGAAAATCGGAGCCCTCAACCTCTGGCCGGCTCTCGTCGTCTACGCTGTCTAGGCCCACGCACACGGAGAGGAACTGGTGCAAGACTGGATCCACTGAGGGGTCCAGCGAGACCTCAAACAGAGGCGAAAAGATGTTGTCAAGCATGTCTTGAAAACATCGTATTTGGCCGCCAGCCTTGTATACTTCATAGAGCCTTGGCACCTGGATCATCCAGCGCACCTCCTTGTTAACGAGTCGATTGTTGACAACCCACGCTGCAAGCTTGGACCACTCGCTTTTTGACCGACCGTAAATCGACAAGCGGTACTCTGCCAACTGATATTTATTCGTGGATAGATCATCAAGCACCTCCTTTGTGATTTCGGCGAGAAAGCGTCCGCCGATTAGGTTGTCCGTTTTTAGGAAAATTTCGCGAAGACGAGAGGAGCCTTGAGGGTTATACTTTGTGTTGAAGCGGTCAAATCGATGAAAAGTGGAGTTGTCCGCATGCATGTCCAGCATGTCTATAGAGAGGTCATAGGCTGTCAGGTGGAGCGAGTCAAACACTTGCGCTAGTGTCAGGTTTTGGCTGTCACGCTTGCAAACGACCGTGTCTGGCTCTTTTCGTAATTTACTCTTGATGAACCGTAACAGGTGTTTCTGGTTCATGCAAGCAGAGTGGTGTACGTGGGTGTCTACCTTTCGCACATTGTAAAAGTCGCGATGCGGCACAGCACGTTGTTCTTGTGACTCGCGCTCGCCGTTGAGTTGAGAATGGAGCCTGAAACTAGCTGCCAGCAGTTCTAATCTCCGGTACGATAGCGTCCTTACCGCTGGATTGTGCAAGATTCGAAGCATTTCAGTGTAATCCGCCGAAAATTCTCGCCATGATGGGACTTCACAGATTCGTCGAGGGGAAGGCTGTTGAAGTGATTGAGAGTACTCAGTAGAGTCAATAACAACGGGAGACTCTGAATCGAGTGACTCTAACTCTCCAGCCGTTGTTTCAAGTTCAATCAGGTCGCGAGGTGTCTCTTCTCCTATGCGAAAAAGAGAACGCTGAGAAGGAGAAGAAGAAGAAGATGATGATGATGCACTTGATATTCGAAGGTTAGGAATATCACTAACATTTGTAGAAGAGGAGGAGGAGGAAGAGGAAGAAGAAGTGGTGGCATTTATCGTTGTGGAGGATGCTAGTGTAGGAAGATTGAGCGAACTGGTTCCTGAAGAGTGAAGTCCGTCAAGGTCAAATTCGGACGAGGTGGAAGAAGATGACACTGAAGAAGGGTCTTTGATACCTGGCACGGTTGACCTCTTAACATTTTCATAGACGTGAATAACGCCGCCAACAAAGGAGAACTGCACTCCCTCTACTCGAGGAAGAACTTGACAATTAAAGGGCTCAAATCGCGGCTCAGGGCGGCGTCGATAAAACAAGCGTTGAACCAGTGGACTAGCTGCACCACCACTTCCGTCCTTAAGGTATTGGTTTTGCTGGGGAGAAAGAGAAGAGGAGTGGCCTCCTAAACTTCCATTAACCCCTCCTGCTCCTCCTGGAGCGATACCACCTCTTTTCGGAGTAGATGGAAGCCCGGTTGTTGCAGCAGCTATTCCTGGCTGAATCCCTCCTCCAGCAATTTCAAGCGCGCTTTGACTGTGGTGCATTGCAGAAGATGAAGCAGTAGTAGCAGCAATAGCAGCTGCAGACACGACTCGGTGGTGAGTTGGAAGAGGATGAAGAGGATGAGAAGAATTAATGGAAGACGAAGAAGACAATCCGCCACCTGGACTCGCAATAGAATCGACACTGCTTGAGTGAGAACGCAGCGGGTGGTGGTTTGTGTGACGAGGTCGAAGAGGAAGTCTGATCCCAAACTCGTTAAATGGTCGTAACTCTCTCGATTGAGGCGAGTGAGGGAAATCTTCCTTTCGAAGCGACCCCCAGTAATACTCCTCCTTTCGATGAAGGTGTTTGTGTCTCAAAAGGAGCGCCTTTTTCAGCATCAAACATGCCTCTCTTTGCTCGTCGCCGTAGACCTCTTTTCCTGTTATTAAAACGCGCTGATAAGCATCATTAGACGTTACGTCGACCTCGTCCCACTGAATTCTCACTCCTCCGACGCGCATTGGTAGCATTGCATTGGGTGAAGATGGAGGAATTAGTCCGCCGCTGTTGTTGGGCGCTCCGACTTGAGCCGGAAGAACACTTGCGTTGTTTACGAGGAGATTCTCAAAATGGGGAGGAGGAGGAAGAAGAGGAAGAGGAGCAAGAGATGATGAAGATGAAGTAGTTGTAGTTGACGATAATTGCGAGTCTTGATTTCTTCCTTCTATATCTCCGATTGAGGCTGCAGCTGATTCATTCAGATTCAAGTCAGAAACTGTGCGAAAAGTAAGAATAGTGCGCGGCGGAGAAGTCCTTGCCTCCTCATTTCCATTCACACCCGGTATGCGATCTAATCCTCCACCAACAAGCAACGGCGAAGGAGGAGGGAGAGGGAGAGAGAGACCCGGGACAGTTACATTAATCGCTGATAAAGGATGCTGACGGTGATCCAGTTCCTCTGTTGATGAAGACGTCGAGGTTGCATTAATTGAGGATCGAGCGTATAATGCTGACCTGACAATATCCAATTCTCGAGCGCGCTTTTGCTCGTTTATAGTCATTAAGGCCCTGTCAGTACTGATATTATTGTCAGAGGAGTCCATTCTTGGAATAGGAAATTCAAGCGCGCTCAATCTGGTCACTTGACTCTATTGCGCAGATAAACTACGATTTTATCATCTTGGAAACCGTTTTTGACTGAGTTGTAGTTTTAATCTTTTGTCTTTGCTTGACTAAGTCGCACAATTACGCAAAAGACTTACAACAACAATGAGCACTCGAAAGCAACACAAACCTGACGAAGAGGACGATGGAAAGCGCGCTCCTGAAGATGCAGTTGCTAGCATTGTTCTAACGCTTGGCCGCAAAGGACCTGTTACATCTGACGCAGAGCTATTGGAGAGACTAAAGGAGGGAGCCAATGCTCATCCAGGGTGTGCTTGGATGCTAGGAGAGTTGTTTTTGGAGGGTCTTAAAGGTGTCGAGCAAGATGTGGGAGAAGCTATTAAGTACCTTCGAATGGCAGCAGAGAAAGGTTTCGAGCCAGCAATTGAGAAACTTTATTCGATTGGCGTCCCCTTCACAAGAAGACAAAATAATTATTACAACGATGATGTAAACCACGTGCCTACAAGTCCTCGGTTTCTTAAGGCCCCGTATGCAGACTCATTCAACTCGTCTTGAAATCAATTTGATTTCATGAAGAAGGGGTACACTATGGGTATTCACTATAAACATTCGCATTATCACCAGTTCACCCCTTCTCATTATGGTGATCAATGATTGGACAAACGTAACCATCTAATCGATCGAGTTTTCGAGAGATGATTGCTGAGAGATTTTTGCACATTTGCTTATCGTGTGAGTGTGATCGTGTGATCGTGTTAGAGTCCGCGTTTCACGTTCATGATGATTTACAACATAAAAGTTGTTGAGATGTCAAGGTATAAATGCTGGTATATAACTCTCTCCCATCTAACAGCGAATAATCTATCTGCGTATACAAGTGTGAATGCATAGTCGCAGTGTATCAGCGAATAATCTATCTGCGTATACAAGTGTGAATGCATAGTCGCAGTGTATTCATACTAACCACAGAGGGATACACCACAGTGGCATACACCGCTGAGTAAAGTGTGATCACTCTGGGGTTGAAATCAAATATAGCATACAAAACATTTGAAGTACAAATAAATGTCCCTAACTTATTTTTATTCGCTCTCTTCTGTTCTTTGGCTTCAAACCGCGCGGGTCGTTGTTTGGACGAGCGTTCCCCTTCTCTTTTTTCACGCACCTCTTGCTTTCTACTCTGCAAATGTGCCCCTTCTCGTGTCTATTCCTTTCTCTTTACTGCTTCAGTTATTATCACTTGTATTCCGTGCTGCATTGATTGACGCATCAAGCGCTGAATCGCTTCCTCCTCGTTGGTTTCAGCTCGTGTCGGCTATTTTTCGAAAAAAGGTTCTCTTACATGTAACACTTCAGGCATGCGTTATCCTTGCTCTGGCAATTATTTCTGCTTTTCTTAGTGCTATGTTTATTCATCCTAATTTGAATTACGTAGCATTGTCTGTGCCATGCAATACCAGAGGGTATAAAGAAACAATAAGTCAAGAAATGAATCTACAACAACAACAACAACAACAACAGAAGTGCGTAAATACGGATGGAGTTTTTTATCTTCTCGTCGCAATTCTCGTCTCAGTTGTTTCTATAATAAGGTGGCATGCATACGGAATGTCGCGAATGCTAAGGAGCGTACCACTCGAATGGAACTCACCATCATTAGAGGAGCAAGAAGATTTTATTCAAAAGCAACCGCAAAGGACGTTTAAGTTGCCGTCAGAGGTCTTGTGGGCTAGAGTTAGACGCGCCTTTGGAATTGCTTTCACTGAGACTATTGTTGTGACTGTTCTGACAGTAATGCTAACATTTCTTAGTGTTTATCTGTTAACCTTAACACACGGAGGCAAACTGAGTTCAGCGATTCAATTGGTTTTGGATGTTTCGAATTCGCTTACTCAGCCTTATCGAGAAGGAGCTTCCGGTGTGTCGTTATTGGATTCACCGAGTGTGTCGTCTGCTTTTTCCGTGTTCATGTCCACAATCCTTCTCTCTTCTAGCCTAGGTCTTGTCTACGCACTGCATGCCGCTCTCTTGCCGCTGTTCCTCGTTGACCGCGTTGATATCAACGACCTCCTAAGCGGCGCAATAGTTTCTCCGATTCAACCAAAGGAATTATCCGGATCCTCTGATGCGCTGCTTGCTGTTCTTCCTCTGCCAACTTCTTCTAGTGGATCAGATCATCATAACCACCACTCGCAGATGTCGCCAGTCGTCTCCAAGATTGACCTCTCGCTTGCGGCTCTTCGCACTGTTAAGCCAAAGTCTCTTGCGCATTACTTGGTATCATTTCCTACAGAGTGGATTGCATTACGTTCTTCTAGAAACGCAAACTTTGCTGGGGACATTGGCTATATCAACTCAAGTAACACAGTGTCCTACATCCCTCCAGTGTGGAAACAATCTCCTCCTCCCTTGCCTATCACAGCTGCACCTGATGATGAGTTCATTCCAGGTGAACTTACGCTCACAAACCTGTCCTTATCGATAAGCGAATTTTCTGAAAATGAAAATGCAATTTTGACTGCGTGGCAAACAAGAATGGCAGTGGCAGACTGGGCTCTAGCCTCTAAAGAGGTTTCAGTTAATGGTGAATCTGAAGGTAACTCAGCGGTGAGTCAGCTATCTACTCTTCTTCGGCTCTTAGTCTCTACTGTCACCAAGTCGAACGAAGCAACGAGACCGGAATTGTGGATCGATAAAGAATCATCCTTCGGACACAATCCCTTCTACTCAATCGCGATTCCAACAAGCTCACCGTGGTTGTTTATTTTACGTGATGTTGTCCTGAACTCTTCTTCTCCACTTGCATCGACGTGTCAACTGTTAACCGATAATAAAAGAGTGAAGGATGGAACATCACCTTTACCATCCACCTACTCGTACGATTTTCTTTCATATTCAACGACGCTTCCGACGTCGCAAGCTCAATTACTATCGGAACACTCAGAAAACTCTCAACAATATCAACGCCGCAATAATGTTTCATTGTCTTCATCTGCGTCGTCCACATTGTCCAAGGCAAGCAAGAATAGGAATACCCGAAAAATTCAATTCTCAGAAGGTGAAGATAATAGCAGTGGCGCGCATAAAGCCATGACGGTTGAAGAACTTGGCTCCCCCACAGATGTTCACAAGTCTTCATCTGATAAATCAGTGTCGGTCACAAGTCGACGCTTTGTTAGATCTCTTGGCGCTGTGGCGATGTCATCAGCAGAAAGAAGGAGACTGTTTGCGTCAACAACAGCATCGAATACTGGCTCAAATCTTGGCGCTGGAGGGTCAACTAGTCCAGCAAAGTGGATGGATGTCGTTTGGGCATGCACAGCGCTAATTGACACTGCAACGATTTCCCTTCTTACTCGAGCGAGTGTAAACTCCTTCTCACTGGCTCAATATTCGCCCTCGCGGCCTCCCGTCTGGGTGCTTAAGTCGTCCAAGATGAGAGGAGGCGAAGGAGGAAGCGCGAGCTTTTGGGATACACTTGTTGCATCTGCATCTTCTGCTGCTTCACGTCAATCAAGTACAAGGAACATTAATCAACCTTTATCTTCACCACCTGCCCAAAATGAAAACATTGATCAACATCAACCGTCATCTTCGCCCCTTTCTTCGCAAAATGTAGCTACTGTGGGCGTTGTTAAACACATAACATCTCGCGATGCTGTGATCAATTGGGCTCTTTTAATGAAGCACATGAACGCTTCTTTGAATGTGTGGGTGGTGGGTGTGAATTTATCAGCTAATCTATTTCTTTCAACTTTTTTGTTGAAAGATAAAGGAGGAGGAGGAGGACAATCGCTGGAATTGTTCAGTGCCTTTTCGATGCTTGTTTTCTCAATCGTTGGACAAGTCGCTAGTCTTCTTCTTCGTTCATCGGTTCTCGACTTCAAAACTCTTGAATCATTTGCCGCAAAAAAATTGCCTCTCTCCTCGACTGAACTTCTCCGTATGCAAGCTGACCAAGTTGCTCTGAGCGCTGTTCATGTCGTGCTGTGGCGCCACTTTTTAAATCAGCGCTTTGTTTCGCTTCCTTTTCTAGTCTTCTGCTCGTTCATAACGTTGGCGCTATCTCTTGTCATCCGGGAAGGGTTTTCAAACTTTTCCATATTCAAGGCGGCAAAAGTATATACTACCTGGACTCTTGACCAGATCGATGTGCACGATCCATCAAGAGAGAGCGACGAGAGGCAAAAGGCGCTGCTCGCTGCCCCTGCCGTAGCGACTGACAAGCGACGAGAACTCACACTCGACGACATAATTGGGGGCGTATCTC
>Ga0164295_10003145_pt1 | contig 13338 bp, 16 predicted proteins | sample GEODES006metaG_FD_111798 | JGI IMG/M metagenome (GOLD analysis project Ga0164295, IMG submission 111798) | Oligotrophic lake water microbial communities from Sparkling Lake, Wisconsin, USA - GEODES006 metaG | ecosystem: Environmental > Aquatic > Freshwater > Lake | place: USA: Sparkling Lake...
ATCACCAATGAAGAGGTGGCGGGTAAGGCAGCTAAGGTTTTAACTGATGCTGAGATTATTACCGTGTTATCACGTGAGGCTAAGAAACGTCGTGAGGCAGTTGACGCCTACACCCAAGCAAAGCGAGATGATTTAGCAAATAAGGAAAAGGCAGAGGGTGTAATCATTGCCCAATATCTACCTGAGCAATTAAGTGAGGCAGATATTAAGAAAATGATTTCAGAGGCCATTGCTGAGACAAATGCATCAGGTCCTGCTGGGATGGGATTGGTAATGAAGGTATTACAGCCAAAGATTGCTGGCAAAGCAGATGGTGGTTTAGTTTCAGGATTAGTAAAAGCAGCACTTTCTCAATAACAAACTAAATAATAAAAGAAGGATTAACCATGAAGTATGAATATGTAACCGTTCCATTACTTACCCACGCAACTAAGCAGATTCTTGATACCTGGGGCTCAGATGGTTGGGAGTTAGTACAGGTAGTTCCTGCCCCAGGGGGCGGGGATCAATTAGTTGCATATATGAAGCGAGAGATTAAGTGAGTGTTAAAGAAAAGTTAGCCTCACTCGGTTTAACTCTGCCAACTGCTGCTGCCCCAGTTGCAGCATATGTACCAGCGGTTAAAACAGGAAACCTTGTTTTCATAGCAGGTCAGCTTCCAGTAGTAGATGGCAAATTACTTTTAACAGGCAAGGTTGGAAGTGATGTAACAGCGGAAGATGCCAAAGATCTAGCTCAAATTTGTGCGCTAAACGCGCTTGCTGCTATTTCATTAGTTGCAGATCTTGATCAAGTTGAACGAGTAGTCAGGGTTGGCGGATTTGTTAATTGTGCGTCAGGCTTTACAGCAATACCAGGAGTGGTAAATGGAGCGAGTGAGTTCCTAATTAAAGTTTTTGGGGATGTAAATGGAAAGCATGCGCGGACTGCGGTAGGAGTAGCCGAATTGCCACTTAATGCACCAGTTGAAATTGAACTGATTGTGCAATTAAAGAATTAACGCCCGCGTTTAACCAATCTTTCATAATCTAAAATAATTACAGCACGGGGTTCAAGCTTTACCCAACCACGGGATGCAAAATCAGCTAAAGCTTTATTAACTGTCTCTCGGGATGCTCCCACTAATTGCGCGAGCTCCTCTTGAGTTAGCTCATGATTAACATGCAGACCATCATCTTTTTTAGTTCCAAATCTCTCACCTAACTCAATAATTGCCTTAGCAACTCGGCCAGGAACATCAGCAAAGACTAAATCTGATAAAACATCATTGGCTCTTCGCAATCTTTGGGAGAGTCTTTTTAATAATTGAAGTGAAACGTGTGGGTGGGCTGTTACCCAACCAATCACCTGATCATTAGCCAGGGCCAGTAACTTAGAGTCAACAACTGCTGTTGCAGTTGCAGTACGTGGTCCTGGATCAAAAAGTGATAACTCACCAAACATATCTCCTGGTCCTAAAATTGATAAGAGGTTTTCTCTACCATCACCGGAGGATGTGCCAAGTTTTAACTTGCCCTCAACTACAACAAATAACTTATCTCCTGGGTCACCCTCTTTGAATAAAACCTGACCCTTTGAAATCTTTATGCCATTCATGGATGCTCGCAAGCTAGCGGCAGAGGCATCATCTAAAGCACTAAAAAGCGGGGCTTTTCTAACTACCTCATCTTCATTTTTGGCGGGCATAGCCGTAAGGATACTGCTGGGAGGTAGTACAACTCCAATCAGCGTAATCTTGGGCAAATGCGAGAGAGTTTGGCCCAAAAGAAAGTTCGAGCAAGGGCGATCTATCGAATTTTGTGTAAAAGCTATCCAAATGTGAAATGTGAATTAAATTATAAGACTCCCTTTCAATTACTCGTTGCAACTGTTCTATCAGCACAATGCACCGATAAGCGAGTAAATCAAACAACACCTGCCCTATTTAAAAAATATCCAAATCCAGTAAAAATGGCCCAAGCTGATCTTAAAGATATTCAACGATTGGTTAAATCAACTGGTTTTTATCGGGCAAAGGCTAAGAATATAAAATCACTTAGTAGCAAGATAGTTACAGATTATGATGGCAAGGTGCCAAACAAATTAGAAGATTTGATCACATTTCCTGGAGTTGGCAGAAAGACAGCCAATGTTGTTTTAGGCCATGCATTTGGTATTCCCGGCCTAACCGTCGACACTCACTTTGGCAGATTAAGTAGAAGATTTAAGTGGAGTAAATCTATGGACTCGGTAAAGGTTGAGTTTGAGGTTGCTGATTTAATCACAAGAAAAGAATGGACTAATTTGTCGCAGCGCCTAATCTGGCATGGCAGAAGAGTTTGTCACTCCAGAAAGCCAGCATGTGGTGCTTGTCCAATTGCTAAGTACTGCCCATCATTTGGGATAGGTGAGATGGATCCAATAAAGGCAAAGCGAATGGTGAAAGTTGAGACAGATTTTAAATGAAAAAACTTTTCAGTTTGTTAATCACCACTTTACTAATTTCTGCATGCACATCCTCGACCAAGGTAAGTACACCTGGCGTGGTTACATCTTGTGATCAAATCAAATTACTTGAGAGCGTCGATAAATCTGTTTTGATGGGATGTTTAGATGGTTCGGGTGAAATTAATTTTCATCAAATAAAAGGACCCCTGCTTATAAATGTATGGGGATCATGGTGTGAAGGATGTAAGCAGGAGATGCCCTATTTTGTGGAGCTTTATCAAAATCCACTATTTAAAAACGGGCAGATCCAGTTGCTTGGCATAAATGTAGAAGAAAAATCTAAAGAGAATGCTATTGATTACATTCAAAAAAGTGGGATGAGTTGGCCAAATCTTGATGACGTAAGCGGGATTTCAAAATCTATATTTGGGCCAGGAGTTCCAGTTACCTGGTTTATCGATGAGAATGGCAAAACTGTCGAAACTAAAATTGGGGCCTACACAAATAAAAAACAATTATTCAATCAAGTTGAAAATGCCTTTGGGGTTAAGTTATGAATTACTTTGATTTACTAATTTTTTTGGTTCTTTTGGTTGCTTCCTATAGTGGTTATAAAAATGGCTTGATTAAAACAATTTTTAGAACTGCTGGTTATATTGCAGGTGGTGTTGCAGGATTAGCCCTTGCTGTTAAGTATCTTGCAACTTGGGAGAGTCAAAGCCAAAAAGTTGTTTTGGCATTATTTGCAGTATTTATCGGAGCATCCTTAGGTGAGTTTGCACTTGGCAAAATTGGCTCGTTGTTTCGCAGAATACTTTTTGTACCACCCTTTAAACTTATTGACGCTCTATTCGGAGCTGCCATTTCAACACTTCGCGCAGCCTTCGTCTTGTATTTAGTTGCAACACTCTTGGTGTTTTCAAACTGGAGTATTACTGATAAATATATAAAGCCTTCAAAACTTTATGATTATGCAGATTCTCATTTACCGTCAGTGATGGATGAGGTAAAAAGTGAGATTATTAAGTTACTTGAAAAAGTAAACTAATCTTCACTCTTTCCAGTTTTTAAACCTTCTGAGATTAACTTCATGACATTTGGGTCAGCAAGTGTTGTGGAATCTCCAACGGCTCTATTTTCTGCCACATCCCGCAAAAGCCGGCGCATAATTTTGCCACTCCTTGTCTTTGGCAACTCTGCAACAACCATAATCTGACGAGGTTTTGCAATTGGGCCAATTTGTTTTGCAACATGATCACGTAGCTCTTTAACTAAAGTATCCCCCGTGGCTGATTCAATTCCGCCTCTTAAAATAACAAATGCAACAATGCCCTGCCCAGTCATTTCATCATTGGCGCCAACCACTGCAGCTTCTGCAATCACATCATGGGAAACCAACGCTGATTCAACCTCCGTGGTTGAGATTCGATGTCCTGAAACATTCATAACATCATCTACTCGGCCAAGTAACCAGATTGCTCCATCTTTATCTAACTTGGCGCCATCTCCGGCAAAGTAAACTCCTTCGAAGCGTGACCAGTAAGTTTCTTTATATCGAATGGGTTCATTCCAAACACCACGCATCATTGATGGCCAAGGTTTTGTTAAGACAAGGTAGCCACCTCTGCCATTGCCAACAGCTTTTCCTTCATCATCAACAACCTCAGCAGAAATTCCAGGAAGAGCTTTCATGGCGCTGCCTGGTTTTGTTGCAGTAACTCCAGGAAGGGGTGAAATCATGATTGCACCCGTCTCTGTCTGCCACCAGGTGTCAACAATTGGACAATTGTTTTTACCAATCACCTCTCGATACCACATCCACGCTTCTGGATTAATTGGCTCACCAACTGAGCCAAGTAAGCGAAGGGAAGAAAGATTAGATTTGTTTGGATATTCATCTCCCCATTTCATCCAAGTTCTAATCAGAGTTGGTGCGGTATATAAAATACTTACTTTATATTTTTCAATTAATTCAAATAACCGCCCCTTACTTGGGGTATCAGGTGTTCCTTCATACATCACCTGGGTTGTACCATTAATTAACGGCCCATAAACCACATATGAGTGGCCGGTAATCCAGCCAATATCAGCTGTGCACCAGTAGATATCTATTTCTGGCTTTAAATCAAAAACTGCATGGTGGGTAAATGCTGCTTGAGTTAAATAACCACCCGTAGTGTGATAAATACCCTTTGGTTTTGCAGTGGTTCCTGAGGTGTAGAGGATAAATAAGCCATTTTCTGAGTCAAAGAACTCACACTCATGTTTATCTGATTGCTTATCAACGATCTCATGCCACCAGATATCTTTTGAAGAATCAAACTTAGTTTCTTGTCCAGTGCGCTTGACCACTAATACATTTTTAACATTTGTCTCACCCTTAAGTGCCTCATCAACTGCAGGCTTTAGTGCAAATGGCGCGCCCTTTCTAAATCCACCATCGGCGGTAATAACTAATGAAGCATCGGCATCTTGAATTCGCGATAACAATGAGTCAGCTGAAAATCCACCAAAAACTACAGAGTGCATCGCACCTAACCTTGCACAAGCAAGCATTGCAACTGCAGCCTCTGGAATCATCGGCATATAGATTGCAACGCGATCGCTCTGTTTTATTCCAAGCTCCTTTAAAGCATTGGCTGCTTTACAAACCTTTGACAGAAGATCTGCGTAGGTAATTGTTTGGGTATCCCCAGGTTCTCCTTCAAAGTAGAAAGCAACTCGATCCCCTCTACCTTCAATTACATGACGATCAAGGCAGTTATAAGAGGCATTTAATTTGCCACCAATAAACCATTTAGCAAAGGGTAATTGCCAATCAACAACCTGATTCCATTTTTGATTCCAATGCAATCTATTTGCTTGTTTTTCCCAAAAAGCTAATCGATCAGTATCTGCCTCTTTATAAATATCACTTTTCGCATTTGCACTATCAATAAAAGTTTGTGAAGGGGCAAAGGTGCGATCTTCATAAGATAGGTTTTCAAAAGATTCACTACTCATAGTAAGGATGAGGTTATCAGCGATAAGTTTTCCCCACTAGATGGAGATTAAAACTTTTAGTGCCAGCCCATAGATAGGCTAGATGAATCTGATAAAGCCCATGCAATATAAATAAAAGGAAATGGAGTTTTATGTTAACTGGCACATTGATTACATTAATTACCCTGCTGGAGAGGCTACTTGCCTCCGGCACATTAACCATGGCCCTCTCGGCGTTGTTTAAAAAGGCGCTGCTACTACTTGGTGCCTACTAGGACAGATTTAACGCATGCATTGGGGCGGTGATTTCTAAAACCGCCCCAAATGTGGTGCAATTGGCCGTAATCCCGTAAGGAAATTACAACTAAAAAGGTTTTAAGCAAAGTGGCTCACCTTTAAAGTTACTAATAATGGGAGAAGAAGATGCCAGCTGTTGTTTTACTTGGTGCGCAGTGGGGCGATGAGGGCAAGGGAAAAGCAACCGATTTATTAGGTGATCGTGTTGATTATGTAGTCCGCTATCAAGGCGGCAATAACGCAGGACACACAGTTGTTATTGGTGATCAAAAGTACGCACTCCACTTACTTCCCTCTGGAATTTTATCTCCAAATGTAGTTCCAGTTATTGGAAATGGTGTTGTAATTGATCCAGCCGTTTTACTTGAAGAAATTAAAGGATTAAATGAACGAGGTATTAACACCTCAAAGTTAAAGATTTCAACAAATGCGCATTTAATCACGCCATACCATCGAACAATAGATAAAGTTTCAGAGCGGTTTTTAGGAAAATCAAAGATCGGCACAACTGGCCGTGGAATTGGGCCAGCTTATGCTGACAAGATAAATCGAATTGGAATTCGAGTTCAAGATCTATTTGATCAATCAATTTTAAAGCAGAAGATTGAGGCGGCACTTCATGATAAGAATCAGATACTAGTTAAGGTTTTTAATCGTAAGGGAATTACAGTTGATGAGGTAATTAGTGAGTATTTGGGGTATGCCCAAATTTTAAAGCCTTATGTAACGGATACTTCACTTCTTTTAGATCAAGCACTGCAACAAGGCAAAGTAGTGCTTCTTGAAGGCTCGCAAGGTACTTTGTTAGATGTCGATCATGGAACTTATCCTTTTGTTACATCCTCAAATCCAACTGCGGGAGGGGCATCTACTGGATCTGGAATTGGTCCAACAAAGATAACTCGCGTGATTGGAATTCTTAAGGCATACACAACTCGGGTTGGCAGTGGTCCATTTCCAACTGAATTATTTGATGAGGATGGTGAAGCACTTAGAAAAATTGGTGGCGAAGTTGGTGTTACAACCGGGCGCAATAGACGATGTGGATGGTTTGACGCGCCAATTGCTAGATATGCAGTACGTGTTAATGGGTTAACTGACTTCTTTTTAACAAAGCTAGATGTATTAACAGGCTGGGAGAAGATTCCAGTCTGTGTTGCTTATGAGATTGATGGCAAGAGAGTTGAAGAGCTTCCTGCTTCACAATCTGATTTTCACCATGCTAAGCCAATATATGAGTACTTACCTGGCTGGAAGGAAAATATCTCAAAGGCTAAATCTGTTGCTGACTTGCCAAAAAATGCACAGGAGTATGTGAAGTTCTTAGAAAAAATCTCTGGAGCACCAATGAGTGCAATAGGGGTTGGACCAGGCCGGGATGAAACAATTGTGGTTAGGGATTTAATCAAATGAGCATTACGCCAAATGTATTAGCAACAAGATATGCCACAAAGGAGATGGTGGCAATCTTTAATCCAGTAAATAAGATTATTAAAGAGCGGAAGTTTTGGATCACTATTCTTAAATTGCAACAAAAAGCAGGCTTGCCAATTACAGATGGTGATATTAAAGCGTATGAGAAGGTACTAGAAAAAGTTGATCTAGATTCAATTGATAAGCGAGAGATTAAAACTCGTCATGATGTTAAGGCGAGGATTGAAGAGTTTAACTCACTCGCTGGAGTTGAAAAAATACATATTGGTTTAACAAGCCGTGATCTAACCGAAAATATTGAACTGATCCAGATTAAAGCAGCCCTTGAATTAATCGAGTATCGAGTATTACAAACATTATTTTTGTTAAATGAAAAAATATCAAAATATGAAAAAACCTACATGGTGGGTAGGTCCCATAATGTTGCGGCCCAGGTAACTACTTTAGGTAAGCGATTTGCTTCCTGTGCTGAGGAGTTGTTGTTTGCGCACAGCGCACTCAAAGAATTGATTGCGCGTCTTCCACTTCGTGGCATTAAAGGTCCAGTTGGAACATCTCAGGATGCGCTAGATGCAATGGGTGAGGATTTTGCGCAGTTAGAAAAAAGCATCGCCGAGGAGTTTGGTTTTGAAAATACTTGGTCTTCAGTTGGACAAATCTACCCACGATCAGTTGATTTCGAACTTGTATCTAAACTATTACAGATAGCTTCTGCTCCTTCCTCAATGGCAACCACAATCAGGTTGATGGCAGGAAGCGGTTTAGTAAGTGAAGGTTTTAAAGCAGGCCAGGTTGGATCATCCGCTATGCCCCATAAAATGAACTCAAGATCATCTGAGCGCATAAATGGCATGATGGTTTTGCTTCGCGGCTATAACACAATGGCTGCAGATCTAGCGGGGGATCAATGGAATGAAGGTGATGTTTCATGCTCTGTAGTTAGAAGAGTTGTTATTCCTGATTCATTTTATGTTTTAGATGGGCTCCTTCATACTTTCATGACAATACTAAATGAGTTTGGAGTATTTGAAGAGAGTATAAAGAGTGAGCTAAATGAGCAGCTTCCATTACTTGCAACTACAAAAATACTTATGGAGTGTGTTAGGGCAGGATTGGGTCGAGAGGCAGCCCACCAATTGATTAAAAAACATTCAACTTCAACTACTGCAGGGAATTTCTTTGAAGCACTCGCCAAGGAAAAAGAGTTTCCGCTTTCACTTAATCAACTTAAAATTCTGATTACAGATCCATCACTTATTGCAGGTAAGGTATCAGAGCAATCTGAATCTGTCAGACAAAGAATCAACAAGGTAATAGATAGCAAGATAGTTAAGGTTGAATTAACCCAACTAAGATGAAGCAGGATTTGCAAGTTAAGAGCCGGGTTAAGGAAATACTTAATATGGTCCAAGAGGTAGCACCCGGTAACTCAGTTGAACTTCGGATCCCGCCGTATGCAGCGATTCAATGTGTTTCTGGCTCAGTTCATAGAAGAGGCACACCACCTAATGTTGTGGAGATGAGCGGGGATACATTGATTAAATTGATCGAGAACCCTACTTGTTGGGAGAAGTTTTGCTATGAGGGCTTAATTTCAGCTTCAGGCACAAACGCAAATCTAGAAGATCTATTTATGCAGGTGAGTAAACTAGATACAAGTTCAAAGTAGGGGATGTAATGGCCAGTAAATCAAAGCGCGCTCGAATGGCACCTGAGCGTAATCTTTCTAAGAGTTTCTTCTATTGGGCGATTGCAGTTTTTATTATCAAACTTGGAATTATTTTTCGTATTGAAGGTATAAACGCAGGCTCTGGTGATCGAGTTTATTTCGTGGATGGTGCATGGCTTGGCGCAGATGGTGAGAACTACCTCATGGGCTATAACGCACTACTTAGAGATGGAATACTCTCACCCGAGAGCATTTTAAATTACTGGCCCGCCGGATACCCTCTTTTAATTCTCTTTTTATCGATACTTGGGAAGAGTTGGGTATTAACAACACTTTCAATCATGCAATCATTAGTTTTTTCCTACGCTGTCTACTTTTTTGCGAAAGAGCTGTCTAAAACAAGATTAAAGAAGTTTGCCTACCTGACATTACTGCTAATACTTTTAAACCCGACCCTTTCACTTAGCTCTATTGCAGTTGGCTATGAGTCACTAACAGCATCAGGGCTATTGCTTTGCCTAGGACTTGTGATCAGAAGTTTTGTTGAAAAAGATAACACAAAGTTTGTTAGATACTTAATAATAAGTTCTGCGATATTTGGCTTGCTGTCATTTGTCCAGCCTAGATTGCTTTTGACAGGGATCATGATAAATCTTTTGTGGATTTTTGTTTGGAAAGGCTTTAAAGCAGGAGCGCTGATGATTGCAATGAGCCTAGCAATCACCCTATTTTTCCCAGCAACTTTGATTTATCGAAACAATCAAGCAATGGGAATTAACAGTATTTCAACAAACCTTGGTGTAACTATGAATATTGGCGCAGGAGATAATGCCACTGGTGGGTATATGAAAGAAGGATATGGAGTTGAGTGTGATTTATCTGGGACATCTTCAGAGCAGGATAATCAACGAGTCAGGTGTGTTTTAAACTGGTATGTAAGTAACCCCATAAAGGCAGTAGAGCTTTTTTACAATAAATCAATTTACTTCTGGTCACCTTGGTATGGGCCGGTAGCAAATGGCACCATGGCAAGAAATCCTTGGCTGACAATAAATCCACTAAAAAACATTGCCACAACACAGGATGGATTTAATTTGGTCTATGGTGGATTTGGAAAGGTTATCTCTTGGCTTTGGTTACTTGGTGGATTGGCCTTATTACTTTATGGCTATTTCACCTTGTGGCGTCAAAATTCACTTGAAAGATTTACTGGTAACTTGGTGATGATCGCGATAGCAACCAATTGGTTAATAACCTTATTCACGATAGGCGATCACCGCTTTAGAATTCCAATTATGGGGTTATCACTATTTCTTCAGGTTATAGGCCTTAAAACCTTGCTAAAAGGCGGAAAATCCCCGATGGTTGACGGCCCTGCTTTGCGCTAATCTACCTCACCTGACAGGAGAGAAATATTGAAGGAGGGCCAATAATGGGAAGAGGCCGTTCAAAAGCCAAACAAACTAAAGTTGCAAGAGATCTAAAGTATTCAAATCAAGATATGGATCTAGAGCGGTTAGCAAAAGAGCTACATGGTGAAGTTAAAGAGGATAAAGGATTCGACGACGATTCCTCTAACGACAATTACACTACCCGTAATTAACTAACCTGCTAAATGCGACCAACTCCTTACGTTGCATCTTTACGCATTTATGAGCCATTAAGCGCCTTTAGCAAAGAAGATCAATCTAGATGGAGTCAAATTCTAGTTTCAACTCCAACAGGTAGGGATGAGCAACATAGGGCATTACGTCGCACAATTTTGACCGAACCACCAGCACTTAAATTAGATGGCGCGCATGTTTTAGAAATTGATGAAAAGAAATATGTAGCACCTTGGTCAACGGCTGCAAGATGCTGGGCAGCTTTAGATGATTTTAAATCTTCAATGCCATTCACAATAAGTGGCTTTTTTCTACCCAAAGAGGTAGAGAATGCACTTTCATTAAACTCTGAAGGGATTGAAGATAAGGTTTCACACATAATTACTGCAACCTGGAGTATTCCCCCACGATGGTTTTCACTCTTTGAGCCTTCAGATCGAATTAGAGGTTCAAATGAAGATGGTGCTTACACAATTCTTCGTACCTCCATTTCAAATGCTAAACAAAGATGTTTATTTGCCCATCAAGCAGTGGTCAACGCTTTCGGCAATGGACCAATAGAGCAGGAGATTGCAGACTTACTTGAGTGGCTATCAATTTTTGATGCTAATTCAATTATTGAGTGCGATTACGGAGGGTTAGCCATTTATCTTGAAAAATCTTTGATTGAAAATGGCCAGCCAGGATTAAATGCCGATACCTCAGTTGAAGATGTGGCTAGATCACTCGCTGGTTTGGCAGCAGGTGATGGGGCACTGGCAGGTCAAGGTTATGAGCGATTAGTTACCCGTTGGCGTCGTGTGGCAGCCTTTGAGCAGGCAATGTAGTTAAGCACTTGGCATTTAACCTTTTAAACCATAATACTTGCCCCATAAGGTATTAAATGGACATTTTATTCAAGGCTTTATTGAAAGGTTGTGGATGTGAACTCTGAGCAAGAGGTGTTGTTGACCCCAGCTGAGGTGGCATCACTATTTAGAGTAGATCCAAAGACTGTCACCAGATGGGCAAAATCTGGCAAGTTAACCTCCATTAGAACCTTAGGTGGACATAGAAGATATAAAGAGTCTGAAGTTAAAGCACTTCTCCTTAAAACAACTAGTAATAGTTAAAGAATGGATATGAATCAATTATGAGTGAAGAGAAAAATACTGGCGAAGATGCAAAAGCTAAAATGCTGGCAGCTCTTGCAAAAAAACAAAAGGGCACCAACTCTGGCAAGAGCGCAGGGCCTACCTCAGGATCCAAGGTTGGCTCAGGGCAAACTGGTGGCTCAGCTCCAAAGATGCATAGACGCAAATCTGGTTCAGCATAATTTAAGTTATCTAGCCAAATGGGAATAACAAATACAGAGTACTTCTTACTGTTTGTAATCTCCTATCTATTTGTAGGTGCATTAACACCAATCATGCGAAAAATTGCTATTGCAACTGATGTGGTTGATCGACCTAACTCCTCACACAAATCCCATAAGAAAGCAGTCCCTTATTTAGGTGGGGTGGGGATAATCATTGGGGTGATAACAGTTTCTTACGCCGCCTCACTTTTCTCAGAGTTCACCTCAAGCACCTTCTGGCTTGCTACCTCTGTACTTGGCCCAGCCTTATTGCTAGGACTTATTGGTTTGTGGGACGACATCAGGAACCTACCTCCCTTGCCAAGATTCATTGCCCAAACGCTTGCGGGTGTGTTTACTGCCAGCATTTTGCTAATTACAGACAATGTTGGCAATCCAACAGGCTCATCAATTTTTGATTCAATTATTACAGTTGTGTGGGTTGTTGGAATTTGTAATTCGATTAACTTCTTTGACAATTTAGATGGTGGGGCTGCAGGAACGGTTGCAATTTCATCAATTGCACTCGCTTACTTAGCTATTAGTGAAGATCAATATTTGATTGCAGCACTTTCTGTAGTTACAGCTGGCTCTACCTTAGGATTTTTAGTCTGGAATAAGAGTCCTGCCAAAATCTATATGGGAGATGCTGGGACTTTATTTCTCGGGGTGTTACTAGCAATATTAACTGTCCGATTTGAACCAACCGCCCAAACACAAATTGGCTCGTTTTTGATTCCAGTACTACTGCTTGCAATACCAATACTTGATACAACTGTTGCGGTACTTTCTAGAATTCGAAGGCATCTTTCACCCTTTCAGGGCGGGCAGGATCATTTATCACATCGGTTAATCAGGTCAGGTCTTACCAGGAAAAGCTCTGCGATTACTTTGTGGAGCTTATCTGGCCTATTTGCTGGAGTTTCAGTTTTGTTACCAAATGCGTCCCAGAGTTTTACAAATTACCTATTAATTGGCGCAGGATTGACTTGGCTAGTTTTATTCATTGCTTTTTTTAGGACCAAAGATAATTAGGATTTTTTCTTAAACACCAAGTAATTCAACACAAAGTAGTTTACAGGTACTATCAAAACAAGTGGAACTAATTTAGCTATTCTTGGATCGACGCCCGCATCCACAAGTAGTTTTATTACTGTAGTTGAAACTAACCACCAAAAGATAAGATTTAATAAGTATTTTAAACCTGACCTTGAGTGATTTTGTTCGCTCTTAAAGGTCCATCTATGGTGGGTAAGATAATTTATACAGGTAGCTACAGTTGCTGAAATCAAGTTAGCTAAAAACACAGAACTAATCGGTCCGTAAAGTGAAATAAACAATAGGTAATCAATAAGAGTTGTGGTTATTCCTACAAGCCCCCACCTGATCATCGAGTAATCAAAGTATTTTTCTTTAAGTGATTTTAATCTAGAAATAATCAATTCCAATCTTGATGTTCGAATTATTTGTGGCTGAGGCCGGGATCGAACCGGCGACCTAACGATTTTCAGTCGTTCGCTCATACCAACTGAGCTACTCAGCCGCGACCCAGACGGGACTTGAACCCGCGACCTCCGCCGTGACAGGGC
>Ga0164295_10003146_pt1 | contig 13336 bp, 12 predicted proteins | sample GEODES006metaG_FD_111798 | JGI IMG/M metagenome (GOLD analysis project Ga0164295, IMG submission 111798) | Oligotrophic lake water microbial communities from Sparkling Lake, Wisconsin, USA - GEODES006 metaG | ecosystem: Environmental > Aquatic > Freshwater > Lake | place: USA: Sparkling Lake...
CTGTACCTCGACAACTACAAAGCGTCATACTTGCCATGTGACGAGCGCTGTAGGCACCTCCGGAACTGCGATCACGTCCCGCGTGCATTCGCTGAACCGACCGAACATGGTCAGTATCGGCACCATCGTGTGGCTGTCCAGTGAGTTGATGTTTTTCGCTGGCCTGTTCGCGATGTATTTCACCGCACGCGCACACGCGCAGGGTGCCTGGCCACCGCCGCCCACCGAACTGAATCTCTTCCAGGCGGTTCCGGTGACGCTGGTGCTGATCGCCTCGTCGTTCACCTGCCAGATGGGTGTCTTCGCCGCCGAGCGCGGTGACGTCTTCGGCCTGCGCCGGTGGTACACCGTGACGTTCCTGATGGGCTTGTTCTTCGTCCTCGGCCAGGCTTACGAGTACTACCACCTGGTGACGCACGGCACCACGATCGCCAGCAGCGCCTACGGCAGCGTTTTCTATCTGGCCACCGGCTTCCACGGCCTGCACGTCGTCGGTGGCCTGGTGGCCTTCGTCCTACTGCTGCTGCGGACCACCATGTCCAAGTTCACGCCTGCGCAGGCAACCGCGGCCATCGTGGTGTCGTACTACTGGCACTTCGTCGATATCGTCTGGGTCGCCCTGTTCGCGACGATCTACTTCATCCGTTGATGAGAAACACATTGATGAGAAGGGGTTCGATGCTCAAGATTGGGTCCCGTATGAGCGGCGCGTCGCACCGGCGGTTTCGTCGCCGGCTGACGGCAGCAGTGCTGCTGGTGTTCGGGCTGGGCCTGGCGGGCGTGCTGGCCGCCACCTTGACGCCGACCCCCCAGGTGGCCGTCGCGGATCAGTCACAGTCGGCGCTGTTGCGCACCGGGCAGCAGCTCTTTGAGACGGCGTGTATCACCTGCCATGGCGCGAACCTGCAGGGCGTCGATGGCCGCGGACCCAGCCTGATCGGCGTGGGTGAGGCGGCGGTTTACTTCCAGGTCGGCAGCGGCCGCATGCCGATGATGCGCAACGAGGCCCAGGCCATGCGCAAGCCACCGGCCTTCGATGAACCTCAGGTGGATGCAATCGGTGCCTATGTCCAAAGCATGGGGGCCGGGCCGGTGGTCCCGCGCGATGCCAACGGCCAGATCGCCAACCAATCCCTGATCGGCAACGACGTCGCAAGAGGCGGAGATCTCTTCCGACTGAACTGCGCCTCCTGCCACAACTTCACCGGCCGCGGTGGCGCGCTGTCCTCGGGCAAGTACGCGCCCAGCCTGGACCTGGCCACTCCGGCTCAGATCTACACCGCGATGCTGACCGGTCCGCAGAACATGCCGAAGTTCTCCGAACGCCAACTTGGTCCCGAGGAGAAAGCCGACATCATCGCCTACGTCCGCTCGTCGAGCGAGACGCTCAACCCCGGCGGGTACGGCCTCGGCGGTTTCGGGCCCGCGCCTGAGGGCATAGCGATCTTCGTCATCGGAATCGTGGCCGCCATCGCGGCGGCACTGTGGATCGGGGCGCGGTCGTGAGCGAGTACACGGGAGATAAGCCGACCGACGAACAGTTGGCAGCGATGTCCACCGAGGAACTGGTCACCCTTGGTGGCCGAATCGACGGTGTCGAGACCGTCCTCAAGGAACCGCGCTGGCCGATCGAAGGCACTCGCGCCGAGAAACGCGCGGAGCGCCTGGTCGCCTCCTGGCTGCTGTTCGGCGGCATCATGGGCCTGCTCCTGCTGCTGGCTTTCCTGTTCTGGCCGTGGGAGTACAAGCCCTACGGCGTCGAGGGCAACTTCCTCTACACGATGGCCACGCCGGTGTACGGCGTGACCTTCGGGCTCTCGATTCTCGCGATCGGGATCGGTGCGGTGCTCTACCAGAAGCGATTCATCCCTGAAGAAATCTCGATTCAGGATCGTCACGACGGACAGTCCTCCGAACTGGATCGCAAGACTGCGGCGGCCAACCTCATCGGCGCCTTTGAGGGGTCAACCGTCAAGCGCCGCAAGCTGATCGGGATGTCACTAGGTATCGGACTGGGCGCCTTTGGCGTCGGCACACTGATTGCCGGCGTTGGCGGCCTGATCAAGAATCCCTGGAAGCCGGTCGTACCCACCGCCGAGGGCCTCAAGGCCGTGCTGTGGACCTCGGACTGGACGCCCAGGTTCAAGGGCGAGACGATCTTCCTCGGGCGCTCCACCGGCAGGCCTGGTGAATCTCCGTTCGTGAAAGTTCGGCCGGAGGACATCGATGCCGGCGGTATGGAAACGGTCTTCCCGTGGCGCGAGTCCGACGGCGACGGCACCTCCGTGGAGTCGCATGAACGACTCGGCGCGATCGCTATGGGTGTGCGCAACCCCGTCATGCTGATTCGCATTAAGCCGGTCGACATGCCCCGAGTGGTCAAGAGGCAGGGCCAGGAAAGCTTCAACTTCGGTGAGTTATTCGCCTACACGAAGGTCTGCTCGCACCTCGGCTGCCCGTCTTCGCTGTACGAACAGCAGACGTACCGAATCCTGTGCCCGTGCCACCAATCACAGTTCGATGCGCTGCACTTCGCACGGCCCATCTTCGGACCTGCCGCGCGCGCTCTGGCGCAGTTACCGATTACCATCGACAAAGACGGATATCTCGTCGCCAATGGCGACTACATCGAACCCGTGGGACCGGCATTCTGGGAGCGCAGATCATGAGTACTAGCGTCGCTGACCGTATCGACACTGTTGCTGACAATATCGATTCGCGATATCACCCCTCAGGCGCGCTTCGGCGGCAGCTGAACAAGGTGTTCCCCACCCACTGGTCGTTCCTGCTGGGTGAAGTCGCCATGTACAGCTTTATTGTCTTGCTGCTCACCGGCGTGTATCTGACGCTGTTCTTCGACCCGTCGATGGCCGAGGTCACCTACAACGGCGTCTACCAGCCGTTGCGTGGTATCCAGATGTCGAGGGCCTACGAGACCGCGCTGGATATCAGCTTTGAGGTCCGGGGCGGGCTGTTCGTCCGCCAGGTCCACCACTGGGCAGCACTGTTATTCGCCGCTTCAATCATGGTCCACCTGGCCCGCATCTTCTTCACCGGTGCCTTCCGGCGTCCCCGCGAGGCGAACTGGGTGATCGGCTCACTGCTACTCATCCTGGCCATGTTCGAGGGATTCTTCGGATACTCGCTGCCCGACGATCTGCTGTCCGGAACCGGCATCCGCGCCGCCCTGTCGTCGATCTCCCTGGGAATCCCGGTGATCGGCACGTGGATGCACTGGGCGCTGTTCGGCGGAGACTTCCCCGGCGACATCATCATCCCCCGGCTATACGCCATCCACATCCTGTTGTTCCCCGGCATCATGATGGCTTTGATCGGTATGCACCTGGCGCTGGTGTGGTTCCAGAAGCACACCCAGTTCCCCGGCCCGGGCCGCACCGAAACCAACGTCGTCGGCGTGCGGGTGATGCCGGTGTTCGCGGTCAAGTCGGGCGCATTCTTCGCGATGGTCGTCGGCATCCTGGGCCTGATGGGTGGTCTCCTGCAGATCAACCCGATCTGGCAACTGGGCCCCTACAAGCCGTCTCAGGTGTCAGCCGGATCGCAGCCTGACTTCTACATGATGTGGACCGACGGGCTCATCCGTCTCTTCCCGCCGTGGGAGATCTACATCGGCAACCACACCATCCCGGCCGCCGTGTGGGTGGCGGTGCTGATGGGCGTGATCTTCCTGCTGCTGATCATCTACCCGTTCCTGGAGAGGCGGTTCACCGGGGACGACGCTCATCACAATCTGCTGCAGCGGCCCCGCGACGTCCCGGTCCGTACCGGGATCGGGGCCATGGCGATCGCGTTCTACGTAGTGCTGACGTTCAGCGCGATGAACGACATCATCGCCTACACGTTCCACATCTCGTTGAACGCGACGACCTGGATCGGCCGTATCGGCATGCTGGTGCTGCCGCCCCTGGTGTTCTTCATCACCTACCGGTGGGCGGTCGCCCTGCAGCGCAGTGACCGTGACGTACTCGCGCACGGCATCGAGACCGGCATCATCAAACGGCTGCCGCACGGTGCCTACATCGAGGTGCACCAACCGCTGGGGCCGGTTGATGACCATGGCCACCCGCTTCCACTGGAGTACCAGGGAGCCGCCCTGCCCAAGCGGATGAACAAGCTGGGCTCCGGCGGCCAACCGGGTCGCGGCTCCTTCCTCACCGCCGACCCGGCGCCTCAGAGCGCCGCGCTGAACGAGGCGGCACACGCCTCCGAACGGCGGTCCCTGACCGCGTTGAAGGAGTACCAGGACCATAGGTCGGGTTCAAACGGCAACGGATCTAACGGGTCCAATGGATCTAATGGGTCCAATGGGTCCAATGGGTCCAATGGGTCCAATGGATCTAACGGTTCCAATGGGTCCAACGGCCACCATTAGTCCGATCGAAAACGAGAAGGGCCCCAGCCAATCCGGCTGGGGCCCTTCTCGTTTCACGCTCCGACCGATGCGGTCTAGCCGACCGACTCATCGATGACTTCAGCGAGGCGGCGCTGGAAACCGATGAGGATCGCCGGCATGCCGACCGTGATGGCCGCGGCTGTCCCAAGTGCGGACCAGGCGGCGGTATCGCTATTGGTGGCGAGCAGATAGGTCGCGGTAGCCACCCCGATCAAGGCCAGTCCCATCGCCGCAATCAACGATACCGAACCACGCAGCCACAATCGCTCCACGGCGGCGGTGGGCACGGGCGGAACCGTATCCGCCGCCTCCGGCTTACGGGCATAGGGATCGACTGAGGTGCCGAAGACCCGCAGCTTCTCGGTGGGAGCCTCCGTGGGCCGCACCGGTGCATCGGGTACCGGGACGTCCGGTGGCGGCTCGGTCAACGCCGCCTGGCGGGCCCGCAGCAGCAGCGGGATCGCACCGATGATGACCAGGGCGGAAACCACGATGATGCTGTACAGCAGCCACGACGAACGCTCTTCCCCGCCGCTTTGGTGTCCCGTGCCGAGCTGCACGAGGGCGACGGTCGCGATGACGCTGATGGCCAGCAGCACCAGCCAGATCGCCCCGCACACGCCCACCATGAGCCGATCCACCGTCTCCGGCGACTGAGCACTGTCCGCCGTCGGCTCGGTGGCTACCCGGGCCTGGGCCATCAGCAGCTCGTCTGCGCCGCGTTGTTCTGATTCGATGACAACACCGTCCCGTCGCTCGTGGTGATAGAACAGTTCAATCTGCTGACCAGGAACAGACTCGACGCCTGTACCGAGCCAACATCGGACTGCGAGATCGGCGTCACCGTCAGCGACCACGGGATGTAGACATTGCGCTGAGTGCGCCGCCGTCCAGAAGCATCGACATAAGTGATCGTGATGATGTCGCCGGGCGCCTTGGTTCCGGTCACCGAGTAGGTCACCTGCCGCGGACCCGCCGGCGTGGTCGTCACCGGCGGTGGCGGCGGCGTCGTCTCCGGCGGTGGCGGCGGGGCCTCGGTGACCACGGGCGGCGGTGGGGGTTCGGGCGTCACCGTCACCGTTTCGGTCTCCGGCGGCGGAGGCGGTGGCGGGGCTTCCGTCGGCGGCGGAGGAGGCACGGGTGTGGTGATCTCATCCTGCACCGGCGGAGTCGGCGCACTCGTCGTCGACGGCGAGGCCAGATCGTTGGTGTCGGATCTCGTCACGAGCAGCGACACCGATACCACCAGCGAGATGGCGGCGATGATGGCCGTGACGCCGACCACCCATGGCCATTTCGGCGGCGCCAGTTCTTCGGCGGCATCACCGGCCCGATCGTAGCTGTCGTAGTCATACAGATCGAGTTCAGCGGGAATATACGGAGCGATCGCGTACTGCTCGGATTCCGGCGCGGAGTAGGCCCGCGAAAAGCCGGTGTCGGTCAGCTCGTCCCGATACTCCTCGGTCGGCTGGCCGCCCGGCTCGTAATCCGGCGGATTTGGCCCGCTCATCCTTGCCTATCCTCTTTCGACAACATCCGCGAGACGGGTACGACGTGCAACTCGCGGGCACGCGCCCCACCTCGGCAGAACACTACCCAACCGGGTGACAAAGAGGCGGCACAGCACACCGTACGGTGGCCAGAATCCGCCTGGATTGTGACCCTCGGCCGCCGCTCAGTGCTTCTCGGGTCCGACGTAATACTCGAAGACCAAACCCGAGACCGCCGCCAGAACAAACACGATGCCGGCGAAGATCAGCCATGGAAGCCACAGCGCAGCACCGACGGCCGCGGTCGAGAATGACAGCGCGATCAGAATCGGCCACCAGCTGTGTGGCGAAAAGAAGCCCAGTTCCCCTGCGCCGTCAGCGATGTCGGCGTCTCCGTAATCCTCCGGGCGGGTATCGAGGCGGCGGGCGATGAATCGGAAGAACGTTCCGATGATCAACGCGAGACCCGCGGTCAGGACCAGCGCGGTCGTTCCGGCCCATTCCAGGCCGCCGCGCGCGAAAAGCGCGGTCAGGACACCGTAAGCGACGGCGGCGAGGACGAAGAATCCGGTGAGGATTTCGAACAGCCTGGCTTCAATACGCATTGGGCTTCTCCGCTTCTTACTTGATCGCCTGCGAATCGCTCGCCTGCGAGGCCATCTGCGGCGGAGGAATCACCTGTTGGCCGCGACGGGTGTCGAACGGGCGGGTGGTGATCGCCATGGGCGGCTGGTTGATCACCTGCAGTGCCGCGGCGTTGTTCTTTCCGGAGATCCGCGCCTGGAGATACGTCTTGAAATCGTCCGCCGACACCACTCGAACCTCGAAGTTCATCATCGAGTGGTAGACGCCGCACATTTCAGCGCAACGCCCGACGAAGGCGCCGGTCTGGGTAATCTCGGAGATCTGCCAGATGTTCTCTGTGTGGTTGGCCTTCGGATCGGGGAACACGTCGCGCTTGAACAAGAACTCGGGCACCCAGAAGGAATGGATCACGTCTGCGGATGCCTGCTGGAATTCGATCCGCTTACCGACTGGTAGCACCAGAACTGGGATCTCATCGCTGGTGCCGACGGTCTCGACTTTGTTGAAGTTCAGGTAGCTGCGGTCTTCGGGGTTCACGCCGTGCAGGGCGCCGACCTTCTCCTCGCCGTGTTCGTCTTTACCCTCCGGCTTAGAAATCATCGTCGCTTTGCGAGCCGGGTCGGCCCCGTCGTAGTTGAAGGATCCATCCGCAAAGGCGATCTTCTGGTAGCCGAACTTCCAGTTCCATTGGAATGCGGTGGTGTCGATCACCACCTCGGGATTTGATTCCTTGTCCAACACTCGGTTCTGCACAACGACGGTGAAGTAGAACAGCACCGAGATGATGAGGAACGGAACCACGGTCAGAACAAGTTCCAGCGGCATGTTGTAGCCGAACTGCCGGGGCAACTCGTTCTGGCCCTTCTTCCTGCGATGGAAGGCGGCCGTCCAGAACATCAGGGCCCACACGACTACGCCGACCACCAGGGCCGCGATCACCGAACCGAGCCACAGTTCGCGCATGAGGTGGGCCTCAGGGGTGACGCCGTTGGGCCATCCCAAACCGAACACGTGCCGCCAGCTGCACCCGCTGAGGGTCACCGCCAGCGCCGAGAACGTGACGATCATTCCCAGGGTTCGACGCCGACGCGAGCGGGTCGGGGTAAGGCGGATCCCGCGTGGGGTCACCTTGGCACCTCCTGTGTCACAAGCTGGGCCGATGGTCTCGAACGACCCGGTGGCTGGCACCGGCAGGAGTCGCCCGAACACGCATCTGCACCCGAATACTACGCAGCGTAGACCACCAATGAACAGCACGCCGACACACCTCGCGATTCAGCCGGTGACGAGTTCGGGCCAACCCCGGAGTTCGGGCATACTGGGCCGGGTGTGCGGACTGCTTGCGCTGGTAGGGAGTGCCGCGGGCAGCGTCACCGAACACACCGTTGAGGCCGTGGCCGGAGCATCGCACCTGATGCGACACCGGGGCCCCGATGAGCCCGGCACCTGGTCCGATGCGACCGCGACCACGCCAGGCACCGTGGTCGCGGGCTTCAACCGGCTCTCCATCATCGATATCGCCCACTCACATCAGCCATTGCGCTGGGGTCCGCCGTCCGCGCCCACCCGGTATGTGCTGGTCTTCAACGGCGAGATCTATAACTATCTGGAATTGCGGGCCGAACTCGCCGAACAGCACGGGGCCACCTTTGCCACCGATGGTGATGGTGAGGCCATCGTCGCCGCCTATCACTACTGGGGCGTCGAGGCATTGGGCCGTCTGCGGGGCATGTTCGCCCTCGCCCTCTGGGATACCGAGCGCCGGGAGTTGTTCTGCGCGCGCGACCCGTTCGGTATCAAGCCGCTGTTCATGGCGACCGGTCCGGGTGGCACCGCGGTCGGCAGCGAGAAAAAGTGCCTGCTCGACCTGGCCGCCGGTCTGGGTCTGGACCTCGGTATCGATGAGCGTGCCCTGCAGCACTACACGGTTCTGCAGTATGTCCCCGAACCCGAAACATTGCATCGGGGTGTGCACCGACTGGAATCGGGAAGCTATGCGGTGATTCGCCCAGGGTGTGAGCCGAAGGTGAGCCGCTATTTTCGGCCACGTTTCTCCGCGGTGCCGTTCCGTAGCGGCGGCGAGCAGGCCCGCTACGACGAGATCACCGAGGTGCTTGAGGATTCGGTGGCAAAACACATGCGCGCCGATGTCACCGTCGGGGCGTTCCTGTCCGGTGGCATCGACTCCACCGCCATTGCCGCGCTGGCGATCAGACACAATCCACGGCTGATCACCTTCACCACTGGCTTCGAACGCGAGGGCTTCTCCGAGGTGGATGTGGCCGTCGCGTCCGCGGAGGCGATCGGCGCCCGCCACATCACCAAGGTGGTCAGTCAGTCGGAGTTCGTCGCCGCACTGCCGGAGATCGTCTGGTATCTCGACGAACCGGTGGCCGATCCCGCACTCGTGCCGCTGTTCTTCATCGCCCGCGAGGCACGCAAACACGTCAAGGTCGTGTTGTCGGGAGAGGGTGCCGATGAGCTTTTCGGCGGCTATACCATCTACCGGGAACCGTTGTCGCTCAAAGGATTCGGCTATCTTCCCCGGCCGATTCGTAGATCGTTGGGCAGGGCGTCCCGGCCTCTGCCGGAGGGCATGCGCGGCAAGAGCCTGCTGCACCGCGGGTCATTGACGCTTGAGGAGCGCTATTACGGCAACGCGCGAAGTTTCTCCGACGCGCAACTTCAGGCGGTGCTGCGCGACTTCAATCCGGCCTGGACCCACACGGATGTAACCGCGCCCATCTACGCCGAATCCCAGGGCTGGGATCCGGTTGCCCGGATGCAATACCTGGACCTGTTCACCTGGCTGCGCGGGGACATCCTGGTCAAGGCGGACAAGATGACGATGGCGAACTCACTGGAGTTGCGGGTTCCCTTCCTCGACCCGGAGGTGTTCGCGGTGGCCTCCCGGTTGCCGTTCGATCAGAAGATCACCCGCACCACCACCAAGTACGCCCTGCGCCGCGCCTTGGAGCCGATCGTGCCGGCGCATGTCCTCAACCGCGCAAAACTGGGTTTCCCGGTGCCGATCCGGCACTGGTTGCGCGCCGGGGAGTTGATGGACTGGGCCTACGGCATGATCGACGTCTCAGCTGCCGGCCATCTGATCAACCTCACCGCGGTGCGCGCCATGCTCGACGAACACCGACTCGGCGGTGCCGATCACAGCCGACGGCTCTGGACGGTGCTGATCTTCCTGCTCTGGTACGCGATATTCATCGAACACAGCGTGGTGCCGCGGATCAGCGAACCGCAGTATCCGGTGCAGATCTAGGGCCCATCACGCCAGTGCCGCGGTGATTTCTGCTGCGGCAGCGGTGCCGTAGGCATCGGCCAGTCGGGTAGCGGCGGTCTGCAGATCCCACGTCCAGTTCTGGGTACCGGTGGTTTCCAGCACCAGCACCGCACCAGCGAACCCAACTGCGCCGAGCGTTCCAGATCCAGCCCGGCGCCGCGGCCGGTGAGGAACCCGGCCCGGAACGCATCACCCACACCGGTGGGATCGACCTGAGCGGTCTCGGGGACGACTCCGACATGCAGCCTGGTTCCGTCGGCACTGATCAGATCGACGCCATCGGCACCCAACGTGGTGACCCGCAGCCCCACTTGGGCGAGCACGTCGGCATCGGTCCAGCCGGTCTTGGACAGCATCAGATCCCACTCGTAGTCGTTGCTGAATAAGTAGGTGGCTCCGTCAACGAGACCGGTGATCTGCTCCCCACTCAATCGGGCCAGCTGTTGGGAGGGATCAGCGGCGAATGCCAGGCCGAGCTTCCGGCATTCGTCGGTGTGGGCGATCATGGCATCGGGATCGTTAGCCCCGACGATCACCAGATCGGGCTCGCCGCCGGCAGCGATCACGCCGGCCAGCGAGATGTTTCGGGCCTGCGACATCGCGCCCGGGTAAAACGATGCGATCTGGGCCATCTCCGTATCGGTGGTGCAGACGAACCGCGCGGTGTGCTGGGTGTCGGAGATCAGAACATGGGCGCAGTCGACACCCGCCGCCTCCAGCCATTCCCGGTAATCGGTGAAGTCGATACCGGCCGCACCGACAAGCATCGGACTGCCGCCGAGTACCCCGATGGCGTACGCCATGTTCCCGGCGACACCGCCCCGATGCACCACGAGGTCATCGACCAGGAAACTCAGGGACACCTTCTGCAGATGCTCGGCCAGCAACTGCTCGGAGAACTTGCCGGGAAACCGCATTAAGTGGTCAGTTGCAATGGATCCGGTCACCGCGATGGTCACGAAAGCATCCCCTTGATCTTCTGAGCCGAGCACTCTTGCGAGCTGAGCTAGGCCACGATACCCGCGGTTACGCCGCCGTCTGTTCCACCCTGCTGTGCGCTAACCTGCGTACGCGGGCTGAGTTGCCGGCGCGCGACTCGACAATCCCGGGAGACTAACGCGATGGCTGGCCCGTATCCGCCGCAATATCCGGGCGGCGCCGAGGGCGAGCCGTTCCCGGCGCCCCCCGGTTACGGCGGCGCCGAACCCTATCCCTATCCGACGGCGTACCCCGGTCCGCTGCCGCCTCCGGTCGGGTTCTCCCCACCGCCCCGGTCGCGGCGGCTGCTGTGGTGGGGCCTGCTCGGCGTCGCTCTCGCCGGAGCACTTGTCGCGGGATTGCTGTTCATCGGCGGCACCCGAACGGCCACCGCTCCCACCGGCTTCACAGACTCCGCCGCCGAGACAGCGATTCAGAACTACCTCGACGCACTGTCGAGCGGGGACACGGAAACGATCGCCCGCAACAACGTGTGCGGCATGTTCGACGGGATCAAGGACCGCAAGTCCGACTTGGCGTTGGCTCGACTGTCCAGCGACGCTTTCCGTAAACAATTCGACCGCGCCGAGGTCACTTCCATTGACGAAATCGTGGTGATGTCGGCTTATCAGGCCCAGGTGCTGTTCACCATGAGGGTCTCGCCTGCCGCAAACTCCCGACCATCCCGCGAAGAGGAGCAGGGCGTCGTCCAACTGCTCCGACAGGGCGATCAGTTTCTGGTGTGCTCATACCTGCGGCGCACGGCTGCCCAGTACTGAACGAAGTGAAGGACTGAATCAGACATCAGTACTGAACGAAGTGAAGGACTGAATCAGACATCAGTACTGAACGAAGTGAAGGACTGAATCGGACATCAGTACTGAACGAAGTGAAGGACTGAATCAGTTGAACGAGTCGCCGCAGGCGCACGAGCCGGTGGCGTTCGGATTGTCGATGGTGAAGCCCTGCTTTTCGATGGTGTCGACGAAGTCGATCGAGGCTCCCTGAACGTAGGGCGCACTCATCCGATCGACGGTGAGCTTCACACCGGAGAAATCGGCGTGGAGATCTCCGTCGAGGGCGCGGTCATCGAAGAACAGGTTGTAGCGCAAACCGGAGCAGCCGCCGGGCTGCACGGAGATGCGCAGCGCCAGATCGTCACGGCCCTCCTGATCCAACAGGGCTTTGGCCTTGGCGGAAGCGGCCTCAGTCATGATCACGCCATGCGTCTCGGTCGAGGTGGTCGACTCGTCGGACGTGGCCTGGTCGGAAACCGACATAACTTCTCCCTTGTGCACATTCCCGAGGTGGGGTTCGGCGGGTGCCTACCCGGTTAACGGTACCTGGTGTGGCTGCTATTCCCGAGACAGTGCGGCCGCGGTGCGCTCAGCCAGGCCAACCAGCTGTCGGGAGGCGTCATCGAGAGCCGCGCGAACCGACCCGGCGTAGTCGGCCAGAGCATGCGCCGCGGCGATGCCGGTTGCCTGAAGTTCCGCCGGCCCCAGTTCGACCTGGCCCGCCAGCACCAGCACCGGGATGCCGTACGGCCTCGTGGCCGCTGCCAGCGCACCGACAACCTTGCCGTGCAGAGACTGCTCATCGAGGCGGCCCTCACCAGTCACAATCAGGTTTGCCTGGGCAATCTGATCAGTGGTGCCGGTATGGCCGGCAACCAGCCGCGCCCCCGATTCTCGGCGGGCGCCTAGCGCCAACAGTGCCGCGCCGAGCCCCCCCGCAGCCCCGGCGCCCGGGATCGTGCTCACCGCGTGCCCGGCAGCAGCGTCAAGTTCGGTGGCCCACCCCGTCAGCCTTTCCTCCAGCAGCAGAACGGTGGGCGGGTCGGCACCCTTCTGGGGGCCGAATACCCGTGCCGCTCCGGTGGGGCCAAGCAGGGGATGCTCGACATCGGTCGCGACGATCAGGTTTACCCCCGCCAACCTGCGGCCGGCCGCCGGCAGTCCGCCGAGGGCCTCCACCATGCCGCGGCCGCCATCGGTGCAGCCGCTGCCGCCAAGCCCCACGACGAGTGTGCGGACGCCGCAGCGCAGTGCCTCGTCAATCAGCTGTCCGACACCCCTGCTGTGGGCGGCCACCGCGGTGTCCACGGTGGGCGCACCACCCAGCAGTGCCAGGCCGCATGCCTGAGCGCACTCGACGTAGGCCGTGGATGTGGCGGGGTCGAGCACCCACTTCGCGTCAACGTCTGCGTCCAGGGGACCCCGGACCCGTGCGCGCCGCACCTGCATTCCCGGGTATGCCGCGGCAATCACGTCGACGAATCCCGGTCCGCCGTCGGACTGCGGTGCCACGATCAGGGTGTCGTCAGGACGCGCCCGACGCCAGCCCTCGGCGATCGCCTGCGCGGCCTCAACCGCGGTGAGGCTGTCACCGAAGCAGTCCGGGGCGATCAACACCCGCGCGGCACCCCGCGAGCTGGTCATTCCAGCAGGGTAGGGCCCGGCTTCGGCCACCGCATACCCGATACGTGCAGCGGCGAAGTAACCTGACAGGCGTGAAGCTGCTGGGCCGACGCAAGGATGACGACGCCGACGGTGCACCGGAGGCTGGGTC
>Ga0164295_10003148_pt1 | contig 13329 bp, 15 predicted proteins | sample GEODES006metaG_FD_111798 | JGI IMG/M metagenome (GOLD analysis project Ga0164295, IMG submission 111798) | Oligotrophic lake water microbial communities from Sparkling Lake, Wisconsin, USA - GEODES006 metaG | ecosystem: Environmental > Aquatic > Freshwater > Lake | place: USA: Sparkling Lake...
GCATGAACATGTTTGGCGAACCTGTAACAATTGTGGGCACTGAACTTTTAGCACGTTGTGTGCAGCATGAAACCGATCACTTAGATGGCGTGCTCTTTATTGATCGCCTAGATGTTGAAGGCCGCAAGGAAGCGATGAAAGCAATTCGCGAAACCGAGTGGTTCACCTCTGGCGCACCGACAATTAAAGTAAGTCCGCACACCATGTTCAATGGCATGACGTAAGCGTGCTTTTCCAAAAATGAAAATTGCTTTTGCTGGTACACCGCTAGCTGCCGTACCAACTCTCACAGCATTAATAGCATCAGATCATGAAGTCGCACTAGTAGTAACTCGCCCCGACGCTCCTGCCGGTCGAGGTCGCACTTTGACCTCAAGTCCCGTTGCCGATGTTGCCGGCATGAGCGGAATACCTGTTCTAAAGACTTCGGACTTAAGTAGCCACCGCGATAAATTTGCTGCTGTTGATTGCGTAATTGTTGTGGCATTCGGCGCGCTGGTCCCGCGCGAATTACTTGCGGTTCCAAAGCACGGTTGGATCAACGTTCATTTCTCACTGCTGCCACAATGGCGCGGCGCAGCCCCAGTGCAATACGCGATTCTAAGTGGCGATGAATTCACTGGAATCACCACATTTCAAATTGATGAAGGTCTAGATACTGGCCCAATGCTGGCTTACTTAACCACCCAAATCGAACCCGCTGAAACTGCAACAGCGTTACTTGATCGACTTTCCATCGAAGGTGCCCAGCTCGCACTTGCAACTTTGACAGGCGTTGAAAATGGTTCGATCCTGCCATTGCACCAACCAATTGATGGCATCTCACACGCACCAAAACTTACTGTGTCCGATGCTCGGGTGCGTTGGGATGATCCAGCACTTGCTGTGGATCGACGCATTCGCGCAGTAACTAAAGAACCAGGTGCTTGGACTATGCATGGCGAAGTGCGAATAAAACTTGGTCCTGTCACAGTAAGTCCGCAGGTAACAGATTTAGCACCTGGTCAAGTTGAACTTCGCGAAGGTGAGGTACTGGTTGGAACGGGCAGTCACGCGATTGCCCTCGACACAGTTCATGAAGCCGGACGCAACATAAGTGATGCCAAAGTTTGGTTTAACAATCAAAGCTCTTCAGTAGTTTTTGCGTGAAAACGTCTGGCGCAACAAGACGAGTTGCTTACGATGTGTTGCAAGCAGTCCACGAAAAGGATGCTTACAGCAATCTAGTTTTGCCCGCCGCGTTAGATCATTTAAAGGTATCTGCACGCGATGCTGGTTTAGCAACAGAAATTACCTACGGAGCATTGCGTCGGCAGGGAAGTCTTGATGCGGTTATCGATGCCTGTGCATCCCGCACGGACACAATGGATAGTTCAGTTCGTGATGTGTTGCGAGTTGGGGCTTACCAATTACTTTTCATGCGAATTCCATCGCACGCCGCAGTCGATGAAACCGTCTCACTCGCGCGCGAAGTTGCTGGGATGGGCGCTTCAAAATTTGTCAACGCGGTATTGCGCAAAGTATCTGCGCAAACTTGGGAGCAGTGGCTTGCGGAATTAAGTGAAGGAAAAACAGCCGTAGAAGTATTGTCACTGGAATTTTCCTATCCAGCCTGGGTAATCCGAAGTTTGGCAGATGCTTATAAATGTGATGAAGTAACGATTCGCGAAGTGCTTGCTGCGGGAAATGATCCTGCTCCCGTTTCGCTCGTTGCAAAACCAGGTCAAGCAAGTGTCGAAGAACTTCTTGCGTTACCGCATGTTTCCCCTGGTGCCTGGTCGCCACTTGCTGCCACGATTTTGCGCCCAAGTGGACCAGATGAAAATTGGTCCACCAGACCAGGGGACATTGATGCAGTGCGCGACAACCGAATTGGTGTCCAAGACGAAGGAAGTCAGCTAGTCGCACTTGCCGTTGCAAATATTGAAATCACCGGACCGCAATCACATTGGTTAGACATGTGCGCTGGTCCTGGGGGCAAAGCTGCGATTCTTGCCGGACTTGCAAGCGAGGTTGGCGCGCACTTCACTGCGCTTGAGCCAATCGCGGCCCGCGCGCACCTGGTTTCTAATTCGTTATGGAACGCTCCTGGTGAACATCAAGTCATCACAATTGATGCTCGCGAATTTGAAGCAAATTTTGAATTTGACCGAATTTTGGTCGACGCACCATGCACTGGGCTAGGCGCACTTCGCCGGCGCCCCGAAGCTCGCTGGCGTCGCCAGCCAAGTGACTTACCGCCACTTACTGCGCTGCAACAAGAACTTTTAACTAAGGCCAGCACGCTAGTTCGCGTGGGGGGAGTTGTTGGGTACGTTACTTGTTCACCGCATTTGGCGGAAACAGATGCGATAGTTGCAAACTTTTTGAAACGAAATTCAAATTTCGAAGCGATGGATCTTTCTCTCGTTTTGCCGCAACTTGAATTACCTATTGGCTCGTTGAGCCTGCGCTTGCGCCCTGACGTGCATCACACTGACGGGATGTTCTTGGCTATTTTGCGCAGGACCGCATAGATCATCTTCGTTGGCTAGGCTAAAGCCGTGGGTCTTCGAATTTCGCCGAGCATACTTTCGGCCAATTTTGGCAATTTAGTTGCTGACTGCAATCGCGTTGCAGCGGGCGCTGATTGGCTGCATGTTGACGTCATGGATAACCATTTCGTGCCTAACTTAACTATTGGTCCGGTTGTCGTTGAATCTCTAATTAGCCAAGTTTCCACTCCTGTTGATTGCCACTTAATGATCAGTGACGCTGATCGCTGGGCCCCGGGCTACGCCGAACTGGGGGCAAAGAGTGTTACTTTTCACGCGGAAGCAGCAACAAACCCGCGCCAAGTAGCCCGAGACATTAGAAGCCTCGGCGCCCGCGCTGGACTGGCAATTAAGCCAGGCACAAAACTTGAACTTTACGAAGAATTTTTTCCTGAGTTAGACATGATTTTGATCATGACAGTTGAACCAGGTTTTGGCGGACAGTCATTCATGGCAGATCAACTGCCAAAAGTTAAACGCGCTCGTGAAATCATAAAAAATCTTGATCTAGATATTTGGGTGCAAGTTGATGGCGGCGTATCACAAAGCACAATTGAACAATGCGCAGATGCTGGCGCGGACACATTTGTTGCTGGCTCAGCCGTTTACAACACGGATGACGCAATTGCTGCAATTGAAAATCTTCGTAGCAAAGCACAAAGCGCAACTGATGTGTCTTGGTGGTGCGCAACCTAGTGGCACCAGAAGAGTACATGTCTCGCGCACTTGAATTAGCCATCAACGCTGATCTTGCCCGCGACACTAATCCAATTGTTGGCGCAGTCATTGTTGATGCTGCAGGAAAAATAGTTGGTGAAGGATTTCATAACGGCAGTGGCACAGCGCATGCTGAAGTTGTTGCAATTGCGAATGCTGGCGAAAAAGCAAAAGGCGCAACTTTGTATTGCACTTTAGAACCCTGCAATGCGCAAGGAAAAACTGGACCATGTACGCAAGCAATCATTAACGCGGGAATTTTGCGAGTGGTAATTGCCCGGCGCGACCCAAACGTGGCAATGTCTGGGGGCGCACAAACTTTAATGGCTGCCGGTATCGCCGTTGAATTTGATGTGATGTCAGAGCAAGCTCGAGAACTGAATGCATCATGGAATTTTGCGCACGAAACAAATCGACCATGGGTAATTTGGAAAACGGCAACTTCGCTGGATGGCTTCATCAGCGCAGTTGATGGCACCAGCCAATGGATCACAGGTGAACCAGCCCGGGAGCGCGTGCAAGAAATCAGAGCAAGTGTCGGCGCAATTGTTACGGGATCGGGAACTGTTTTAGCCGATGATCCATTACTTACCGTTCGAAGTCTTAGCGAAGAAAATCAGCCACTTCGGGTAATTGTTGGCGATCGAGAAATTCCCAAGGACGCAAAAGTATTCACTGGCCCAAAACCTGCAATTCGAATTAAAGGTGATTTGAGCGAAGTCATCAGCGCGCTCTGGCAAGAGCATGGAATCCATAAAGTTTTAGTCGAAGCTGGCGCCGCCATCGCGCATTCAATATGGTCTGCGGACTTAGTTGATGAGGTTTATTGGTTTCAAGCCCCAGTACTTATTGGCGATGGCACACCTGCAATTGGGCCTTTTGGCGTTAATACCCTTGCTAACGCTCCTCGATTTCCCCAATATCAACTAGATCGTGTTGGATTAGACCTACTAATACACTTCAAAACTCGTTAAGGCGGATTATGTTTACCGGAATTGTCGAAGAACTTGGGCGCGTTGCTGCGATCCAAGAGCTACCTGACAATGCAATTCGGCTAACCATTGAAGGTCCGCTGGTACTTAGCGATGCATCCTTAGGTGATTCCATTTGCGTCAACGGGGTTTGCTTAACTGTTGCTGTCCAAGATGGCGACACCTTCACCGCTGATGTTATGAGCGAGACCATCAACCGAACTACGATCGGCGATCTAATATCTGGCTCGCAAGTTAATCTAGAACGTCCGGTAACTTTAGCTACCCGCCTTGGTGGACATTTAGTCCAAGGCCATGTGGACGCAGTTGGAAAAATTAGTGCGCGAGTACATTCGGAAAACTGGGATGTAGTAACCGTCACCCCGCCTGTTGAATTGCTCAAATACATTGTGGAAAAAGGCAGCATCACAATTGACGGCACTTCACTTACGGTCTCGGCCGTTGACGATAAAACTTTTTCAGTTTCGTTAATTCCTTCCACACTTGATAAGACCACGCTAGGCACGCGCCAAATTGGTGATCGAGTAAATTTGGAAGTTGATGTTTTGGCAAAGTATGTCGAGAAGTTAGTTGCTATGCGATGACCCGTTTAGATTCAATTGAAGATGCAATTCTTGCGATCCGCGAAGGAAAGCAAGTTGTCGTAGTCGATGATGAAGATCGCGAAAACGAAGGTGACTTAATTTTTGCCGGGGCAAAATCGACTCCTGAAGCCATCGGATTTATGAATCGTTACACCTCTGGCGTAATTTGTGTGCCGATGGAGGGTGAAGCCCTTGATCGTCTGGGGCTGCCGCCAATGACACACATCAACGAAGATCGAAAGGGCACGGCATATTCGGTCAGCGTTGATGCCCGCGATGGCATTGAAACTGGAATCAGCGCAGCAGATCGTTCCCGCACCATTCGAGTGCTTTGCGATTCAGCTACTGAGCCTTTTGAATTAACTCGCCCGGGTCACGTCTTTCCACTTCGCGCTATGCCTGGTGGTGTACTTCGTCGTCCTGGTCACACCGAAGCAGCAGTTGATTTAGCTCGCCTTGCTGGGCTAACTCCTGCAGGCGTTATCGCGGAAGTGGTTCATGACGATGGCTCGATGATGCGCGCTCCCGCACTACGCGAATTTGCTGATACGCATGGCTTACTCATGATTTCGATTGCAGATCTAATTGCATACCGCCGCAAAAATGAATCGCAAATTGAACTTGTCGCAACTGCCCAGTTACCAACTGAATTTGGGGTATTTGATATCTGTGGATATCAAGGAATTTTAGATGGCCTTGATCACGTAGCAATGCGCATTGGCGAAATTGGCGATGGCCACGATGTTCTTGTTCGCGTGCATTCTGAATGCCTTACTGGTGATGCCCTGGGTTCACTTCGTTGTGATTGCGGACCACAACTTAAAGCTGCAATGCGCGCGGTTGCCCATGAAGGTCGCGGCATTGTGCTTTACATGCGAGGCCATGAAGGTCGCGGCATCGGACTGCTTCACAAACTTCGCGCTTACGCATTGCAAGACACTGGTTCGGATACATTGCAAGCAAATCTTGAGTTGGGTCTACCCGCTGATTCGCGCGACTACGGAACCGGCGCACAAATCTTGGTTGACATGGGAGTTAAGTCCATGCGACTTCTCACTAACAACCCAACTAAGCGCGCGGGCCTTGAAGGTTATGGGCTAACTATCACTGAGCAAGTTGCCATTGAGATTGAACCTAACGATTTCAACATGGCTTACTTAACTGCCAAGCGCGACGCAATGGGACACGATTTACATTTTGGAGATGCTAAATGAGTCGTGCTGGAATTCCCGAATCAGTCGTTACTGGATTTAATGGCACCCGAGTTGTCGTAGTTGCATCTTCGTGGCACACCAAAATCATGGATGGCTTGATAGCTGGTGCGTGCCGAATTATTGAAGACTCTGGCATTACTCCTGAAATCCACCGCGTTCCTGGAACTTTCGAATTACCAATTGCTGCTAAAGCCGCAGCCCTTTCAGGCGCTGATGTCGTAGTCGCGCTAGGTGTAGTAATTCGCGGTGGCACTCCACATTTTGATTACGTTTGCTCAGCCGCAACAGATGGGCTCACTCGAGTAGCACTTGAGACCGGAGTGCCAATGGGATTTGGCGTTCTTACTTGCGACGATGAAGCACAAGCCATCGATCGCGCCGGCTTACCTGGCAGTGTTGAAGATAAAGGCGCTGAAGCAGCTAGTGCGGCGATGAATACTTGGACGGTTTTGCGCGCTATTCACGGCGACTAAACTTGGCTTCGTGAAGACATTCGAAGAACTTTTTTTAGAACTTTCTACCAAGGTGCAAGCAGGGGATACCACCTCTGGAACGGTTAGCGCCATCTCCCAAGGTATTCATAACGTTGGCAAAAAAGTTGTCGAAGAAGCAGCGGAGGCCTGGATGGCCGCCGAGCATGAAAGCAAAGAACGCGCTGCCGAAGAGATTTCCCAATTACTTTATTGGACTCAAGCTCTAATGATCGCAAGTGATGTTTCACTTGATGACGTTTACCGAAAGTTGTAATCATGTTGCGCGTTGCCGTTCCTAATAAAGGTCAGTTATCTGATCCAGCTCGCGACATGCTTCGCGAGGCAGGTTACGCCGCTGCCGCGAATAGTCGCGAGCTTGTCGTGCAAGATCCAGAAAACGATGTTGAATTCTTTTTCTTGCGACCACGCGACATTGCAACTTATGTTGGTCGCGGCACTCTCGATGTCGGTATTACCGGGCAAGATCTACTTGCGGATTCCAAATCCACAGCGTCCACGATTTTGGAATTGGGATTTGCACCTTCAACATTTCGCCTGGCTGCCCCAAAAGAGACCGCAAAGTCCGTTTCCGATCTTGCTGGAAAGCGCATCGCTACTTCCTATCCAACAATTTTAACTGACTGGCTAACTTCTAAAAGTGTGACTGCTGAAGTAGTTGAACTCGATGGCGCAGTTGAAAATGCGGTTCGCTTAGGAGTTGCAGACGCAGTTGCTGACGTAGTAGCTACTGGCACCACGTTGAAACAAGCCGGCCTTGAAGTTATAGGCGATCCTATTTTTAAAAGTCAGGCAGTTTTGATTTCGCGCAGTGACATTCAAGATCAAAATGCTGTTGATGTTTTCGTGCGTCGCCTCGAAGGTGTAATTGTGGCGCGCGCTTATGTCCTAGTCGATTACGACATTCCAAATACTTTGATTGAAAAAGCTTGCGTCATTACCCCAGGCATCGAATCGCCAACCGTGTCTTCGTTGCATGACTCAGCTTGGTCAGCAGTGCGCGCAATGGTTCCGCGCAAGCAAGTGCACGGAGTAATGGATGAACTTTACAACTTAGGTGCCCGTGGCGTTATTGTCACTGACATCCATGCCTGCCGAATCTAATTTCTAATGGCAACAGATTTCACTGGCGCACAATTACCAGAATCGGATTTTGCCGGCGATGACGGTTCGCCAGATCCCTACCTCCGATCAGTGCTTCGTAATTATGCCCAAAGCGCTACAGCCGAGTCTGCGCGAAATTTACTCGATGCCTTGCTTGTTGCTCGGGTATTAGTTCCGGTAGTTGCGCAACTTGATTCGGTGGAAGTCACTGCTGGCGTAACTACCGAAAAAGATAGTCACATGGCAGCTATCGAATTTCATTCGGTCGATGGCCGGCGCGCACTTCTTGCTTTCTCGGGAACTGACAGCTTGGAAGCATGGGACGAATCTGCCCGCCCCATTCCGCGGATTGCATACCTGGTTGCGCAAAGCGCAATTGAGCAAGGACTTGATGCGCTGATAATTGATGTTGGTGGCCCGGTACCAACGGCTATCGATGGCACCTTGCTTGCGCTCCTTGCGATTGGTCCAAATCGCGAGGAACTTCTAGATGACACTTTGGATGAAGTGGTTGCAACTCTGGCGAAATTGCCAGGCATCAAAAGTGCAAAGTGGGATGACACTGACGAAGAAGTCACTATTCGCCTTGAAATTAGCGAACCAATTGCCACCATGGGTAGCGCAATCACCGAAGTGATCGCTGCCAGTGACCTAAATGTGCTGCTAGATCGCCCACTTGAAGTGGCAATCTCAAACGAGTAGTAGCGCTAAATATCGAGCTATTTCCGCGATTATGAGTCTTAGGCGCGATGGCATTAAACTCTTCAATGACCGACTAAATGACTCTTGAGTTGCTTAGTCACACAAGCGGACATTGTTCCCACTCGCATCGCCCAATGGGTGTCGAGTTGGTCTGGAAACATCGCGCTATGCGATGTGTGCACACGCGTGCATATCCAGGTGAACCCTGTTTGTTTGTAGCCCGTCAACAACAGGAGGACTTATTAGTATCGAACCCCGCATTAATGAGCGGATTCGTGTGCCCGAAGTACGTCTTGTCGGAGCTGCTGGAGAGCAGGTCGGCATTGTCGGTATTGAACAGGCATTGCGAATGGCTATGGAAGCTGATCTTGATCTCGTAGAAGTTGCACCTGAAGCTAAACCTCCAGTTTGCAAAATTATGGACTACGGCAAGTTCAAATACGAAGCAGCCGTCAAAGCTCGTGAAGCACGAAAGAACCAAGTCAATACAGTCATCAAGGAAATGAAGTTACGTCCAAAGATTGACTTACATGACTATGTGACTAAGAAAGGTCACATCGAACGGTTCCTTTCACAGGGTGACAAAGTCAAGATCACAATTATGTTCCGTGGTCGCGAACAGTCTCGTCCTGAATTGGGTTACAAACTTTTGCAGCGTTTAGCATCTGATATCGGCGAAGCAGCCGTGATCGAATCTTCGCCGTTGCAAGATGGTCGCAACATGACGATGGTGCTAGCACCAGCTCGAAAGGGTTCTGGTGCAAAAGCTGCAAAGCCTGCGCCAGTTGCGACACCTGAAACAGTTACAGCGCCAGTTGTAGCACCTGAAACAGCGCCAGTTGTTACAGCGCCAGTTGTTACAGCGCCAGTTGTTGCAGCGCCAGTTGAAACAGCGGAAACAGTTGCAGCGCCTAAGCCAGCTGCCAAGAAAGTTGCAGTTAAGAAAGCTGCGGCCGAAAAGCCGGTAGCTAAAAAAGCTGCAGCAAAGAAAACTTCGAAAGAAGCAAAGTAATAACCAAACTTCTTGTCTATCCCAAGACAAGCAAAGACAAGGCAGGAGAAAAACATGCCAAAGAATAAGACCCACAGTGGTGCCAAGAAGCGATTCCGCGTCACTGGTACCGGCAAGTTAATGAAGGAACAGGCAAACAAACGCCACCTTCTGGAACACAAGACGAGCCGTCGCACGCGACGCCTCTCTGTCGACCAAGTCCTGTCCCCAGCCGATGCTAAGAAAGCGAACAAACTACTCGGCCATTAAGCCGCAGCAGTTTGGTATAGAAAAGGAGATTTGTCATGGCACGTGTGAAGAGAGCCGTTAATGCTCAAAAGAAGCGTCGTGAAGTACTTGAACAAGCCAGTGGTTACCGTGGCCAGCGTTCCCGGTTGTACCGCAAGGCCAAGGAACAAGTTACGCACTCGATGGTTTACGCCTACAACGATCGTCGTTCCCGCAAGGGTGACTTCCGTCGCCTTTGGATCCAGCGCATCAACGCTGCAGCTCGTGCCAATGGCATGACCTACAACCGTTTGATCCAGGGTCTAAACCTTGCGCAGATCGAAGTTGATCGTCGCATGCTCGCCGAAATGGCAGTAAACGATCCAGCAGCATTTGCCGCAATAGTTCAGATGGCAGCAAAGGCATTGCCAGTAGATGCATCGCCTAAGGCTTCTGCTTAATCGCTCTATGCAGCACTATGAAGTTCTAACGAACGTGCGCGCGCCGAAAGTGGCGCGCGCACGTCGTCTTTTAAAGCGTGGTTTTCGCGAATCAGATGGCGCATTCTTAGCCGAAGGCCCGCAAGCATGTCGCGAAGGTGCGCTCGCTGGAAAAGTAACGCAATTATTTCTAACTCAAGAAGCCCTAGATCGTTACCCAGAAATTGTGGCAACTGTTGAAAACTCTGGCGCTGAAATTACTTTGTGCAATTCAACTGTGATTGAACAATTCAGCAGCACCGTAACCCCACAAGGTATGACGGCAGTTGTTCGCATGTGGGACCAAAGCCCAGATGCGATTTTTCACGCGTCAGCAAAACTTGTCGTTGCGTTGACAGCGGTGCGCGACCCTGGAAATGCTGGCTCAGTAATTCGAGTTGCGGATGCCGCAGGCGCAGACGGCGTAATCATGTCCAGTGATTCCGTAGATTTATTTAATCCAAAAGTTGTGCGGTCATCTGTTGGTTCACTTTTTCATTTGCCAATCGCAATTGGCCAGAACTTAGCCGAAACAATTGCTACGGCACGTTCAAATGGAATGCAAGTGCTCGCTGCTGATACTGGCGGGGTATCACTTTATGGTGGCGTTGATTTAACTAAACCAACATTGTGGATATTTGGCAACGAAGCCTGGGGAATTCCAAAGGAAGTACTCGAGCTTGTCGATCATGTTGTTAGCATTCCAATTTACGGCCAAGCCGAATCATTAAATCTTGCAACTGCTAGTGCGCTTTGCCTTTATGCATCAGCAACTGCCCAGAGTTCGTAACAAATCTTTCAAATCGCGAGAAAAACTTCCGGCAAGTAGAATTAAGGAATTAATAAGCTTTAAGGGGAGTCACGACTTTGTCTGACAAAAATATTCGAGTTGGCCTGTTGGCATATGGCGCAATCGGCGATGAACACAATCGAGCAGTACTTGCGACCCCTGGCATGGTGTTAACCGCAGTTTGCGACACCAATCCCGAGCGCCTGACAGCAGCACTAGAAATTGCCCCCGATGCAAAAACATTTTTAGACGCAACTGAAATGCTAGATTCTGGCTTAATAGATTTAGTAGTTGTCTCAACCCCGCCAAATAGTCACTATGACTGGGCCAAGGCAGCGCTAACTCGCGGTATCAACGTAGTGCTGGAAAAACCCATGGCATTAACGGCCGATCAGTGCGATGAATTAATGGCGCTTGCTGCGAGTTCAAAATTATTGCTAGTGGTCTACCAAAATCGTCGCTATGACGCAGACTTTGTCACGATCAAATCACTAATTGACGCTGGCGAGATTGGCGAAGTTTTTCACTACGAAAGTTTTGTGGGCGGGTATTCAAAGCCGTGTTCATATTGGCACTCTGACGTTGAAGTCTCTGGGGGCGCAATCTTTGACTGGGGTTCCCACTTCATTGATCAGATTTTGGCCGTGATTCCTTCCAAAGTTCAAAATGTCAGTGGACTAAACCAAAAGCGCGTATGGGATCACGTAACTAATGCCGATCACGCCCAGGTCACAATTACTTTTACTGATGGTGTTCAAGCAATATTTACAAACTCTGACCTTGCTGCTGCTCGAAAGCCAAAGTTCTTTGTGCTGGGAACGCAAGGCGCAATTGTTGGCAACTGGGATCCAGCTGCTGGCGATTCAGTTGCAGACCTGCCTGCGATCCTGACGGTGAGTAACGCAGCTGGCGACTCTAGCGTTATCTCGCACCTATCTGTTGAACCATTCTCATTTCACGCTTCACTTGTGAATTACTTAAATAATGCAACGCCGATGACGGTAACTGCAACGCAGTCCCGCGATGTTGTTGCAATCATGCAGGCCGCTGAAGAATCTGCATTGCTAAATGGAATTCCAGTTACCCCAGTACTAATACGCGGATGAGTATTCGGTGGGGCTTTCTAGGTGCGAGCTGGGTAGCAAAGACTGCCTTAGTCCCTGCCGTTAAGAATGCAACCAACGCAACTTTGCAAGCCGTAGCCAGCCGCGATCCAAAACGCTCTGCTGCTTTTGAACCAACGACAGCTCATAATTCCTATGAAGAATTATTGGCTGATCCAAATGTCGATGCAGTTTACATATCCCTTGCCAATCATTTGCATTGCGAATGGGTAATCAAAGCCTTAAATGCTGGCAAACACGTGCTGTGTGAAAAGCCGCTAGCGACAACGAGTGAGCAGGCGCGATTAATGGCCGCCGCAGCAGATGCAAATGATCGACTACTTGTTGAGGCAGTCTGGACGCGTTGGCATCCTCGCTTTGCCCGCATGGTAGAAATTGTGCGCGGTGGCGAGTTAGGCGAGTTGCGCTCAATTGAATCGGCTTTCACTTTCCCTGGAAACTTTGTTGATAATTACCGAACGACCCCAGAGTTTGGCGGCGGAAGTTTGCTCGATGTTGGTCCTTACCAAGTTCACACTTGGGTCGCCCTGCGCGGCATCGATTCGCAATTTAATGTCTTGGAGTTAGACCGAAACATTGGACCAACGGGAATCGACATGACTATTCAAGTCACTGGGCATTTAAGCAGCGCTGAATCCGCACGGATTGAAGTTAGGGCGTTGGCATCTTTTGAACGCCCAGAGCAGCAGCGGTTAGTTGTCACCGGATCTTTAAAGCAACTTGAATGCGTTGGCAACGAAGCATTCACATCTTGGAATTCGGCGAGCGCACTTCGTATCGGAGATCGGCAAGAGGACTTTGCGCCCATTGATCCATTTCAAGTAATGCTTCAAGATTTTGGCTCCCGCATTTCTGGTGAAGCAGGTTGGCTGCCAGAACTTTCTGAATCCATTCGAGTTATGGAAATTTTGGATCAAATCCGATTGGCACCCCCAGGCGCGTAACGCTGCAATGTCTTGCGCTTGGCAATTCGCAAGCATTTTCCCCTGCTGAGCTCACGCGCTCAACGTTGCCAAGGCTTTTAGCCGATAAGATCATCGAGTGAGCGCGCCAAATAAGTCTTTTGACCCAGTAGAAGTCACTACCTTGTCAGTGGAAGCTCTGGCTGGATTCGTCAAAGATGCGATTTCCGCAATTTCTGGCGCTGGCACTTTGGATGAACTAAAAGAAGTACGTCTGGCTCACACCGGAGATCGCTCGCCGTTGTCACTTGCCAATCGAGAAATTGGCGCCTTGCCACCAGCTGCAAAAGCCGAAGCAGGTAAGCGCATGGGAATTTCTCGCGGCGAGGTTAATGCTGCTTTAACTAAGCGCTCCGAAGAACTTGAACTACTTCGCGACGCAGTTTTACTAAAAGAAGAAGCCGTGGATGTCACAAC
>Ga0164295_10003153_pt1 | contig 13316 bp, 7 predicted proteins | sample GEODES006metaG_FD_111798 | JGI IMG/M metagenome (GOLD analysis project Ga0164295, IMG submission 111798) | Oligotrophic lake water microbial communities from Sparkling Lake, Wisconsin, USA - GEODES006 metaG | ecosystem: Environmental > Aquatic > Freshwater > Lake | place: USA: Sparkling Lake...
GTAGGTGTTACCTTGGATGGACGTAAGGGCAAGGGTTCCACCCCGCAACAAATAGTTTTCATCCAAGAATCGGTGCTTTGCCCTACCCCATACACAATGCCGTGGCGCGTGGTCATGCTAGCAGCACGGCCTGGAGAGTTGATAGATCACAGTGACTTGATTCTCAACTTGAATCAGCCCTGTGAATTGACCAACACCGATTGGATCAAGCCAGGGAAAGTGATCCGTGATATTACTTTAACCACGAAAGGTGCCAAGGAGTGTATTGATTTTTCGGCAAAATACGGACTCCAGTATGTTCTATTTGATGCTGGCTGGTATGGTCCTGAATTTGATCCGACCTCCGATGCTAGCTCTGTGGCACCCAAGCTACGAGCGGTGCTTAACATGCAAGAAGTTATCGACTATGGTAAATCCAAAAACATCGGGATCATCCTGTATGTCAATCATGTGGCCATGGAACAGCAGCTCGACGACATTCTCCCCCTCTATGAAAAATGGGGTGTGGCTGGCGTTAAATATGGATTCGTCAATCATGGTAGCCAGTATTGGACTCGGTTTACTTATGATGCCATCCGCAAGGCCGCTAAGCATCACTTGATGGTAAATGTGCATGATGAATTTCGTTCCTTTGGATACGAGCGAACGTTTCCCAATTTAATGACCTCGGAGGGCGTTCACGGAGACGAGGGCAAGCCGACACCTGCCCATAATGCGATACTCCCTTTCACACGTGGCTTGGCAGGTCCAATGGATCATACCTTTTGCTGGAATTCGACAAAGATACTCGGTACAAAATCTCACCAATTGGCCTCTAGCACAATCCTCTATAGCCCCTGGCAGTTTCTTTTCTGGTATGATTCCCCAAAGACAATCATCGATGAACCTGCATTGAACTATTGGAAGGATTTACCGACGTCGTGGGATGAAACCCGTGTTTTGGAGGGGGATCCTGGCCGTCGGGTGGTTATCGCCCGACGCAAAGGAACGGATTGGTTCATTGGTGCCATTGCTCCAACGGATGGTAAATTCAATCTCTCCTTTGATTTCCTTCCTGCGGAGATTTCTTATAAAGCACAAATTTATACCGATGTTGTGGGTGATACTAGTGGGAAAGCCGTAAAGCTCGAAGAGCGCTCTATTAATAGCTCATCGATTATTCCCCTGGACCTATCGTCCAATGGTGGCATGGCCATTCGTTTGAGCCCGTGAATCAAAGAATAAGAAAAGTTTAACCACAGATGTACACGGATAGACACGGATGAATTTGAGGGGAAATAGGGGTCAGTCATGTTCTTAGTATTGAAAAAATGCCTGCCCCATAAATCGCTACTAAACACCTCCCCTATTTTATATATGAAAACCAATATCACAAAAAGTATAATCATGGCGTTAAGCTTGTGCGTAATGTCTAGCTTTGCAAACAACACTGCATTAGCCATAGCTTTGGCGCAAGGGGAGCCTTCCGATCTGCCGAGCCGGTTTAAAACTCCGCCGAGCTCCTTATATGCCTTTTGGTTCTGGATGGGAACTAACATCTCCAAAGAGGGAATCACCAAGGATTTGGAGGCGATGCACAAGGCTGGATTCGAGGGAGCCATCATCATGCATGTTTATGGCTTTGTGGACGGGAAACCGCTCTGGCCTGAGCGCACCTTCCGCAGCCTACACTGGTGGGAAGCGGTCAAGCACGCCGCCGCTGAAGCCGACCGCCTCGGCATGAAAATCACCTTGAACAATGGGGCGGGGTGGTCTGGCACCAACGGCACATGGATCGATCAAAAACGCGCGATGCGCAGATTGGTGTGGTCCTTTGTCCAATGCGACGAGTCCTCTCCAGCAGAGCTCCATTTGCCCAAGCCGCAAGAAAAGCCCAAAGCCGAGGGGTTCTATGAGGATGTTGCTGTGTTGGCTGTTGCCGATGGGAAGACGGTGCCGATGGAGAAGGTGATTGATCTGACGTCCATGATGCAACCCGATGGCAAGCTCAACTGGAAAGCGCCTGCGGGAAAATGGTTGGTTTACCGGATCGGCACGACTCCAACGATGGTGGGACCACATCCAGTACCGGAGGGCGCCTGGAAATCCCTTGAGGTCGATAAGCTGAGCCAGGAACACAACCGCTTTCACTGGCAAGAGGGGGTGATTAAGCCGCTCAAGGAGCGAGTAGGCAAATATGTGGGCACCTCGTTGAACGGTCTGCACGTGGACAGTTACGAATGCGGGGGCCAGAACTGGACGGCCACTTTCCGGGAGACCTTCACCAAGAACTATGGGTACGACCCTGTCCCATGGCTGGTGACCTTTGGCTCCCCCGTACTGGGATGGCCCGAGGATCAGGAGCACGGGGGCAAGATGACCACGGGCCTGCCCCGCAATGAGCAGAGCAAGTTCATCGACAGCGAAGCCAAGACGATGCGTTTCGAGAGGGATTACCGGGAAAATATCAGCCGTATGTTCAACGACACTTTCCGCACCGCACGTAAGCTCATGAACGAAAACAACCTGCTTTTTTCCTTTGAACCTTACGCCGGCCCCTTTAATTCCTTCGAAGCTGCTGGCAGTGCCGATGTGCCAATGGCGACCTTTTGGTTCAGTCCCAAGCCCAACCGAAAAAATGATGACTTGGGCATTTTCGCGACCGCGGCCCAAGGATCGCGGCCTTTTGGCGGCAGGATTGTCGGGGCCGAGTCCTTCACTGGGTGGCCCGCCGATTGTCAATGGACTGAGCACCCGGCCGAGTTCAAATACCAAGCCGATGGCGCTTATGCCACCGGCATCAATCGGTTGACCTTCCACCACTGGGTGCACCAGCCCTTTGACGACCGCTTCCAGCCCGGGATGAGCATGTCTCATTTCGGGATCCATCTCAGCCGGCACCAGACATGGTTTGAACAGGGCAAGGCTTTCTTTGCCTACCTCAACCGTTGCCAGTTGCTCTTGCAGCAGGGCCAAGAGGTCATCGACTGCCTGAGCCTTGATGCACCAACCGGCTACAGCGATGTGCTCTCCTCTTACGATTTCGTTAATGACAACACCCGTGTGGAGAACGGCCAAATCGTTCTCGGCTCCGGGCGGCGATATTTCTATCTCTCAATCCCGTATACAAGTCCCCTTTATTTTCTTAACCACCTGGAGCCGGGGAAAATGCTGCCGGAAGTGGCAGAGAAGCTCTTGCGCCTAGTCCAGGCGGGCGCAGTCGTTGTGGGCACTAAACCCGATGCGTCTCCAAGTCTTAAAGATTACCCCAACTGCGACACCCGAGTCTCGGCCGTGGCCCGTGAACTGTGGGAATCGGGCCGTTACAGTCAGCAAATCTTCACAAAAGTGACGGATGCAACCAAAGCACTGGGGTTGGAGCCCGACTACATCGATCCGAGCCGGAGCCTCAAGATCAATCATCGTAGATCGGCTGACGGAGACTTCTATTTCTTGTCCAATCGTACTCTGGCAATGGCTCATTCGCGCGTTTCGTTTCGGATTTCAGGCCGACAGCCTGAACTCTGGCAGGCCGAAGACGGCAGTATCATCAACGCCCCCGTTTGGGCGGAAAAAGATGGCCGAACCACCGTGCAGGTGCAACTTGCCCCCCAACAATCAATATTCGTTGTTTTCAGAAAAAACGCGGGCGGTGATGTTCATCCGACCGAGGTGACGACCCAACCCGTTGACGCCGAATGGTTTGCTACCGTCAATGAAAACGGAAGACCGACGTTACGCGCGCTGGAGACTGTTGCTGCGGACGTCAGGTATTCGGACGGCACTTCAAAAAAGATGGTACACCCTGCCCCGCGCGAGCAGGTCATCAGCGGACCATGGCCGGTCACTTTCAAGCCTAAACTCGGAGAACCCTTCCAGGTGGAATTACCGGAATTAGCGGATTTCAGCAAACACGCGGATGACAAACTGCGCTATTTCTCGGGGACGGCTGTTTACCGCAAAGAAGTCAATATGGCAGTACTCGCCCCGAACGAAAGCGTAGTGCTTGATCTGGGGGAACTCCATAGTATCGCCAGCGTGCGTGTGAATGGCGGCGAGGATGAGGTGATCTGGTATCCGCCTTGGCGGATTGACATCGGTAAGCGTGTGAAACCAGGCACGAATACAATCGAAATCTCAGTGACGACGACCTGGGCGAACGCCGTGATCGGAGACGAGCGCCTTCCGTTTGATTATAAAACAAAACCGCGAAAAGCTGGCGGGACGATGCTCAACGAAACTCCCGCATGGCTCGGCAAAGCGGAAGCCCGGCCCTCTGGCCGAAAGACGTTCGCCTGGCCCATGAACTACTATACAGCCGAGAGCCAGCCAGTCCCCGCCGGCCTGACGGGGAGGGTTCGCATGCTCTACGAAAAGCGGATCGACTTGTAAGGCATCTCATCAGAGGAGCAAAGAAGAGCTGTGAGGCAGAATCGTGAAAATTGGATTGCCATAGTAGAAGACGACGAGACGATGCGAAGAAGCATGGAACGCTACATTAACCGCCGCATCTTCCTCGGCGACCCGCTCCGGAAATTCCCCGCCCGGTGACGATTTCCACCATGAACAAAACACAATGAGAATAAATACTATGAAAATAAATACTATGTATCAACCCATACTCCTCCTCACTCTTGCCCTCTTGCTCATGCCGCTCACTGCGATCCACGCCGCTGACGATTTGAGCGGCGACCGGGTTACTGCGGGCGCGCTCGGATTGTCGCAGTCACCGCTGCCTGCGTTACATGCTGCCGAGGCGACAACGTCTCAGGAGATTGACAGGCAGACGCTGGACAAGTGGTCCGCGCCGTATCGCGACTGGCATTACCAGCCCGGACACGTCATTCCCGCCGAGCCGAACATCCCTGACCACGCGGATTTCAAAGGCACGGATGTTCCGACCATCTATCAATTGCCCAACCAGCCGGACAAGTGGTTCATGAGCTTCATCGGCTTCAATGGCAAAGGCTACAACTCGTTCGTCGCCGAAAGCACGAACCTCGTCGAGTGGACCAATCCGCGTCTGGCCATGGGCTTCGGCAAGCCGGGCGAGTTTGACTTCGGCGGCGGCGTGATCGGCGCCTTTCTCTACGAGTCCTACGACATCAAGGCGCCGCGGATCCTGAAGAAGCGCGAGGGCAAGTTCTGGACGCTCTACGGCTGCTATGCCAAACAGGGCGGCATGGAAATTGACCCCGGCTATGAAGGCGTGGCCACCAGCGAAGATGGTCTGACTTGGCAGCGCGCCAAGGACACGCCGATTCTTTCGATTCACGACCATGATTGCGCGGACTGGGAGAAAGACTGCATTTATCAGCCCTGGCTGGTGGAACACGAAGGAAAATTCTATAATTTATATAATGCCAAACGCATGCCCGAGTGGATCGAGCAGATAGGGGGTGCAACCTCGACGGATCTGCTGAACTGGAAACGCTTTGAACACAATCCGATCGTGCGGGTCCGGAAAGGCGGCTATGACTCGAGGTTCTGTTCAGACCCCAAGGTGTTCCGCGATGGCGACCACTGGGTGATGTTTTACTTTGGGGTCAACATGAATGCCCACATCATGGCCGCCTTTTCGCGCGATCTCATCCATTGGACGGCTCATCCCAAACCGCTCTACAAGGCGGGGGGTAATCCCAGCGGGCTGGACGAAAAATACGCACACAAGATTTCGTTGGTTTACAACCCGAAGAACGAGACGTTTTACCTCTACTATTGCGCCAAAGGCAACAAGGGCCGTGGCATCGGGCTGATCACGAGCAAGCCGCTCCAGTCCAGCGCGGCGTCCCGCTGATCAAGGTCGGTCATGATAATTCCCAACAAATAAAAAGACATTGATTAAACCGACTGTAATCCTGACCGCAGCACTGCTGTGCGTCCTATCGCCACTCTCCTTCGCCGTCGAGGCAGCCCCCTCCTCGGCCGATGAAAAAACCTCCGCCAAACCCCTGCGCATCCTTTGCGTTGGCGATTCCATCACCGCTGGATACACGGACAACCCAAAGTGGGATGTGCCTTTTGAATTTGGTTACCGCCAAGGACTCTTCGAGCGCCTCCAAAAAGCAGGATACCAGATCTCGGCGTCGTCTGGTGTGCGCCGTGGCGGGTGGAGATCACCGGGGCCATCAAGCCCGGCGATAACGTCTCAGGAGATTGAAGTGGTTAACCTGTGGCCTAATAGACTCATCGGCGATGGCAAATTGCCTGTAGAAGAGCAACGAACCCGCACCAATATAGGGACAAAAAAATCGGCACCTTTGACTTCCGGTCTGCTCGGTCCGGTGAGGCTTCTGATCAGCGAGAAATGAACCACAAATCAAATTCCTAACAATCAACCAATCAATCAATACAATTTTATGAAAACCAACACCCTGTTGAATCTCCATGTGCCCCCTCTTCGCGTCGGTTTATTTGGAATCGGTTTGGAAGCCTACTGGCCGCAGTTTGATGGCCTAAAGGAAAGGTTGGAAGGCTATGTCCGGGCCGTTTCAAAAAAGCTCGAACGCCCGGATGTCGAGATCATCAACCTCGGTCTCATCGATTCTCCGGAGCGCGCCATGGAGGCAGGGCACCAGTTTCGGAGGGAAGATGTGGATGTGATATTCCTGTATGTCACCACCTACGCGCTTTCGTCCACTGTCCTCCCGGTCGTCCGGCGGGCCAAGGTTCCGGTCATTGTTCTGAACCTCCAGCCTACCGCCGCGATCGATTATGCCGTATTCAACGCGATGGGTGATCGCACGCGCATGACCGGCGACTGGCTGGCTCATTGCTCCGCCTGCCCGGTTCCGGAAATTGCAAATGTGTTCAAGCGGACGGGCATTCCATTCCATCAGGTCACAGGCGTTCTCGAGGGGGATCCGCTTTGCTGGAACGAGATCGGTGCATGGCTCGATGCGGCCCGCGTGGCGAACGTGATGTCGCACAACCGCCTCGGCCTCATGGGGCACTACTACAACGGGATGCTCGACATCGCGAGCGACACGACCCGCCACATCGCGACGTTTGGTGGACATATGGAGATCGTCGAGGTCGAGGAACTGGCCGTCCTGCGGCGCGGGGTTTCCGATTCCGAAGCGATGCGGCGTGTCGGGGAATTTCGGGAAACCTTCGACGTGCAGGCGGATTGCCCGGAGGAGGAGCTGGTGCGCGCGGCGCGCACCTCGCTCGCGCTCGACGAACTGGTCTCGCTCAAAAACCTCGGCTCGCTGGCCTATTACCACATGGGTTCAGGATGTCCGGAGCTGGAGGATGTTATCAGCTCGGTGATTCTCGGGAACTCCCTGCTGACCGCGCGCGGGATCCCGGTTGCAGGGGAATATGAGGTGAAAAATGTGCAGGCAATGAAGATCCTCGACGCGTTCGGGGCTGGCGGGTCGTTCACCGAATACTACGCGGTGGACTTTGCCGACGACGTCGTCCTGATGGGGCATGACGGCCCGGGACACATTGCGATTGCGGGCGGCAAAACAAAGGTGCGTCCGCTCGGCGTCTATCACGGGAAGGTCGGGCAGGGGCTCTCCGTCGAGATGAGCGTCAAGCACGGGCCGGTCACACTGCTTTCCATCGTCGAAGATCGCGACGGCTCCCTCTTCTTCCTGGTCGCAGAGGGCGAATCGGTTCCCGGCCCGATCCTAGAAATCGGAAATACGAACAGCCGCTACAAGTTCCCGATCGGAGCACGCTCGTTTGTGAACAATTGGAATTCCCACGGTCCCGCCCACCACTGCGCCGTCGGAGTCGGTCATATCTCGGACAAACTCTCGAAACTGGCCGCCCTCCTCAATATCCGCATCGAAACCGTCTGCTAACAAATTTATGTCATCCACCTACGCCTCCGCCCTCGAACAATACGCCGCCCTCGGCGTGGACACCGAAGCCGCCCTCGAGACCCTCGCCAAGACGCCGATCTCCCTCCATTGCTGGCAGGGCGATGATGTCGGCGGGTTTGAAAAAGCCGGCTCGAAACTCGAAGGCGGCGGCATTCAGGCCACCGGCAACTACCCCGGCAAGGCGCGCACGATTCAGGAACTCCGCGCCGACCTCGACAAGGCCCTCGAGCTCATTCCTGGCAAGCACCGATTGAATGTCCACGCCTGCTACGCCGACCTCTCGGGCGGTCGTGTGGACCGCGACGCCTACACGATCGCGCAATTCCAGAGCTGGGTCGATTGGTGTAAATCCAAGGGGCTCGGGATGGATTTCAACCCGAGTTATTTCTCTCACCACCTCGCGGCCGACGGCCTCACGCTCACCCATCCCGATAAAAAAATCCGCGAGTTCTGGATCCAGCACGGCATCGCCTGTCGAAAGATCGGCGCCGAGATCGCCAAGCAACTCGGCTCGCCGGTGGTCACGAATATCTGGATTCCCGATGGCTCGAAGGACATGCCCTACGACCGCAAGTCGCCCCGCGAGCGCCTTGCCGCCTCGCTCGACGAGATTTTCGCCGTGCCCGTGGACCGCAAACTCAACCTCGACGCCGTGGAGAGCAAACTCTTCGGCATAGGCTCGGAGAGCTATGTCGTCGGCTCGCACGAATTCTACCTCGCCTACGCCGTCAAAAACCAACTCCTCTACTGCCTCGACGCCGGCCATTTCCATCCCACGGAAAACCTCTCGGACAAAATCTCGTCTGTCCTGCAATTCGTCCCCGAGATCCTGCTCCATGTCAGCCGCGGCGTGCGTTGGGACAGCGACCATGTGGTGCTGATGGACGACCCGACCCGCGCGATCATGGAGGAACTCGTGCGCGGCGGATTCCTCGGCCGCACGCACATCGGCTTGGATTTTTTCGATGCCAGCATCAACCGCATCGCGGCCTGGGTCATCGGCACCCGTTCGACCATCAAGTGCCTCCTCGCCGCGCTCCTCGAGCCCGCCGCGCTCCTGCGCCAAGCCGAGCAGGAGGGCGACCACACCTCGCGCCTCGCTCTCATGGAAGAGGCCAAGACCCTTCCGCTCGGAGCGGTCTGGCAGGAACACTGCCGCCGCCAAAATGTCCCCGGCGACCATTCCTGGCTCGCCGAGGTGAAAAACTACGAGCGCTCCGTGCTCGCTTCCCGCAACTAATCCCAACCCCACCACACCAGCATGAATCCACTCCTCGGTGTCCTGTTCCACTGGCTCGGCGGCTTAGCCTCCGGCTCGTTCTATGTTCCCTACCGCGCGGTCAAAAAATGGTCCTGGGAGACCTATTGGCTCGTCGGCGGGTTCTTTTCCTGGATCATCTGCCCCTGGCTTCTGGCTTCGATTTTGACGAAGGATGTCTCCGGCGTCCTCTCTTCCCAGCCGTTTTCCACGCTGGCTTGGACTTATTTTTTCGGTGTGCTCTGGGGCTTCGGCGGGCTGACCTTCGGCCTCGCGATGCGCTACCTCGGCATGTCGCTGGGCATGGGCGTGGCACTCGGATATTGCGCCGCCTTTGGCACGCTACTGCCACCGATTCTCAAGACCTTCCTGCCCGACATTCCGGTGGGTGAAACCATTGGCCAGATCGCCTCGACCTTTCCGGGAAAAATCACGCTGCTGGGCGTCGGGATCTGTTTGCTCGGGATCTGGGTGGCCGCGCTCGCGGGTGCGAACAAGGAAAAGGAGATGCCTGCCGAAGAGAAATTGAAAACGGTGAAGGAGTTCGACTTCAAGAAGGGCATTCTCGTCGCGACCTTCTCAGGCGTGATGAGCGCGTGCTTCAGCTTCGGCCTCACCGCTGGCGAGCCGATTGGCAAAGCCTCCGTGGCGCTGGGCACCGACGAACTCTGGTCCGGCCTCCCAAGCCTCATCGTCGTGATGTTGGGCGGGTTCACCACGAATTTTATCTGGTGCGTGATGCTCAACCTCAAAAACAAAAGCGGCTACCAGTATCTCTCCACTCAGGCGCGCCCTGAGCACGCTGGCTTGGCGGTTACCGGCGGCGACCACGGCGGCGGCGGTGTAGCTCCGAAAATTGACAAAAATGACCTCCGCATTCCGATGCTGGGGAATTATTTCTTCTGCGCCCTCGCCGGCAGCATCTGGTATTTCCAGTTTTTCTTTTACTCCATGGGCCACATTCGCATGGGCGGGTCGGATCCCGACGGCTTCGGCTTCTCGTCGTGGACCCTCCACATGGCCTCGATCATTGTTTTCTCAACGGTATGGGGCTGGATTTTCCATGAGTGGAAAGGCTCCTCGAAGAAAACCTACACGCTGATCGTCGCGGGAATCCTCACGCTCATTCTCTCCACCATCGTGATCGGCTACGGCACCTACCTGAAGGGCGCTCCCGGCGCCGGACATTGAGGCTCGCCGATCTCCGGCCTGCTCGGCCCGGTGACGATTTCCACCATGAACAAAACACAATGAGAATAAATACTATGAAACAACCCTTACTCCTCCTCCTCGCGGCCCTGCTGCTGATGCCGCTGGCCGCGCTGCAAGCCGAAGTCCCCATGCGTGGTGACGACCCGGCACAAACGGGTGTTTTCACGATCAACCTTTCCGATATCCGAGTTCGCGATCCGTTCATCCTGGCGGAGGACGGCACTTATTATCTCTACGCGCAAGGCGGCAACCGTGCGCGCAAAGACAGTGCGGACCTCGGGATCGAGGTTTATCGCAGCCGCGATCTGGTTCATTGGTCCGAGCCGAAGCAGGTTTTTGCCCGGCCGAAGGAGGGTTTCTGGGGCAAACCCCCGATCTGGGCGCCGGAGGTTCACAAGCTCGACGGGGCATATTTTCTATTCGCCACCATGGGTGGTCGCGCCGGGAGCCGCGGAACCCATATCCTCCGCTCCGAGAGCCCCGAGGGGCCGTTTGTCGTCCTCGGCGAGCAGGCGAATACTCCGCCGGAACAGCTTTGCCTCGACGGCACACCGTGGATCGATCCCGATGGAACGCATTGGATGATCTATTGCCACTCGTGGAGTCAAATCCGGGATGGCGGGATGCTGGCGGTCAAAATGTCAAAGGACTGGAGCACCCGCCTCGGCGAGCCGATCACTTTGTTCCATGCCTCCCAAGCGCCGTGGGTCAGGCCTCATCCCAAGCCGGACACTTATGTCACCGACGGCCCGTTCCTGCATCGGATGAAAAACGGCAAGCTGCTGATGATTTGGTCGAGTTTCGTCAAAGGGCATGGCTACGGCGTCGGCCAGGCCATTTCCAAGAGCGGATCGGTTGCCGGACCGTGGATGCATCTGGAAAAGCCACTCGTTGGTGGCGGTGGTGAGGATGGCGGGCACTGCATGATTTTTCGCGATTTCTCGGGTGAGTTGTTGCTGGCTTTCCATCAGCCCAACGGAGGTTCTCTGGAACGACCGAAGATCTACCGCTTGAAAGAGGAGAATGACGCCCTCGTGCTGAATGGGGCTTTGCTTCCAACCAAGCCGCTTTCATCCAGCCGCCTCAATCCATGACCATGGGCAATGAGGTCACGGAAGAAACGAAACCATCACCAAATAAAAAACCAAACCATGATAAGGACTTTGAATAACATGAAAAAAACACTCCTCACTCTGTTACTGGGCCTGCTTTTCAGCCTGCCCTCGCAAGCCAAGGAAACAAAGGTCGAAGCCAACCGAGTGAAGGAAATCTCACTCGTTTCCTCGAAGCCCTACGCGAATCCGTTCATGGAGGTCGAACTCGATGCGGTGGTGACGCGGCCGGATGGCAAGCAACTCCGTGTGCCGGCGTTCTGGGCTGGGGGTAATGATTGGAAATTCCGCTACGCCTCGGAGCTAACGGGCGCTCATTCGTGGAAGACGGAATGCAAAGACGCGACGAACACCGGGCTTCATGGCATCAGCGGCATCATCGAGGTGATTCCAAGCACGAGCGACAACCCGCTCTACAAGCACGGCCCGGTGCGGGTTTCGGAGAACAAACACTTTTTTTCACACGCGGATGGCACGCCGTTTTTTTGGCTGGCCGATACTTGGTGGAAGAACCTCTGCAAGCGGATGACTTGGGAGGGATTTCAGGAACTTGCCGCCGATCGCAAGAAGAAGGGTTTCAATGCCGTTCAGATTGTTTGTGGGCCGTATCCCGACGAGGGTTTCCTTCAGCCGCGCATGGCGAACGAGGGCGGTCTGCCCTACGAGTCGAAGAAATTCGAGAATGTGAATCCCGCGTATTTCAATTTCACGGACCGGCGCATCCAGCAGCTCGTGGAGAGCGGTCTCGCGCCGGTGATCGTCGGCTCCTGGGGGCGTGGGGATTGCAATAGCATGCAGGCGATTGGGCTTGAGGGCTTGAAGCGCCACTGGCGTTATCTCGTGGCCCGTTACGGAGCGTATCCGATCTTCTGGATCCTTGCCGGCGAAATCCCCGAGGAAACCAAATGGAACAACGGTCCCTGGGCGCCATTAGCGAATCATGTGCTGGGCCTCGATCCCTTTCACCGCCCGCTCACCTGCCACACGCGTCATGGACGGCGCGGCGCGAAGGGGGACACGACGGTGATTGATTTCGACATGGTCGGTGGCAGCCACGACCAAAATGTGGCCGTGCAGCCGCAGACAGTGGGGATTGTTTCCTCGGCCTACTCCAAAGAGCCGCCCATGCCCGTGCTGGTCGGCGAGACCTGCTACGAGGGGCACATGCAACAGGGCTTCGGCGACACGCAGCGCCGGATGTTTTGGCAGAGCATTCTGAACGGTGCGGCGGGGCATACCTATGGTGCGGCCGGCATCTGGCACGCCAGCGTGGAGGGCGACCCCGGCTGCCTCTCGGGCGCGTTCGGGGGCAAAAAGGTCTATGACTGGACCACTTGGAAGGAAGGCATGAACTACCCCGGCGCCATCCAGGTCGGCATGGCCAAGAAACTCCTCGAGCAATACCCGTGGCAGCGTTTCGAACCGCATCCGGAGTGGACGGCTCCCGGTTGCTACGCCGCCGGCATTCCTGGCGAAGTGCGTTTCATTTACCATCCGAGGGGGAAGATTTACAACTGGACCGGCACGGTGGTGAAAGGCCTCGAACCCGGCGTGAGCTACTCCGCGTTTTATTTCGATCCCGCCACCGGACGCCGCTTCGACCAAGGCCTCATCCGCTCCGACACCGGCGAATTCAAAACCAAGGAAATTCCCTCTCCGCAGGATTGGGTGCTCGTCCTAAAGAAAGCCGACTCAAAATAAAGAAATTCGCCATGTTGAATAAAACGACACTGCCCGCTCAAAAATCCCCGAGCCATCACCCGATCGCGCCTACCTGAGTAGTTACCAAAAATTTACACCTGAAATTGTAAATGTTATTTATGGACAGATCCTCCAACAGTTCGTATGGACGACCTATGGTTTACGTTTTGTATGTCCACAAACTCGGGGGAGGACCACGCGTAGACCGAATGAAGAAAC